>Ga0114960_10000402_pt1 | contig 36594 bp, 35 predicted proteins | sample C_130625_MF_Meta_FD_92637 | JGI IMG/M metagenome (GOLD analysis project Ga0114960, IMG submission 92637) | Freshwater microbial communities from Lake Croche, Canada to study carbon cycling - C_130625_MF_MetaG | ecosystem: Environmental > Aquatic > Freshwater > Lake | place: Lake Croche, Canada...
TAAATTAACACATCTATTTAAATTAATAAAAAAAGAAGAATTCATTATTAAATGTAAAGAAAATAAATAAAATTCAATGCCATATATGCTATTATATATAATAATATAAATATTACCAATGAATATAAATATAATGTTTTATCAGAAAAGTTGGAAATAAAATGCAATAAGATTGTAAATAGATATAAATACGCAATGGTGTATAATTTATAATATATTCTAAATTTATAAAAATGTTGTTTAATTAATCTATCATAATTTATATTATTATATAAATCTGCTATTCCGTCGTTAAGATATTTGTCTGAATTTTTTATATTTGATTTTTCGGTTAGATTAGATTTATAAATATCAATTACTTTAGACGAGTTATATGACATATTATTTAAAGAAATATAAGTATTATAGAAATAATATTCTTCAATAATATCTTTATATTTATTATATAAATTATATAAATATTCTACATATGGTCTTGCTTTTTTATAATTATCATTATCAATAGTAAAATATTCAATTACATCAGGTACATCAGGTATATCAGGTACATCATGATGTTCATCAATAATCTGAGGTTCTTCGTTACTATCAGGTACATCAATTGTATCACTATTAAAATAATTGCGCAAAATATCTTTATATTCCTTCAAATCATTAACATTAATATAATAATTACTAGCATCATATATATGTTTTGTGATACCATTTTTTTCATAACTATCAATTAAAGCATTTTTAAATCTGTTATTAAAATTTGAAATATCTATATAGTAGATTCCATTATTAAATTTAAAAATGCTAGGAATATCTGGTTTATAATTCGTAATAAATATATCTTTTTTTATAAGATTAGAAGTTATGTAATTATTTAATTTTTTAAGATATTTATCAGTATCTAATATAAAATATTTTAAGAAATCATAATTATCGTATGAGTCTTTTTGTATTTTATTAATATCTATTTTTTTACTATTGAAGTCCTCGTATTTTTCAACATTCTTAAAAAATATTTTTTCATTTATAAAATTTCCATTTGGATTATTTTGTTGATATACATATTTAACCAATGCATTATATTGTTTATAATATTTATTATAATTGGTAATATTATCATTTATATTAAAAATTTCGTAATAATAATAATAAATTATTATAAATGATATTAAAAATAGTATTAATGATAACGATATATATTTAAAAATTTCATTATCAATATTACAACAGATTATAATAACAAATATACTTATTATTACTATATAAAATGTATAATTAAATAGTAATTTAAGGAGAGTATGATCATTATTGAAATAATAGTTAATTATATTATACCTATATGTTGATATTTCTGCTATGTCTTCATCCTCAATATTATCATTAATTTCATTATTATTTTTATTATTTTTATTATAATAATCCATTGATTTAAAAAAATTATTATTTATGCATGATTTCTCGTATGTATCATAGTAATTATTTATATAATTTAGATATACAATTATAAGAAAATTAATTAAACTGCATATTAATAATATTGCAATAAAAAAAAATACAATAAACATTAATATTAGTCTTCTATAATATTTACAAGAAACTAATAATCGTTATTCTTCATTCCAAATAATTTGGCAAAAAATTCTCCAATCATAAGCAAATAATAATTTATTTTAAAATTTTCTTTACCAGAACTGCTTAATGTTCCTGTAATATAAATGAGAATGATTATAAATGTTATGTTTAATAATAAAGTCGAAGTTACATATATAAATACACAGAATAATAATGATTCAGGTGGACTTTCACTTGCTATAAATTTATTTATTTTTTGAAAATTATTATGTATTCTAGACAACATGAGTATCATAGCATCATTATCTGCTTCATTTGCAGAAACATTTTTACAAATATCTAATTCTTCATAATATTTAGGTATTGCAATTTTCTCATGATAAGAAATTAATGACATTAATGTAACATCATAACTATCTTTATAACCTGTTAAATAATTTTCAACTGCTTTATTATATATATCATTATTTAATGATATAGTCTCAGAGAAATATTTATAGAAATTATAAAAATATAATAATTTCTCAATCTGTTCAAATTTATTTACTTGATTTGAATTTTTTAAGTCTGTTAATGTTTTATTGATAGCATTCATTTCATTATTTTTTAAATTATCATATAATATAGGATAATCATATGTGCCATCTGCTTGTTTTGTTAATATTAATTCATATATAGTATTATCAATTGTTTGATATGCCATCAAATTACTTAGATAATAATATTTTATATAATCAACAAAAAAATATTTATATAAAACATAATTTAAAGAAGAATAAATTAGTAATATGCAAAGTATTATTAAATTACCTCTCTCAAAACTACATGATAATTCGCGAATATCTATTATTCGTGAATAAGAAGAACTTACAGGATTGATACCTCTGAACATATCAATTAATCCACAAATGATAATCAAAAATATAAATAGAAGACATATTACAAATATAAAATAATAATTATAGAATAAATTTATATTTAAATATTGACTTATATAAATAAATAATGGGTCATTATCATAATTAGTTTCATTAATATTTGTAAAATTAAAATAATTATAAACATAACTATTATGATATATAAATTGTTCATTTATAGATGCCTTCAATAAATCAAGTATAAAATATACAATAACAAGAAAAAAATTTATTAATGATATTAGAAATATCATTAATAGTAATAAATAAGATATTCCAATTAGCAATAGAATTAATAGATTAACAATTGTTATTATAAATGAAAATTGACTTTGCTTTATACCATCACAACCTGTTGCACTCAGGTCTTCTTTTCTTTGACCTATAAATGTACTAACTTTTTCTTGAAACTCTGTGGCGCTTTTTTTTAGTTCTTCTTTAGATTCAATTTTTCTATCTTGTATATCTTCTAATTCTCCTTTTCCTTTTCCTTTTTCAAATTTTTTATTTAGTATAGGATCTTCTATAATATCATTTGCAAGTTTTGCTAAATTTAATCCTATATTTTCAGGTAATATAGGATTCATAAATATCAAATATTCTATTTATCTATTATAAATTAAAATTCACTTTTATCATTTCTACTTCTTTTTTTATTATTTCTATCTCTCTTTTGTTCATCTCTATCATTTTTAAATGTACTACTTGGACCACTAATATTATATAAATATACTATTAATAATATTATCATGAAATATGTAATATAATTATAATATGATTCTGGTGGTACTACTTTATATTTACATTTATTAATAATATCAATAACTAAATTGGAAGCATTATTTTCTATTTTATTATAATCTTGAAGTATTTCATAAAATATTTCTTTTGGTATATTTTTTATTTCAGTTGTAAATATATAATTTGATTCAAAAAATAATAAATTATTAGTTTTGATATATAATATAGGGTTTATGCGGGGTTTTCCGAAAAATTCATCAAAGGAACTTCCATAATGAATATTTAAATTTTCAATGCTAAAAAACTCAGATGCTTCATTTTTTAAATTATTTTTCATAAAATAATTCAATATAGTATTTGTGAATAATGCTTTAATTATTTTATCATAATATGATTCATCGTCTTCTTTTGAAGCATAATTATTTTTTAATGCTGTAATTCTATCTGATTTATTTATACCGTCTGCTATATTGGCTTGTTTATAAATATAATCGATATAATTATATACATTCTGATTATTATTAATGGATACATTCAAATCATTGCACTTATTTAATTCAAAAGTTTTATTTGAATTTTCATCTGGTGAATTAAAGTAATTACAAATATCATATATCGGATTTTCCAAATATTCTTTATTTATATTATGATATATGGTATTCATCATTTTATTATTTTTATTTGATAATTGAATAGTTGGGTATGAATAAACAACAAAATAAGTAAATAATAATATAAAGCCAAAAATAGACCAGCATAATATATAAGTATACGCAGGTGTATCTGCATTTGAATATAAAATATAAAGAAGTGTTGCTATGATAATAAATAGTAATTTTAAATATATAAGTGCATAAAGATTAATTGAAAAACTTTCTCCGAAATAAAAAATATCTTTCAATTGCACATATTCAGCATAATTTCCAAGTGAAGGATTGATTCTATAAGAATTTAAAAGGGAATTTGCTAAATAATTAACGAAGGATACATAAACGTAGTAATATAAAATAAATAAAACACATATATACATCGAAACTAGATTAATCATTAAACAATATTCGTCATTTTTATTATTATCACTACCAATATCTTTAAAATCTTCAACTATATTTATGGATATATTACTAATAATTTTAGTTATTTGTTCAATATAACTCATAATATTATTCTATAATTATAATGATTTAATAATCCATAAAATAAGAAACACAGCAACTGGATATGCGAATCTAATTAAAAAGTCTTGAACATTTGTTAATACATTATCAGCAATATATTTGGTTATATAATATGATGATATTTTATCTAATGATATCGCGAGTAATATAACTAATGAAAATGTTGCTAATTTTATAACATCAGTTCTTGATAAGACCATTCTATCCCAAAATGAATAATTCTCAGTTTTCGCTTTATATTTATAACTTGGCATATCCGCTACTTGCATCTGTTGCTGAAATTGCATTGGTTGCTGAAATTGTGGTTGTATTTGTGGTTGTGGTGGGGGAATAGATTCCATTTGTTGTTGTTGTTGTTTTGAAGATTTCTTAGTAGGTGCTGATTCTTTATGTAATTCTTCTTCAGGATATCCATATGCTAAATTTAATTCAGTCATTTCTAATAACTAAAAATATTTAAATTTATTAGAAAATAAAAAAATTCTTATATAATAAGAGAAATGGAATTTGATAATATATTATTATATGTTTGTTTAATATTAGCGATTTTAATATTATTTTCAATATTATTTGGTTGCCGATATAGAAAATATAGAGAAAGATTTGAAAATTCACCAGAATCTAAACCAGATGTACCTGCTACTCCCGCTGCTGATCCGGTAAAAGAAAAAGAAAAAAAATGGTTAGAACAAATCGCAGAAGGTAAGATGACAGGCGATGAAATAGTATCAATGATAAAAGCAGGTGAATTAACAAAAGAGAATTTACAAAATATGATTAATGCTTGTGAAGAATGTTATAAAAATAAAAAATAATTTAATTTGAATATTTAACCTCATTTTTCTTATAATTATCTAAATTATTTAATGATAATTCTTCTTCCTCTACTTCATATTCATCATCTTGGTCATCAATTGAATGTAAATAATTGTTATAATTTGCTTTATAATTTGGATTTAATATTGGTTTAAAATCTGTAGTTATTTTTAATTTAGGTTCATAATAATAAATAGTAAATATAATATAATGATTAATACCTTTGAAATCATAAGGTAAATTTGCAGATGTTTGAAATTTTAATGTCATTTTTGAAAGTTTTCCAATTGGATGAAATTCTCTTAATGAAAGACTGTTATATGTACCCGATGTATCATTATAACCCAAACTATTAAGACGAAATTTTGCAATACCTAAACTGTATTTACTATATGATAAAGATCTGAAAGAATGTTCTTCAATTTCTGGACATCTTAATATGCAATATTTCTCACCAATAAAATAAACACTACCAGGTGAATAAATATTATAGGTATTATCGACTGGATTAAATTTAGATTCGTATAACATATTTAAATTTTTTTTAAATTTTGAATAATCTCTATAAGTATATAAATTATTATCATCATCTTTTTTTCTAATATTTAAATCAAATCCGATTGTATCATTAATTGTAGACATATTCATATCAATTATAAATGGTAATGGACTTGAAAAATATACATTATTAGTTAAATCAGGAGGATTTGACACGAAATTTAATGTAATTTGTAAGCCATTATCGTTAAGATAATTATTGAAATATGGGATAAAACTATTAATTGAATAATCTCCTATAGGCAATTCCAATTTTTGAAATAATGAAATATCATATGTTTCATCCGTAAAACCATTCCTAAATATAGGATCATCAACACCAGAACCGACAAATATATAAATAATATTATTATATATATCAACCGTAAACATCGTTCTTGGAATACTATAATCCGAAATTTCAAGCCCTATAACATTTCTAAAAGGTTGGTCAAATGTAATAACATAATGACTAGGGTCTGGATATATAGTTTTATCACGGTCTTTACTATCAACTAAAAAATTATAAGATTGTTTAATACTATTCACTTTTAAATAATCAATATCATCAATAGACATTATTTTATAATTAAGTAATAGAATAAATCTTTTAAATGAAAAATAATTGTAGTTTTTGTTATTTAAAGTACATAATTAATATATTTTCAATATTAACATTAATCTCATTATTAATATTCTTAATTTATTATTATAAATCGCTATAAATCATAATTCTCAATGATTTATCTGGTATATGTTTAAATGGATTTATTTTTATTAGTTTTTTATTAGTTATTGCTGAATATTTGATTAAAAAATCTGTAATTTTAGTATCGTTATAAGGAAATTCATAAATCTTTAAGAATTTTTTTAAATTACTTAAAATAATTGTTTTGAATATTATATATGAATATGCATTTGATTTTTCAAACCATTCTTTATTTTTCATATGATGTAAGATTTGATATGATTTAAATAATGAATATTTAATTTCATCTTTAAGTAATTTTTTCATATCTAAGTTATATTCGATTGATATGAAAAATAAATGCATAATGGTAGCCCAAAATTCTACAATTGCTTCATTGGGTTCAAATGAAGAATTGGGATGAATATTAAAATGCTTCTTTAATCTTTTAATATTATCTTCATTCCAATTTTCAACATGAATTAAAGGGTTATGATGCAATAATTCATGTAAAACAACTTTATTGCATTCTTCCTGTCTTACTATAATAATTTCATTGCCATTTATATATGTATAACCACCATTGATGTTATGAAAATCAATCGGCACATTTGCATCTGGGAAATATCTATTAGAATATTTAAAATCGAATATTATATTAATTTTTTTATTTGGATTTAAAAAATTAATGCGTTTTTCTAGGATTTTATTCATAAAATTGCTTAACTTCTTTTATTATTTGAGATATAAATTTATCATCCTTCAGTTTATTTGAATATTGTAATATTTTCAATGATTTATGTTTATTATCAATCTCAAGATTAATATCATCATTGTTATTCATATCTAGCCAATATTTAGATCTTTCTATAAAATAATTATTAACATCGAGTTTAATCGCAGATTTTAATTTTATATTTTTTTCATCAATAATCCATGAGTTATTATTATTATATTCCCACATATTATTACCTACATAACGATAATCATCCTTTAATATATTATAAATAACTAATGAAATATCATAATGTGATCCGTTAGACCCAATGCAACAATCTATATAATTATTAATTATATCGTTGTTTAACATCATATATATGTTTTAATTATTGTATATATATTTATATATAAAAGAAAATAATTATTTATTAAATAAACATGAATGATTATGAGATTTTAGGAATATCTAGAGATGCTACTAAAAATCAAATAAAAAAAGCATATCGAGATATTGCGATTAAATGTCATCCCGATAAATTAAATAACTGTGATGAAATAACGAAAATGGAAAAAATAGAAATCTTTAAAAAATCAACAAATGCATATAATCATTTAATGAACAATGATAATGAATGTGATTTCGAATTTGATTTTGAATATGAAAATGATTATCAGTTTTGGAGTGAAATAATTACAAATACAATTGATTATTTTTCCAAAATGAAAAAAACTAGTGCAATTATTAAACATACATTTAATATTGATGTTTCATATTTGGAAATTTTCAAAAATACTAAGAGAAAAATAAGAATCCTATTGAAAAATATGGATGAACCTATTTTTATTAATTTATATTGCGGTAAATATCCTTCGGTTATTTTTAATTATATAGATGACGATTGTAATGAGCACGAAATTTTAATTAATATGATTGTTGTTAATAATAATAAAAAATACAAGCACGTAATTAAAGATGACCATTCCATTGATTTGATTACAAATATAGAATGTACTTTATATGAATACTGTAATGGTGTTAGAATTGAATTAATGTATATAGATGATACCAATTTAATTATAGAAATCCCTTCTTTCACTACTGAATTTATTTATAAGGATTTTGGATTAAATAATGGAAATCTTATAATTAATATAAAAGTAAAAATTTTCGAAAAGTGCGATTTTGACAAAATCGATAAAAATGATAAAATCGAAATGATGAGAATTCTGAAAATGATATAAGAATTTAATTAATTAATAAATTATAAAATACTTTGATATGCCTCCTGCCGCTAAAAAAACCGCCACCGTTGTAGAAACACCTGCCGTAGTAGTACCTCCTGTAGTTCAAGAAAAAGTTGAAAAGAAAGTAAAAAAAGCAGCACCTGCTAAAGTTGCAGAACCAGAACCAGTTGCTGCTACTCCCATACCCGCTGTAACTAAAGATGAAGTTGCTGCAGTTCCTGATGAAGAAAATGCTATAAATTCCCTTGTAGATAAAGTTGCTTCCCTTGCTGCTCTAATCAAGGAAGTTCAAGCATCTATCAAACCTGTTTTCAAGGAATACGAAAGACAACGTAAGATAATCGAACGCATTCAAAAGAAACGTGATAATGCTCGTAATTCACCATCTGGTTTCGCTAAGCCAAATAAAATTTCAAATGAACTTTGCGACTTCATTGGTGTTCCTCATGGAACTGAAAAATCTCGCACTGATATTACCAGACACATAAATGCTTATGTTAAAGAACATAATCTTAATAAACCTACCAATCGCCGTGTTATTATCCCTGATGATAAACTCAAGGCTATTCTAAAAATAAATGAAGGTGAGGAAGTTACTTTCTTCATTCTTCAACGTCTTATCTCCCATCATTTCCCCCCTAAAAAAACTACTGCTTAATTTCTAAATAACTTTATTTTTTCTTATCTTTTTACCACCAGCATAGCCTCTTTCAACTATACCATTATTAGGATGGTAATTTGTAGAATATTGTGAATATCCAAATGGTGGTGTAGAACCACTAAAAAAAGGTGTATGTGTAGAACCTGAATAAGATGATGTGGCAGCACTAGGTATAGGTAAAGATAAAGATGGTGGTACAGCAGAATCACCATCTTTTTTTTGAATTTCGGGTTCTTTATCTTCTTTTTGTATCGTAGTTTGTATCGTAGGTTGTATATTAGTGTTTATCGCAGCTATTATTTTTCTTGTTTTTTCTAAATCGAAATTATATAATAAAAATTCTACGGTTTTTATATATTCTGTTTGATTTTTAAACTCATCAATATCTTTTATAATATTATTAACAGTTATATTTATTCTATCAGTAATTAATTTTATATAATGGTATTCGTCTTCATATTTGTATTCATTTTTGTCTTCATTTTTGTCTTCATGTTTGTCTTGTTGATCATCTGTAATAAGATATGCTTTTTTCATTACATCGTCAATATTTAATGGTTTTGTTTTATATCTTTCACATAATTTTATGTATAAGATTGCAAAACCAATGAAAAGAATCTTTTTTATTTTTGGATTATATTCATTTTCAAAATTTTCATCTAATTCTGTCATTCTATTTAAATATAATTTATTATTTATAATTATTTAATGATAATAGTTCCCATTGGAATTGATTGTGGTGTTGCTAAATTTCTTAAACAATATAATTATCGTAAATATGCACTTCCTTTTGATTGGGTTGTTACTTATAAAGGTATTACTGAAATATTAAGGAATAATTTTAGTAATTTTATTCCTGATATTAAAAATAATATAAAAACCGCATTTAATAAATATGATGTTAAATTTATACATGATAATTTGCAAGATGAGAATGAAATAAATAAATATAAAAGAAGAATTGAAAGATTTAATGAATTTTTGAAAACTACAACAGAAGAAGTTTTATTCATTAAAAAAGGACATTCATATCATCATCATTTGGAATATAATTTTAAAGAAGATTTAGAAGATGTTATCGAATTGGATAATTTCTTACAACAAAATTATAAATATCTAAATTATAAAATCTTAGTTGCTTTATTATGCAATGATTGCTATAAATCGGTTGAATTGCCAGATAATAGCAGAATAATATTTTTTAAAAATTTAATAACAGATATACGTCATTTACACGAACATAATGTAATAATATCCGAATTACATTTCGAAGAAATATTTAAAAAAAAAATGATTATGTTTATTAAATAATAAATAATAAATATGGAATTTTGTGATATTTGCAATAATATGCTTTATGTTAAATCAAATGAAAATAAGAAATTAGTTAAATTTTGCAAACATTGCACATTTCAGAAAGAAGAAACAAATACAAATGCTATTAAAATATCAGAAACAATTTATACAGAAGATGACCTTTTATACAATCAGCATATTAATAAATATTTAAGACATGACCCTACATTAAGACGAATTAAAGATAATGTTATTAAATGTACTAATTGTGATATTGATGATGATAAGCAACAACTGCTATATGTTAAATATCATCCTTCGAATATGAGTTATTTCTACGTTTGTGATAATTGTGGTTTTATTTGGCGACAAAATAAAAAATGATTATTATATAAGAGATTTATATAGTACATAATATGGCAGGTATTTTAAGTTATAAATCAGCACCATTTGAGGAATCATCTAAAGTTTTAAGTTCATTGTCTAATCCCAAAATTTCAAAATTAATTATGACTAAATATGAATTTGACCAAATTATTAGCGTAAGAACAAATCAATTAGCAAGAGGAGCAATCTCATTTGTAAAAATCACAGAAGATATCAAAAGAAATATGGATTTGCGCAAAATTGCTTTGCAAGAATTGATGGAAGGTAAATTACCTTTCATCATTAAAAGACCCTTACCTAATAATAAATATGAATATGTTAGAATTAATGAACTAAATTTAGTAGCGGTTAAATACCTAATGCATTAAAATCCTAATAAAAAATTAGATAAAAAAGTTTCAATATAAATAGGCTCTCTACCTTTATTAGTTTTTATTAACATATGGTCTATTTTAGCAGCCGATGCTATTAAATCTATTTTATTTTTTTTTGATTTCATATTTAAGATATCGAATGTTAAATTTGATATACTAATATTATATTGACAACATTTATACGCTAAATTTCTTATATTTTCAATAGTATAATCATTTTCAATAATGAAATCATATAAGGGAGGAAAATTATAATTGCAAAATTGATAATTAATTAGATGTGGTTCATTTTTTTGAACCTCTGCTATAAAAATAACATTAATTATATTACGAGTTTTATTTTCAATCAAAAAATGGTTTAATGGTATATTAAGAGTATTGCAAATCTTTTTAATTTCAAGTTGAGTAAATAACGGAAATCTAAATAATACAAAACGACTTTTTATCGGTGATTCGATTTTTGATATTTTATAAGTAGAACATAGAAAATATACATTACTTGAAAATCGTTCCAATAATATTCTAAATGCAAAGAAATAACTATCAAGATAGTCTATGTTTCTAATAATAATGAAATGTTTTTTATTATTGATGATATTTTTAGATTTTATAATATATAATAAAAATTTATTTAAGTGATTTAAATCCTTACTCATATTCGGATTCATTAAATCAATTTCAAGGAAATATTGATTTTCGTTATATATAATACTTTTTTCCCAAATATTTTCATTTCTATAAATCGTTTTAATGTTAAATTTTTTCTTAATTATTTCATCTATAAATAATTCAAGTGGGAATCCCACCGTACTATATAATAAAATATTAATATCATAATTAGTAATAGATTTTAGCATATTATTATAATAATCAAAACCATCAGACTCTATTATTTTTAAAAAATTATTTTTAAAAATAGACCAATAATTATTCACTTCCATTAATTTAGATATAACAAATCATTTTTAAATATTTATTATTTTTAAGGGAATAAAAAATAATGGATAGTAAAATATTTTATAATTATATTAAAAATATATCATTTTTAATATGTGTTGTACTGATTTTTATAGAATTAATATATTTATCTAAATTTGTTTATAATTATCATTATTATTATAATTTTGGTAATACAATGAATAATATTAACGGCAATGATCATATAGAATACGAAACCGCTAGATTTCAAGTATCAAAAAATACATATAATATGAAAATAGATAACGATATCTATAATTCATATAATATAAAAATTATATATTATCTGACCGTTTTTTATGTTCTATTAATAGTATTTTTATTTGCATTATTATTCTATAATACATTTATTAAAGATGTTAAATGTAAAACACTTTTGGAAAAGCACAAGGAGAATGTCGCAAATAAAAAAACAAATGAAGATTCCATTTTATTTATATTATTAAATTGCATGTGCGGTTCTCCTTGCACTGATAATGTTAATGAATGCTTTTTTGCATATTTAGTATTATTATTTATCGGGATTTTTGTACCTTTATATATAATATTAAAAGTTTTCTTTTACATTGATATATCATATTACGAAAGATATTATTATTTATATTGGATTATATTTTTTATGATTGTAATAATAAGAATTGATGATTCATCATTAGATTTCCTAAGAGGAATAAATCCATATTATAAAAAATCTGAAAGATTTACCATTTATTTAGTATATTTTATTTGTCTTATCGTAGCATTGTATTTATTCTTCAGCGTTTCAGAAATATATAAATCAATGAATGAAATTAATGATACAAAATCTGATATAACCGAAGAGGATAAATTTTATAATTCTTATTCTTCTGAAATGCCAGTAAAACCTGATAAACCACATAAGAGTGAAATTATAGATAATTTCAAATATTATTCTTCAAAACAAATTGAAATTAGTAAAGAAATAGAAAAAAAAGCAGTTGATGCAAGAACACCATCTGAAACAATAGAATTAGCAAATTATAATAAATATAAGGAAGATTTAAAAGAAGTTGAAAAATATGACAATGAAGTTGAAAAATATTCTATCGATATGACTGATTATAATTATAAATTAAATTTATATAAATTAAATATTGAAAATCCACCAGTACTAAGTATTTTTGATGATATAATTAAAAATATGTTTGGTGTTAAAAATTATGATTTTGCAGGAATTAATATATCAAAATATATATTAATATTATTTGTAATTTGCATTATCTTATACGGAATTTATTATTATTATAAAACAATGGAAGATTATGAAGAAGATGCTCGATTATTATATGATAATTTATTTATACCATTATTTAGTTTATTTTTAATTATATTACTAATAAATTCAATAAATGTACTTAATACATATATAAATAGATATATGATATTTAATCCATTATCTGCTTATAAAAATGATATGACTAATATTAATTATTATTTATCTAAGTTATATAATAAAACTAATAATAGTGTTCCATCTGAAATAGGTAATCCTATAATTTATAATATTTTTTCAGGATGTTTTTCAATAAATTTTATGGATTGTAAATCAGATAATCAAATAACTATCTCTACCGTTAGAAATATGTATTATAATACCACTGCGAATAATTATACCAAACCTGCTATTGAATTAATAGGAGCAACAGGTTATATTAAAAATAATGTCGATTTAATTAAATTTATAAAAAATATATATTATATCAACGACGATAATAATATTATTATTAAAAATTTAAGAAATAATATTATTAATAATATAAATAAATATAATACTAGTGGTGGTAATGATTATATAACGAGTAATGCATTATTATTATCTGTAAAATGCTATAAAAATATAACAGATGAACAAATAACCCAATCTTTATCTAAATATACAAATACTGTTAAAAATATAGTTGATATTTATAAAATTCATATGGAAAGTATAAAAAAAAATTTTGTTGATGCATTATTAAAAGCAGGTGCGAATTGTGATAAAACAAATAATATAAATGAATTCGTTGGAAATATAAATTTATATCAAAAATTAATAAACCCTGTTACTGCTGATTATTATTTTACAAATAAGGAAATTGCAACAAAAATTAATGCTGAATTTGATGCTTTAATTGGCAATATATTCAATATAATAAACAATGATGAATCACTTCAAATAAATGACCCTAGATTTGATATTATTAAAAGTAATTATAATGATTATAATCAAGATTTATATACATTAGAATCATTTCAAGAAAAGTTTTTAAAGAATCATAATTCAGATAATGAATATCTAAAAACTGAAAATAATAATAAAGATAATATTACATCTGTCCAAATAAGTTCATTTGTATTATTTGCAATAATAATTTTAATTTTATTAGAACCTTTATATATAGAATATTAATGCCAGACCCAATTTATTTTATTGGAGATATCAATGAAATAGAATCGAGTACATATTTAACTAATAATAAATCTATTTTTATAAATTTAAATTATTTAATAGCGACCTATTACCCGCTATTGTATGAAAATATTACTAAATTTTATAGCAGTTTTAATAATGATGCTGTTATACACGACGATATCAATCTAAAAAAATTAAATATATATATTTCAACTTTGAATAATAAAGATAGAATTTACAATACTAATAATACATATATATTAACTCTTATGGTAATATTATTATGGGCGATGGTTTTATTTTTTATTTTACGATTTATTTATATTCAATTTCCAACATTCTATTCATATACGATATTAATAATATTAATAGCAATTTTAATTATTGCTTCTGTATGGTCTATATACTCTATGATGCAAAATATATAATTATATTATATAGAATGAATAAAATAACAGAAAATTTCGATGATATCAAAGAAAAAATATCTTCAAAATTTGAAGATTTACAAAATCTAACGCAAAAAATACCTTTAAATTATATGGATTATCATAATTTATCTGAAAAGAATATAGATACCAAATTTAATATTATAAGCGACGAAACAGTACTGAAAATTAATCCTGATGCAAAAATTAATATGAAATTTGCAAAGGTGAAACCATATATATTAAGAAGATTTTTAGCACTATCTAATGATATTAAAAAGAGATTGAATAATAATAATAAACTAGTGAAAGAAATTGCAGATTCTATTGAAAAATTAAATCAATCTGGAAAAGATATTTTATATGATTATCTAATGGAAAAATTTGGAGATAATGAAAAAATAACAGATTTGTTAAATAAATTATTAAAAGGTCAAAAAGGTGGTGATTTAAAATTACCGGAATATAAACAGCCCATAAAAGATTTTATAGGAGATTTAAAAGAATATAAAACGCATCCTACAAATGAACTAAGATCGAGAATTAATAAAAATCATATAGTTGCTGATAAAATAATTGATATTAATTTATATGATAGATTCATATTTATCGGTTTAACTTTCGCAATTAGAATAATAGCATTATTTTTTGTTGAATGGTGCTTAAATATTAATTTAATAAATAATTTTTATTATGCAATGATTGCTTATTGTTCTTTCTATATAATTTTATTTATATTTTTTGCATTATTGGTGAATGTTATTTTATATTATCCTATTTTTCAATTATATGAAGATTATTCTATTGTAGATTTCCCAAATATGTTTTATTATATGTATACCTATACAAATGGATATTCAAGATTAATATTACATATTACAATCATAACAATATTATTAATTGTTCCATTCATTTTAGATATAAATAGTGTAGAACAAGATATTAAATATGATGTTAAAAAGAAATATTATATATTAAATAATATAAGTAATTTTTCATTTATAGTTTGGATATTAACTTCATTAATAGCCTTAAAATTTTAATCATTATTGTATTTAGAGTTTAATATATAAATATATAATGGAAGGAGATTTATTTCATATTCGTTCTGTTCATTTACATGAACTATTTATAGCATTATTAAAACAATTAAATAAATACAGGTATGATGACGAATTGGTAGAACAAAAATTAAAAGAATTTAATAAATTATATACAGAAAGATTAAATAGTAATGGTGAAAATCAATTAGGTGGTGAAAATAATGAAGATGAAAAATATGTTGAAAAGAAAAATGACGAAAAGAAGAAAAGAAAAAAGAAAGAAGAATCAGATACTAGATATAAAGAATTACATGATATATTTTTCCCTTCAAATCAAGTTGTATATGTAAGTAATTTAACTTTATTTAATGAATTGAAAAATGAATTAGATGAATTTTTAATAAAAGATTCAAATAAAATAGATGATAAAGTTATTATAAGCATATTTACAAAATTATTATTATTATCAGAAGATGAAGATGAAGATGAAGGTGAAAAAGACGAAAAAGAAGAAAAGCCTAAAAAAAATAAACTTTCAAAATATTTAAATAGAATAATAACTGTTATTGAATCAAATAAAGATGAACCAGCACACGAACCATCTCACGAACCAGTACATGAACCATCTCACGAACCAGTACATGAACCATCTCACAAACCAGTACATGAACCATCTCATGAACCAGTGCATGAACCATCTCACGACCCAGAACATGAACCATCTCACGACCCAGAACATGAACCATCTCACGACGAAGAACATGAACCAGAACACGAACAATCTCACGACTATTTTCGTGATGATTTAGATAATTCATTAACTTTCTCTGATGCACGAGAACAATCTCAAGACGGTAATGATTCAAGAAGTTTTGATTCAAGTGAATCACCTTCATTAAGTATTCCTAATGAACGAGATAAAATGATGGGTGGTGATGATAAATTAGGTATTATTGAAAAAATTTTGAACGATTATGATAATGATGTTAAAAACAATGATGATTATGCTGATGAAAAGTTTATTAAAAAGGTAGAATTAAATAACCTAGATCCTGATGAAAAATTAAGTATAACTTTATACGATAAAGCATTTTTTATAGGTATTGTTTATCTAATTAGGTATGTTTCTTTACTATTAATTCAACTTTTAATAGACAAAAATTATATACATAATATATTATCTGGAATTATATATTATACCATTATTTATACAATAATATTACTTATTTTAATATTTATTATTAATTTTGATACATATAAACTACGTTCAATCTTCTGCTATTTAAATTTAAATATTAATACATATGGTATATTAATACATATTATAACTTTTTATATTTTCATATATTTAATTTATATGCTTACATCAAATTTAACTCCAAAAACAATAAAGGATTATTTTGAAGATTACATACACAACAATGAGTTGAATTTTAATGAACAATTAAAACTATTATATCGATTAGATATATTAACTATCATTGTATTTGTATTTTCTACTATTTTAATTTTGGTATTGTGATAATTTTATATAAATATACATAAAAATAAATTCAAATATTAGAATGTAATATAAAGTAATCGCATAATAAAATATAAATTTCAATAAACATCCCAGAAATGTTCTATTTTCGACATTATCAATAATTTTTTCAGAAATGTACTCACCCAAGAAAAATTCGAGATTTGAATAAACAATTTGCTTAACAACCATCATTGTGATAATAATAAAATCTAAACACAATTGTCATTTTTTTTATTTTGATGTATATTTTAATATAAATGAATATTGCTTCATATCATTTAATATATGACTGTTGATGAATTGTTCTATTTTTACATTATTTTTATCAATTATATAAGAATTATCTAAAACCTCTATTACTTCAGTTTTGATAATAGTAGAATCATATAATTTAATAGTAATGTTATCATTTAGGTTTAATTTATAATTACTTAATTTAAATTTATAATAATGTTCTTTATGATTATTAATTTCTATAATTTGGATATTATCATATCCAATATTTAATTCTTTGTTATTAAAATCAAATAAAGTAATAGTCCACGTTTTCTTACTTAAATCTATTTCATAATTATCAGAATTCGTCGGATACCATATATCCCAATTATTATTATGACTTTTGCATATGAAAATAACTTGATAATTTTTTACATTATCAGAAATATTCATTATTACATATGGTGTAATATTTTTAATATTTTTATGCAAACATAAGCAATCGGCATAAATATCGTTTAATAATATATTAATATTGGACGGAATATTAATTTTAAGATTATTTATATTTGGATTACTTACCCAATCGCGATTAATACTATTTATAACAAATGTTTTATATTTCTGTTGAGACGGTTGCATTTGCACTGGTGGTTGTTGCAATATATTTAAAGGCAATGGCGATGATAATGGTTGCTCAATGGGAAGTGGTAATTGAACTGAAACATTTTTTCGACTTAATTCATATTCTCTTATTTTTTTATTAAGAATATCGTTATCAATTATACCATTATAATTTTTAAATAAATCATTTATTTTGGTGAGTACATTTTTATTTAAATTTTCATCATTTGAAAATGAATTATAAATATCATTAAAATCTTCAAAATTATATTCTTTAATATTATATTTGTCATTTAACATTTTTAATGTTATTTCATATAATTTTTCCTTATTCATATTTTAAACTTTTAGAGATTTTATATTAGGTCTATATAGCGTATTTCTAAGTTTTTTCATAGTAGCATCATTTATTGTTTGGTCTATTACATAATCTCTAAAGTTTATTGTTTTATTTTTCAATAATGTTTTTAACATATATATTTGAAATAATTGTGAAAACATACCACATTCAGTATTACTTCTTTGTTTTTGTTTCATACTAAAAGTAAGATTAAAATGATTATTAGGATAAATAACTTTCATTTGTTTTCTTATGTTTAAAAAATATTTCTTTATATTATTTGGTATTTTAGTTCCTACGCTATCGCAATAACATGCGCCATAGTCTTTATATGTAGGGTCAATTATCATAAAAATTGATGTCCAATGCGAACCAGGCTCATCGTGCTTATCAAGATTTATTATAAAACCAATAAATTTCTTTTTTTGCTTTATGTATTTTGCAATATTAATTTTACAGGCTTCATCATATATACAATTTTCATTAACATCCTTCTCAGTAAAATCTATAGGAAAAACACCTAAGAATTTATAATATTTTTTTTTATTTTCTTCGTATTGTTTCATAACATTCATGATATCATAATTTGATAACCATTCATTTGGGTTTTTAACCCATTCTGTAGGTTGTGATGGTTTTAATTCCTTCTTTTCTATTAATTTTAATTTTATTTTATCGTCATAATCTTTAGTTTTTATTCTTATTATATCAGTCCAAAACCATTCCTCTCCATTTTTGCAATATTTTTTCATTTTATTGTTTAATGATGACCATAAAATTTTTATAGATGAATTTGGTTTCACAATAATTTTATTTGCATGTATTTTATTATATGAATTAATTAATGTTAATAATGATTCGCGCGAATAACAACTACCGTTATTTTTAGTTCTTGAAATACTACAATAGTTATTATTGGTAGTAGTCATTTATTTTTAATTACTTTTCTATTATATAATAATATAATTATTTATTATCTTGTTATTATTATGGTGTACATTTTTAATTTTTATTTTTAAAAAATGGCTTAAAAATAAAAAATGATATATATTAAAATATAATTAAATATTAAATTGAATATGGGAGTTCAAGAAGATTTAAGAACTTTTATTAATAAACATAAATCCGAAAAAGGAAAAGTTTTTACCAATACAAGTATTGGATTCCCAAAAGTATCTTTATTTATTGATGATAACGAATATTCAGATTTTTTAGATTTATATGCAAAAGCAATCATAAATGGTATATCTTTACATTTCACTGAAAAACCACTAGATCCCGGACCTTTAAGAGTTGATTTAGATTTTAGATTTGGGATATCAGAAGATAGAAGTATTACCAGATTATATGATGAAAGTCATATTAGAAAAATAATTGATGCATATTTTAATATAATAAATAAATATTTAGAGATTGATGATGAAAGTAATATTGCTTATGTAATGGAAAAACCATCTCCAACTGAAAATAGAAATAAAATTAAAGATGGAGTACATATAATTTTTCCACATATTATAGTATCGAATAATATTCAGCATTTCATCAGAAAGAAAATATTAGATATTGCAATTAATATATTTAATAATTTACCAGTTTGCAATGAGTATGAAGATATTATTGATAAAGCAATTATAAGTGCGAATTGTTGGCAAATGTATGGTAGTAAAAAGCCAGAATGTGAAGCCTATAGAGTATCTAAGATTTATACATTTTCAAATACTAATAATACTACAGAATTATTAGATTATGTAATTACAGCAACAGACGAGATAAATTATATAACATTATTTTCTATGAGAAAAAATAAAAATTCTCTAAAAATAAAAGAAAAATGTCAAAACGAATTAGATGAATATATTAAACACGTCTTACCTGCCTTAGATAAGAATAAAAAAGATAAATTGGAAAATAATATTCTTTTTAACAAAGCAATTAATGTTGATAAAAATTATACTTGCGAAGATGAATTAATTATGGCAAGAGCGATTGTTATGGAATGTTTAAACCATAATAGAGCAGATAAATATGACGATTGGATTAATTTAGGATGGGTATTAAGAAATATAGATTATCGTTTATTAAATACTTGGGTAGAATTTTCAAAAATTGGTAGTTCATATATCGAAGGTGAATGCCAAACATTATGGGATAAGATGAGAAAAGATAATATGGGAATGGGTACATTAAGATGGTGGGCTAAGCAGGATAATGCAAGAAGGTATAATGAATTAATTGATGAATCTATTGTACCACTTATTGATATGGCTATTAAAACAGATGGGTCGCATTATGATATTGCAAAAGTAGTTCAAGCACAATACAAGGATGAATATAAAGCAGTTACGAAAGAATTATGGTACAAATATGATAAGAAAAAACACAGATGGATTAAATCACGTGAAGGTCTTAACTTAAGGAAAACATTAAGCGATGAGATTTGTAGAAAATTTATGGAAAGAGCGCAGTATTTTAATACTCTTTCATTGGCAGATGAAGCAAATAAAGAGATTAACAATAAGAGATCAACTGATGCACTTAAAATATCACTTAAACTCAAGAATGCAGGTTTTAAAGATAGTATTATGAAGGAATGTAAATGCTTATTCATTGAGGAAAAATTTGAAGAATTATTAGATAGCAGAGCACATTTGATAGGATTTAATAATGGCGTTTATGATTTGAAAATGCATATATTCCGCGATGGTATGCCGGATGATTATATTTCTCATTCTACAAATCATAATTATGTACCTTATAATCCTAATATACCAGAAATCGAAGAAATAAATGATTTCTTTTCTAAAATTTTTACATCAGAAGCCTTAAGAAATTATGTATTAGATATTATTGCTTGTATTATTGATGGTAGCATTGCACAAGAGAGATTTTACATCTTCACTGGCGAAGGTAGTAATGGTAAAAGTAGATTGTTAGATTTAATTCAAAAAACTGTAGGAGATTATTATTCTACATTACCTATATCATTATTAACTCAGAAAAGAGCCGCTTCAAATTCAGCACAAGGTGAAATTGAAAGAACTAAAGGAAGAAGATTTGCAGTATTATCAGAACCAAATGAGAATGATAAAATTAATATTGGATATATGAAAGAATTATCAGGAAATGATAGAATTTTAACTAGAGGTTTATATAAAGATCCTTATGAATTTAAGCCACAATTTAAGATGATTTTAGCCTGTAATGAATTGCCTGAAATTCCATCTTCTGATGGAGGTACATGGAGAAGAGTAAAGGTTATTAAATTTTCATCAAAATTTTGTGAAAATCCAACAAAACCTAATGAATTTCATATGGATTTAGAATTATCTGAAAAATTCGAAAGATTTGCTGAGATTTTCATGACTATGCTTATCGAAAGACATAAAGGAATTAATCCACTTAAAATTAATGAACCCAGAGAAGTACTTAATGAAACACAGAAATATAAATCAAATAATGATATCATTGGTCAATATAATAGTGAAAAAATTATTAAAGATAGTAATTCTAAAGAAAGATTATCAATTACTGAAATTTACAATGACTTTAGAATGTGGTGTGCGAAGAATGTTAATAAAGGTGCTAAGCAGCCTGACAGAACTCAATTACGTTCATATTTCGAGAAATTATATGGTCTTTATGACTTGGCAAAAGGTGGTTGGATTGGTATTAAATTTAATATTAATTACGATGAAACAGAAGAATTATCTTCTTGAATAGTAATAAATGTATAAGAGAATCGGAGATTATAAAATAGGATTTAGTTATGTTTTTTCAAATAACAAACCAATTGTTAGCACAAAGATTATTGAGTACATCAAGTCATTAAAAATACCACCTGCATATTTAAATGTTAGCATAAGTAAAAATCCAAAATCTAAAATTTTGGCTTTTGGCTTTGATAGCAAAGGTAGAAAACAAGTTATTTATAATAAAGATTTCATTAATAATCAATCTATTGAAAAATTTAAAAGATATATGAAACTTCGCAAATCAATGAAAAAAATAAAAGAAGAAGTTGATAAAGATATTAATGGTGAAGATATTAAAAAGAAAGAGATTGCTATGATAATATTATTAATTATTAATTGTGGTTTTCGCATAGGTAATGCCAAATACTTAAAAGAAAATAACTCATATGGTTTAACTACATTAGAATATAAACATTTAACATTTCAAGATAATAAAATTCATATTGAATTTATTGGAAAGAAAGGTGTTGTTAATAATTCTATTTGTGATGACCAAATAATATATGATTACTTGATTAAAAATAAAGATAATAATAAAGTTTTTTCGTGTTCTTCTTCTGATGTTAATAATTATCTTAAAGAATTGAATCCTAATATAACATCAAAGGATTTAAGGACATGGAATGCCAATGAATTATTTTTAAAATTTATGAAAAGAAAGAATATGACTCCAGTGGAGGCTATTAAGAAAGTTGCAGAAAAACTTCATAATACTCCTGCTGTCTGTAAGAAAAATTACTTAAATCCTGAGTTATTGGATAAATATAAAAAATGATATAATAATTAAAAAATATTATATTAAATAAGGTATAATGGAAATTAATACGATTATTCATAATTTAAAAGAAATGTTAGTCGAGCGCGGGGAAGATATTAAGGAATTTGAAGAAAAAGAAATAACAATTCCAAGAGAGAAATTTTATAATGAATTAGATTATTTAGAATTTTATACTGATAAATCTGTTATTATCTTTGCATTCAAAGGAGTACGTAAGACTATTATCGCAGAACTAAAAGATGATGAAGAAAATATGGATGAGTTTATTAAAAAACATGGGAATAAAATGAATATTCTATTAATTTTTAATAATGATATCATAACAACACCTAATATTACTTTACTTACAAAATATGATAAGATTATGCAAAAGAAAAAAGGAATGCTTCAATATTTTCAAATTAAAAATTTAATGTTTAATCCAACTAAACATGAAATTGTACCTAAACATCGTAAATTAACTCCTGAAGAAACTACGGCAATTATGGACAAATATTTAATTAAAACTAAACTACAGATACCAATTATTATGCATAGTGATGTAATTGCAAAATGGCTAGGATTAAAACAAGGTGAATTAGTAGAGATAACAAGATATAATGAAAACAGTGGTGTTTCTTATTATTATAGATGTTGCGTATAAATTTTTATAATATTATATAATTTATAGATAAATGACTTCATTGGCATATTCATTATATAACTATTATGTTACAGGTTGTAGTTCTACGACTGAAGTTGTTGATGACCCTGATACATTATACATACCTAATGAGTTTGCAACTTCTATTGATATTCAAACTGAAAAATCATATGCAATAAGAATAATTAAAAAAGGCTATGATAGTAATTTTCCTGCTGCTAATTTAAAAGGAAAATATAATCGTCCATTTATTTTTATGATAAATGGTAGTACTAATATAAACTCATTACAAAATTTAACTATTAAATCTTATATATCAAATATTGATACTTATTCATTGAACAATGATAAAACATCATATAATCTTAATCCAATTCAATCAACAAATATGTATAAATCAATTACATTACAACCAACATCTCTGCAAAGTCCAGAATTATCAAATGAGACATGTAGTTTAGGTGATTATATATCAGCGTTTGATTCTACACCTGCTTTAACAGATGCAATATCAATAAGATGTAGTGATAATAAAATAATTTCAACTGGATTAACATCTGATTCTTATAGAATATCAAATGGTTTTGTATTAAGAGTATATCCTAAAGAATTTTTTAATAATTTATCAGATTATATTAGTAATCCTGCAAATCAATTAGTTTATCAAGAAGACGGAATTACTAATTTTTCAACTTTCGCAACAGCAATTGGTAATTTTGCTGCGACTATTACATCATCACAATCATTAGATGATTTCATGTATGAATGGACTGCAGTTATGACTTCAACCGCAAATCAAAAACCATCTATTATATTTAAAAGCATAGATACACCTGCTAATTTTTATTATAATAGTACCGATGGTGCTAATCCAATAAATAATCAACCTACAATAACTGAAATTGGCAATGGGCGATTAGAACAAGTTAAAAAAAATTCTCATTGCATTCAAAGATATGGTATTGTCTTACCTGAGACAAATGTATCACCAACTACATATGGTTCATATATAGTATATAAATTTACAACTAGGACTGGTATAAATACTATTAAATTTAATGGAAGAATTAAATGCGATGTATTATTAGTTGGTGGTGGTGGTGCTGGTGGTGGTGATATTGGCGGCGGGGGTGGCGGTGGCGAAGTCGTTTTTAGAGAAAATATTATTTTTAAGAAAGGAAGTACTTATAATATTGTTGTAGGTGCTGGTGGTAGAGGTTCATCAAATACAGCAACTGGTACATATAATAAAAATAAAGGAGAGGATGGAAAACCTAGTTATATATATAAAACTAGTAATGATAGAGTTTATCAGAGATTATTTGCGAATGGGGGTGGGGGTGGTGGATGTGCTACTAAAATAGGTGGTGCAATTAATGGTAATGCAGGTAATGGTAATGCTGGAGGTGGTGGTGGTAGTGTTTATGGTGATACTACTTTAAATATTTCAAATGGTGGTGCTGGAATTAATAATGGTAATAATGGTATTATTACTAATAATTATTTACAAGGTGGAGGAGGTGGTGGTGCTGGTGGTCCTGCGAATGGTAATATAGGGGGTCCTCCAAAATTATATAATACAGAAGATGGAATTACTGGAATAGAATATGGTGCTGGTGGCGGCGGAGGATGTAAAGGTATTGTTATTAATAATAATAAGAATAGTGGCGGAACTTCTCAAACTGGTGGTAATGGTTCTTATTCTATATGTATATCAAATAATTGCCCAACTCAACAAACAATAGTACCTTCTACAATTATATCAACATTTAACGGTTCAAAACAAGATATTACTAAAAATGGTATTCCAAATACAGGTAGTGGAGGAGGAGGTGGTGGCTTTAATGATTACCCTAATATTAATAATGGCGGTGGTAATGGTTCTGACGGAGTTATAATTATAAGATTTTTAAGTACTGGTTCAATTGGAGATAACGATATTACAGTTGAAGATTTTAATGTTGCTACAACAACTGTCTATGAATCAAAAGTACCTATTAAGCAATATCCACCACCACCTACTTCTGGTTCTTATAATTGGGGTCCATGGAATGCAATAAATACCTTAACTATTAATTCGACTAATAGTAGTGCTGATTATGGTTATGGTACATATGTAGTTTCCTGTCCTGGCGTAAGTGCTGTTGGTACTGGTAATATAGGACCTGGTCAATTCTTTAATTATAATATGACTGATGCGTATCCTGCTTTATGTTATCTTACTTGGAAGGATAGTTCTGGTAATAATTTATATAATGCTACAACGGGGGCTTATACTAATTCTAGTGATTCAGGATATCCACATTATTTAGTATCAGATTATAATGGCGAATGGATTAAAATTAGAATGCCTGTCGCAATAGTTCTTACTAGTTATAATATTTATGCTTATCAAGAATCTAGAGAAAGAGCACCACAAAAATGGAGAATTTACGGAAGTAATGATGGTACAATTTGGAATGTTATTGATTCACAAGATTATTCTAGAAGTAAATATTCATATGCAGATAATAATAACAAATATAGTAGTTTAGATTATTCATTATCAAATCAAACATCCGTTGCTTATTCTTATTTTGCAATTGTAATTAATGCTTGTGGTGCAGTCGGTGCAAATTATGGTATTAATTTCATAGAATTACAATTATTCGGTTTTGAAAAATTTCAATCATCAAATACACAAATAACTAATAATATTATCTCTGGTACAAATGATTATTTTATGGCTTTCACATCAGGTGAAAATTCTATAAAAATAAATAATGATATAACTTGTGATATTTTAGTGGTTGGAGGCGGCGGCGGCGGTGCTGCTTGTGGTAATGGTGTTGGTGGCGGCGGCGGCGGCGGTGGTGTTATAAATATTATAGGGGCAAAAATCAAAAGTGGAACTTATTATATGAAGGTTGGTACAGGTGGTCTTGGTGGTAAGCGAAGGTCGGATACAAATGTTCAAGATTGTACGTTATCTGCAAATGGTCTTAATTCAATTGCATTTGCATCTTCTACTTCATTTAATGATGGAGCAATAGCATATGGCGGTGGTGCAGGTTCGACTGGTGTTTATAATAATATTGTGGTAATAGGAGTTAATGGTAAAAATGGAGGTTGTGGAGGTGGAGGTTCTATTTCAGATCCTGAAAAAACTGGAGGAGCACCGGGTGGAATAGCGACACAAGGCACTATAAATATTAAAGATGCATTTATACCAGCACCAAATACTAATCCATTAAATGGTAAAAATGGAGGGCGAGGCAGTGCATATATTTCAGGTAGAATTGGCGGTGGTTCTGGTGGAGGTGGTGGTGCATCACTTGATGGCGGAGATGGTATATATAATGGCAATGGTGGTGATGGTGGAGAAGGATTTTTATCAGCAATTACAGGAGTACAATATTATTTTGGTGGTGGCGGAGGAGGCGGAACTTGGTGCAGTTATAATAAATCAAATGGTGGCAATGGTGGTAAAGGAGGAGGTGGTGGTGGTGCCACAGCATTATGGGGGAATGACCCTATAAATAGAGGAATAGGAGGACGCGGTGGTTTTAGTGGTGGTTCTAAAAATATTAATGGTGTTCATTTTGTGAATGGTACATATGCTGTTGTACCAGATAATTCAGCATATTCATATATTACTTTTACTGAAAATCATGGTAATATTAAATTTGAAAGACCAACTGTATGTGATATTTTAGTTGTCGGCGGAGGTGGTTCAGGTGCAACTCGTGGTGGGGGAGGCGGTGCTGGTGCATTGATATATATACAAAATATAACTTTTCCAGCAAATCATTACAAAGTTTGTGCTGGAAAAGGTGGTGCAAATGATTTTGGAATATCAAATGGTGGTCGCACTAATGATGGTGAAGATTCATATATATCATTTAAAAATAATGGTGCCCGTGAAGATTTTATTAGAGCAAAAGGTGGTGGTGGCGCATATGCAAATGCAGGTATATCAACAAGTGGAAGTGGAAGTGATGATAAAAATTTTATATCATCAACTGTGGAAAGTTATGGATTTAATAGAACTACGCATTTTTTAAAAGGTTCTTGTGCAGGAATTATGACATATAAAGCAACAGGAAATATATTACAATATTTTACAACTCAACAAAATGTTATTCCAACAGGTTTTAATGTAGACAATGTACTTAAAGTTAATATTGCGGGTAAATATAAAGGTAATAGACCAAGCGGAACTTGTTCTTATGATGGTTATGATTCTTGTTATGGTACTAGTGGCGGAGGTGGGGCTGGTGGTCCAGGTGGAGATAGTGTATTAGATTCTGGTAATAATAATGCAACAGGTGGTAATGGTGGACCTGGTTTTATGTGTAGAATAACAGGCATTGATACTTATTATGCAGCAGGAGGTGGCGGTGGTACTACTAATACTAGTACAGGTTCAAATGGTATAGGTGGTATTGGTGGAGGTGGTAATGGTTCAAAATCATTTAATAGAGCATCAGATGGTGCTACTGGAACTGGCAGTGGAGGAGGAGGTGGTGGTTGGAATAATGGAGGAGATAGTGCAAAAACAGACGCTCAACGAGCATCTGATATGACTGCTTTAGGTGGTATATCAGGCGCTGGTGGGTCTGGTATTATTATTATTAGATTCGCAAATGGTAATAAAACTCTTTCGAGCCCACTTTTAAATATAGGAAATGGCAATAAAGGTTCATCTGGAACCTGGTTATGGGGTAAAAATGATAATTTAGTCGCTTGGTATAAATTTGATGATAGTACTAATATTGGTTTAGATAGTTCTGATAATAAATTAAATTTAACTAATATTGGTTCAGTTAGTTCAACTGCAGATGGACGCAGAGGAACTAATGCAATTACTTTTACTAATTCTAATTATTTAAAATACGTTGATATAAGTAATAGATTTAATCCTTCATCTTTTACTTGCTGTTGTTGGGTTAAATGTAAATATGTTGATGGTATGCAAATGATATTTGGAACAAGAAAAGCTGTTTCTGGAATAAATAATGGATGGGGACTTTTTATTTGGCCTTCTGCGGGTCATTTATATTTTCAAAATGCTAATAATAATAATTGGAATATTTTAGGTATTACTACTAATCAAGTGATAACTAATAGTTTTGCTTGGTATCATATTGCAGTAACTTTTATATCAGGGCGACAAGAAATATATGTGAATGGTGTTAAGCAAAGTATAGGTGTTGGATATGACACAACTCCTATAGCAAATACAAATAATTTTACAATAGGTAATTTTATAGATTTTACGTATTCCCATCCTATGACATCAGGAAGTATAATAGATGAATTGTTATTTTACGGTTATGTATTAACTTCCCAAGAAATCAAAAATATATATGATGGTATTTATTCAATAGATGCAACGGATGCTTCAATAGGTAATGGCAGTGGTGGAAATGCTGGTATAAATTCTGGTGGCGGCGGTGGTGGTGCTACTTACGCAGGTGAAGGTGGTAATGGTGCAGATGGTATAATTATTGTTAAAGTTTATAATGATATATCAACAGAAGGATTTGCAAATCCAGGTGATTTTAGTATTACTGCATATAGCAATTTAATAACTAAAATGATTGATAATCACAATTATAATATTTATTCATTTTATACAGGAAGAATATTTCAATTCACTATAACTAATCCAATTACTTGTGATATTTTACTTGTGGGTGGCGGTGGTTCTGGTGGAGTTCGTCAAGGCGGCGGCGGTGGTGCAGGGGCTGTTATATATCTATTAAATCAAACACTAACAGCAGGTAGTTATTCAATATATGCAGGTGGTGGAGGTGCAGGTCATGGTGCAGGTACCTTATATGAATATAATGATTTTCAATATTTAGGTAGAAATGGTGAAAATTCTTACATAAAGAAAGATAATGTCGAAATATACAGAGCGATTGGCGGAGGTGGTGGTGGATATGCTATAACTCATGGAAAATCAGGTGGTTCTTGTGGAGGTAATGGAGGAGGACATACAGATAATTTTCAAGCAATATTAGAAGAACCATCAAATGCAAATATTCCTCCAATAATTTATGGTAATAAAGGAGGTGCTGGTAATGCGGGTAATCGTTCTAATGAATGGTGTTGGGTCGGGGGTGGTGGTGGTGGGGCTGGTACTCAAGGTAGAAATGCTATAATAAAATCAAATATTGGAACAGCAGGAGATGGTGGGAATGGTATAAATTGTGATATTACTGGATATACTGTTTATTATGGCGCAGGTGGTGGTGGTGGATGTGCGTGGAGTGCTAGAAATGAAGGTACAGGTGGTCTTGGCGGCGGTGGAAGAGGTGGGGTAGGAACTAATCCTGGAACTGCAGGAGAACCAAATACAGGTAGCGGAGGTGGTGGTGGTGGATTTCAAGGAGGAAGTAATGGAGGAACTGGTTCAGGTGGTTCTGGTATTGTTATTTTAAAAATAATATAAGAATTATATGATTAGTATTAATAATTGATGGATGGCGAAAAGAAAAATAAAAAAATACGATGATGATGATGATGATTATGTATTAGAAGATGACGAAGAAGAAGAAGATGAAGACGACGAGGAAGAAGATGAAGAAGACGAAGAAGACGAAGAAGACGAAGAAGACGAGGAGGAAGAAGAAGTAATTAAGAAAAATATAACATTTAAAATAATCAATAATATAATTTCTAAAAGAAAGAAATTTCGAAATAATGTATATAATGATATTTTAAATAAATATTCAGAAGAAGAGATTGATTATTTTAATAATCTTGACGATAATAGTAAAGATAAAATAATAGAAGCAGAAAATTTATTAATTCCCAATATTTATAATGATATCAATGAACCATTAAGATTTAAATTTTTAAAGATGAATACTACACAAATGAATAAATGTAGTTTAATAAGTAAATATGACCAATTATCAAATATGTCCCCATGTACGAGTGAATATTATAAATTATATAATTGGCTATCGACTGCAACAAAAATCCCATTAGGTAAATATAAAAAATTAGAAATTAATAATAATAATTCAAGTACAGAAATATCAAATTATTTAATTAATATTAATAAAAAATTAGATGAAGCAGTTTATGGTCATGCAGATGCTAAAAATCAGATAATAAGAATATTATCTCAATTGATTTCATTTCCATCTGCTAAAGGCTATGTTATAGGAATACATGGTTCGATGGGTATTGGTAAAACTAAATTGATTAAAGATGGTATTAGTTCAATCTTAAATCATCCTTTTGCTTTTATTTCATTAGGAGGCATTAGTGATGCTAGTTATTTAACTGGACATTTATTTACATACGAAGGTTCTAAATATGGAAAAATAGTTGAATCTCTTATTAAAACACAAGTTATGAATCCAATTCTATTCTTTGATGAATTAGATAAGGTATCTGATACAAGAGCAGGTGAAGAAATTATTAATACTTTAATTCATTTAACAGATAGTACCCAAAATGAAAAATTCACAGATAAATATTTCGAAGAACTCGAATTGGATTTATCAAAATCTATTATATTTTTTAGTTATAATGATGAGAATCTCATAAATCCAATTTTAAAAGACAGAATGATTACCATTAAGGTTAAAGGTTATAACATCAATGATAAAATTAAAATTGCGAGAGATTATTTAATCAAAGATATTTTAAAAGAATATAATATGTCGGAACAAGAAGTTATTTTCAATGATGATGTAATTAAATATATAATTGAAAATACGGATGAAGAAGAAGGAGTTAGAAATCTTCAAAGAAATTTAAATAATATTATTTCATATATAAATATGTATAAATATATACCAAATGATACTATTAAGGTTGAAAAAATAATTACAAAAGATTTTTGTGATAGATATTGTAAAAAAATACATGATAAAAGTTATATTAAACATTCTATGTATTTATAAATAGAGTAATGTTAAAAATTTTATTATTCATAATATTATTTTTGCTATTAATTTATTATTTTAACTATAAAACGAAAGAACTATTTATAGATAATAATATTAAATTTCTAACTGCAGAAGAAACATCAAGATTTCTTTTTAAAGATGCTGATAAATATGTAAATAATTTCAGTAATTTGGATTTATATGCAAGAAAAGTGAAAACTAAGAATGAGTACTTAGAGTTGATATCAACTGCAGGATTAATTTTTAATGAAAATCAAAAAAATAAATTAGAAAATGCTTCGGTTAAAGCAGACATCTTCTTAAATAATTATAGTAGTTATGTAAATGGTAAGGATATTGCGAGATATAAATGGATATTTGGTTTAATTGGAAATAATTACGAAGAAGGTATGTCGCATACACGCGGTAATATTATTTTTATATCACAAAATACAATAAATAATGATTTAGATTCTCTAATAAGAATTTTAATTCATGAAAAAATTCATATATATCAGAGAAATAACCCTAATGAAATGGAAAACATAATTAATAATATGGGATATAAATTTTCACGATTAAAATTTAATATTAACAAAATAAGAGCAAATCCCGATTTAAATGATAAAATTTATAAAAATGATAAAGGAATCGAAATGATTGGTTTATATAAATCTGAAACACCTTATGGTATTAGTGATATTCTAATAACTGATTTTTCAATAGAACATCCATATGAAAAAATGGCTTATGAAATATCCGAGGAGTATTCTAATGGTTTAAATAGCAAATATAAAAATATATAATTATATTTAGATAAAATGGATGAAATCATAGCCCAAGCACCTGTAGAAATAAGTGATGAAGAAATACTTAAAGTTTATAATAATAATAATCAAAATAAATTAGATACTTTATATGAATTATGGAATATCGTAGATATGAAACAACAAAAGCCTATTACTAAATTTGATTCGATAAGAGAAATTTGCGATGCACACGATATTGAAATGCAGAAATTGCTTAAAGGTGAAATTAAATTAGGTGATAATAATAAAGAAAAATGAGACAAAATTATTTATTTTTTTAAATTATATAAGATTTATTTATATATATTATATAACTTATATTATGATGGATGATAATGATCTAAAACAAAAACTACCAACCGTTCTTAACGAACTGTCAAATGGTGGGATTGTCTCTTAAATGAGATCAATTAGGTTAAAAGCCAGCATCAACCATTAAGAAAAATTAAGATTATTATATTTTTTATAATAGTCTTGTCTCATTTTTTTTTTCGGTTGGTGTAATAAAGAATAAATGTCATATAATTTAACTATGCCTGAATTAATTGAAATAATTCGCAATCAAACACCACCAACACCTGCACCAACTGATTATAGTTCTACTAAACTTTTTCTTCAAGGTTATATGACAACATATTTTCCAAGTACATCTCCTAAAAAAATTAATATTCCAATTGATGAATATTTATATATTGAAAAAAGAATATAAGAACTCTTTCATAATGAATATTTAATAAAATGAATGAAGATGATGAATATTTGCTAAATATAAAAACAATACAAGCGACTACTATTAAATTAGTAATAGATGCTTTAAAAGAAATACTGATGGATGTTAATCTAGAATTCAGCAATACTGGTATGAAAATAATTGCAATGGATAATACTCATATAGTATTAATTCATTTGAAATTAGAGGCAGATAAATTTGAGAAATATTATTGTGAGAAGAAGATGTTTGTAGGAATCAATATGCTTAAATTACATATGTTAATAAAAACAATTACCAATAATGATATATTATCATTATTTATATTAAAGAATGACCCAAATATCTTAGGTATTAATATAGAAAATATTGAAAAAAATGTGAAAACAACTTATAAATTATCTATGCTTGATATTGATGTACTTAATGTTGAAATACCACCAGTAGCATTTAATACAATAATAACAATGCCTTCAATTTATTTACAAAAAATAATAAGAGATATGCATAATATCGCAGAATTCATTGAAATCAAGAATATAGAAGGTAAGATATTTTTAAGTTGTAAGGGTGATTTTTGTTCCCAAGAGACTATTCTTGCTACTGAAAAATCACAAAATATAACTATAAAGAAAAATGAAGAAATAGATCATGAGATAATACAAGGTATTTTCTCTCTTAAATATTTATCTATTTTTACAAAATGTACTAATTTATGCAGCACTGTTGAGATATATCTTAAAAATTCATATCCTATTATCTTAATGTATAGCATTGCTAATCTTGGTACAATAAAATTATGCTTATCTCAACAAGATATGTAATTTACTATTTTTTTTGTAAATTTTTTTTGTATATTAGGTATTAATATTTCATCTAGATATTTCTGTAATATTAAAACTATTATACAATAAAAAGGATTACAATTATCTTTATTGTAAGTGAAATTAAAACTTAAATCTGTTGTTTTTTCATCTATTTTTGTATAAATAGTTTTAAAATTAAAATCAAAATTATTTAATACATTTTCCTGAATTTCTTGAATATTTATATAAACTAAAGCAGAATGATTTATATTATAACTATTATTCATTAATTCTGTATTTTTCATATTTAATAATATTTTTATATCTAAATTTTGAATTAAATTTTTAATTTCATCAGGTATGTCATTAAATTCAATTATTGAATAATTTAATATTAGTTTATTATTATCAATCTTTGATGGTTTATAAATTTTTCGAATGAAATCATTTGCAATAGTGATATTATACAAGTCTTTTATATTTTTATTCAATAACATTTATTATATTATATATAATAATTACTTTTATAACATTTCGCTATATGTTTTAAACATTAATGTTGAATAACTTGGGATATTAAAATTATAAAGTTCTTTATTCGCAATATTATTATTTTTTATCCAGATTCTAATAATATAATAATTTTTTTTCGGACTTATTGATAATCCATTAATATTTTCAGAAACATTATCAGTTTTACCGAAGGTTTCGCCTAAAATTAAAGCACATATATCAAACCATTTTAAATCAAAATCTTCTTTTAAAATTTTAAAAGAAAAACACCCACCATTTCGATTATTCTCATCTTCCCATCTAGGGATAATATGTTCTCTCATAATAAAGAACATCCCTCTAGTCCATAAGTCCTTAAATACATTATAAATATTAATAAAATCTTCTACACTACTAATTGTTGAAATAAATTTATAACTATTCCCATCCCAGTTCATATCATATGGGTCATGAAAATATAATGACCAAATATCATTTAAATAAACCACCATACATAATATAAAAATCAATATTATTCTTATATATATAAAGATGTTTCAATATTATAGAATAATATGTACCAAACTAGTATTAGAAATAAGAAAAAAAATCAAATGTTCTATAAGAACAAAGAAAGTAGTTATGATTTTGACGAAGAAGAGGAAGAATATGCGTATGTTATTAACACTCTAGGTAATTGTAGAGTTACTGTGATTACTAATTCTAGTATAAAAACAATTGGAATAATTAGAGGAAGTTTACGTAATTATAAAAATCGAGTTTTAATCGAAAAAGGAAATATAGTAATAGTATCCAAAAATAATGAAACTGCAGATAAAAAGGTTTATATAGTACATAAATTAAACCCTGAGCAAATTAATAATTTAATTGCCGAACAAAAATTATCTAATACTATTATCAATTATTATAATGGTATGCATTCTGTTAATATAGATGAAAATGAGTTAATTAATATAAATGACAATTTAAATTTCACTTAAAATAAAAAAATTTTTATAAATAAGAAGAAATTAATAATGAATTATGGTAATTATCCAAGTAGTGTTCAATATGCACCAATGCAATATGCATATGTACAACCATCTGTACAACCATCTGTACAACCATCTATGCAATATGCATATCAACAACCAACTCAATATACATCTATGCAAACACCACCACTATCTCAGTCTATACCACCAGCGCCAGTTCATCAACCAGAAAAACCAGAAGTTGAAGAAAAAAAAGATGAGATTAACAAAGACCTAATTAATTTTTTTGAAAACAAAATGAAAAATCATGTGTTTGATACAATAGCTAATCAAAGAAATGATACCGAAAAACATATAATATTTATTATATTATATTATGTATATTTACTAATAAAGATTATTATTGAAAAAAATACAAACGATTTTAGATATCGCGAGATTGCTTATAATATTATAGAAATATATAGAAATTTAATTAGACAAAAGACATCAGTTATTCCGTATCCTGCAGATTCAGATTTCAGTAAGACACCTCTAACTGAGCAACAAATTGATGATCGGAAAGAAAAAATAAAAGAAGAAATCGTTATTTTTAGATTAATACAAAAAAAATATTCTGAAAATGGAATTGATTTTGAACAATATAAAAAAAAAAATAGAATTGGTATTATCCCATTTTTAAATGCATATAAATATATTGTAATTCTATATATAAAATTATTTTGTAGTTTTATATCTGTTGATGTTAATGATGTAATATTAAATAATATAAAAATTCCTCCTGAGGAAGGAGGAACTGAAAAAACAAGAGATGTAAAAAAATATAAATTATTAAAAAATAAAGATTACATAACAAACCCTGAAAAAGTGGATTTACCGTCGGTTTTAAATTACACCAACCAAAAAGATAAATGAGACAAACTTTATTATTTAAAGACTAAAATGATATAAAAATTAGATAATATAATAAGATGAATAGCGAGGTTAGTCTGCCAGACCAAAGACCTATATCCAGAACTTTATAA
>Ga0114960_10000403_pt1 | contig 36573 bp, 34 predicted proteins | sample C_130625_MF_Meta_FD_92637 | JGI IMG/M metagenome (GOLD analysis project Ga0114960, IMG submission 92637) | Freshwater microbial communities from Lake Croche, Canada to study carbon cycling - C_130625_MF_MetaG | ecosystem: Environmental > Aquatic > Freshwater > Lake | place: Lake Croche, Canada...
CTGATGCAACGTTTTCTAAACCATAAATACGTGCAATTCCGTCTCCAACTTGTAAAACAATACCAACATCAGCTGTTCTTGTTGTTGTGTTAGTATATTCGTTTAACTTATTTTGTACAAAATTAGTTAATTGGCTTACATTTTTCATATTAAATTTTTATAAAATTGAAAATAGATTTTTCTTTTTCTGTTTTAAAAGGTTTTTCATTACATGTATTTCTTTTGTTAGAAATACAATAATTTGGTTTTCTCTCAATTTAAAAATATTTGGTCTTTTATAGTTCACTAAAAAAAAGACTAAATTCTTTTAAAATACTTGCATCAGTTGATGTTGAATTATATTCAATAATTAAACCGCCTAATAACTGTGGATCATACGAAACACTTAATATAATTTCGTTTGATTTTGTTAATGTTTTTAATGTTTTTAATAATAATAATCCATAACTTTCTTGTAAAGCACTTGGAGTAATTAATTTTACTCTTGTTGAACTATTAAATTTTAAAAGAAATTCATTATATTCATCAGATACTTCTGGAACAAGAGATAAATGACTTTTTTCTGCTAAAACTTTTAAAAACGAACGTGTAATTAATGTTAAGCCTGGGAAAATAGTTAAAAGAAGATCTAGCTTTTGTGATTCCGGAATTGTCGGATTATTGAATAAAATTTTGAATTTATTTGAAGAAAGAATAAGAGAACGAATCAACGATAATTCTTCTCCTACTGCATAAACATTGATAGACTGATTATTTTGACCACCATTTGTCGAAATAATTTTTGAAATATCAAAATTTTTTGCTGATTCTAGATTTCCTTTTGATTTTTGTAAAAAACTAACATTTTGAAATAACGATTTCGAATATGTTGTTACGATTTTTTTACTGAAACTCATTTCTTAAATCCCTCCAACTTTGAAATTGTTGTCTCGATTAATTTAGATTGTTCCAATTCAGATAAAAGTAAAAATTTTCTTAAAATTCTACTTGCTGCTAAAAACAAAATATAACGTTGTAAAGAAAGAAAGGCTTTTTTTTCAAAGCTTGAGATTAAATTTTCAGTTGTTGCAAAACTTTCTTCTAATCCAGTTTTTACTTGTTTGTATTTTGTAGTAACAATTTCAATTTTATCTTTTTCATATAAGGCTTTCCAAGATTGAAGCCAAAAGAAACTTTGTGTAAATCCTTTTTCTGCCAAGAAATAATAATTAGTCGCATTTAAAACGTCTTTTTGAGCGTTTTCAATTGTTTGAATAATTTCTTTTTGGCGATCTTCTAAACTAACACTAATTGAAACTTTGTACGCATAAATTAAAAGCCCTACTAAAAGGCCAATATTTACTACATTTGTTTCTAAAAAGTTTGAGTTTATTTCAAGAAAAGCTTCTTCGCTGTTTAAAAAAAACGAAAAGAAAGTCAACTCCATAAATTTGATAAATATTTTTTACGTAAATATTGTTAAGAAAGAGATTTAAATCGGTTAATAAAGAAGCTTTCTGTTAATGTATTTAATTCTTTATTCACACTAGATAAAAGAATAGCTGATTTAATAGAAAGATCACCTTTTAATTTACTTAAAATCTTTAAATTTTCTTTTTGAACAGAGATAATTTCTGTTTCAAAAGCTGTATTTGTATTATTTTTGACAAGTTTTATTTGACGATTTAATTCATTAATTTCTTTTGTTAACAAATCAATAGAGGTCGATAATTTTTCGTAACCTAAATTTAATAAAATAGTAGATTTACGAAGAGTAAAATTAATTACTTCTGCTCTCTCATTTAATTGTTTTGAAACAGGTGAAATAAAAACAAAAGTTACTACTAAAGATAGAATTAAAAATAAAAATCCTTCTGCAACAAATGTTAAATCGAAATCAAATAAACCACCACCACTAAGAAAAAAAGTTATTGGAAAATTCATAAGATTTTATAATTTTCTAGATAAAAGTCGGTTGTAACACCGAGTTATGATTTTATATTCTGAGACTGATTAAAAATCAGCCCCAAGAATACAAAAAACTTTTAATTTAATTTTAACTTTAATTTATTTACTTTTTTGAAAGTAATAAATCTTTTATCCACCAATAAACGGATTGGCAAAAAGTACAGAAAGAGCTACTACTAATCCGTAAATTGTTAAAGATTCCATGAAAGCTAAAGATAAAAGAAGAGTACCTCTGATTTTTCCTTCTGCTTCTGGTTGACGAGCAATCCCTTCAACAGCTTGACCTGCAGCATTTCCTTGACCAATTCCTGGCCCAAGACCAGCAAAACCAACAGCAATCGCAGCTGCAATAACAGAAGCAGCAGAAATAATAGAATCTACCATAATATAAAAATTTTTGAAAAAATTATTTCAAAGAATTAACAAATTTCATGTATTAAAAAATTTTAAATTTCTCTAAAATTTATTCTATTACTTCTCCTATGTACGCAGCAGCTAATGTTGCAAAAATTAAAGCTTGAAGCGAACTTGCAAATAATCCTAGCATCATAATAGGAAGAGGAATAATCAATGGTACTAATGAACAAATTACCGTTACTGTTAACTCATCCGCAACTACATTTCCGAATAATCGGAAATTTAAAGAAAGAGGTTTTGTAAAATCTTCAACAATATTAATAGGTAAGAAGAAAACAGCAGGTTTAATATAACGTGCAAAATAACCAATTCCTTTGATTTTAAAACCAGCAAAGAAATAAGCTAAAGACGTTAATATAGCTAAACATGCAGTTGTATTAATATCATTTGTAGGGGCCGCTAATTCTCCACTTGGAATTTCAAAAACTTTCCATGGAATTAAAGCTCCTGCTACATTTGAACCAAATACAAATAAAAAGATAGTTGCAATAAATGGTAAAAATTGTGAATAATACGACGGTCCCATTTGTGTAATTGCAATACTTTTTACAAATTCATACAATATTTCTACTATATTTTGTAAACCACCTGGAATTCTTTGTAAATTTCGTGTTCCTAAAACTAAAAATAAGATTAAGGCAGTAACAACTAATCCAGAAACAATAACTGTTTCACCGTGTAAATGTAAATTATTTGGAAAATTTACATACAAATGTGATCCAACTTCGATCTTTGATAAAAGAAACATGTGCATATTTAGTTTTTAAGATCTCAAATTTTCATAATTATTTTTTAGATATGAAAAATATCTAAAAAATAATTATAAATTTTTTAAAAAAAATTCTAAAAATTTTCTATAAAAGAATAAACAAATTTCAGAAAGATTATAAAACAATGAATAGAATCTCTTTTATTATTTTTCAAAAAATAACCATTCAAATCAATTCAAAAAACTGCTTTGAAAAAGAGAGTTAAAAATTTATTCAAAATTTATTCTGATTCTAAACTTTTATCCTCAATATTATATCCAGCTAAGATTCGATTTACTAAATAATTTAAAATAAAATTAATTGATGAACTTGAATCATCATTTGCCGGAATTGGGTAAGGAATTAAATCAGGATTACAATTACTATCTACAATTGAAATTGCTGGAATTCCTAATCGTAAACATTCTTGAATTGCATTAAATTCTTTTAACTGACTTGTAAAAATAATGGCATCAGGTAAAGTTGACATTCCTTTAATCCCTGTAAATAAGCGTCTTAACTTATCCATTTCTTTTCTTTGTTTACTATATTCTTTTTTTGATAATGTTTCAAAATATCCATCTAATTCTTGTTGTTCCAATTCTTTTAATCGATTAATTCGATTTTGAATTGTTGACCAATTTGTTAGCATTCCACCTAGCCAACGATAATTAATATAGTAACTTTGACAACGTTTTGCCTGTTTTGCAATAATTGAAGCCGCTAAACGTGTTGTTCCTACAAAAAGGAATTTCCCACCTTTTTCTGCTTTTTTTTGTAATGTATTTCCCGCTAAACGTAATAATTTCGATGTTTTTACTAAATCAAAAATATGATATCCATATTTTGTATATAGTAAATAAGGAGCCATTTTAGGGTTCCATTCACGAGGTGCGTGACCATAATGAACCGAAGCTTTTATGTATTGTTTTGCTATTTCTTTTTTAAATGTATTCTCAGTCATTTTTATTTTTTAAATGTTTATAAATTTCCTAATTAATTTTAGTCAAAAATTTTTTTTTGTAATAATTTTTTACTATTTTATACAAAATTAATTTTTAAAAAAGTAAAGATTATCTAAATAATTTTTATAATTTAAAAAGGCAGAACCTGCCGGTATTATTTTACCACTCATAATTGATTCTTTCAATCCACGTAACCAATCTGAATTACCTTCAATAGCTGCTTTGGTTAGAATTCTACGTGTTTCTTGAAATCCCGCTGATGATAAGAATCCATCTTTATTTAGAGATGAATTTGTAGCCGATAATAATTTTGGTTCAAAATGAGGAGTTTTATAGGATAAATTTTTTTCAAAAATATTACAAATATCAATTAAGAAAGAAAATGGAATTAATTCTCCTTCCAATAAAGGTGTATCACCTCCGTTTTTTATCATTACTTTTGAAGTCATTTGACGAACAATGATTTCAATGTGTTTACTAGAAATACTTACACCTTGTGCTTGATAAATAGATTGAATTGAATTTGATAATATTAATTGAAATTTATTCAATGATTTTATTGTTCCTTTTAACATTCCATCTAAATGTGAATGATACACAAATAAAATATTTAATAATTCATGACTATCAATAATTCCATCATTTAATGGTTCACCAATATCAATAAATTCTCCTTCTTTTATTAATATATTTGAAGTAATCGGTAATGAATACTGACTAAACGGTACCATTACATTTTTCAAATAAATTGAAATTTTTGGATGAAATTCTATAATGTAGTCTTTGCTACCCAAATTATTTTCTGCTTCATAAATAATTTTTGATAGAAACAGATTTTTAGAAATAAGAGCTTTTTTTAAATCAAAGTCACTTAGTTTATTTAAAAAAACTAATAATTTAAAAAATAATTCACTTGGCATATATTTTTTTTTCCAAATATATTTTTTACCTGAAAGTTCTAATTTTTTTTTTAAATTCTTAAAACAACGATCTTCTTTGGAAAATTTAAAAAGAGGTGAAAAATAATGAATTTCAAAAAATAAATTTTTATAAGAAAAAATATTTTTTTGTAATTCAAAACTATGCCCAACCAATAAATTTTTCTTTTCTTTTGATTTTTTTGATTTTAAATTTAAATTGATTTCTGGTAATAAGCATTTTAAAGTATTTTTTTCTTTAAATGTAGGGAAAAAAGTAGCTTCCCCTAAAAAAGTTTTTAAAAAAGTTCCTGGTCGTTTTACTAAAGAAGCTTCAATTTTTGCTTTTCGTGCTTCAACCAATTCTTCAATTTTTGGTAAACCTTGAACAATATCATCAGTTTGTTGTGTATAGTTTACTAGAGTAGCAAAAAGTTTTTTTTCGCCAACAAAATCGTTTTCTTTATAATTTAGAATGGTACTTGTCGGTAAACAAATTGCATCTAAATATTGAAACGAATTAAAGTATCTTTCATTTTTAATTTGAAATCCAGAATTTTGAATAGATATAATCTTATTTTTAAACGTATTTGGACTAATAATAGCTACTGATTCTTTTGATTTTGATAATAAACTAAAATTTAAATTTTTAATTTGATTTTTTTCAACTGTTTTTTGTGTTAATTTATCTAATTCAAAAAGTCTTAAAAGAGATTGATTTCTTTCATTTTTTCCTAAAAATTGATTAGAAATTAAATATGAACTAACGTTCCCATATATTTTCCAATTATTTTTATCAGTCAGGGCAAAAAAGACATCATTTAATTTTGATTTTTTTTCTTCTAATTTGATAATTTTTCCATTTGTATTTGGAAAAATATACAAAAAAGCAAGGACAGTATGTGAATCTACATATTGGTAATTTTTAACTATCGGATAAATTTTAACAAAACAATTTTCAATATTTTGTGTAAATTCAGAATATTGAATTGTAACTTTTTCTTTTTCCGTAAGAATTGAAATAGATGATTTATCTATGAAAATAAGACCTTGTTTTGGTGTTATGATTTTCACTCTTGAAATAGCTTTTTGAGAATCCAATGTTTTTGAGAATAAATATTCGGCTTCATTTGGTAAGCAAAAAATATTTCCAGCAGCAATCCACAATAAACCTTGTTTTAAAAGTAATCGTCTTCTAAGTTTTTTTCTTCTGTAAACAGGAATAATATCATTACAAATAACTTTACCTGAAATACGAGTATAAATGGGTTTCAGTTTTCGTTCAGTTGAAACAATCGATTGATTTAATAATTCTGAAATTAATTGCCCTTTATAAACAAAACTGGTTTTTGAGATATATAAATATGAACCAATTTCTAAAAATAATTTCGTTTCTAACCCTTTCCAATCGATTAATACAATTTGTGCTTCTTGTTGAAGCTTTAAAACTTCAATCCCATGATTTGTTCGGTAAAATAAAGTTTTTAAAGATGGGGGAATAATAATTTTTCCAGAAAACGGAGCTACTAATTGTTTTAGCGTTTCACCAGTAAAAATACCTCCTGTATGGAAGGTACGCATTGTTAATTGTGTTCCTGGTTCTCCAATAGATTGAGCAGCAATAATTCCAACTGTTTCTCCAAGTCCAATGGCTTTTTGATGAGCTAAATCCCAACCGTAACATTTTTGACAAATCGAACCTTTCGATTCACAGGTTAATGAAGAACGAATAGTTAGTAAAAGAGGACTCTGTTGTTTTAACAGTTGCAGTTCTTCAAATGATAAAATTTTTTCGTTTTTTAAAGCATTTTGAAAATCTAAGAAGGGGAAATTTGCTTCTTTTATTGATAAAAGTGATCGTCCAACTAAATTCTTAATAGATGTACTTTTTTTTAATTCAATAAGAATTCCTTTTTTTGTTTTACAATCAATTTCTCGAATAACAAGGTCTTGTGCTAAATAAATTAAACGTCTAGTTAAATAACCCGAATCGGCTGTTTTTAAAGCAGTATCAACAATTCCTTTTCTTGCTCCATAAGACGAAATAATATAATCGATTGAGCTTAAACCTTCTCTAAAATTTGCTTGAATTGGTAAATCAATAATTTTTCCTTCTTGGTCAGACATTAGTCCTCGCATCCCAACCAATTGACGAACTTGAGACATATTTCCTCGTGCCCCTGAAAATGCCATGATATATAGATTATTGGCGGGATCAAAATCCTGATAATAATCTATAATTCTATTTTTAAGAGATTCTGTTGCAATATTCCAACTATCAATAATAGATTGAAAACGCTCTTGATCAGATACGATTCCTTCTGACCAAGCTTCGCTAATATCTTTGATTTCTTTGTTTGCTTTTTTAATATATTCTTTTTTAATATCCGGGGTTTTTAAATCTTCAATATTAATAGAAATACCAGCATTAGTAGCATAATAGAATCCTAAGAGTTTTAAAGAATCTAAAAGAGAAGATGAAGATAAGATACCAAAATTAGAAAATGTTTCATGTACAATCGTTTCTAATATTTTTTTTGTGACTGTAGTATTAAGACTCATACTTATTTATTTTTCAGAATAAGAAAAAGAAAATTTTTTAAGATTTATATCAAACATTTTATTGAATTGCTTTTTTAAAATTCATACTAAAAATAAGGCGTCCTGGACTTGTTTCCATTAATAAATCGGATAATTGGTAATTTTTCGTACTTGAAAAAGTTTCTCTACCTATAAAAACTCCAATATTTGTAATTAAATAAATTTTTTTAGCTGACGAATTTACTTTGAATATTTTTGAAATAAGAATTTCTTTATCTTTAAATAAAACGTTTTTTGTTAAATCATATATTTTTAATTTTTTATTTGTAATATCAAACGAAAAATTAGAAATTTTATATCGAACCAAAATAGGTGTGTGAATATTTATTTTTTTTTGATAAAAAGCTTTTATTGCTTCTTCTTCATTTGCGAACCATTTTTGAACTACTTGTTTATTTTTTGTAACCATTAAAGTTAAGTAATAGCAACCAATTACCATATCTTGCGTAGGTTTTAAAATAACTTCACCATTTGCCGGTGACAAAACATTATAGGAAGGTCGCATCATTGTACGTACTTCTAATTGACTTGCTTCATATAGAGGTAAATGAACAGCCATTTGATCTCCATCAAAGTCAGCATTAAATCCTGTACATACCAAAGGATGTAAATGAATAGATTGTCCCAAAACTAATACTGGATCAAAAGCTTGAATTCCAAAGCGATGTAATGTAGGAGCTCGGTTTAATAAAATTGAATATTTTTTAAATAGTTGTGTTAACAATGTCCAAATAAAAGGCTTATTTTTTTTAATAATAATTGTTGCTAGTTTTGTGTTATAACTAGGCACTTTTATTTTTGTTTTTAATAGTTCGTTAATTAAAAAAGGTTGAAATAATTCTGTTCCAATTTGATAAGGTAAACCACACTGATTTAATCGTAAAGTTGGACCTACAACAATAACTGAACGAGCTGAATAATCTACTCTTTTTCCTAGTAAAGATTGACGAAAACGGCCTTGTTTTCCTTCTAAAATTTCACTTAAACTTTTTAAAGGTTTATCATTTAAAGTTATTTTTCTTTCTTTGGAAAGACGTGCATTATCAATTAAAGAATCAACGCATTCCTGCAATAATTTTTTTCCTTGAATTGTTATAATGTCAGGAACAAATAATGATCGAAATTCTAACAAACGTTGATTTCTAGTAATTATTAAACGATAAATTTCATTTACATCAGCAGCCACTAATCGACCATTTTCTAATTCTAATAAAGGTCGTAATGTTGGAGGTAATACAGGCAAAACTGTTAAAATCATCGAACTTAATTTTGTCTTTGTTGCAAAAAAACTTTCCAAAATACGAATTTTACGAACTAATAATTTTGTATTTTCTTCTGTTAATGAAAGTGTTTCTAAAAAAAATCTTAATTTTTTAATTTGAGATTTTAAATCAATATTTTCTAAAATTGCTTTTAGAAGTTCTCCTCCTTCACGCTTATACGCTGAATTAGATTTTAAAGATTTTTTTCTTGTCCCAAAAAAATCAGCTAATTCATTCTTTATTTCTCTATTCGAAAAATTGCTTTCTTCAGCAAAAACAGAGAAAAAAGGAGATTCATCTTTTCTAAAATAAATAATATCTTCCAAATCAGATGCTTTAAAATTAGGTTCAATTACTTGTAAAATATTTGTTAAATAGCTTGGAATACCTTTTACATACCATAAATGAGTGATAGGACATGTTAAATCAATATAACCCATTCGGTATCGTCGAACACGTGATTCAATTATTTCGACATGACAATTTTCACAAATTTTGTCTAAAACAAAACCATTGTATAATCCACATTTACATTTCCAATTTTTAAGAGGTCCAAAAATTTTTTCACAAAATAATCCATATGTTTCGGGTTGGTGAGTTCTAAAATTAATTGTCTCTGGTCGTAAAACTTCTCCAACGATTTCACCATGTGGCAAAACTCGCTCCGCCCACGACTTCATTCGTTCTGGCGAAGCAATAGTAATTCTTAAATAATCAAAAGAAGAATGTAAATCTTCTAATTTTCCTAAAATTTTTTCTATTTCTAGAATTTCACCATTTAACGTCATAACAATTAATGTATCGTTTTTTTATCTAATTTTCATCTAAAATTTGTAATTTATTAATTGTTTTAAATTTTTCTAGCACTTTTTTTTTTTCTTCAACTTTGTTAAAAAAAGCTTTTTCACCCTTTTCTTTAAAAAATTCAGGCTTAGAAAAATATTCAGCTTTATAACGTGCTAAAAGCGCTCTTAATTTTAAACGATTTTCAATATCTTTAAAAATATCTTTTTCTGTAGTAAGAATTTGTTTCGTACTTGAAAGATCATTTTCAATTTTATTTAACGAAAAATCTAACCCTAATGAATTTAATTCTCGCATTAAAGTTAAAAATGCTTCTGGAATTGATGGAGTTGGTTTTTCATTATCATTTTTCAATAAAATTGCTTCATACATATCATTTCGACCATCAATATCATCTGACTTTATTGTTAATAATTCTTGTAATGTATTTGCACAACCATATGCTTCTAATGCCCAAACTTCCATTTCACCAAATCTTTGGCCTCCTTTTTGAGCTTTTCCAGCTAAAGGTTGTTCAGTTATCATTGCATAAGGACCTGTTGATCTAGCATGAATTTTATCTTCGACTAAATGAATTAATTTTAGAATATAACTCTTTCCAACAGTAATTGGATTATCAAAATATTCTCCTGTACGTCCATCTCTTAAAAGAATTTTTCCAGGATAAATTGGATTATAAAGCCAATTTTGATCTTTCGAAATAGCAGCTTGTTTCAATTTTTGATTTACTAAAATCCTTGAAGCTTCTTTTCCGTAAATTTCATCAAAAGGAGAAATTAAAAATCGGCTTCCTAAGTTTTCACCAGCCAATCCTAATAAACATTCAAAAACTTGACCTACATTCATTCGGGAAGGAACTCCCAATGGATTTAAAAGAATATCAATTGGTGATCCATCAGGCATATAGGGCATATCAATTGAAGGTAAGATTCTTGATACAATTCCTTTATTTCCATGTCTTCCTGCTAATTTATCACCAATTTCTATTTTTCTTGTTTGTGCAATATAAATACGAATAATTTCAGAAGAAGTTGATAAACCTGGTTCATCGTTAAGCAAAACAGTTGAAATAATACGAATATCTACAACTCTTCCTTCACTACCTGGTGAAACTCGTAAAGAAGTGTCTCGATAATTTTTTTCTTTTATTAAATGAGGATGTAAAGCATGTAATAATTTTGTGGCCGGACTTGGATCACCTTGAAAAGGTGTTAATTTTCCTACTAAAAGATCATGTTCTTTTACGTATGAGCCAATTTTTACAATTCCATCATCATTTAAATGTCTTCGTATATATTTTGTAAGATGAGTTAAGTTTCGAGTTAATTTTTCATTTCCAATTAAACAATAACTTAAGTTTGTTTCATATTCTTCTAAATGCACTGAGGTTAAACAATCTTCCAAAATCAATCTTTCATTAATTACAATCGCATCTTCGTAGTTATAACCTTCCCAAGGCATATACGCTACAGTTAAATTACGTCCTAACGATAATTCACCATCAACTGTACTTGGACCATCTGCAATAATTTGTCCTGAAAATATTTTTTCACCATTCCAAACCACAGGACGTTGATTTATAGATGTTTCTTGATTTGATCGGAAATATTTTTTTAAATAATATGATATAACTTGGCCTGCATTATCTTTTATTTTGATTGCATAAGAAGAAGCAAACTCTACTTTTCCTTCACAATAACTTTTTATCATCATTCCAGAATCCAATATACAACTAGCTTCTAATCCTGTACCTACAATTGCTTTTTTAGGATAAAGTAACGGTACTGCTTGTCGTTGCATGTTTGATCCCATTAAAGCTCTATTTGCATCATCATGTTCTAAAAAAGGAATTAAAGCAGTCCCTAATGAAACAATTTGTAAAGGGGACGTTGTCATAAATGAAACTTCATCCTTCTTTTTGATAGAAAATGAGTAATTCTCTTTTATCGATAAATATTCTTTTTCAATTTGTTTTGTAGGTTTAACACTAATGTCACAAAATGCTATTTTTGTATTGGATTCTTGCTCAGGATTTAAAAAAATCGGTCTTTTATTAGAAAAAATTTTTCCTTTTTCCATTAAAAAATACGGTGTTTCAATTGTTCCTAAAGAGCTAATTCTTCCATACATTGAAATTGCATTAATTAAACCTGCATTTTGACCTTCTGGTGTTTCAATAGGACATAAACGCCCATATTGGCTTGGATGAATATCACGAATTACATTGCTAATATGATCTCGTTTTAATCCATTTGGTCCAAATACACTTACTCTTCGTTTATGAGTTAATTCAGCTAATGGATTTATTTGATCCATATATTGCGACAATTGACTTGTAATAAAAAAGTCTTTTAATGAATTTGTTAAAACACGCGGGTCTAAAATCCAATCATCAGAACTTAAAAAATTTTCAAAAGTTGAATTTTCGGATAAATCTGATTTTTTAACAATGTATTGAAATGGATCTTCAAAATTTTTTTGTAAACGATAAAAAGCAATTCGAATTTGATTTTGTAATAAATCTCCAACAGAACGAATTAATTTGTTTTTAATGTCATCAATATCATCATTAGGACGATCGTAATATTTCAATTCAACTAATCCATCAATAATTCCTAGAAAGTCGTGAACCGTTAAATAATCTATATCTTTTGGTAGATGAATTCCTAATTTTTTATTAATTTTATATCTTCCAATTTCTCCAATTGAAAATCCACCTGAACGTTGATTTAAAAAGAATTTTTCAATTAAAAAAATATTTTCTGTCTCATCTAATTCTTGATTTTTTAATTGTTGAGTTTGAACATGAAGGGGATATTTTAAGCTATCTAAAATTTCACCTAAATTTAAACCAAAGTATTTGATAATGTCATAAATAAAAAGCTTATCTTTATTTGTTTGTAATTTTTCATTACGACTTTCAAATTCTTCAACATTATTTGCTTGACGTTTAAATTCATTTAATTTGATATAGATTCTATCCGTTTCACTTTCTTTTGGAAATTGATCTAATGTAAATTTAGTCCATAATCCTTTGTTTGAAATTACAGTTGCAGTGTAATGAACTGTTTTTTTTGAAGAAAGAGAAAATTCTTTACGAAAATAAATACCTGGGCTACGAATAATTTGGCTAATAACTACTCTTTCACATCCATTTAAGATAAAGGTTCCTTCTTCTGTCATTAAAGGAATTTCTCCAAAAAAAATATCCTGTTTAATTCTTGTTTCAATTCCCGTTTCTTTTAAATTTGAGGTAGAATTGGTACGTTGATTTAATTTTTTGGTTAATAAATCAAACATTAATGAAGAATCATTATGTTTAGAAATATTTTCAGAATATTTTTCTAAATTTTTTCCTGTTTTTTTTTCAATATCTAAAAAACTTAAAAAATCAGAATAAGAGTATTCTGCTGAAATATAAAGTTGAATAGTGTAACTTGTATCAAGTTTTAAACAAGTTTCAATGTTTACATTGGGCCCTTTTAATTTAATTTCTTCTGGATAAAGGTAAACAAAACAAGGTAATTTTTTTCGTGGAGAAACTTTTACATGGGCAAAAAATGGATTAGGAAAAGAAACTAATTCTTCACTAATTCCATGTGATAAGAAATGATAAAAACTGGCACGTTGTGGTTCAGATAAATCACCGATATTATTTACAAATATTTTGTTCATCAGTTGTATTTTTGAATAACTTTAAATATTACTTTTTCAAGATAAAGTTTAAGCAGTTTTTATTTTTTCGTTTGTTGATAAATTATCAAACGAAAAAATAAGACTGATGTCAGAACAAACAAAAGTTGGAGTGTTAAAGTATTGATTAATAATAATTATAAAAAATAACAAAAACAGCAGAATATTTAAAAAAATCAAATATTACTAGAAATTCTACTAATTCTTGATTTTTTTCTAGCTGCTGTATTTTTATGAATAACAGTTTTTTTAATTGCTTTATCAATTACACTATAAAGCTTACTTACTAAATTTTTTACTTCTAATTTTTCTTTTCCAGGATCTGCAATTTCAACTGTAGTATTTTTTAAACTTTTTGTTTTAAATACTAATAATTTAAAAAGAGTTTTAATAGTAGATGTATATCGTCTATTAATTAATCTATTTCTTTTGTTTTGAGCAACTATTTTTCTATTTCTTTGTTTTTTATTCATTCTTTTTAAAAGTAAAATATTTTTATATGCTAAATAATTGTATAATAATCTGTTTATTATTCACAAGGATATGATATAATTAATTTTGTTAAATTGGTTCGGAATTAAAACAACTAATTTTGCATCTATCTACCTTTCTATTATATCTCCTATTTTATATATTATTTTTTTTCAAATTATAAAAATAATTCGAAAATTCTTTATATAGGAAAAAAATTTAATGTAATTCTTTTTTGAGATAAGAATAACAAATTAAAATTTTAAAAAAATTAATATAACTCTTAAATTTAACTTATTATGGCAAAAAGTAAAGGACCTCGAATTGTAGTGACATTAGAATGTACTGAATGCAGAACTAATGAAAATAAAAGAACTCCAGGTGTTTCAAGATATTTAAGTTCAAAAAATAGACGCAATACACCTGACAAATTAGAAATTTCAAAATATTGTCGTTATTGCAATAAACACACTTTACATAAAGAAACAAAATAAATTAAGTATTAAAAATTACGATGAATTATTTTAACAAAGATAAAAAAAATACAAATTCAAATTTTCAAAAAAAAAAAAGTAATTGGAATCAAAGTTTAAAAAGCTTAAAAGCATTAAAATCAAATAAACCAAAAAAAATTAAGAAAAGTTTACAATATTTACTAGTTTTAAAAAAATTTAATAATTTGATTGATTATAAAAATGTAAAATTATTAAGAGCTTTTTTAACAAAACATGGAAAAATTCGTGCACGTAGAAAAACACGTATTAGTATTCAAAAACAGCACGCAATTGCAAAAGCAATTCGTAAAGCTCGTGATTTGAAATTAATTCCATTTACAGTAGATGTAAAAATTTAAAAATTTGGATAACGAAAAATTATGAGAAAAGCCAGAAATAATAATAATTTTATTGATAAAACGTTTACAATTCTTGCAGATGTTATCTTAAGGGTTTTTCCCGCAAGCCAAGAAGAAAAAAAAGCTTTTTCATATTACTTAAATGGTTTATCTGCACAAGATGAAGGCGAATATGCTGAGGCTTTAAATAATTATTACCAAGCACTTCAAATTGAAGAAGATTTATATGATCGAAGTATCATTTTATACAATATTGGTTTAATTTATTCTAAAAATGGTGATTATTTAAAGGCATTAAAATACTATTATTTCTCTATTTTTATTAATCCTCGTTTTTCTTCCGCTTTAAATAATATTGCTGTAATTTACCATTATCAAGGCATTAAAGCAGCTGAAAAAAAATGTTTTACACTATCAGAATCTTTATTGCAAAAAGCTACATTTTATTGGACAAAAGTTGTTAAAATTGATCCAAATTCTTATATTGAAGCTTGGAATTGGTTAAAAACAACCCGTCGTGTAAAGTTACTTGAATAATTCAAACAAATTTATCTTTTCTTTTTTAAGTACCCTTTATCTTTTGAAACTCGGTTAATTCTTTAAAAAGAAATAGGAAAATATAGACAAAGTTTTTTATTATGTTCTTAAATTAAATCTAGTTTTTAGTTTATTTAAAAGCATAGTAATAACGAATTTAAAAAAGTAGAAATATGAGCGGTTTTGTAACACAAATTATTGGGCCTGTTATTGATGTAGAATTTCCAGAAGGAGAATTACCGAAAATTTACAATTCATTAAAAGTACAAAAAGCGTCGGATGGTCAAGTTATTATTGCCGAAGTTCAATACTTAATTGGTGAAAATAAAGCACGTGCGATTTGCATGACAACGACAGATGGATTAAAAAGAGGAGATACTGTTACAGATACAGGAAATTCTATTCAAGTTCCAGTAGGAAAAGCAACATTAGGAAGAATTTTTAATGTTTTAGGTGAACCGGTTGATGAACGTGGAGATGTTAAAAATACACAAGTTTACTCAATTCATCGTCCAGCCCCTATGTTCGTTGATTTAGATACAAAACCAAGTATTTTTGAAACAGGAATTAAAGTTGTTGATTTATTGGCACCTTACAGACGTGGTGGTAAAATTGGTTTATTTGGTGGAGCTGGTGTTGGAAAAACAGTTCTTATTATGGAACTAATTAATAACATCGCTAAAGAACATGGTGGTGTTTCTGTTTTTGCAGGTGTAGGTGAAAGAACACGTGAAGGAAACGACTTATATGCGGAAATGAAAGAATCAAAAGTTATCGATGCTGATAATTTAGAAAATTCTAAAGTTGCCCTAGTTTATGGTCAAATGAACGAACCACCTGGAGCAAGAATGCGTGTAGCATTAACAGCTTTAACAATGGCAGAATATTTCAGAGATACTAATAAACAAGATGTTTTATTATTTGTTGATAATATTTTCCGTTTTGTTCAAGCAGGTTCAGAAGTATCTACTTTATTAGGAAGAATGCCATCTGCCGTTGGATACCAACCAACACTTTCAACTGAAGTAGGTGAATTACAGGAAAGAATTACGTCAACAAAAGAAGGATCTATTACATCAATTCAAGCAGTATATGTACCTGCAGATGACTTAACAGATCCAGCTCCTTCAAACGTATTCCGTCATTTAGATGCTACAACAGTTTTATCTCGTGAATTAGCTGCAAAAGGTATTTACCCTGCGGTAGATCCACTTCAATCAAATTCAACAATGTTACAACCTAGTATTGTTTCTGCTCTTCATTATAAAACAGCGCAACAAGTTAGACAAACATTACAAAAATACAAAGAATTACAAGAAATTATTGCTATTTTAGGAATTGATGAATTATCTGAAGAAGATAGATTAACTGTTGGAAGAGCAAGACGCGTTGAACGTTTCTTATCTCAACCTTTCTTTGTAGCTGAAGTATTTACAGGTTTATCTGGAAAATATGTTTCTTTAAATGATAGTGTTATTGGATTCCAAAAGATTTTAAATGGAGAAGTTGATAATTTACCAGAACAAGCTTTCTATTTAGTTGGTGGAATTGAAGATGTATTAGCTAAAGCAAGTACATTAGCAAAATAATTTAATTTTTTACTTATGTGATCAGTTTTTATAACTGATCACATAAAATAAAATTTTTTATCTCTTTTATAAATGGGACCTTCTGGAATTGACATTGTAAAAATGCACATGGGTTCGAATCCCATTGGTTCCAAAAATTTTTTAATCGCACCGATGGCCGAGTGGTTGAAGGCACTAGACTCATAATCTAATTTCTTTTTTGAACGTCGCTGGTTCGAACCCAGCTCGGTGCAATAAATATTTTTTAATTAATTTTTTTTAAACGAGCTGCTTTTCCTTTTAATGATCTTACAAAATATAATTTTGCACGACGTACTTTTGAAGCTTGTTTTTTAGCAATTGAAACAATTTTTGGTGAGTTTTCTACAAAAATTTGCTCAAGACCAATTCCTTGGACACTTCTACGTAAAGTAAAACTTTTTCCTAATCCTCGATTTTGTTTCGAAATAATTAAACCTTCATAATATTGAATTCTATCTTTTTCTCCTTCTGGAATTAAATAGCCAAGTCGAATAATATCACCAATATTTAATTCTTGATTATAAGATTTAGTAATGTAAGAATTCTCTAAGAATTTTTTTTCAATATGTTGAATGTAATTCTTTGTTTTGTTTTTTATTGAGCTTGCAATGTCATTCATAGTTTTATTTGTTTCTTGTCTTTGTAAGTATAAATTATTTAATTAATTAAAATTATAATAACACGTGTTAAATCAATTATTTTTTAATTTAATTTATTTATTTAATTAATATTACACTAATTTTTAAGAATAATAAATATTAACAATCAAATAAAAAAAACATTTTAAATTATTGTTAAACAAGATGAAATGTATTACACTTTTCGATAGAACAATAGTTAATAATTTAACAATACAATATTTTTGAATCGTATAAATTTTATATATATGTCAAAAAAAAAAACTTCTTTAAAAAATTATTTAGAGCCGATCAATTTCGAAATGACTAATTTACAACAATTAGAAGAAATTGATGAATTAAACGAGACAAAACCTTATCCGTTTACAAAATCAGAATTGCTTTCCTATATAGTAACGGATGAATTTTTAGAATCTATAAACTATAGCTCTGAAGAAAATATAACAAAAGGTATATCTTCTTTTGATTTAAAAAAAATTTTTGAGAATATTTCTTTTGAAATCAAACAAGACGAAATAGCAGCTGAAAAAAGAAGACGTTATCAAGCCTATAAAAGTTTAGAATATCAATTATCTAATTTTACTTTTTTTGATTTTTTTTCTGCCGACGCTTTTGATATTATTAAAAATTCAAAATTTTTAAGTCAAATTTATAAACAAAAACAAGTTACAAGTGAATTTTTATTTTTACCCTTTTTTGATTCTAAATTTGAAATTGCAACTATCTTAGAAGAATTTGGTTTTAATGAAAATTTTATTCAAAATTTTTGTTTTAACTTAGAAGAAATTTCACAACAAAAATCACAGGTTAAAAATAAATTAACTTTTCTATTACAAGAAAATTCAAAAAATAGTAATAAAACAAATTCTCAATTTGGAAATATATTGGCAGAAGTTCAAAAAAAACTTGGTTTTACTAATCAACTAGAAGAATCTTCACAAAAAGAAATTCAATTTTCTTATGAAGCTAATCAACTTTTTGAAAAAAGTGCGGATAATGCTATGGTTCGTTTTAAAACACCTATAATTACTCCAGAAATTTTATTTATTAGTTTGATGGAAGAAAAAAATTTTTTAATTGGTAAATTAATTAAAAAAGAATTATTAGATGAAACAAATTGGTATTTACTTCGATACAAATTATTAAAAAAATTATATAATCAGGAAGTAATAATTAAAAGTGAAATAAAAAAAAGTCATCAATTTTTTGCATATTTATTAAAAACACAAATTTCTGAAGCCAATTTTCAAAAATTGATTGAAAAAAAAGCCCTAGAAAAAGCTGTTTCTTTATTTCGAAATTATGTAATAAGAGATGTTTTAAAATCAAATTTCTTAGAAAATTTTGATGTGGAAACTCATGCTTCAATTATGACAGGTGCTACAAGATATTATTCTAAAAAATAAATCTATTTAATTTATAAAAATTAACAAAATAAAAATTTTTATAATAATATTTGTTCTGATTTTTATGGTAAGATAGTTATAGGCGGGTGTAGCCAAGTGGTTACGGCGGTGGTTTGTGGTACCATTATTCGCGGGTTCAAGTCCCGTCATTCGCCTTTAATTTATTCTTAAAAATCAAACGATTTAAAGTGAAATTACTTTAAAGATTTGATATTTGAAACAAGCTAAATTTTGACGTATTCAGAATTGATTGGTATCTTTTAATTTATCTAGATTTATTACATTTATATAAAGAAAAAATACATAAAATACAAAAAATGGTAAGATACTTAGGTCCAAAAGTAAAAATAGTTAGAAGATTGGGTCTTTTGCCAGGATTGACGAGAAAAAATTCTAAAAATAGAAAAAAAACTCCAGGTCAACATGGTAAGATTGTTTTCTTAAAAAAGAGCCGTTCCTCTTTATCAGATGATTACAGACAAAGATTATTTGAAAAGCAAAAACTTCGATTCAATTATGGTGTAACGGAAAAACAATTGGTTTCTTATTACAAAAAAGCGAAATCAAGTAAAGGATCAACAATGAATCTTCTTCTTGAACAATTAGAAGCACGTTTAGATTGTGTTGTTTATCGATTAGGGTTTGCTCCCACAATTCCTGCAGCAAGACAAATTATTAATCACGGGCATATTATTGTAAATAATAAATTAGTCGATATTGCTAGTTTTTTATGTTCACCGAACGATGTTATTTCTATTAAAGAACGTGAGCAATCAAAAAAATTATTGACATCAAATTTTACATTACAACAACAAAAACGACTTTTAATTAAACGTCGAATGAAACGAGTAAATTTAACAAAATCTCGCTTTCACAGTCTTTTACCAAAACATTTAGAAATAAATGAAGAAACATTTGTAGCTAAAGTCATTTCTCCAGTAAAAAGAAAAGATGTTTTAGTTAAAGTAGATGAATTAAAAGTAGTAGAATATTACTCTCGTTAATAAATAATAAATAAAATTTAGTATTTATTTTTGAGCTAGACAGAATGAGGTTAAAGAGATTAAATGAACTTTTTTAATCTGAAAAAGTAATTTTTCAGTTTAAAAAAGAACGTTTCTTAAAGAAGTTAAAGTAAGATAGCATTGCTATTTTTAAATTTCTTGGCACTTAATATAAGGATTACTTCTCAAGCAAAGCATTTTAAGCAGGTTAGAGTATTCCAAAAAATGTATTAAATTTTACTAGTATATACAAACATATGAGTGAAGCAGCTGAAAGAACGCGTATTAAATCAGAACGTTATGAATCAGGAGTAATCCCGTACAAAAAAATGGGTTATTGGGATGCAGATTATACAATTAAAGAATCTGACGTTCTTTGTCTTTTCCGTTTAACACCACAACCAGGTGTAGATCCAATTGAAGCTGCTGCTGCAGTTGCTGGAGAATCTTCTACAGCTACTTGGACAGTTGTTTGGACGGATTTATTAACTGCGTGTGATGTTTATCGTGCTAAAGCATACTTCGTTGAAGAAGTTCCTGGTAGCGGTTCAGAATTTTTCGCATTTATTGCTTACGAATGTGACTTATTCGAAGAAGGATCTATTGCTAACTTAACAGCATCTATCATCGGTAACGTATTCGGATTTAAAGCAGTTAAAGCCCTTCGTTTAGAAGATATGCGTATTCCTTATGCATACTTAAAAACTTTCCAAGGTCCTGCAGCTGGTGTTATTGTAGAACGTGAAAGACTTGACGTTTTTGGACGTCCATTATTAGGTGCTACAGTTAAACCTAAATTAGGTCTTTCTGGTAAAAACTATGGTCGTGTAGTTTATGAAGGATTAAAAGGTGGTTTAGACTTCTTAAAAGATGACGAAAACATTAACTCTCAACCATTCATGAGATGGCGTGAACGTTTCTTATACGTTATGGAAGGGATTAACAAAGCTTCAGCTAAAACAGGTGCTGTTAAAGGTTCTTACCTTAACGTAACTGCTTCAACTATGGAAGAAATGTACGCAAGAGCAGAATTTGCTAAACAATTAGGTTCTATCGTTATCATGATTGACTTAGTTATTGGATATACAGCAATCCAATCTATGGCAATCTGGGCACGTAAAAACGATACAATTCTTCATTTACACCGTGCAGGTCACTCTACTTATACTCGTCAAAAAAATCATGGTATTAACTTCCGTGTTATTTGTAAATGGATGAGAATGTCTGGTGTTGACCATATTCACGCAGGTACTGTTGTAGGTAAATTAGAAGGAGATCCAAATACTGTTAAAGGATTCTACGATATTCTTCTTTTAAACTCATTAACTGAAAACCGTGGTTTAGGAATTTTCTTTGACATGGATTGGGCTTCTTTAAGAAAATGTTTACCAGTTGCTTCTGGAGGAATCCACTGTGGACAAATGCACCAATTAACTCATCTTTTAGGTGAAGATGTTGTATTACAATTTGGTGGTGGAACTATTGGACATCCAGATGGAATTCAATCTGGTGCTACTGCAAACCGTGTTGCATTAGAAGCAATGGTTTTAGCTAAAAATGAAGGACGTAACTACTTAGAAGAAGGTCCTCAAATTTTAAGAGATGCAGCTAAAGAATGTAAACCATTACAAGTTGCTTTAGACTTATGGAAAGCTATTACTTTTGACTATGCATCTACAGATACATTAGATTTCGAAAGTACTCCAGTTAAATCTGCTTCATAAGAGCATTTTTAAATTTATATTTATTTTGAGTTTTACCTTTTAAAAAAAATTAAAAACTAAAGGAATTAAAATTATGACAAGAGTTACACAAGGTGCTTTTTCTTTATTACCTGACTTAAACGACGATCAAATTAAAAAACAAATCGAATATTGTATCAAATCTGGTTTCTCTGTAGGAATTGAATGGACTGATGATCCACATCCTCGTAACTGCTACTGGGAATTATGGGGATTACCACTTTTCGACATTCCAGATTCAGCTACAATTTTATATGAATTAAAAGAAGCAAGAAAAGCTCACCCAAATAAATACATTAAAATTAATGCATTTAACAACGCCAGAGGTGTTGAAAGTACTGCTCTTTCGTTTATTACAGATCGTCCTAAATACGAACCAGGATTCTATTTAGTTCGTCAAGAAATGAGTGGAAGAAGTATTGCGTACACTATTCAAAGTTATGCTGTACAAGCTTCTGCTGAAGGATTACGTTACTAATTAATTCTTAAAAAGTTACCTATGAAGTCAATTAATTGATTTCATAGGTAACTTTTTTTTGCGTATTTTTCTCTTTCTTCAAAAGATAATATTACCCGATTAAATATAAAATTCAAAGCATTTTTTTAACTTAATAATCGTTAACCAATCAAAATAATACAAAAATATGTGTCAAACATCATTAAAAAATTTACTTTTAAATCAATCAGATTCAATTGATATTAGAGAATGTTATAAAGAAACAGGAATTGAAAAAATTTTAGGAACATTAGATGAAGAGTTAGTTGGTTTACAAACTGTTAAAACTAGAGTTCGTGAAATTTCGTCTGTTTTACTTTTTGACAAAATTCGTGAAATTCAAGGACTATCTGTTTTAAATTCGAGCTTACATATGGCTTTCACTGGAAGAACAGGAACAGGAAAAACATCTGTTGCTCAAAAAATTGCTCTTGTTTTAAGAAGCTTAGGTTATCTAACAAAAGGACATGTTAGCAATGTAACACGTGAAGATTTAGTAGGACAATATGTAGGTCATACCGCTCCAAAAACAAGAGAACAATTACAATTAGCAAGAGGTGGGATTCTATTTATTGACGAAGCACATCAATTATATAAACCTGATAACGAAAGAGATTATGGTGCCGAAGCTATTGAACTTCTTTTACAAGTAATGGAAAATCAAAGAGATGATTTAATTATTATTTTTGCAGGAGCAAAACCAAAATTAGAAACATTTTTTAATTCTAACCCAGGTGTTTCATCTCGTATTGGAAACCATGTTCATTTTAATGATTATAATACTCAAGAATTAGTAGAAATTACTAAATTCTTATTACATAATGATAATCGTTATAAATTTGATGAAGAAAGTATTAAAATTTTAGAATTTTATTTAGATCAATTTACTAAATTCCCTGCTTTTTCAAATGTACGAACAATTAAAGTTTTTTTAAATCAGTTATTTTCTTATCACGCAACACGTATTGAAAATAGTTTAGTAAAAACAGGAAATTTAGACTATGAATCTCTTGTTACGTTAAAGAAAGAAGATTTTTCTTCTCTAACTGGTGATGATTTTATTAATATTATTGGTAGTGAGTTAGTAACTATACATAAATAATAGTTTTTTATTTTTAGAAAGATATCTTAAACGATCTTTTAATTTTTTTTTACCGTACATATAATTTTCTTTTTAAAATTAAAAAGAAAATTAAATGCATGTTTTATTTTATAAAATGAATACAAATTAAAAATATGCAATTTTCATTAGCAACACCCGAAGATAATAAAAAAGTTTTATCAAACGCAACAAAAGTAAAAATTTCTTTAACAACTGGAATTGTTGAAATTTTAGATAAACATCAAGACTTATTAGGAAAAATTGGTATTGATTTAGTTGAAGTTGAAAAAACAGACGATAACAAAGTTGAAAAAAATAAATTTATTGTACAAGATGGTTTAGTAATTGTTTCAAATAAAGGTTTAAATAATGAAAATCAATCTGAAACTGGTGTTTATATTTTTGGAAAACGTATTCTAGAATTAAATTCCACTTTATCAATTGATGAATTTTCTAAAAAAGTTGAACAAAAATCAACAAAATTAGAAACTGATAAACAAGCGTTAACAGTATCAATTGCAGAAAATAGTGTAAATAGTGATAAACTAAAAACAAAAATTTTTCTTTTAGAAGATGAACTGGCATTTGATAAAAAAGTATTATCTTTAATTAAAGAAGGACGAAACTAAGATTGACTTTTTTATACTAATGTTTACGTTAGATGAAAATTTTGATTCCGATTTTGTTTCAACTAGACAAAGCGATTTTTATGGGAAAGGAATCGTTTACTTTTTTGGTGTTATCCTTTTTTTTGAAATATTAAGAAATCAAATTTCTGAGATCGATTTATTACAATTGATTCCTGGATTTTACTTTTTTCTTTTTTTTATTTCTTTTTTATTTTTTATTAATTTTTCAGATTTATTTCTTCGTATTCCGCTAGAAATTGATAATATTAAAGCATATGGAACAAAAACAAAAAGTAAAATGGAAATAAGTATTCTTTTGAAATTTAGTTTTTTTCTATTTTCAACTCTTCTAGGGATTAGTCTAAATACTATTATTCCTTTAAGTTTAGATTCTTTTAATAATTCAGTTGAAAAAACGTTAGAAAATACATGGTCGTTAACTGAAGTTCTTTTATTAGAAGCAATTCTTTTGCTTATTTTAATTGCTATTTCACAACTTCCTTTATTTTTTATAATTACTTTTAATACACAAAAAATGACAAATTTATTAACCCAATTTTGGAAGTTATTAAGTTTTTTCATTACAGTAATGGCAGGCTTTTTAACACCTACCCTGGATGGTTATACACAACTAGGATTTGCGGCGTCTGCTTTTTCATTTTATTTACTAATCGTTAACGTTTTACAACGACGAAATCTTTTAAAATTTAATATTTTTTTATCCCTCCAATGATAAAAAACTGAAATAAAATAAATATTATCTAAAAGCTATCATTTTTTCTTTTAACAAGTTAACTACTATTTTTTCAAAATTATTTTAATATTTTTAATTTTTATATATTACTATGAATAAAAAAATTCAACCAAAGAATTTTTCATTTGTATTTTTAACATTTGTTTCAAGTTTATTTTTAACACTTGGATTGTTGCCGCAAAAATCATTTGCATTTCCAATTTATGCACAACAGGCTTATCAAAATCCACGAGAAGCGAATGGAAGAATCGTTTGTGCCAATTGTCATTTAGCTCAAAAACCAACTGAGTTTGAAGCTCCAACAACTGTTTTACCAGATACTGTTTTCGAAACAGTAGTAAAAATTCCTTATGATCTAACTAAAAAACAAATTTTAGGAAATGGTCAAAAAGGTGGTTTAAATGTTGGTGCTGTTGTTATTTTACCTGAAGAATTTAAATTAGCACCAAAGAATAGATTGGATGAAGAATTAAAAGCAAAAACAAAAGGTGTTTATATTACTCCATATAGTTCAACATTAGAAAATATTTTAGTTGTAGGTCCGATTAGCGGAGATAAAAATCAAGAAATTATTTTCCCGATTCTTTCTCCTGATCCAGCAAAAACAAAAACTGTTTCTTTTGCTAAATATCCTATTTATGTTGGTGCAAATAGAGGTCGTGGTCAAATTTATCCAACAGGTGAAAAAACAAATAACAATGTTTTTAATGCTATTGCTTCAGGAAAAATTCAAGAAATTAAAACAGGACCAAAAGATATTGAATTAACAATTGCAACATCAACAGGTGATACAAAAGTTCAAACAATTCCTGCGTCACTTCAACTTCTTGTAAAAGAAAATCAAACAGTAGTTCAAGATCAAGCTTTAACTGAAAATCCGAATGTTGGTGGATTTGGTCAAACAGAAATTGAATTTGTATTACAAGATCCAAGTCGTATCTATGGATATGTAGCATTTACACTTTCTGTTATTGTCACACAATCAATGCTTGTATTTAAGAAAAAACAATACGAAAAAGTACAAATTGCTGAATTAGATTTCTAATAAAAATATATATTCTTAGAGGTTGTTGAAAAAGAATCTCTAAGAATAAAAATTAGTTACTATATTTTTGTTTTTGATCTAATAGTATTGGATAAAGTATAATTGACTAGTAATATACAATAAAAATAAATTATGAAAAAAACTTTATCAATTACTGTTTATGATGAATCGGGTGTTTTGACAAGAATTGCAACAGTATTTTCCAGCCGAGGATTTAATATAGATAGTATTACAGTTGGTCCAACTGAAAATAGTGGTATTTCTAAAATAATTATTGTTTTGCCAGGTGATGATCAAACAATTGAACAAATCACAAAACAATTAAAAAAATTAATTCAAGTTATTGAAGTAAAAGATATCAGCCTTCGTCCTTGTGTAGAACGTGAACTAATGCTTATTAAAGTAAAATCTTCTCCTTCAACACGTTCCCAAATTTTAGAATTAGTACAAATTTTTCGCTCAAAAGTTGTTGATATTTCAGATAATTCTATGACAATTGAAGTTACAGGAGATCCAGGAAAAATAATAACAATTCAACAATTATTAAAACCCTATTTTATTATTGAAATTGTACGAACAGGAAAAATTTCATTAGAAAGAGAACTTGGTATTAATACCGAATTTTTGAAAAATATTTAATTGGGGACGGAGGGACTTGAACCCTCACGGCCATATAAAGGCCAACAGATTTTAAGTCTGTTGTGTCTACCATTTCACCACATCCCCTTTTGAAAAACGTTAATTTTGATAATTTATAATATTTCTTGAAAAAGACTGCCAGACAGTACCCAGACTCGAACTGGGGAATGAAGGATTTGCAATCCAACGCCTTACCAACTTGGCGATACTGTCTTTTCCATGAATTAATTATACATTAAATATTTGTTTAATTTCTAATTTTTATAGAATAATTTTTTAAAATTATTTTTAGAATAATTTATAATAAACAAAAGAGTTTCCTGAAATTACTATTAATTTCTGAGGATAACTAGTTAGACTTTTTCGTTTTCATATCATTTTTTTATTTTATCTTATTTTTTAGTTTATTTTTTATTTTTTTACAAAAAATTTTATATGGTAGCTAGTACAAAAAAAACAATCGAAAGTAAAACATCGTCAAAAGAAACATTATTAACTCCTCGATTTTATACTACAAATTTTAAGGAATTATCCCAATTAGATGTTAGTTCAAATGTTATTGAAATTGAAGCTATTGTTGAAGAATTTAGAATTGATTATAACAGAGATCATTTTATTCGTGATAAAGAATTTTTAAAAACATGGGATTTCTTTGACGAAAAAACACGTAATATTTTTATTGAATTTCTAGAACGTTCTTGCACCGCTGAATTTTCAGGATTTTTACTATATAAAGAAATTTCGCGTAATTTAAAAAAAGAAAATCCATTGTTAGCTGAAGGCTTTTCTTTTATGTCACGTGACGAAGCGCGTCATGCAGGTTTTTTAAATAAAGCAATGAGTGATTTTAATGTATCTCTTGATCTAGGATTTTTAACAAAAACACGTCAATATACATTTTTTGCACCAAAATTTATTTTTTATGCAACATATCTTTCTGAAAAAATTGGATATTGGAGATATATTACAATTTATCGTCATTTAGAAAAAAATCCAAATTTCCGAGTATATCCTATTTTTAGATTCTTTGAAAGCTGGTGTCAAGATGAAAATCGTCATGGTGACTTTTTCGCTGCTATTTTAAAATCACAACAACATTTGTTAAATACATTTGAATCGAGATTATGGTGTAAATTCTTTTTATTATCTGTATTTGCCACAATGTATTTAAATGATTTACAACGAACAGATTTTTATTCTACTATTGGATTAGATGCAAAGCAATTTGATAAACATGTTATTAGAAAAACAAATCAAAGTTCAAGTACATTGTTTCCAGTAATTTTAGATGTTGATCATCCTTCTTTCTTCCCATTATTAGATCAATGCGAACAAGCCAATAGTGACTTAATTAGAATTGAAAAAGAAGATGGTAATGAATTTATTAAATCAATTCAAAAATTACCTTGTTATTTTACTCTTGCTAGTAGTTTATTAAAAATTTATTTTCTACCTGCTATTGAAACAAAATATATTTGGACAGAAAAATTTTAATTTATTAATAGTAAAGGAGTAAAAACCAATATTCCTTTACTATTTTTTAAATCACGATTAAAATTGATAAGGTATCTAATTTTTTTATTAAGCTAAAAATGAAATTAAAAACTCGAAAATCAGCAGCAAAAAGAGTAAAAGTAAAAAAAAATTGTTTTTCTAGAAAAAAAGCCTATAAAGGACATTTGCTAAGAAAAAAAAATTCAAAACGTCTTCGTGGATTATCAGAAACAAGCAAAATTCACTTTTCTGATTTTAATGCTTTTTCTCGAATGATACCTTATCAATAAATATTGAAAGGATTTATAAAAAAAATTATTAAAGGAGAGTTGAAATATGGTTCGAACTAGGCGTGGAAATGTAGCGGCAAAAAGTAGAAAAAAATACTTAAAATTAGCAAAAGGTTATGTAGGTTCAAACTCACGTTTATCTACAATGGCACAAGAGCAAGTTGTGCAAAGTTTAAATTTTGCTTATATTGGTAGACGTTTAAAAAAAAGAAACTTTCGTCGCTTATGGATATATAGAGTAAATGCAGCAACACGAGCGCGTCAAAATATTTATTCCAAATTTATTGGATGTTTAAGAAATATTTCTATTTTTTTAGATAGAAAAGTATTATCGTTTTTAGCATTTACAGATTTACCTACGTTCAATTTAATTGAACGTCAATCGAGAACTTCACAATTATATTCTGCTTAAAAAAGTTTCTCTAGTTAATTTTAACTTCTTATTTAAGAAGTTAAAATTAATTGACAATTAATTCTAATTACTACTAAAATTATAGATGTTTTTAAAATTATTGCTTGTGTAGCTCAATTGGCAGAGCACCTGACTTGTAATCAGGAGGTTAAGAGTTCGATTCTCTTCACAAGCTGTTTTGTAACTATAAAAAATTATTCTTTATATAGTTCTTTTTTTTATAAAAAAAGTAGATTATTATAATAATGAATAGAACGAAGATTATTTATGCAATAAAATTTTAACCTGAGATATATATTATGGAAACATTATTAATAAGCAAATTACCTGGAGCTTTTGCAGTATTTGGTCCTCTTGCAGATATTATGCCAGTTATTCCGGTATTATTCTTTTTATTGGCATTTGTTTGGCAAGCAAGTGTTGGTTTTAGATAAATAAATTGCTATAATTTTTATTAAAAAGAAATATACAAATTATAATGGTTGAACCACTTTTAATTGGAATTGTTTTAGGGTTAGTAGTAGTATCATTATTGGGTCTTTTTGTCGCCGCCTATCTTCAATTTAAACGAGGAACTGAATTAGCTAGTTAAATAGATAAAATAATTTATTTCTTTTTAGTTGAAAATTATCTCGAAAAAATACCAAGACAGCGTCTAGTCATTCGCTACAAATGTAGGATACTAGGCAATGTCTTGATGATATTTTTTATGTTATTAAAATAATAAAAACTTATTTTTTCTTTACCAACTTGATTTTGTTACCCCTGGTAAAAAACAGTCATGAGCAAGCTCTCGAACTGCATTTCTACATAAACCAAAGAATCTAAAATAACCACGTGGTCTACCTGTTTTCCAACAACGATTTCTAATTCTTGTTTTTGAACTATTACGAGGTAGTTTTTGTAATTTTTCATTTAATTCAAAAATATTCTCTAAAGAAGTTGCTTGTTTTAAGGAATTTAAAATATCTTCGCGCTTTTTTAAGAAACGAGCTGTTAACTTTTTACGTTTTTTTTCTCGTTCTAACATGCTTTTTTTTGCCATACAATTTTTTTTGATTGAATAAAATCTCTATGGATAGTATAACAAATATTTCTTTAAAATTAAAAGTTTCAATTACTTGACTTTTAATTTTAAAGAATATTATTTATTTTTTGAGAATATTAATTTGTTAATATTCTCAAAAAATAAATAAAAATTATCCAAATTTCCCTAAAGTAGACGCAATAACAAACGGTGCGTATGTAAAAATATAACCGATTGTAAAATGTGCTAATCCTACTAAACGAGCTTGAACAATAGATAATGCAACAGGTTTATCTTTCCATCTTACTAAATTAGCTAATGGAGTTCTTTCATGTGCCCAAACAATTGTTTCAATTAATTCTTGCCAATATCCACGCCAAGAAATTAAGAACATAAATCCTGTAGCCCAAACTAAATGACCAAATAAGAACATCCATGCCCAAACTGAAAGATTATTCATTCCTAATGGTGTATAACCATTAATTAGTGGAGAAGAGTTTAGCCATAAGTAATCTCTTAACCAACCCATGATATAATTCGAAGATTCATCAAATTGCGCAGGGTTTCCTAACCATAATGTAATGTGTTTCCAATGCCAATAGAATGTTGTCCATCCAATTGTATTTAACATCCAAAACATTGCTAAATAGAATGCATCAAAAGCAGAAATATCACAAGTACCACCACGACCAGGACCGTCACATGGGAAACTATAACCAAAATCTTTTTTATCTGGCATTAATTTTGATCCACGAGCGTCTAAGGCACCTTTTACTAAGATTAAAGTTGTAGTGTGTAATCCTAATGCAATTGCATGATGAACTAAGAAATCTCCAGGTCCAATTGTTAAGAATAATGAATTTTTAGAGCTATTAATTGCTTCTAACCAATTAGGTAACCATAGTTGTTGACTTGCTATAGTTGCTGGACTTGTTGAAGAAGATAACAGTGTATCAAATCCATAAATTGTTTTCCCAGAAGCTGCTTGAATCCATTGTGCAAAAACAGGTTCTACTAAAATTTGTTTTTCAGGTTGACCAAATGCTACCACTACATCGTTATGAACATATAATCCTAATGTATGGAATCCTAAGAATAAAGAAACCCAACTTAAATGAGAAATGATTGCTTCTTTATGATCTAACATTCGAGCTAAAACATTTCCTTTATTAAGTTCTGGATCATAGTCACGAACAAAGAAAATTGCTCCATGCGCAAATGCTCCAACCATTAAAAATCCTGCAATATATTGATGATGTGTATATAATGCTGCTTCTGTTGCATAATCACGAGATAAGAAAGCATACGGATTTAAAGCATAAATATGTTGTGCAACTAAAGATGTAATTACTCCTAAAGATGCTAATGCCAATCCTAATTGCATATGTAATGAATTAGTAATTGTTTCATATAATCCAATATGTCCTCTACCTAAGCGTCCGCTAGGTGGTCTATGTGCTTCTAAAATTTCTTTCATACTATGCCCAATTCCAAAATTAGTACGGTACATATGTCCCGCAATAATAAATAGAACAGCAATTGCTAAATGATGATGTGCAATATCTGTTAACCATAAAGATTGAGTTTGCGGATGAAAACCACCTTTAAATGTTAAGATTGCTGTACCAGCACCTGTTACAGTACTAAAAAGATGTGTTGAAGCATCAGAATTTTCTGCATATGCACTCCAATTTCCACTAAAGAACGGTGTAAGTCCTAATGGATGAGGTAATGTTGTTAAGAAATTATCCCAACCAACATGGACTCCTCTTGATTCTGGAATTGCTACGTGTACTAAATGACCTGTCCAAGCTAATGAGCTGAAACCAAATAAACCAGATAAATGGTGATTTAAACGAGATTCATTATTTTTAAACCATGCAATACTAGGTTTAAATTGTGGTTGTAAATGTAACCAACCTGCTTGTAATAATGAAAGAGATAGAACTAATAAGAATATAGACGCAACATAAAGATCTTGATTCGTACGAATTCCAATTGTGTACCACCATTGGTAAACACCAGAAAGAGCTATGTTTACTGGGTAAATAACTCCACCACGTGTAAATGCTTTTAATGCACTTTCACCAAAGTGAGGATCCCAAATTCCATGAGCAATTGGTTTTACTTTTAATGGATTCAAAATCCATTCTTCAAAATTTCCTTGCCATGCTACGTGGAAAAGGTTTCCAGCAGTCCAAAGAAAAATAATAGCAAGATGACCAAAATGAGAAGCAAAAATTTTTTGATATAGACCTTCTTCTGTAACATCATCATGACTTTCTAAATCATGTGCCGTAGCGATACTATACCATATACGGCGTGTAGTAGGGTCTTCGCTTAATACCTGACTAAACTTAGGGAATCTTGTTGCCATTGATACAGCTCCTTTAGGTTTTATTTTTATTTTATGTAATAGAATAATTGTGAATGTGTTTCTTAAAAAATTTCAAATTCAATTCTTAAAGAAATTCCGAATAGAAATTTTCAATAACATGAAAAGATCTAAAATTAATTTTTTAAAATTAGCTTACTGAAATGATTCTTGCAAGGAAGAATGCCCATGTTGTTCCAATTCCACCTAATAAATAATGTGCTAATCCTACAGCTCGACCTTGTGTAATGCTTAATGCACGTGGTTGAATAGCAGGTGCTACTTTTAATTTATTGTGTGCCCAAACAATTGATTCAATTAATTCTTGCCAATATCCACGACCACTGAATAAGAACATTAAGCTAAATGCCCAAATAAAGTGAGCACCTAAGAAAATTAATCCATAAGCAGATAATGCTGATCCATAAGATTGAATTACTTGTGATGCTTGTGACCATAAGAAGTCTCTCAACCAACCATTGATAGTTAATGCGCTTTCTGCGAAATTACCACCAGTAATATGTGAAATTGCCCCTTGAGGTGTTACAGATCCCCAAATATCAGATTGCATCTTCCAGCTAAAATGGAAAATTACAACAGAAATTGAGTTATACATCCAGAATAATCCTAAAAATACATGGTCCCATCCAGAAACTTGACAAGTACCACCACGACCAGGACCATCACATGGGAATCTGAATCCTAAGTTAGATTTATCTGGAATTAAACGAGAATTTCTTGCATAAAGTAATCCTTTAAGTAAAATTAATACTGTTACATGGATTGTAAATGCATGAATATGATGAACTAAAAAGTCAGCAGTACCTAACTTCATTGGAACTAAAGCAATTTTTGAACCTAATATAACTGGATCTCCACCAAAAATATAACTAGCTGTTGCTAGTGCATTAGGTGATGTTGTTGTAGGTGCAGCTGTGTGTAAATTTTGAATCCATTGTGCAAAAATAGGTTGTAAAGAAATTGCTTTATCTGAAAACATATCTTGTGGACGACCTAAAGCTTGCATTGTATCATTGTGAATATATAATCCAAAACTATGTGTTCCTAAGAAAATACACACCCAATTTAAATGAGAAATAATTGCGTCACGGTGACGAATAACACGATCTAATAAATTGTTATAATTTAAAGTAGCATCGTAGTCACGTACCATGAAAATAGAACCATGTGCACCAGCACCAACAATTAAAAATGCACCAATCCACATATGATGTGTAAATAATGACAATTGTGTTGGGTAATCAATAGCAATATAAGGATATGGTGGCATTGCATACATGTGGTGTGCAATAATAATTGTTAATGATCCTAATGTTGCTAAATTAATTGCTAATTGTGCATGCCAAGAAGTTGTTAAAATTTCGTAAAGACCTTTATGACCGTTTCCAGTAAATGGACCTTTATGAGCTTCTAATATTTCTTTTAAACTATGTCCAATTCCAAAATTAGTACGATACATATGTCCCGCAATAATAAATAAAACAGCAATTGCTAAATGATGATGAGCTACATCTGTTGACCAAAGACTTGCTGTTACAGGATTTAATCCACCTTTAAATGTTAAAATATCAGAATATTTTGACCAATTTCCTGAAAAGAACGGTACAAGTCCTTCTTTGAACGATGGATATAATGTACTGATAAATTCACGATTAATTAATAATTCATGTGGATCTGGTAAATCTTTTGGATCTAATCCAGAATCTAATAATTTATTAATTGGGTTTGCGATATGGATTTGATGACCTGCCCATGATAATGATCCTAGTCCTAATAAAACAGAAAGGTGATGATTCAACATTGATTCAGCACTTTGGAACCATTCTAATTTCGGTGCAGCCTTATGGTAATGGAACCAACCAGCAAAAATCATTAATCCTGACATAACAAGGCTACCTAAAGCAATACAATATAATTGCTGTTGTGTTGTAACACCTTCAGATCTCCAAATTTGGAAAAATCCAGACGTAATTTGAATACCTTGGAAATTTCCTCCTACATCTGCATTTAAAATTTCTTGTCCTACAATTGGATAAACAGATTGCGCACTTGGTTTAATTTGTAATGGATTAAGTAACCACGATGTATAGTTAGAAAAATAAGCACCATGGAAATGCATTCCGCTTAACCAAAGAAAAATAATTGATAATTGTCCAAAGTGGGCACTAAAAATTTTACGTGAAACTTCTTCTAATGATTTTGTTTGTAAATCAAAATCATGCGCATCAGCATGAAGGTTCCAGATCCATGTAGTAGTTTTTGGCCCTTTTGCTAATGTTCTTGAAAAATGACCAGGTTTTGACCATTTTTCAAAACTTGTTTCAACTACATCTAAATCAACAAGGACTTGTGCTTTTTTAAGTTTTTTAGCTTCCTGTTCTTGTGGAGTTGTAACCATATATCTATTAATTACTATAAATTTACTAATTCCTTTTCTCATTTTTAACCAAACATCTTGTTCAAGTTTGATGTTAGGTATTTTTTTTTATTAAAATTTACTTTTTATTTTTTATTGCTATAATTGTAACCGCAGGGGTCGGTGCCCGAGTGGTTAAAGGGGACGGATTGTAAATTCGTTGATAATTGTCTACATAGGTTCAAATCCTATCCGACCCAATTTTAAAAAGAAAAAATTAAACTTTTTTTAGTAAAAATTCTTCATTTTCAAATGTTTTTTCCAATCCCAACATTTGTGAATTGCTTCTTCCTGGTGCTACCATTGGATAACAGTTCTCTTTTTCAACTACATTAATATCAATCAATAAAGGTTCTGAATTTCCTTCATTTTTTAAAATAACTTCTTTTAACATTTCAAAATTTTCAACATAATATCCCTCAATTCCGTAAGCTTTTGCTAGTTGAGAAAAATTAGGCATTCCATTTTTCATATATGAATTTGAAAAACGATTTCCATAGAAAGATTCTTGCCATTGTCGAACCATTCCTTGCCAACCATTATTAATGATAACTACTTTTATACCTAAATTATATTGTGCAATTGTCCCTAATTCTTGAATCGACATTTGAAAACTAGAATCTCCTGTAATACAAATTACATTTTGATTTGGATTTGCTACTTTTGCACCAATTGCTGCCGGTAAACCGAATCCCATCGTTCCTAATCCAGAACTCGAAACCCATTTTTTAGGCTCACAATTTATTAATTGTGCTGACCACATTTGATGTTGACCCACATCTGTTGTAAAAAAACTATGTTTATAACTTTTTCCAATAAAATTAATGGCTTCTTGTGGTGATAAATTTGTTGATCGATAATTTGTTGAAATTAATGGATATGCAGATTTCCAACTAATAATTCTTTTTAGCCAAGCTTGTGTTTGTGTTTTTTCAATAAAAATAGGTTGGCGTAATTTTTTTAAAAGTTGTAAAAAGACTTTTCGAGTATCTCCAATAATTGACAATTGTGGACAACGATTTTTAGAAATTTCAGCTGGATCAATATCTACATGAATAACTTCAGCATTACAAGCAAATTCATCTAATTTTCCTGTTACGCGGTCGTCAAAACGAGCACCTAGCGCAATTAATAAGTCACATTCACTTACTGCAAAATTAGCGTATGCTGTTCCATGCATTCCTAACATTCCTAATGAAAGTGTATCGCTATCATTGATACAACTTTTGCCCATTAATGTTGTTGTTAGAGGAATTTGAAAAATTTTCGCTAGTTGTTGAATTGTTTTAAATGCATTGGAACGAATAATTCCACCTCCTAAATAGAAAAGAGGTTGATATGCTTGCGTAAAATAATTTAGTAATTTTTTAATACTTGTTAAATTTGTTAAATGTTCTGTTCGATAATCAATTTTTTCAAATAATTCAAATAGTTTTGGATAAGCATATGAAGTTGTTTCTTCTAAACCAACATCTTTTGGAATATCAATTAAAACAGGACCAGGTCTTCCATTTTGTGCTAAAAAAAATGCTTCTGAAATAATTTTTGGTAATAATTCGGTATTTCGAACTGTATAAGAATGCTTGACAATAGGAAGTGTAATACCAAAAATATCAGTTTCTTGAAAAGCATCCGTTCCAATAAACGAACGTCCTACTTGACCTGTGATAATAACCATAGGGATCGAATCCATTCTAGCGTTCGCTATTCCTGTTACTAAATTCGTTGCACCTGGTCCAGAAGTAGCAAAACATACTCCAACTTTGTTTGTTGTTCTTGCATAAGCATCTGCAGCATGTGCTGCACTTTGTTCATGCCTTACCAAAATATGTTTAATTAACCCAGCTCTTTCCCAATGATATAATTCATCATAAATTGGTAAAATCGCACCACCAGGATAACCAAAAATATGTTCAACTCCATTTTGAATTAAATTATCAATCAAAATGTAGGCCCCAGTTCGTAAACAATTATTTTTTAAATTCATATTAATTTTTTAGATTTTAACTCGAAATCACTTAAAAAATATTACTAATAATCAATATTTTTATATATCTTTATTTATATATCTATATACGTTTTATATTATAAAGCTAATTTTATGTGTAAATTTTAAAATTCATTATTTCTATATTTTATCAAGAAAACCAGGTTCGGGAGATTCGAATAAAAAAGTAATCGATACAGATTTTCAAACATAATAAAACGTAAATACGAAAGTAAAGGAGAGAGTGAGATTTGAACTCACGGAACAATTA
>Ga0114960_10000407_pt1 | contig 36421 bp, 28 predicted proteins | sample C_130625_MF_Meta_FD_92637 | JGI IMG/M metagenome (GOLD analysis project Ga0114960, IMG submission 92637) | Freshwater microbial communities from Lake Croche, Canada to study carbon cycling - C_130625_MF_MetaG | ecosystem: Environmental > Aquatic > Freshwater > Lake | place: Lake Croche, Canada...
ATGCTTGAAAGTTCTTCACCATAAATTTCTTCTAAAGTTTTTTCATCTATGTTCGGTTGGCCATCGTAAAATATGGCCCCGTCCTTAATGGCAATAATGCGGGTACAATATTTTGCACACAATTCAGGTTGATGAAATACACCAATCACTGGAAAAAACACAGAAAGTTCTTTTAACAAAGCCATTATTGTTTTGGCATTTTTGGGATCTAAATTGGAAATGGGTTCATCGGCTAATAATAAATTGGGCTGTTGAAACAAGGCTCTTGCAATGGCGACTCTTTGTTTTTCACCCCCACTTAACGCGTTCACTCGGTTATTGGTAAAGGTTTGCATATTTACACGCTCTAATGCCATCATAGCCTCTGTTTTTTCTTGTGCAGTAAATCCAAAAAATAAACTTCGCCAGGTGGAAATAGTGCCTAGTCTTCCCATTAATACATTATCAATCACAGTAGCTCTTTGCACTAAATGATAACCCTGAAATATGAGTGCAATTTTACTTCTTACTTTTTTTAAAGCCCTGGTGCTTGTTTTATAAATATTTATATGCTGATTATTTTCTTGTTCCACCCATACAGCTCCTTCAGTCAATTCCATTAAACCAATCAACGATTTTAAGGTTAATGTTTTTCCAGCACCACTAGCCCCTAAAATACCTACAAATTCTCCTTTTCTTACTTCAAAGGAAATATTGTTTAAGAGTAGTTTACCTGACTTTAATTTTTTGGTAATACCTTCCGCCTTAATCATATTAATGGTTTTTTAATAATTCAATATCCTTGATACCATTTGCAATGGCTCGTACACCATTGTATAAAGAGTCATAAGTTGGCATATAAGATAATTCATTTGCATTGGTATGATATAAACTGATGTATGCTTTAAAAACTGTGCTATCGTCTGCGTGTAAATTCAAGTAGATGTTTCTTATTTTATCAATAAATTTTTTATCAATATCATTTCTAATGACTACTGGACTACCTACAATCGGATCAGATTCCCATAATATGTTAAAATCATTTGGGGTAATCAATCCTTTACGAATTAAAATGTCGGTACCATATTCCTTGGTAGAGCACCCAATATCAATTTTATTCGAGGTAACGGATAATACAGTGGCAGCGTGACTTCCGGAAAATATAACTTCTTTAAAATTTTTATCTGGATCTAGTCCAATGGACTGTAAAAAAGCAAATGGAATTAAATGTCCAGAGGTAGATGCTGGATCTGAAAAAGAAAGGGATAAATTTTTTGAATTGTTTTTTAAATCATCTAAATTTTTTATACCAGATTTTGTATTTGCAAACAAAATACTGTGGTACATACTAGGTTTCCCATTTTGACCTAATACGACCAGTGGAGTAATATCATTTTTTTGTGCAGCTAAAACATAGGAGAAAGGACTTAAATAACCAATTTGTGCTTTTTTAGCATGTAAGGCCTCAATAACAGCAGTATAATCATTAGTAATGTAGAGTTTTACTTCTTTATTTAATTTTTTTGATAAATAGGCTGTGAATAAATCCAATGCTTTTTTCACGGAACCCTTGTTATCACCACTTCCACCATAGGCAGCAATTGTTAACACTTTTGGTTCCCCGTTGGCGTCTAATTCAGATTTAAAATTACAAGCAAAACATGTGCATAGTAATAAGGAAGCAAAAAAAATTATATTTTTCATTTTACTGTTTTTAATTCTTTAATACTTTCGGCAATACGTCTAATATTATCATACAAACTATCATAGGTAGGTATAAATTGCATATGACTTGCATCCGAATAATACCTCGAAATAGACCCTGCAAATGCAATTGGATTTTTTTGATCTACTTCCAAATATGCATTTTTAATTTTTTCGATAAATGCCTTGTCTAATTCCTTGCTTGCGCATATCGCATCATTAATGATTGGATCAGAAACCCATAAACTTTTTAAATCACCTTCTTTTAAACTACCATTTACAATTAGTCGTTGGTAACCTAATTCATTTGTAGAACAACCAATATCAATTTTTTTATTTTTTACACTTAACAGCGAAGCGGGATGGCTACCTGCAAATATGACTTCTTTAAAACTTGTTTCAGGATCTAAGCCAATACTTTTTAAATAGGCTCTTGGAATTAAGTGTCCTGAAGCCGATGCTGGATCTGCGAAACAGAGTGTCAATTCTTTTGCATGTTTTTTTAAATCTTCGATAGAATTGATAGGTGAGGAGGGATACGTAAAAATAAAACTATGGTATTCTGTTCTGATATGATTTTCAGCAATCGTCACCAACGGGACTAAACAATCTTTTTGGGTAGCCAACACATAAGCAAAGGGTGAAAGTTGAACCACATCTAATTTTTTTCTTTGAATCCCTTCAACAAGGGTGGTGTAATCTGATGTAAATACGATTTCAACAGGCATTTTTAATTCGGTTTCTAAATATTGTTGAAAGGGCTTAATTTTTTCTTTTGTTTGTGTAGGTTGATCTCCACTATAAATACCTACCCTTAATTTAGCAGGGTGATTGCTTTGATTGGAATGGCAACCAGCTATTACGGCTAGAAAAATAAACAAATAAATTACTTTATACTTCATATTTTAAATTTTTCAATAAAAGTGGGAACATCGTTTAGGTCCTTAAAATTTTTTTCCAATTGGGCTCTATCCCAATTCCACCATTCAATTGACAAAAGTGCTTCAATTGTTTTTTCATCAAAACGATATTTAATGACTTTAGCGGGCACGCCAACAGCAATGGCATAAGGTGGTATATTTTTTGTGACTACCGCCCCCGATCCAATGATAGCGCCATGGCCAATTTCAACGCCAGGCATCACAATGGCGCCGTGGCCAATCCAAACGTCATGTCCGATGGTACATTTATGGGCTCTTCTCCAATCAAAAAATGCAGTATCATCCGTTTCATCAAACCCAAATGCAACTCTTCGATAGGTCATATGATGTTGCGTCACTCTCCATTGCGGATGATTTCCAGGATTGATTCTTACACTGTTGGCAATGGAGCAAAATTTTCCAACAGTACTATAAATTATTTGAACATTTCCTGCACAATAGCTATAATCATCAAAACTAGTTTCAACAATATGACAATGCATCATTAATTCTGTATAGGATCCTAGCGAAGCTGCTTTGAGGATACAGGTAGGATGAATGGTAGGTTCTTTGGTAAGAATGGGCTTTATTGCTTTATTGTCTATTTCAGGGTAATTTTCAAAATAAGTCATAATTAAAAATGAATTATCTGGTTATTTTGAAAGGGGTTAAAACGACCTAAATTATCAAAGGAAGTTAATTGAGCTTGATCAATGTAAAAAAAGTGTTTTTCATTTTGCCATTGTTCATTTAAAACAGTGGTTACTTCAACCAACGCTTTCTTTTCAATCAAGGATAAATCTGCCTCAATATAAGCAAGGGTAATATGACCAATGAATGGCCTTGTTTTTTGTATACCCATTTCAATCGAAATTTCATTACCATAAAAATGATTTCTAAAATGCAAAATACTATTGTATTCAAATGGGTTATCAAATACGCCAAGCGCACCAATTGCATTTCCAAAAATACCTAATCCAATCATCTTCATTCTAAGTGTTTTGTTTTCAAATACACTTTGATATGTGGTCAATATTTTGTTTATCTTTTCTGGATATACAGTTGCCAATCCCTTCTCGGTTATGTGGGTATCGTATTTAGCGTTGGATAATGCATTGGCAATTGTTTGGTGAAAACTATTTTCGGGTAATAAAAATAATTTTTCATGAATTTCATGACTTGTTTTTTCTTGTAACAATTGCATCAACTTTTCTTGTGTATCCACTAATTGTTGGCTTAATAAAATGTTTTTTTCATTTTGATGCAACATGCTAATCACACCAAAGCCATAATAAGGCAGTGCAACCCATTCTTTATTGGAAAAAGAAAAATTATTGGCAACTTTTACATTGTTGGCTTTATAAACTTGTTGCTCATAGGTAAGCTCTTTCCATTGTTTATAATGGTAATCAATATAATTTAAGTCGGTGATGGGTATGGTACTTTCTGGTATCATACTAGCAATTTTTTTCGTTATAACTTATGTAATGAGGAATCTCTAAAGTTTTTCTTCCTTTTACAAAACTTTTTGTAACGGTTGGAATGTTGTCAATTAATTTTACCAAAATAATGTCTGCATCCTTATCAATTGTCAAGGAACCCGTATAATGATCAATGCCTACTGCAATGGCAGGGTGTAAAGTAGCAAGTTTAACACAATCTACCAACGGGATATCATTTTCAAAATAAAGTTTAAAGATTGAATGTAAAATGGCAGGAGGATAATAATCGGAACATAAACTTGTAACATACCCATTTAAAATAGCTTCTTTAATATTTAAATTACCTGTTAAAGAACCACCTCTTAATACATTGGAGGCACCGCCAATCACATGCATATTTTGTTCCTTTGCATAGGCAGCAGTTGGCATATTAATGGGGAACTCACAAATACTTACCCCTAAAGCTTTCATCTCATCGATTTTTTCAATAGTGTCATCGTCATGGGAAGCCACTGCTATCCCTTTTTGCAATGCCAATTGAATTAATTGGTCCATTTTTTCGCCTTTAATAGAGGGCCTACTTGTTTTTTCTTCAAAATCTTCAAGGGCTTGGGCTTCTGTTTTTCCATTTTTCATACTCACTTCCATAAATACTTTCTTAGTGTATTGACCTTGTCCAGGCGTATGGTCCATCACACTCAACATTTCTATGTATCCTTTATTCATAAAATCAATACATTGGTCATATGCATCTATTCCTGTGATTTCAAATCGGAGGTGAATTTTATTATTGATTAAAGTATCACCATTGATTGCTTTAAAAATGGTATCGTACACTTGTTGTCTTGTATATTTACTTCTAGATCCGTATTCGGCTGTTTTGTAGCCTAAATGCAAAGAATGGTATACGGTAGTAAATCCACAACCATTCATTTTTCTTTCCAATTCTCTAAATGCTACATTAATTGGCATATCGGCACCAGGCCTTGGTATGATTTCAGCTTCTAAGGCATCGGTATGAATATCAATAATACCTGGTAAAATATATTGTCCATGTGCATCAATGATATCCTCCTCTATGTTGGGATCGTAGTCATAGTCTTCCATCTTGCCAATAGCTACAATTTTTTTACCAACAATTGATATGTAACCATTTTCAATAATTGAGCTTGGTGTTACAATTTTTCCATTCGCAATGGTAAAGCAGTTTTCCATATTATATTAGTTTACAATAATTCCTTTTTCTAAATGAATACATCTATTCACCAAATGTTGTAAAGTATACTCATCATGTGAAATACAAACAATCGTTGTACCTTGACTTTTTAATCCTATTAACATATCAATAACAACGGCTTTAGTAGCTGCGTCCAAGGAAGCGGTGGGTTCATCAATCAATAATAATTTTGGCGGATCAATAATGGCCCTTGCTACATTTATTCTTTGTTGTTCACCACCACTAAAAGTTACAGGAAGTCCTGACCAAAGTGCTTCTGATAAGCCTAATGCTTTTAAGATAAACATTGCTTTTTCATTGGCCATATCAGCAGGCAATCCTTTTTTTAATAAAGGCTGTGCCACCACTTGTAAGGCTGTTACCCTAGGAATTACACTTAAAAATTGTGAACAATAGCTAATCTCAGTTTTTCGAAGGTGTAAAATTTCATAATCATTTAAGGCAATTAAATCTACAACTCCATCATTGGAATGATAGTTGATTGTACCTCCATCACTCAAATAAGTTCGGTATATGCATTTCATTAAACTAGACTTACCAGAACCACTCTTACCAGTTAATCCTATAATTTCTCCGGGTGCAACCGTAAAATTGACATCAATCAATGCCTCAATCTTTTTACCTTGCAAAATATGCATGGTAAATGATTTATGTAAATTTTTTATCGCTAATAAAGGTTGCATTTTATAAAATTGAACTAACTAATAATTGAGTGTATGGGTGCTGCGGATCTTGTAATATTTGATCAGTTAATCCCTGTTCAACGATACGCCCATTTTTCATCACTAATGTGCGATCCGTAAGCATTCTTATAACAGACAAATCATGGGATACAACCATCATTGCAATGCCTAATTCTTGTTGTAATTCTCTAATTAAATCCAACACTTTTGCTTGAACAGAAACATCTAACCCAGTCGTAACCTCATCTAAAAATAAGAGTGGAGGATGGTTGGCAATGGCCTTTGAAATTTGAACCCTTTGTTGCATTCCACCACTAAAATGTGCTGGTAAATCGTCAAGTCTTAAAACAGGCACTTCCGTTTTTTCTAATAAATGAGTAGCTTTTTCCCTGATCGTGCCTACATGATAGTTGCCAGCCATGATTAATTTTTCTGCAATATTACCACCAGAGGTAAATTTAAAATTTAAGCCATCTCTTGGATTCTGATACACCATGCCCATCAAATGATTTCTAATGGCCCGCTTAGATTGGTTGCTTTCATTCAATATGTTTTTCCCGATATAGGGTGCTTTATGAAAGGAAACACAACCTGCTGAGTGTTCCATGTCAAAATACAACATTTTAACGATGGTACTTTTGCCTGAACCACTTTCACCAACAATACCTAATACCTCACCAGGGAATAGTTCAAAATTTATATCAGCACATGCAATGATCGCACCTGTTTCAGGACAAATGTTGGAATCAAACAATGGACCTGTATTTTCAATGGAACGAACATTGGATTTTCCATAAATCTTGGTTAATCCTTCAACCTTCAATAACCAATTTTCACTATAATGATTCATGAGGTAATTTATTTAAATAAGCATTTTCGTGTTGAATAGGTGTTTCTTTGTTTACCAACTTATCTAAGAAATTGCTATCATTAATTACATAATGTTTTGATCCATCATCATAATATAATTCATCCAAGAACGCTTTTTTATAACCAGTTCTAAAACAAGGCTTTCCTTTAAAGTCTTCAATATGAAATTTAACATCTTCAAATTCTAAAGGGGCTACTTTGGTATAAGGAGGTACTGCATACAATCGCTTTTCTCTACCTGCACCAAACAAATGAATGGCTTCAGAATTGTGAAGGTTCGGAATATCCCATCTTGGAATAGGTGATGGAGCCATAATATACCTGTCATTCACTTTTACTGGGTAGCCTGCACCCAACATAATATCGCCATGCCTTACATATTGTTCATACAAGGAAACCCACATCTTTGCATAATCAGCCTCCCCGTGCATTTGTCTTGTTTTGTTTTCATAACGCTCCACACTTCTTAATGGTTCGGGTTGTGGAACTTGGTAAACGAAAATTTGGTTTGCCTTTAACACTTCCTCAGTTATGCGGTGCCTAGTTTGGATGATTGTTGCTTTTTGGGTATCCAAGGTTGTTTCCACACCTGTCATCGTGTGTACAAAATTTCTCAAGTTACATGCATTTACACTGGCATCACTTCCTTGATCGATAATTTTAAATATGTCGTTTGGGCCAATAATAGCAAGTGTTACATGCAATCCTCCTGTTCCCCATCCTCTTGCAATGGGCATTTCAGGGGAGGAATAAGGTACCTGATAACCAGGGATCGCAATTGCTTTTAACAATTTTCTCCTAATTTCTCTTTTGGTTGCTTCATCAATAAAAGCAAACCGATATTGTGTTGCAAATTTATTTTGTTCAATCATAATTATTTGTTTCTTTCAACTGCTTCACGCACATTGTGTAAACTAGACTGAAATGTAACATAGTGAGGTAACTTTAGGTGGTTTGTGAATCCCATGGCTTCAATGCCTTCACTATGGTACAATACAAATTCTTGGTCATTGGCAGGTAAACTAGGATCTGGATTGCGCAATGTAGTATCTAAAATGCCCATACAAATTACCTTGGTATCATTTTGTCCAAAACACAAACCATAACCGATGGAAAAAAGTGCCACGCCTGCTTCATTTGTTTTTTTAGTTTCAGTAATCATTTCTGCTTCTGTTACTTCAATTGACCCAATATATCGGATGCGACCTCTGGGATCTTTGATACGCACAGGTACCATGCCATACCTTAATTCGCCAACGGTTGGGTGTACTGACCCAAATCCCCGCATACTGCTATAACCCATACTCATTAGGGCACCCGTTTCCGCACGGGCCATCATTTGTAATCTGGCAGATCTGGGTGCAGGAAAACGAATGGCTTCTCTTGTGATATCTAACAAGCGGCGATCTTCCTTTTGGTCCGCTTTTTGAAGTAAGCCGTCCTTGTTTAAAATGTCAATTACTTTGTCGTGAAAAGTAATTTCAGCTAAATTTTCTTTGTCAATTTTACCTTCAAAGGCTTTGAGTAAGTCTGCGATGCTTTCCTTCGTTTCAATCGCTTTCTTAACATCTAATATTCTTTGTGAATAATCCATGGAAGGTCCTAGAATTTGACCTCCAGGTATTTCTCTAAAGGAAGCTGAAATTTTACGGCGCACAAACATTTCCCTTGTGTTCAATGTCTCAGAGACAAACCTTCTTTCCAAAGTGGTTCTAAAAGCCCTAATGATAAAGGCAGCTTCTAATAAATCACCTTCGGCTTGCTTTATGGCAATCGCAGCGTATTCAGGGGCATATAAACTGCCTTCGCTCATAATCTTTCCAACTGCAATTCGAAGCTGTGAAACAATTTGATTTATTTCTAAAGGACTTGATGCCTCTTTTAAACGGTAAAAATCAAGAAGGGCTAAAGAATTTTCAATCGCATCGGCTCCTCCTTTTACTGCAAAATAGCCCATACTAATTATTTTGAATTATTTGTAAAGCAATACTTCTTGGAATCGCACAAATCAAATCAAATGCATCGGTTAATATAATGTCCACGCCTAATGGAAATTCTGCATTAAACGTTTGCAGGGCTTCTACGGTTTCTATGGCCAATCCTTTTACACACAATACTTGTTCTTTTTGAATGCCAGGACCCGTTAATTTTAAGTGACAAGCTGCTCCATCCAAAGAGTTTGAACTAAGTTGGTCAACATTTATAAGTAAGGTTGCATTTTTTTCTGGGTATGACAATTCTCCTTTTTTGCAATCAAAAATAAATTGTGCAATGGATTCTTTTCCTTTTAAAAATACATAATCAGCATCTTGCAAAGAGACTATCTTGGCACTTGTATTTAGATGAATGTAAGCTTCAATGTTTTCACTGTAAGTACTTGAAGCATGAAAACTTATATTGTTGTCAAATAACGACAAGGCAACAATTGCATCAGCTGCCATTAATGCTTCTGGTTTGTTTAAGGCATATTTTTCAAAAGCGTAAAGCGTGCCAGGGTGGCTGAACGCATTCAATAGGATCCTAAATGCTTGTTGGGCATCAAAAACGGGGTCAAATGATACTTCTTTTACCATATTACGCTTGTTCCATAATTTTAAAATCTACTTTTGTTTTCAATACCTGATTGTATTCTTCTACTTGTTTCTTTTTGATTTTTTCTTGTTCAATTTCTAAAAATGCATTTACCTCTTTTTGCATGCTATGCCCTTCGGTGTGCATGAGGGCATCTACAACTGCAATACAATAGACTCTTTGTGGGTTGTCGCCCATACAATAGCCATAACCCATTTGTCCATCAACCAACACTTGACATTCTGAAATCAATACCTCTCCTAAATAAAAAGGTTGAAAATCTATTGAATCCTCGGCTTGCACCATGGTCATTGCCAATTTTGGTGCCATTACCATTTCAATTGATAAATTGGATTCCAGCTTTGTAATCAATTGAACGAAATCATCATTGCCACACTCACACATTACAAGGTCTCTGTCCATTGCTTAAAATGTTTAAAATTTAAATTAACAAAACTGTGTTAACTGAATATTAACGACTAAAAAATTAATAATAAAACAATAAAGACAACGCTGTGTAATTCTAATAAATTCATTTACTTAGTATATTGTTATGCATACATTAAAAATTATCACAATTAATACATGGAAAGGCGAAGATGCCTATGATGTAAGAATTGAAAATTTAAAGCAACAACTACTGGCTTTACAACCTGATATTATTTTAATGCAAGAATGCTTTGAAGCACCTATGCTTGAAAAAGACACCATCAGCCATATAAATCAAGCATTTAATTATCATTTGGATTTTGTTCAAGCAAGGGAAAAGATTAGAAACTTTGAAGAATTTCCAGTACAGTGTTTTTCAAACATGGCCATTTTAAGTAGGCTTCCCATTTTAAATAGTTTTCACTATCCGCTTCCTTTAGCTGAGGGGGATGAAATGCGATTTGGACAAGAAATCGAATTTTTTTTAGAAAATGGTAAAACAGCCATTTTAACCAATATTCACTTGACGCATGTAAATCAAGATAACAATATCAGGCTTGAACAAATAAAGAAAATAGCTGAAAGAATTCAACAGCAAAAGAATATTTTGCATATTGTTGGTGGAGATTTTAATGCAACAGTGCATTCACCTGAAATACAGTTTTTGACACAGGATACTAAATTAATGGAAACTTTTTCCTATTTGCATCCACAAAAACAACACAACACATTAGTGGAGTCTCATCAAAAAAAAATTGACTTGGGAGTAGATTTTATATTTATGTCCAATGAGCATAAGCAGTATAAAATTAAAGAAGCAACGATTTGTTTAGACACCCCTATTGATACGAGTTATGGGTATTGCAGCGATCATTTTGGTATGTTATTAACCATTGAGTATGCATAAAGGTTTTATTTTTTATGTAATTGGCTCTTCAGGCGTTGGAAAAGATGCTATTATCAATGAAGTCAAAAAAAAACTCAATTTTGAAAAAGGCTTCATCTTTGCAACTAGGTTTATAACAAGACCTAATGCAGATGGAAATGAGCAACATATTCAATTGAGCAAAGAAGACTTTACCAATAGAATGGATCAAAAATTATTTTCTTTGCATTGGGAGGCACATGATAATTTTTATGGAATAGGCATTGAGCTAGAGTCCTGGATTAGCAATGGTTTTCATGTTGTCGTTAATGGCTCTAGGGCTTATGCTGACATTGCCAAATTAAAGTACCCAACGATAAAGACCATCTTAATTGATGCAGACAAATCAGTCATTTATGAACGATTAATTGGTCGCAAGCGAGAATCACAGGAATTGATTGAAAAAAGAATGGAAAGAAATGAAAAATTTCAAGATATGTCATTTGATTTAATTATTAAAAATGTATCCACACTTGAAAAAGCGGTGGATACATTTTTACATTTTATCAATCAAACAACGACTAATTAACAGCTATTGACTTTAGGAGCGTAGGGTGTGCATTAGGCGCATTCACAGCATTTAATACTACAAATTTCCAATCAAATTGACTTAATTTTTCTTTCGTTCTAAAATGTAAAGTTATATTTCCTTTACCCTCTATTTGAATTATATCCGTATTTTCTACCAAACTATAATTGCTTAAATTTTGTAAAATAAAAGCACAGGAAGAAACATTTTCTATGTCAACAGATAATACCATTGACTTGGGCTCATAGAATGCTTTTTTTACAACAAGACATGCATGAAGCAAAGGAGTTAATAAACTATCTCTGCCAATCAAAGTATTGTCATAATGTACCACCGTTCGTTTGTCGAAAAGAGCGTTTTTAATATTATTTTGGCTTCTGTCTTTTGAAAAAACCAAAGTAATAGGTCGATGTCCTTGAGGGCTTTGCTTGTAATCCCAATCAATTAACCCATGTACGTCGCTAGTACCCATTAAAGTTAAATTTCGGTCAAACGCAATTTGCAAAGCTTCTTTGGAATAGGTATGTGTATTAACAATTTCAATACCATGTACCCATCCGCTATCCATTAATGCTTTGTTGGCATCATATAAGAAACTTATATTATCATTTTTTGGCGTTTCATAAGGATGGTTCCAAAATACAAAAGCTTGTTGATGATTGGCTTCTTTAAAAGCATCTTTATAAGAAGTTGCAATGAGTTTATTGGCATCTTCGATAAATATTGCATTGCTATGTCCAGGAGGCATACCCCTGGTAATTTCAGAACCCCTTACAATCATTAAATCATGGTCTTTTGCTTCTTTTACTGCAATTTGGTAGGATCTGTTGCGATCTTTGTGGGGAATATCACCTAAATGAGGTTGGTATTCTAAATGTTCAGTTAAAGAAATGGCATCTAAGTTGTCCATTAATGCTTCTCTTACACGGATGCTTGGCCAAACATCTCCATCTGAAAAAACGGTGTGTTCATGAAAATCACATTTTAATGTTTGGTAACCAGGAATATTGGGAAATTGTAAACTGGTCCCTAATGCATGAGAATGAGGAGCTTCTTGCGCAAACAATACAATAGATGTTGCACATAAAATATGTACAATAATAATTGTTTTTTTCATAAATAGGCTATTGGTCTTCTAGTCTTCGAAATCTTCAAAATCTTCATCGTCTTCGAATAAGATATCATATTCTTCAGACTTTTCTTCACTTAATTCCTCGATGATTTCAAAAATATCGTCGGTTAATTTTTTCCAAACAATGGTTTCAACATCCTCGTGTATTAATATTAACACACAAGTAGTTGTTTTCATGATTGGTTCTACCAATAAAACGTTATCTCCATCAAATTCATTGATAAGATATTTTTTTTCAAGACTTAAGTCATTAAATACTGGCATATATTAAAATTTGAGTACAAGGTAATGAGTTGATTTTACGTGAACATTAATTTGGGCAATTTCAATATTAATTTTTTGTGAACATTTAATTTTAAATTTCATTTTTGTTCTTTTTAAAAAGTCGACTTGTTAAATCCTCTTTACATTTTTGTTGAAAATATTTTAACATTTTTTTAAAGTAATAATTCATTAACACAGTAAAAAAAATTGAAGTACAGTAAGAAACTAATTTTGTTCAACATTTTAAAATAAAATAAAAACATACAATGAAAAAGATGATTAAGCAAGCATTTTCTGTTTTGTTGTTTACATTAATGTCTATCATTACGGTAAATGCACAGGAAACGACTTCAGAAATTCAAGGTACGGTAACGACCAACAAACTTGTATTGGCTGGGGCAACTGTAACAGCAATACATACACCAACAGGGACTACCTACAAAACGACTACTCGCCAGGATGGTCGTTATAACTTACCAAACTTAAAAATTGGCGGACCCTACAAGGTAACTGTAAACTATGTTGGGTACAGTTCTTTAACAGAAGAAGATATTTATTTGACAGTAGGCCAATCTTTTAAGCAAAATTTCACGATGAGTGAAAAGGTAACTTCTTTGAAAGAAGTGGTTGTGAAGTCAAAAAATGATAAAAACTTTAACAGTAACCGAAATGGTTCTCAAGAATTAATTACTAGAAATCAATTAGATCGTTTACCCACAATTAACCGCTCTATTCAAGATTTCGTGAAATTAGAACCAACTGCAAACGGATTGAATATTGGAGGTAGAAGTAGCCAATACAATAATATGACAATTGACGGAGCTAACTTTAATAACTCATTTGGATTGTCATCCTTATTAGGTGGTCAAACAAGTGCACAACCAGTATCTTTAGAAGCCATTGAGCAAATACAAGTGAATGTATCTCCTTATGATGTTAAATTAGGAGGATTTGCAGGAACGGGCATCAATACCATTACCAAGAGTGGTACCAACCAATTTAAAGGTACTTTTTATCAGTACATGAAAAATCAGGACAACCAAGGTTATGCAGTTGGACCAACCACACTTGCAAAAACACCTTTTACCTATTCTATCAAAGGGATAAGCTTGGGTGGTCCAATTATTAAAAATAAATTATTCTTCTTTGTTAGTGCTGAACAAGTAAGACAAGATGCACCTGCTACTACTTTATTGGCTTCTGATGCAAATCATGCTGCTGGTGGAGTATATTCTCAAGCAAATGCGGATACCTTAACGGCTTTAGCTAACTTTTTAAAGTCTAAGTTTAATTATGATCCAGGTGCTTTTCAAAATTATTCTTTCCAAACATACTCTGATAAAGTAACTGCAAAATTAGATTGGAATATTAATAGCACGAATACGTTCACTTTAAAGTATAACTATTTAAAATCATTTGCAGATCAATTTGCTTCTGGTTCAAGACCAGGTGCTGGACAAGTTTCAGGTGGTCAACCAGGTACTTACTCCATGCCATTTTTTGGGAGTGGTTATGTAATCAATAATAATTTCAATATCTTAATTGGTGAATTAAATACAAAATTCAGCAATAAGTTGAACAATAAATTACAAATTGGTTACACTGCTTTGAGAGATTATAGAAGTCCACATTCTACAAATGCAACTTTTCCTTTAGTGGACATTTTGAATAATGGAAATATTTATACAACATTTGGCTATGAGCCATATACTTATAACAACAAGTTAAACACAGATGTATTTCAATTCAATGACATTTTAACTTATTATAAGGACGCGCACGAAATTACCATTGGTACACAAAATTCATATAAAAAATACCAAAATGCATTCGCTCCTGGCTACCAAGGAGGATATCAGTTTAATAGCTTAACCGACTTTTACAATTCTGTAAATACAGGTGCTGCCAATGCTAAATCATATTATTTACAATATTCTGCTTTACCAGGCGGTGAATTCCCTTGGGCGTATGCAGGTTCTACTGAATTGTCTCAATTTATTCAAGACAAATGGAGAATCAATAATGACTTTACTGTTACCTATGGCTTAAGGTTTGATGAAACCATTTACAAGCAAGCAATGACGGATAACCCTTATTTTGATGCATTGACATTTGCAAATGGCGCAACGTATAATATTGGAAAAGCACCAACAAATAATGTGTTGATTTCTCCAAGAATTGGTTTTAACTGGAATCCAAAAGGAGACAAAACATTGCAAGTAAGAGGTGGAACAGGTGTTTTTGCTGGACCTCCTCCATTTGTGTGGATTTCTAACCAAGCTTCGAACAACGGTATTCAATTTGGATCATTCACTGTTGCCAACAAAGCATTTAACGTAGATCCAAATGCATATAAGCCAACTGCTGGTGCTGCAAATACTTCATACAGTACTGCATTGGTAGCGAGTAATTTTAAATATCCAACTGCATGGAAATCAACTTTAGCGGTGGATAAAAAATTAGAAAATGGTTGGGTTATTGGTGCTGAATTCAATTATACGCAAGACATTAATGCAGTATATTATTCAAACATTAACTTAAATGAAACCAATGGTTTCCAATTAGCGGGTGCTGATACAAGAACACGTTTCTTAACTTCAGTTGCTAATACCAACAAATACTATTACGGTACAACCTTAGCAAATCCAAATATTGGAAATGCGATTTTAATGAGCAACACCAACCAAGGTTATGTAAGCACCTTTACGATTAAAGCACAAAAGAACACCGAAAACTTAAGTTATGGAGTTGCTTATACGCGCTCTATAGCTAAAAACACTGCAGAAGGTGGTTCAACTGCATCTTCTTTATGGAGTGCTGGTGCTGTTTCAACACAGGATCCAAATGCTGCGAACTTAGGATTGGCTTCTTATTATATTCCAAACAGAGTGGTAGCAAATTTTTCTTACAGATTTAATGAGGGTAAATATTTAGCAACTACGATCGGAGCTATTTATGAATTGGTTAACAACGGAACTGCTTCTTATGTAATAAATGGTGACTTAAATGGTGATGGTAACACAGGTAATGATTTAATGTTCATTCCAAGAACAGCTTCAGATATTAATTTAGTGAAAGTGGGTTCTGGTGGCTTAGGTACTGGAACTGCTGGTGTAACAGATACAAGAACTGCAGCACAAATTTGGTCTCAGTTAGATGCCTTTATTTCGAATAGTACTTATTTAAATCCAAGAAGAGGATCTTATGCTGAAAGAAATGGGGCTGTTTTACCATACTTAAGCAGAATGGATATCAATGTAACACAAGATTTCAAAATAAAAGTAGGTACACAAATGCATACCGTTAAATTATCTTATGATTTAATCAACGCAGGTAACTTCTTTATTAGAGACTGGGGTGTTGTTAAAATACCTACTGTTACAAACTTCTTAAAGTATGAAGGTTTAGGTGCAGATGGGAAAACACCTTCTTTCTCATTCCCTTTCCAAACTGGTACAACACCGTTCACACAACCTTTCCAAAATTCAACAAGTATTGCATCAAGATGGCAAATGCAAATTGGTATCAGATACTTGTTTAATTAATAATTTTTATTTTCTTACAAAGAGCCTTCCCAACGGAAGGCTCTTTTTTTTCCCATTCATTTATGACCATTTCGCAATTGTTCACAGTTCTATGTTACCAAATTATTATAACTAAAATTTTTCAATTAGACTTAATGTTTTGTTAATGAAATCTTAAATAATAACCTGGGGTACTTCATTAGCTTTGCGGTTCAAAATCGAAAAATTATATTTATGAATCAAGTAAAATCAAACTTATTAAAGTACCTGATGATGCCGCTAGCACTAATCTGCTTTGCGTTTCAGGTGCAAGCGCAAAATGTAAGTGGTAAAGTAATTGATGCCACGACCTCTCTTGCGGTTCAAGGGGCAAGTGTCTCTGTAAAAAATGGTAAAAAAGCTTTAACGAATGCAGCAGGTGAATTCACAATTGTTGCTGCGAAAGGAACGACGCTTTCAGTTTCTTTTGTAGGTTACCAAACTGCACAAGTAGCCGTTAACGGAGCTGAGGTATTAGTTAAATTAGTACCTACAGTTGAAAATTTAGAAGACGTTGTAGTAACAGGATTGGGAGTGAAAAAAGACGTTAAAAAATTAGGTTATTCTGTACAAGAAGTGAAAGGTGCAGATTTAGTAAAAGCAAGAGAACCAAATCCAGTGAATGGATTAGTAGGTAAGGTAGCTGGTTTAGATGTTGCCATTAATCGTGAAATTTTAGCAGCTCCAAATGTTTCTTTACGTGGTTACAATATCTCTTTGTATGTAGTGGATGGTATTCCAGTAACTTCTGATACTTGGAATTTAAGCCCAGATGATATTGAATCATATACAGTGTTAAAAGGTTTAGCTGCAACTGCAATTTATGGTAGCCGTGCTCAAAATGGTGCCATTTTAATTACGACTAAAAAGGCTAAGAAAAACGATAAAGGCTATACGATTGAATTTAATTCTTCTACTCAAATTGACAAAGGTTTCATTGCTTTACCAAAAACACAAGCATTATACGGTGGTGGTGATTATTCACAATATGCTTTTGGTGATGGTAAAGGTGGTGGTATCAACGATGGTGACTATGATGTTTGGGGACCAGCTTTAAATGGTCAATTAATTCCTCAATGGAATAGCCCTATTGATCCAATTACAGGTGTGCGTAAAGCAACTCCTTATTTACCAGTAGGTGTAAATAACTTATCACGTTTTATTCAAGCGGGTGTGTTAAATACAAACAACTTAAGTTTTTCTGCTGCAACAGATCGTTCTAGCATCAGAATGTCATTGACAAATACAGATCAAAAAGGTATTATTCCAAATACAGGTTTAAATACTGTAAACTTTAATATTAACGCTAGCTATGCATTAAGTAAAAAGTTTAAAGTAGAAGGTAACTTAAACTACAATCGTCAGTTTACAGATAATATTCCAGATGTTTCTTACGGACCTAATAGTGTGATTTATTCTATGACTATTTGGACAGGTGCAGATTGGAATATTGATGACATGAAAAGTTACTGGCAACCAGGTAAGGAAGGTGTTCAATCTAAATTTGCTGAATACCAACGTTACCACAACCCATACTTTATGAGTTATGAGTGGTTGAGAGGTCATTACAAAAATGATATCACAGGTAATATCGCTTTATCATACAAGCCAAACAATGATTTTGAAGCAATTTTAAGATCTAATATCAGTGCAAATAACGTTTTAAGAAACGAAAAAATGCCTTATTCAGCGCACCCTTATGGTCGTGAATTGAATAGAGGTGACTATAGAGAAGATGTTCGTTCTTTATTTGACAACAACGTTGAAGCCTTAGGTAAATACAACCACAAGTTTAACAATGGCATCAATGTAGACGCGGTATTGGGTGTGAACGCACGTAACTTTACTTATCAGTCTAGTTTCACTACAACTGATTACTTAAACGTACCTGGTTTATATTCTTTCGCAAACTCATTGAATGCTATCAAAGCCTACAATTACCATTCAGACATGTTGGTATTGAGTTCTTACTATTCAGCAGGCGTTGAATTTGGAAAATATTTCACGTTGACAACAACAGGAAGAGTGGATAAGAGTTCTACATTGTTAATTAACAACAACACATATTTCTACCCATCTTTCTCTGGTGCAACGGTAATTTCTGATTATGTAAAATTACCAGAAGTAATTAGTTTCTTAAAAGTAAGAGCTAGTTATGCATCTGCTAAATCTCCAAATACACAGCAATACATTGGGCCAGCTGCTTATCCATTAGGTTATGGTAACCCTTATGTAAGTGTTTATGGTGGACCTTCTTATTCATTATCTAATCCAGCTTATTCAATCAATACGGTTTACAATGGTACAACTGGTGCGAGCGCTCCTTTAAATGCGATTGACTCTAGCATTAAGTCTTCAGAAGTAACGAGTGTTGAATACGGGTTTGATGTTAAATTCTTAAAAAATAGAATTGGTTTAGCCGCAACATTCTTTGATAACATCAATGGTCCTGGTATTCGTAATTTCCCAATTTCTCAAACTACTGGTATTACTGCGTTTACAACGAATGCAATTAAGACAGAAGTAAAAGGTGCTGAAATTTCATTATCTGGTTCTCCATTACGCAATGCAAAAGGATTAAACTGGGATGTAGTTGCAAACTGGTCAACATTTAAAGAAACCTATAAGGATTTACCAAGCAACTTTGCAAGTTACCAATTCCAACAAGGAGATCGTGTAGATAAAATTTATGCGGGTGTAACTGCTAAAACTGCAGATGGACAAGTGATTAACAATAGTGCTGGTTACCCAATTTATTTACCAAAAGCACAATATGTAGGACATGCTGATGCTGATTGGAGCTGGTCAATTTACAACAAATTCAACTACAAAGCCTTTAGCTTAGCCTTCCAATTTGATGGTAAAGTAGGTGGCGTCGTACAAGATCGTGTAATGAGAAAAGGTATTGAAGGTGGTTCTAACATTTTCACTGTTCAAGGTGCCGTTGGTGTAGCAAGAGCTTATGAAGCTGCACATTACAATGACCCAGGCTTTAAAGGAACTTATGTTGGAGAGGGTGTACAAATCAGCAATGGTAAAGCCATTACGTATGATCCAACTACGGGTGTAATTACCAACTTAAGTGCTTTGCAATTTAGTAAAAATACAGGTGTAGTAAATTACATTCAAGACTATGTAAGTAGTTTCTTTAATGACTTTGAACATACTTCAGTATCTAAGACTTATGGAAAATTAAGAGAAGTGGTACTTACTTATTCATTGCCTAAAGAATTGATTGGTAAAAAATCATTTATCTCTAAAGTAGATGTTTCTTTAGTAGGACGTAACTTATTATACTTCTTCCCTGATCGCTTTAAGGATATGGATATTGACCAATATTCTGGACGTGATTATAACAGCAGTAATAGTAAAGAATACAATTTACAAACCCCAACTACACGTAGTTATGGTATTAACTTAAACATTGTTTTCTAAAATAAAATAATTGTTTAATAAAATAAAATATGAATATGAAAACAAATAAATTAATAACACTACTTGTTGTGATTATTGCAATTACAGTTAGTAGTTGTCAAAAAACTTTTGAGAAATATACTCAAAATCCAAACCAACCAACATCAGTACCTGCGTACTTGTTGTTAAGACAAATTGAAAACAACTTAATGGTATTTCCAGGTGGTGATGAGGAAAAATGGTCACAATATACTTTGTCTACCTACACTTATTATGGTACCAATGAGTATTGGAGTGGTAGCACAAGCATGAACTACAACACTTTAGAAAACATTGTGGCTATGGAAAATGAGGCTGCAAAAGCTTCTTCAGGAATTACTCCTTACAGTGCTTTGGCTAAATTCTTTAAAGCTTACTTGTTTGTTGGTATGACCATGAAATATGGTGATATTCCAATGTCTGAAGCGTTAAAAGGATTGGCAAATCCTAAGCCTAAGTACGATACACAAAAGCAAGTGTTCATTCAATCTTTACAATTATTGGAAGATGCTAACACTCAATTAACGACATTAATTGCAAATTCCAACACGGCTTTATTAGGAGACTTTTACTTCCAAGAAAAAATTTCTGGTGGTGTAGATCCTTTAACTGCTTTGAAAAAATGGCAAAAAGTTGTTAATACTTATAAGTTAAGAGTCTTGATTGAATTAAGTAAAAAATCGGCTGATACAGATTTAAACATCAAGCAAAAATTTGCTGATGTTTACAACAACCCAACCAAGTATCCTATCATGACTGATTTGTCTGATAACTGGGAATATGCATACAATGCTACTTACAACTACTATCCTAACAACAAAAGTAACTATGGTTTTGATGCCTTACGTTTATGTGTGGCTTCTACTTGGTTAAATACTTTAAGCAGCTTAAATGACTTAAGAGCAATGAAAGTGGCTGATCCTGCAAGAGGATTAGGTTTTTCAGATACTTCATTCAAATCTTTTGTAGGTGGTGGTGCTGGTCAAGATATGTCTGTATTGGGTGGTAATATTGTTGCTTTAAAAATATCACCAATTGGCCGTAAGCGTTATTATGATGGATTTACAGGTGAAAATACATTCTTAGTGGGTTATCCTGAAATGTGTTTAAATATTGCTGAAGCTATCAATAGAGGTTGGATCACAGGTTCAGGCGTTTCGGCTGATGCTTGGTACCAAAAAGGAGTAAAAGCAATGTTTGCTTTCTACGGAATTACGGATGGTGCGAACACAGTATCTTTCTTGAAAACTACTGCTCCTGGTGATTATATTAATTATAGTGTTAACTTTTCTTTTACCAATTACTTTAACCAAGCTGCAGTTAAATATGCTGGTGACAATGCAACCGGTTTAAATCAAATTTTAACGCAACGTTATTTAGCATTAGCACGTAATTCAGGTTTAAGTGGTTATTATCAATGGAGAAGAACTGGGGTTCCTACATTTGATGCAGGTCCTGGTACAGGAAATAGCAATATTATTCCTTATCGTTTCCAATACCCATCTTCTGAATTATCTACCAATGGCACAAATGTAAATGCTGCCATAACATCTCAATATGGTGGTAAGGATGACATCAATGCAAAAATGTGGATTTTACAATAAATCTAATGAACAAATTTTTGTAATAAATTACAGAAGGGTCTCCAATTGGGGACCCTTCTTTTTAAAATAGTCACTATGAAACCCATTCACTTATTTGCCCTTTTTTGTTTATTTTTTCCCCACTCAATGCTTGCGCAAACCACGTTCAAAAAATTACCTCTTTCAAAAAACAAACTTGTCGTTATTGCCCATCGAGGTGATCATACCATAGCGCCAGAAAATAGCTTGTTGGCCATTCAACATGCCATCGATGATGGGGCTGATTATGTTGAATTAGATATCCGTACAACCAAAGATGATCAGCTTATTTTGATGCATGACGGGACCGTTGATAGAATGACGAATGGAAAAGGAAAAATAAATGAACTTAGTTTTGATTCCATAAGAGCCTTAAAATTGTTCAATAAATCAATGCCTCTTGCAGATACGTTTCAAGTGCCAACTTTTGAGGAGGCATTACAAGTTTGTAAAAACAAAATAAATATATACTTGGACTTTAAAGCAGCCAATGTACAACAAGTGTATACTGCCATTAAAAAAGCAGGAATGGAAAATCAATTAGTGGTATACATCAATGCTCCCAATCAATTTGTGGAATGGCGAAAACAAGTTCCTTACATGCCATTGATACTAAGTTTAAACACCAAGATTCAAGACAGTGCTACAATGGTTCAGTATTTGAATAAGCTTACCATAGATATTTTAGATGGTAATTGGAATGAATACACGAACGCTACAGTCAAAGCAGCACAACAAAAAGGTGTACCAGTTTGGGCCGATATGCAAGCGGCTAAAGAAGATGAAAATTATTGGCAACAAGGTATACAATTAGGCCTATTAGGCATACAAACGGATCACCCAAAGGAATTGGTACAATATATTAAAAAATTAAATCTCAATAATTTTTAATATAAGAGCTTAATTTTTAATTTTTTTGCCACTTAACAATAGTTTTAGTAAGTTGTTAATGTATACATTATACGAACTCAAAACTTTGTTTATGAATGGTAGGGCTTGCCTGGTCTTTTTTCATATACTTTTTCTTTTGAATTTATCAAAAGCAAAATCACAAAATAGTAACGATCAAAAGGATAGTATTATAGCCCCTGTAATTGTCTCCAAAATCATTCATAGCTCAGAGAAGGACTTAGGGGATATTGTTACTAAATTTATAGATCGAAAAAAGAAAGAAACTTTCAAAAGACTTGATTATAAAAAATACAACTTTTCAATCCTACCTGCTGTTGGCTATACCTTACAAACCGGTTTTGCAGCACTTGTAAGTGGTAATGTAGGTTATTTTTCAAACCCAGGTGCTGAAGAGAAAATGTCTACAATTACAACGAGTCTAACCTATTCACAATATGACCAAATTATCTTTCCCATTTATGTAAATATTTGGTCAAAGAACGGCAAGTATAATTTAATAGCTGATAATAGATATATCTCCTATCCTTCAAATATTTTTGGTTTAGGGGGCACTACAGATCCCAACAAAGGCCATACCATTAATTTTAATCAAATAAAATTTCATGAAACTGTATTAAGAAAAATTATCAAAAATGTGTTTGGAGGTATTGGATTTTATTATGATAATTTTTATAATATCAAGGTGTTAGACCCACAAACAAGGCGCACAAATGTATTTATCCAAAAGGAAATAGGAAATACCGAGGTAGAAAGTGGGCCTGTTTTTAAAGTTGTTTATGATTCAAGAAAAAATCAATTGAACGCGGATAAAGGTAATTTTTTGAATCTAACCCTAAGACAAAATTTTGAAGAATTAGGAAGTAGTAAAGAGTGGGCTTCCTTGTTAATTGATGCTAGAAAATACATTCATTTTCCTAGAAATTCAAAAAATACCTTGGCTTTATGGAGCTATAATTGGTTAACTATTGCTGGTAATCCAAATTATTTATTGTTGCCAAGTACAGGGTGGGATGATCAATACAATACAGGTAGAGGGTATATTCAAAGTAGGTTTAGGGGAAAACAAATGGTTTATTTTGAAACAGAATATCGTTATGCAATTACACAGAATGGATTAATCGGGGGGGTTATTTTTGCAAATGTTCAGAATTTTAAAGGAAATATAAGACCATATGATACCTTTTTACCAGGCTATGGAGCCGGCATACGCATTAAACTCAATAAACAATCTGGTGCCAATCTTTGTTTAGATTATGCTTTTGGAAACGGCAGCCAAGGTTTATTTGTAAATTTGGGTGAAGTGTTTTAAATTAATATTATGATCAATATCAATCCGCATTCTATAAAAATTTGCATGCTTTTCATGTTTAGTTTTGCTTTAAGCGCTTGCAGTAAACAAGATGTGTTGGATAATAATTATGGTTATTTTTTAGATGCGTATATTAACAATGTAAAATATACAACTAGTTCAGTTGCCACTTTTGTACAACAAAACCAACCAGGATGTATTACTACCAAAACGTATACGATTACAAATGTGGGTCAAATAAATGTTGATAGTTATTTCTTGGATGTATACTTGAAACACTACGCAAAAAATGCCGATTTTACAACCATAAAACCAGGAGCGCATAAAATTTACGATGGTGGACAATTATTAAGCGCCTCAACATGTAATTGTGATTTAATAATTGGCCTAGTGGATAATAGCATCCCAAATATTTACAACAATACCTTACTTCAATCCACAAATATTGTAAGCAATATCACAGCAATTACGAAAAAAGATTCCACAGCGGCAACCTATACCTATTTAATAAGTGGGAATTTTTCTTGTAATTTTAAAAATACGAACAACGTGAATATACCCGTAGTGGGTAATTATACCATACCCATCAAGGTTGCTAAATAAATTAATACTTCGTGCTCAATGGTTTATATATTTTTAAATATATGCCCTAAAAAAATTCGAAATATATGTAATAATTTATACATTTAAGTAGCTAAATACTACTTATTTCATGAGGTCTATTTTTTTTCTGTGTTTGTTGCTTGTTATCGGTTCACAATTAAAGGCACAACAAAATCAAACCCGCTCTATTTGCAGTGGTGGCGTAGTGAATTTAACCGCAGTTGATTTTGGTTTGCCTGATACGACAACTTTTACTTGGAACTATACAGTAAGTGCTGGAAATGTGGTTGGGTATAGTGCTGCAACAACTGCTACAAAAACATTTTCACAAAATTTAACAATTAGTGGAAACATAGTGGGTGTTATGGTTTATTACCTCACTCCTTCCTTTGGCAACCCATTTATTATTACCATCAATGTAAATCCAACCAATATACAAGTGGATGCAAGCGGCATTACGCCTACCATTTGCAGTGGATCTAATTTTTATGCCAATATAAGCGGGGTTCCGCCTAATACACAATATACATGGACAGTACCTGTTATGAGCACTGGTGTTGCAGGTGGTGCCGCACAAGCGACCCCACAACCTTATATTGTTCAACCTTTAAATTATACAGGGGCAGCAGGAACTTTTGGAACTGCTCTATATACGGTAACACCAATTGTTGGTGGCTGTTCCAATCCAAGTTTCACTTTTTCAGTGACCATTGCTACTGCTGTAGGTACCGCACCAAATATTAATAACGCAGCAACGATTACGCCAAAATGTAGCGGTAGTACCATTGCATATAATGCAACAGCAAGCCCATCAGCCGCTTTTTCATGGGTAAGACCAGCCCAATATGGCATTAGTCAAAACGCAAATTTGGGTAATAGCAATGCTATTAATGAGGTTTTAAACGATACCCTATCTACCCCCGTATCTGTATATTATTTTTACAATTTAACATATGGAAGTGGTAAATGTATTAATACGAATGTGGTGACAATTACTGTAGATCCTATTGCTTCCATTACACCTAAAACAGTTACGATTTGTAGTGGTAGTTCCTTTACTGTGAATATTAACGATATTGTACCACCCAATACCCGGTATACTTGGACGACTCCAACCATTTCAGGAGGATCAGTTACAGGAGCTGCAGCGCAAAGTACTCAAGTGGCAAGTATTCAGCAAACTTTAACAAACAATCCTATAACCAGAACAACGCAAGTTACCTTAAACTATATTGTAACCCCTTATGCCATTACAGGTTCAACGAGTTGCACAAGTCCAACTTTCCCATTGACAGTAACTTTAAACCCTGTTTCCACTATAACACAACAAACTGCTGTTACCTGTAGCAATCAACCTTTTAATATCCCATTAACCGCATTTCCACCAGGCACCAATTTTACATGGTCATTGGCACCATCTATTTCACCCAATTCAAGTGCTATTTCGGGTGGCACCAATCAGACCACTCCAACAAATGTAATAAGCCAAACTTTGGTAAACAACACTGCCCAAGCAGCAACTGCCACATATTTAATAACGCCAATAACAGGTAATTGTGTGGGTACACAATTTAATGCAATTGTTACGGTCAATCCGCAACCTAATATTGTAAACCAAAATCAAGCAGTTACTGTTTGTAGCGGGGCGGCCATTAACTTAACTCAATCGGGGGTACCTACCAATACCCTATATGCTTGGTCAGTCCCTACTATCTCCCCTTCCAATACATTATCGGGGGCCACTGCACTTATTAATCAACCTATTTTTAGTCAAACGCTTACCAATAATACAATTACGCCTTCAACGGCAAACTATACCATTACACCTATTGCCGGGGCTTGCGCTGGTTCGCCCTTTACTGTGTTGGTAACTGTAAATCCAGTTGCTAATTATAGTACCCAAACTTATAATTCTTGTAGTGGTGTTGCTTTTAGCTTTACGCCCTATAATGCGCCTGCTGGAACCAATTATATTTGGGGCAATCCAAATTATCCCCAAAATTCAAGATTAAGTGGGTCCAATTCACAATCTATACCTCAAACTAATATTACTCAAACCATTAGTAATTTAGCGGATACAGCTTCTATCGCTGTGTATACAATTACACCTAATACAAATGGGTGCCAGGGCCCCGATTTTAAACTATTGGTTACTGTGAATCCTTTACCTATTGTACCAGATTTACAACAAGCAACTTGTAGTGGTTCTCCTTTTAATGTTACCCCAACAAGTTCAATCCCAGGAACCTTGTATACTTGGAATGCGCCCGAAATTCCATTGAATAATGTGACTGGAGGAACTGCCAAGACTATACCCGTCACTACCATTAACGGAACTTTACTCAATGCAACGCTTGCTAATGCCACTGCAAAGTATACAGTTACACCTATTGCGAATGGTTGTGTTGGGAATACTTTTAATTTAATTGAAATTGTAAATCCTGTTCCTGTTGTAAATTTAATAACTCAAAAAATTTGTAGCAATACCGCATTTGATGCTGCCCCAACAGGATTACCCATTAATGCAGTAACACTGTATACTTGGAGTAACCCTGTGATTAGCCCAGCCAATGCTTTAAGTGGTGGCAGCAATCAAGATATTGCTGTCACTAATATTAGTCAAAATTTAGTCAACAATACCAATGCGGTGGCAACAGCTTCCTATAATGTGACCCCCAATACAGGAGGTTGTATTGGAGCTCCTTTTAAAGTGGTTATAACAGTTACACCAAGGGCCAACATTGCTGAGATGAGTACAAGTATCTGTAGTGGGGGCACTTTTATTACCATACCCAAAAACGCACCCATAGGAACTAAATATGCTTGGTTAGATCCGATAGTAACAACAGGTATTATTGGAGGTTCAGCGAATGCTTTGTATGTGGACACCATTTCACAAACGCTAATCAATTCAAATTCAAATGTAAGTGTAGGGCTTGCAGTATATTCGGTTACCCCGATAACAGATGGTTGTACTGGAAATAATTTTACGGTTAATGTCAATATCAATTCCAGTAATGCTTTATTGTTAAGTACATTAAATCCTGCTGCAATTTGTAGTAGTAAAACGTTTTTATATACCCCCACTAGTAATATTACGGGCACTTCATTTTTATGGACAAGAGACTCCATTGCCGGCATTGACAATCCATCAAAATATGGGTATGGAATCGTAAATGAAACTTTAATAAACAATACCACCGACCCGATTACTGTTAAATATTATTTTACGCTTTCTTCCAACGGCTGTACCAATTTAAATAAACAAACAGTTTTTCTCGTGGTGAATCCTACCCCAAAATTAAGCAGCACCCTTTCGCCCGCTTCTTCTTGTTCAGGAGCCACCTTTAATTATTCAGCTATTTCAAAATCTATTAACGTAAGTTTTAATTGGAGTAGAACCTATGTAGCAGGTATAAAGGAATCCATCACAAATGGTACTGGAAATATATCAGAGGTTTTGACAAATAATACTGCCAATATTTTACAAGTCCCGTATTTGTATACCCTAAGTTCAAATGGTTGTTCCAATCAACAAACGGTGGTATTGGCTTTAAATCCGGTTGTTTCCTCTCCTGATATTAATGTGAATGCTTGTAGTGGTACCGAGATGAATATTACGGCGAACAATGTACCTCAAAATACCCAATATACTTGGTTGTTCTTATCTAGTACGGGAGGTGTAACTGGTGCAAATTCACAAACCTATGTGCCACAAAATAATATTACCCAAAAACTATTTAACAGTACCAGTAATGTTCAAAATGCAACATTTCAAGTTACCCCTTCCTTGCCTAGTGCTGTGAGTTCGGGTTGTTTGGGTAAGCCATTTAATTTAACATTGATTGTTAATCCATTGCCATCCTTAACATCTAGCTTGGTAACCAATCCAATTTGTAGCAATACCGAATTTAATTATGTTCCTACTAGTAATCTTACAGGAACCACATTTACTTGGTTTCGAGATGCACTTACGGGTTTACAAAATGCAAAGTCTTCAGGAAATGGAAATATTAAAGAGACACTAATAGACACAACCATTAATCCGTTGACCCTTTATTATAAATTTGTTTTATCAGCAAATGGATGCAATGACACTACCTATGCTATTAAGGTAAGTGTTAATCCAGCACCTAGTTTAGCTGATAAAACTGTAAACATTTGTAGTGGTAACTTTTTTAGGTTACCCAATGATATCATGCCTATTAATACCACGTATAAATGGAGTAAACCTCAAATTATTCCGGCGAATAGTTTAACAGGATATGCAGCTGCCACAAGTCCACAAACATTTGTGTCAGATAGTTTATTCAATAATACACTCAACAATGCTACGGCTATTTATACTATTCAACCCTTAAATAGTATTTGTACGATTGCTCCTTTTAATTTAATTGTAAATACCCTCCCTATTCCAATAATTGCAGACCAAGAAATAAGTGCTTGTAGTGGTTCAAACTTTGAATTTAGGCCTTCTAAAATACCTTTAAATACATTGTTTCAATGGCAAAACCCATTGAGCATTCCTTATGGTATCGTTTCGGGTTATGTGTCAGATGCACTACAACATAATTCCATCGTTCAAAAATTGGTTAATCTAAGCAATGGAAATGCAAAAGCGGTATATACCATTTTGCCATCAAATAATGGATGTGCTGGACCTAATTTTAATTTGACAGTTAACATAAGTCCTATTCCAACATTTTCTATAAATGCATTGACCTCTATTTGTCAAAATGTAGTTGATACATTTTATGTTAGTTTATTGGGTAATGCGCCTTGGAGTATAACTTATTTTGACAATGCATCAAGATTACCTAAAACAATTAATAATATAACAACGCCTTCTCAAAAAATTATTCAAACAAGTTTGCCAGATAGTAGCTACACTTTTAAACTAATTAATATTCAGGATGCATTTTGTTACAATGATACCAGTACCAGTACTTTTGTTCAAAAAATTCTTCCTTTACCACATGATTCTATTATCGCCCCCAATGGAAATCAATTATGCCTCAATCAAACTTTACCATTGCTTATCAACAGCAGCACCAATTTATTGTATTTGTGGTATTTAAAAGATTCATTAATTGCACAAACAAATAGCAACGCCATTAAAGTTGCAAAAACAGGAGTGTATACAGCTGTTTCAAAAAATCTAGAAGGTTGTTTAAATAAGACAGTAAATAACATTGAGATAAAACAACTATTTGACAATCCTAAGATCAGTTTTAACAATGATGTTTCTTGTAAGGAAATTCCGATTCAGTTTATCAATACCTCCGATACTACAACGACTGGGCCTTTAAAATGGACTTGGAAATTTTCTGAGATTGATTCTGCCAAAGGGTTTAATGTGCAATACACTTATAAAGATGGAGGAACAAAATTGATTAAATTGATTGCAACTTCTTTAATTTGTAATTATAGTATTGAGAAAGATTCTTCAATTTTAATTAGAGTGCCTAAAGAAGGCGTTAACTTGCCCCCCGTTACTACTTATTTAAATACCAATACGAAGTTGGAAGGTCGCAATATTCAAGGGGTAAAATACAAATACCTTTGGGAACCAGCTTGGGGACTCGATGCCAACAATGTACTAAATCCTATTTTTAATTTTAACATCAATCAAGTTTATAAAATTCATTATATAGATAATTATGGGTGTGTAACTACTGATACACTGCCTGTATATGTATTTAACAATGGTCTCATTGATCTATTTGTCCCAAAGTCTTTCTCTCCTAATAATGATGGGGTTAATGATCAACTTTATGTTTATTTAGCAGGGATCTCCAATTTTCACTTCATAAAAATTTATAACAAATTTGGACAACTTGTATTCCAATCTAACTCGGCAGATATTCCTTGGGATGGAACAATGAATGGAAATCAACAGCCATTGGGGGTATATGTTTGGGTAGCCGAAGGAATGGATATTAATAATAAGCTAGTTACGAAAACAGGTAGCGTTATTTTATTGAGATAAAAATGAAAAAGACAATCAAGAAAATAGTAGTTTGTATCACGATACTCATTGCCAATAAAGTTGTTGGTCAAGACCCTAATTTCTCACAATTTTTTGTAGCTCCTTTAACTGTGAATCCAGCCTACACAGGATTCTCTGATTATCAATGGCGTTCCCATGCCAACTTCAGAAACCAAAACCTTGGATTAGGTACAACGTATGATACGAAATCAATTTCTATTGATGGCAGAATTGTTGATAACGAATTAAAACAAAGTTATTTTGCAATGGGGGGTCAATTATTAGTAGACGAAGCAATGGCTGGAATTTATAAAACAAATTTTGTTTCTTTACAAGCTTCCTACCACATTACCTTGGGAGGGAATGATGAAAAAAAACATGGATTGACTATTGGGTTGGGGGGCATTTATAACAAAACAAATATTGATTATGCAAGTTTAACCAGTAGTCTGCAGTTGAGTCAGGGTGGATTTAATCGTCAACTACCTGTAGGAGAAACTTTTTTACAAGATATTCCCGATAAGCTTAGTGCAACCGCGGGCATCATGTATTCATATATCTCAGAACAACAAGTACTTGATGTTGGTTTTGCCGGCTATCGCTTTAACAACAATAATATTTCAGTTTTAGCAAATGGGAAACAACTTACAACACCCAGGTATGATGTTCATGTGGATTATGCTAACTTTTTAAATTTTAATTTAATCCTTTTTTTAAAAAGTTACTTTCAAACTCAAAATGGAATTAATAACGTAATTGGGGGAGGGCATTTTGAATATTTTTTGACAGGTAACTATGCACATTTACAAAGATCAGTTGACCTTGGTTTATATTATCGATATAATGATGCTATCATACCTTATATTGGTATAGCCAACAACCAAATCAAGCTCGCTTTTTCCTATGATATACAAGTCTCAAAAATGAAAGCGGCAGCAGTCTTACCCACTTCTTATGAAATTTCCTTAACCTATCGAAGGTTAAAGAACAAATGGAACCCACTTTTACAGTAAGATTTAATTAAGCAATTCTTTTTATGTCTGCTCCTAATGCTTGCAATCGAATGTCTATATTTTGGTAACCACGGTCTATTTGTTCTATATTCTGAATGGTACTTTTTCCTTGGGCGCTTAAGGCAGCAATCAACAAAGCTTGTCCTGCACGGATATCAGGACTACTCATGGTAATGCCCCTCAAAGGATATTTACGACCGAGTCCTATTACAGTGGCTCTATGTGGGTCACACAATATTATTTGGGCACCCATATCAATTAATTTATCCGTAAAAAACAACCTGCTTTCAAACATTTTTTGGTGGATGAGAACACTTCCCCTTGCTTGAATGGCTGTTACCAAAACAATACTTAATAAATCGGGTGTAAAGCCTGGCCAAGGGTTATCATAAATAGTAAGGATACCTCCGTCCATATAGGTTTGAATTTCATAATCCTCTTGTGCAGGTATGAATATATCATCCCCTTGTATGTCAAAATCAATGCCTAGTAATTTGAATTTGTTGGGAATGATTCCCAAGTGCTGTACCCCTGCATTTTTAATCAAAATTTCACTTTGTGTCATGGCAGCAAGCCCAATAAAAGATCCTATCTCAATCATATCGGGTAAAATGCGGTGCTCAGTCCCTCCTAATTTTGCAACCCCTTCAATGGTTAATAAATTGCTTCCTATTCCTTGAATTTTTGCACCCATTCGGTTTAGCATGTTACACAACTGTTGTAAATAAGGTTCACAGGCTGCGTTGTAAATGGTCGTAATACCTTCTGCTAAAACTGCTGCCATCACAATATTGGCAGTACCTGTTACCGAAGGTTCATCTAGCAACATATAACAGCCTTTGAGTCCTTCTGTTTTAATCGTGAAGCAAGCTAGGTCTTGATCATATGTATATTTTGCACCTAACTTTTCAAAACCAATAATATGGGTATCTAGTCTCCGACGTCCAATTTTATCCCCTCCAGGCTTTGGAAGATACGCAATGTTAAAACGCCCCAATATAGGACCCGCCAACATAACGGAACCCCTTAATCTACCACTTTTTTTTCTGAAATCATCGGAAGCTAGATAATGTGGATCTAATTTGTCAGCTTGAAAAAGACAGGTATCTTCTGCTACTTTTTGTACCCTTACCCCCATTTCTTGCAATAATTCGATCAATAAATTTACATCAACAATGTTGGGAATATTTGAGATGGTAATCGGGTAGGTTGTTAATACGACTGCTGATAAAATTTGCAGCGCTTCATTTTTTGCACCTTGTGGAATGATTGTTCCTTGCAAGGGTTTGCCTCCGTTAACTTCAAATGAACTCATGTGAATAGAAATCTAGTATCTCTTTTTAAAATTCCGGTTGTTGTTTCTTCCTCCCCCACCGGAAGCAGGTCCACGCCCTCCTTGTCCACCACGATTGTTGCGATTGTTATTTTGCCACCTTCCACCTGTTGGACGATAATCATCACTAAAATTTTGGTTGCGATGCTTAATATATGGGGTGTTGCTAAATTCAAGGCCACCACCTGTAATTGCATTTAATTCATTTCGGATCGCATCATCTTGAACCAATTCTTTGTGCCAGTTGCTGTAAGCTAGTTTCATATAATGAGCAATGCTGTTCGCAAAACCTGCTTTCTTTTCTTCATCTGTTTCAGCCATTGCTTTATCAATCACCAATTCTAAATTTTTACCTAAATGCGCATATTTAATTTTGCGCTTTGGGTAAGGTAAAGGGTCTGGTTTTTGTTTGTAAGTTTCTTTGGTAGGTATTGGATAGGGACTATCTACATCCAATTTAAAATTGCTCATAAAAAATAAGTGATCCCATAATTTGTGCTTGTAATCTTCTACATTTTTAAGGGTTGGGTTTAAAAAGCCCATTAACTCAATCACTACTTGAGCTTGTTCTTGACGTTTGGCTTTGTCCTCGATGGTCATAAGATGATCCACCATCCTTTGAACGTGACGGCCATACTCTCTCATCCCCATGATGCTTCTTGCTGTATTGTACTCCATGTATATAAATTCCTAATAACAAATGTAGGTTTTTTTACGATTACTTACCCTATTTTAACAATAAGCATACTGCAGATCTTTCTTTTCAAAAAAGCTTTTTGTGTATATTCGCATTATGGAGCAATTGTTAGAACAAATAGAAACCATCAAGGCCGAAATCGCTGCTACCGAGGCTACTACCGCGGATCAAGTAGAACAATTTAGAATCAAATTCCTAGGAACCAAGGGTTTGGTGAAACAAATTATGGGGGAGATGAAAAATGTGCCCAATGAGCAGAAAAAAGAGTTTGGCCAAATACTGAATGCCTTTAAAATTTTAGCGGAAGAAAAAATGCAGCAATTGCAGGATGCATTGGTGGACCTTGGAGATATTGATGGAGCAAAATTTGATTTTACCTTACCGGGTGACCCAGTGATTGTTGGAACAAGACACCCATTGAATTTAGTGCGCAATCAAATGGTTGCTATATTTAAAAGACTTGGTTTTGCAGTGGCTGAAGGTCCTGAAGTAGAGGATGACTGGCATAATTTTGGTGCCATGAATTTGCCGGAGGATCATCCAGCACGTGATATGCAGGACACTTTTTATGTGCAAGCGGCCACAGCGGATCATTCAGCATGGTTATTAAGAACACATACTTCAAGTGTACAGGCACGAGTGATGGAAACACAAAAGCCACCCATCCGTGTCATTTGTCCGGGTCGTGTATATCGTAACGAAACCATTTCGGCAAGAGCACACTGCTTTTTTCACCAAGTGGAAGGATTGTATATTGATGAAAATGTAAGTTTTGCTGATTTAAAACAAACCTTGTATTTCTTTGTACAAGAGATGTTTGGTAAGGATGTAAAAGTAAGATTCCGTCCAAGTTATTTTCCCTTTACCGAGCCAAGTGCGGAGATGGATATTAGCTGTCAAATATGTTCAGGTAAAGGATGTAATATTTGTAAGCATACGGGGTGGGTAGAAATTTTAGGTTCTGGAATGGTGCATCCTAAAGTGTTAGAGAACTTTGGCATAGATCCTGAAAAGTATACTGGCTTTGCGTTTGGTATGGGTGTGGAAAGAATTGCACAATTAAAATACCAAGTAAACGATTTACGATTATACGCTCAAAATGATCTGCGTTTTTTAGAACAATTCAAGAGCGTCTGATAAATCAATATGTTACACAATACCAAGGGGATTGTACTACGCGTAACAAAATATGGTGATACGAGTTTAATAGTGACGGCGTACACGGAGCTTTTTGGTCTGCAACAATACATTCTAAAAGGGGTGAGAACCACAAGTAAGAAAGGAGCCAATAAGGCAGTGTATTATCAGCCTGCAGCCATTTTACAAATGGAAGTTTACCATAGTCCGATGAAAGGATTACAAATGGTTAAAGAGGTAAACTGGGAATATATTTATCAAAATGTATATTCAGATGTAGCCCGAAACGCTGTGGCTACTTATATTGTAGAGATATTACAACAAACTTTACAACCAGAACCCTACCCTGAATTATTTTATTTAATTGAAGATACTTTTAAGCAATTAGATAAGGGAGATGCTACTTTAGCAAGCAATCTTTCGATTTATTTTTTAATTCATTTATGCGAAACCTTGGGTTTTGGTTTGCAAGGAAACTATTCTGATGTCACTTGCTTTTTAGATGTGAAAGAGGGCCAATTTGTAAATGATAAACCGCTGCATCCCTATTTTTTAGAAGGCCCCGAAGCACAAACGGCCAGTACTTTTTTACAAGTTCAGTTTTACAATGATCTTGAAAATATTACTTTAAGCGGCATACAACGAAAGAAAATTTTGGAGCTATTTCAATTATCGCTAAGCTGGCATTATAAAGGGTTTAAAGAAATAAAATCATTGGCTATTTTACAAGCAGTGTTGTATTAAAGATTTAATAATTGTGGTTTGAATATATTTACTAGTTTTATCATCATATCTATTTTATGAAATTTAATTCATTTTTATTATTTCTTTCAATTGGTATTTTCATGAGTTGCGCCTCTACAAAATATACCATGACAAAAACTGGTGCCATAGATTTTCAAGCGCACCGAGGAGGCAGGGGATTAATGCCTGAAAATACAATACCGGCAATGCTTTCGGTAATGGATAATCATAAAATCACAACACTTGAAATGGACTTGGCTGTTACAAAAGACAAGCAAGTAGTGGTTTCACATGACCCCATTTTAAACCCATTGATAACTACGAAGCCAGATGGTTCATTTATAAAGGCGAATCAGGTAAGTGAAAACATTATTTATCAAATGACTTATGATCAACTACAAAAATTTGATGTAGGCTTAAAACCCTATCCTGTATTTCCTGAACAAAAAAAATTAGCAGCTACCATTCCAACATTAAGTGATTTAATTGACAGTGTTGAAACAAAAAGTAATCGCATAGGCCGAAAAATGTTTTATAATATTGAAATCAAATCGGTTGATGGAAAGGATATAATTGAACATCCTGTTCCGGATGAATTTGTGGATTTAGTTGTTCATTTAATAAAGCAAAAAAATATTACTAATCGTACTTCTATTCAAAGCTTTGATCTAAGACCTTTAAAAGTATTGCACCAAAAATATCCAAAAGTACAAACTGCTTATTTGGTTTATGGAGTTGGTTGCAGTGATGCGCAAAATCAAATTGAATTATTGGGATTTAATCCTACAATATACAGCCCTGAATATAAATATGTTACTCAACAAACAGTAGATTATTGTCATGCACACAAAATAAAAATTATTCCTTGGACAGTGAATACAAAAAGTGAGATAAATGCTTTGCTTGCAATGGGTGTGGATGGTTTAATAACTGATTATCCAAATTTGATTGGGAAGTAATGCTTATATAATGTAGAATCAGAAAAAATTAAATATTCTAAATAATTCTTCTCGAATCCGCATTCGATAAATTATTTTCACCAGCAACATTTTCAATCACCACCACCCCTGGTTTTTTACCGGTTTCAAAACTACCTAAATGCTTTTCCATTTGTAAGGCACGCGCGCCGTTAATGGTTGCCCATCCCAACATTTCAGTTAATGGAATTTGTGGGTTGTGTTTTTGAATGGTTTTTAATTCATCCAACATATGTAAACTCCAGTTGCTTGCATAGCTATCCGTGCCTACTACAATAGTTGCTTGTTGTGATCGAAGCAATTCAATGGGTGGCATGGTTTGTTCAATGTATTGATTGGCGTTCGGACACAAGCACCAAAAAGTATTGGGCATTTGTTTTTTCA
>Ga0114960_10000409_pt1 | contig 36404 bp, 31 predicted proteins | sample C_130625_MF_Meta_FD_92637 | JGI IMG/M metagenome (GOLD analysis project Ga0114960, IMG submission 92637) | Freshwater microbial communities from Lake Croche, Canada to study carbon cycling - C_130625_MF_MetaG | ecosystem: Environmental > Aquatic > Freshwater > Lake | place: Lake Croche, Canada...
CCAATCTGCAATCATTAACATCATCTGCTCACGCTGCGCCTTTTTGTTTTGCATACTTTATCTTTTTGCAAAACTCAATCCTTATTTGCTAATTAACAATATGGTATCGGTGGGGGGCTTACGCACGGTTAATCCCTGCTTTTTTCATGGCTTGTAAATCATTAATAACGCCTTCTTTTGAAATATTATCAGAAATCCAATACCAATAAACACTTGTTTGAATACTATCTGGTGGATGTACAAATCCAGCTTCTAATAATTGGTCTGACTCTTTGGTTTGACTGGTTGACCAAGCAACAAATAACAATAAAATAATTAAGCAGCAAACAGCCAAAAAGTTTTTTTTCATATAAAAGGTTTCTAAAAGCAATAACGACTTTTAAAAATAACCTTTTTGTGGGTTTTATTTTATTAATTAGTTTAATTTATATTCACTAAGGATATTTAATTATGTACGATACCCACTAATTTTCATATTATGTATTTTGAAATTTTATCACATTTCTATTTATCCTTAATCATAATTGCAATGTGTCTCGTCTTAGAAAAACCTATTGTAAAGCTATTTCATACGACTAGACAGATGTTAAATGAAAGATTAATAAATAAATTGAAAGATTGTTACTTATTTTTCTCTAATAATTCAATGATTCTATCTAGTTTATGAATTTCTATTTTGCTTAATTTATTATGAAGTGCCTCTATTTCTTTTTTGGCTTCAATATTTGTTTGATAATCTTTTAAAGCTTGATCACGGTCTCTTTTACTCTGTCTATTTTGAGACATCATAATCATTGGTCCTATATAAGCTGATTGAGTTGCAAAAATTAAATTTAATGAAATGAATGAATGTATATTCCATTTTAAAATATACCCAATTATAAATAATGTTATCCACACTAAAACAATAATACTTTGTAAAGCAATAAATTTCCAAGAACCTATTTTTTCAGTAATAGTATCTATTAGTTTATCTCCAAATTTTTCATTATGATTACTATTTTTTGAAGTATGTAGATTTATCATAAATATTAAAGTATTATTAAATTATCGTACTTACACTTTTTAGATTTAATTTTTTTTCATCATTGTACTCATTTCTTTTTCATTTACCAATTCCCATCCATCCTTTACCACCTCTACATGAATATTTCTTCCTGGAGAAAAAGATTGAAATGTTAAGATAAAATTTCCTGAATTGTTGCTTTCAATTTGGTTTGTACCCAAAGTTTTAACTAATGCCCCCTGAATTTTATTTGAAGTATTTTGTTCAGAAACAAATCCTTTAAGTGAACTTTTTTGAGCAAATACAAAAGAAGAAAACATCACAAAAAAAGAAATCAATACTAATTTCATGTTTTATTTTTTATAGATAAATTTTAAAAAAAATATAAATTAAAAAAAAATTATGGATGTGTAGAATTAAAGTAATTTAATCATTAGGTAAAAATGCCAATTTATGCTTAATAGAATAAGTTAGTGTTGCATTCCATGTAAAATTTTCACTAGATGCAATTCCAGTTTTAATGATTTTATTAAATAAGGTTGAAAAAGAAAAAGGCGATTTATTGTTTATAGTAAAAGTAGAAGTTAAATAATATCCTGAATTGTAATCCATTTCTAAATAATAAATTTGAGGTACTAATTTTAAGGAATAATTCTTTGATAATTTGATGTTAGAAATAGTAGAATTAACGGTTAAAAAATGGGTATTATTGATGGCACCATTATTTAATCCATGTGAGAATAAATAATATACACCCATACTTAAATTTTTTGATGCAATATAGTTTGGCGCAAATTCAGCCGCTAAATACCGTTGAACGCTAGAGCTAACAGTATTAACTCCATTAATATTTGTAGTACTTTCTTTAAAAGAAAAAGCTGGATATGTACCTAATTTAAATTTAAATTTATCGCTATCTATCATCTTATATCTCCACCAAAAAAGAAATGTCCAAGGTTTTCCATCCATTGAAAATCTTAATTCTGGTTCAAAACTTAATTTATTATTACCTATTGATGCATTAAAAATTGCTGCAGGTTTTCCGAGTGATAGTGATGGAATAAATGAAATTCCATTATTTGTTAGATTGATGGATTCATATAAATGGTATTTACTTAAATTAACTGCTTGTTGACTATATAAATTAAAATAGAATAATATAAAAAAATTAAATATAAAATAGATTTTAATTAAATGTGCATTAGCTTTCAAAAGCAAAATATTAATGATTTAAAAAATAAGGTGTTTTATTTAACAGTACAGGAGCTAATAAATCAATATCAATAAAACTATTATGTTGATGTTGATTTGGAATTCTAATAGTATTATTCGCGTACATATTAAACAGATCATCTTTTGATTTACTAAATAATGAAGAAGTATTTTCTTTAAAACACCATCTTATTAAAATAGATGCATACTTTTCATCTAACGAAAAGTAATTGCAAAATAAACTTGCTAATTCAATAATTTGCAAATCAGTATTTTTATCTAATTCAAGATTTTCATTTGTATTAGCCGATAAATTTAAAGGTAAAATTTTACTTGATTTAAACGCTTTTATAACATCTGAATCTGGATTTAGCTTTTTTAATGCTTCTAATGCTAATTGTTTTGTGTAAATATCTATAGTATTAAAATTATGCATTAGCACATCTAATAATCGATCATTTACTGTATGTTGAGTAAAAAAGAAATGAGTTTGTAATATGTTTTTTCTGGTAAAAAAAGATATTGGTTCAAAAATAGGAAGGACGATATTTTTTAATTCAGGTTTTAAAATATTTTCTAAAAGTTCAACAATAAAAAATAAATCTTCATCACTTTTATCCGATTTATTAAAAATTGTTTTTATAATAGAAATTGATTTTTTATCATGTAGAATTTGAATTAAGTGTAACAAAGTTTTTGTTAATTCTAAATGATGCAATTCTAATTGTTTAATTAATTTAGGAAGTGAAGAATCTTTCAAATCATTAATTACATATTCAGTCCAAAATATTTCACCTACATATTCAGTTAAGAGTTCATTAAAATAGAACTCTTGTGATGAATCAATTATATCGTTAGAAGTAGCAATATGTTCAAGAAAAAAAGATTTTAAACTCAAGGTACTTACCTTATCTATTTCTTTATAAAAAGAAAGTTGTGTATTAAAGTCATAATTAAAATAATAAGATATGATTAGCAAACGACTAAAATAATTTTGATTGTCAAAAAAAAGTTTTGAAAGTTTACGTTGTAAATAATCTTCGGATTCTGATTCAATATCAGAAAGTTTTAGATAGGTATTTGCTGCAGTATTGTAATAAAGGATAAGATTTAGCAGCTCTTTTTTGTCTGAAAGATTTGAGTCTTGATAAATTTTAATGAATTTAGAATTATAAATTTCATCAATAGAAATTGTTGGAACAAATTCAAGAATTCGTGATTTTTCGAAATTAGTTGCTATGTAAATGTTTTTTAAATATTCTTGAATTTTACTTTTATAAACAATATACAATTTGTTACTAAAAATTATAAAAAGTATAAATAAAAATGAACATACTAATGTAATTATTTTTAAAATTGAATTAAAATTACTGGTATCTGAAAAAAAACATACAACAAACAATAATATTCCACAAATTATAGTTGAAAGTTGACTTATAACTCCATCTATATTATTCTGTAATTCCAGCCGTTCTTGAGGAGTGTTAATTTGAAACATTATTTTAGTTGCTGGTACATATACACTCTTACGGATTACACGATCTACCCACTTATTAATAAAAAGAAAAAATACAACAAAAATTGGGGTAGAACCAAAAAATAAAATTGAAAAAACACCTAATATTGAAACTATAATTAATAACAAAGGCAGTAATGACACCGAACGTTTCATACCTATAGATGATATGATATTTAAGGAAAAAAATGAAAATACTAATTCTCCTGTTTTAATAACACTAAATAAAATTGCAACAATTGTAGCTACTTCAATTCCTGTTAGTGTAGAAAAATACCTAACCGAAATTAGGTAAGAGTAATCAATAAAATATACGGCAATAATTGAAAATAGTGTGGTGAGGGTTAGATAAATAACAAATGGGTTACTAAAAATAAATTTTAAGTCTAGATATTTTGTATTTTTTATTTCACTATTCAAATTATTTATATTATTAGGCATTTCTTTTTCAATAACTCTTATTGGCCAAAGAGATACAATTGAAAAAAAACTTGCAATCAGTAATAAATAGTTACTACTTAAAGTAACTTTTATAATGAAAGGGATAACTAGAAATCCAATTATAGAAGCGATAATTTCACCAGTACCCAATAAAGCTAATAGTCTTTTACTTTGAGACAAATTAAAAATTGTAATACAAATTCCTGTAAAACCTACCCCAAATAATGTTACAAATGCAAAAATGAGTACAAACCCTAAATAAGCAAATACCTTTACTAAAACAATAGACTTATCAAAATAAAATTGTCCTGCAAAAAGAAAAAGCATTAAAAAGCAGAAAATAAGAATTGTTAATCGATAACTCTTCGTATTCCCAAATTTCCGTTGGAGATATTTTAAAATTTGAATTAGAAAAAATCCTATTATTCCAGATAATATGTAAGCAACAGGTATTTCAGAAATATTTGCTTTTAAAATAAAATTTCTACTAGCTTCAACAAAGAAAAAAGCATTTGCTAATCCAATTAAAAGTGCATGAATAAACAATATCTGAAAAGTTCTTTTTTCTGATTGTTTAATGTCAATTGCTTTTTTAATATTATCAATAATTATGCGCAACATGTTTAATAAGTTTTTTTAATTAATTCGCATAATTTATGTTAATTCATTTCCCATAATAAAACATTCCAATCTAATATAACTTCTGTGCTTTCATGTGGCATAATATCTTTAAAACCTATGTGAGCATGTGCAATCATTGAACGAGTATTTTTAGGCGAAACTTCAATTACCACTTGACTAAAATTATCTTTCATTTGTGCAGCAAGTTCATCATACAATGACCTGAAAACACCTTGACCTCTATATTTTTTTGCTACACATATTTGTGCCATGACAAAATATTGGCTTTCATCTAGGTGTCCATTTTCTATAGCCGTTTTTACTGTTTCAAACATGGGATCAAAAAATGGAAGAATGTCCTTTTTTTCTTTTAGCATAACCAATGCATATCCAACAACTTCATTATTAACCTTTGCAACCACGTGCTTGTATTTACCTCTTATTAAATTGAGTTGGTTAGTATCAAACTCAAGTGATAGGAATCCTTCTTTTGCCCATAATTCTTTACTAACCATTGTTAGGTTATTTAATTTATTTAATTCAATAATCTGTTCGAAATCAGAAATTGAATCAGTTAAAACCATTTTATACATTTGAATAGCCTCTATCATTTCTAAATTTTATAAATCATAATTTATACCAACCATAAAATTCCTACCAGTTTGCAATATTTGGCTTGGATTATTAAAACCATCGGCCAATCTAACACCAGGGCTATAATACTTTTTATCGAAAATGTTATTAATACCCAAGTTTAGATTTACATTTTTAAGTAAAGTCAATACACCAATTGTAACATTAGAAACCATATAAGCAGGGAATGTTTCCGGATTTCCAGATACTGTTGTATTAGCACCCGCTTTTTTAACGCCTACGTAATTAGTGCGAAAATTGATATTTAAGTTTTTAGAATAGAGATAGTTTACTATTAAATTGAAATGATTATTTGCAATATCTGCTACTGTATTATCAACTTTACCTAATTCACTTTTTGTTTGTTTTGGTAGAATATAAGTGTAATTGAAAGTAGCTTTAAAGTTTTTATTGAAGTAATTCAAGTTTTGTTGGATTCCAAAAATTTTGAATTCCCCTATATTATCATTTTTTAGAATTCCACCGGGCAAAGTAACTGTACCTACTACATTTTGAACTGGATTATAATAAAAATCAATATTAGCAGATAGATTATTAGAAAACTTTTTATCTAAAGAAAGCTCAAAATTATTTATGGACTCTGTACGTAATGTAGGGTTAGGAATTCTATTTGCAGCAATTGAATATTTTGTGAAATTTGATGCATTCATGATACCCCTACTAAAAATCAACTTTAACACAAAAGTTTTATTAGAATAATCCAATACTAATCTAGGACTTAGCTCAGTACCAAATCCACCAAGTTGCCGGATTTTGTTATTATCTAATCTCAATCCAAACGTAACGCCTAGTCCATTAGCGGATCTATAACCTGCCTGTGAGTATAAACCCAAATCGTTTACTTCAAACTGATTTCCACCAGGTGTTAAATTTGCTACACTACCTGAATCCTGAGGCAAAGCAGATAATGATGTTACATAATTACCTTGTAATTGACTGTTACGATACTCAAATCCAGAAATAAGATATAAGTCCTTATTCCAAGTATACATAAGTTTAACTTCATTTCTAAACTGCGAAGATTGTTCGAAATAATGAGTAGTTACCCAACTAGGTTCTACATTATTGATTAAATCTTTTAACTCTAATTTTTTTCTGGCATAATTATTAACTAAAGTAATTTCAGATTCATTATTTATAGTATGAATTTTATAAGTAGATGAATTATAAACCGTTAAATGTCCATTAATTGATTTTTGGTAATTGAGATATACATATTGTTGTGTTGAACTCCAATTAGTTCCTGCAGTTGAAGCAAGTTGATCTGTATATAAAGTACCTAATCCTTCTATTTTTGACCATCTAACAAATCCTAAACTAAAATTACTGATACTTAACTTAGCATGTATATAGGATGAGTTTGTTTTATTTGTAAAAACATTTACTGGCAATCCTTCAACGGTTTTTGTGTATGCATTTTTATCGAAGTTTCTTGCTAAAATTACTCCTTGTTGAGTTAATAGAATACTATCCGCGGCTCCAACAGCACCATAAACTTGATAATAAGGACTTACCAACGGAAGTTTGTTTGTTGACAAATAGCTTTGTGCATTAGACTTTATGCTTAATAAATTCGCATAATTGATATTATCATAAACCCCTGGATTGTAATCAAATAAAGTTTGAGATGAAAGATCAGGTCTATCTGACATATTAACTCTAGCTGTGATATCAAAATTTAATAACTTCAGTTTACTAGCATAAGTAATTTCTGCATTTTTTGTAGCATAATTTCCAATTCCAATTTTAGCAGAAATAGCAGATTTCTGATTTTTTTTCAAAAAGTCTTCCGGTTCTTTTGTGATAATATTAATTACTCCAGAAAAAGCATTGGCACCATACATTGTAGAAGCAGGACCGTAAATAATTTCAACTCTTTTTATATTAGACAAAGGATATTGTTGAGAAATATCTGCATAGTTTGTCCAAAGATTATTATCCTCTACCCCATCAATTAAAAGCAAAGTCTTTTCTGTGTTATTTGTGCGCATCCCACGTTGATAAACATTTGCATACAATACCCCATAATATATAGATATATCAAAACCCGGAACATCTTTTAAAATATCTATAATGTCATTGTACCCTCTTTCAATAATTTCAGCTCTGGTTATAACTGAAATAGTTGCAGGAGCTAATCTTAATTCTTCATTTCTTTTTGAAACAGATGAAACCGAATTGGTATTATATAGGGACTTAATTTCAATTAATTCTTTTTTAAATCTTTCAGGATCACGTGTATCAGGCTCAAAATTATCATTAAAAAACAAAAGACGACCAATGATATTTCTAGCTTCTTTAATAGAATCCATAGCTAAATAAGACATTGCTAATAATCGATATGCAATAACCCTTTCGTCATTATTAAATCCTTGATTAAGCGTACAATATTTAACTTGCGTAATGCAGTCTTTAAATTTACCTGTTTCATAATTAATCTGTACAGAATTAAGTGCATTTTTTCCGCAATCTATTTGTGAATTAGAAACCAAATAAACCATCATTAATGTAAAAACAAATAAGCTTTTCAATAGTATTTTTTTTTGCATGATTTTATTTATTTTTTATAAGTTCTTCATGTAAGTCAGACATTAAAGGAATCCAACTTAGTATTTCTTGATCTTCACTTGATGAAAATAAATATTTGCCATCTGAGGAAAAACATAGTGCATATACCCACAAACCATGTCCCCACAAGGTGAAAACAGTTTTCTTGTCGGATAATGCCGCACTGACATCTACTAATTTAACTAGATGGTCTGCACCGGCTGTTGCAAGTTCGAGCGTGTTTCCTTGTTGTTTTCCAAATTTCAAATCATTTATTGCAGATTGATGAAGGCCAATTGTAACAGGCTTGCTATTAGATGAAATATCAGACAACCAAATAATACCAGTTGAAGAGCCTGCAGCTAAATACTTTTCATTTGAATCAATATCAATACTAGTAATACGCCATCCTAGTTTATAGACCTGATTTGGTTGTTTAGATAAGTTTTCAACTGAATTATACACCTTAATTTTATCGTCATCCGATAAATAAATTTTTCCAGATGGACTCTTTACTAAATTCGAAAAAGTTTTTCCATTGATGAAACTTATTTGCTGGGCATTATTATTTACAATTTTTAATTGTTGAATACCTAAATTGGTTAATATTAATAATTCAGAATTATTTAAGAAAGTAGCCATTTTTCCTATCCCATCAAATTTAATGGTGGTTAAAAGTGGAAAGGATTGTTTTTGTTCATCAAATTCATAAATTAAGCCTTCTCCTGAAGCTGTTAAAACCAATAATTTTTGTCCATTTGGAGAGAAACTTAAAAATCTTATTTCTTTCTTAATAGAAAAATTCTTTATTGGTTGTAGTACTCCACCATTTGATTTTGAAATGATAATTATACCCGATTCATCCGAAGAAATAACAATATTAGTATTTGGTTTAGTTATAATAGACCTAATTGGATATTTATGAATATTAAACCTATTTCTATTCTGCATACTTTTTTGCCAAATAAGATTTAGTGCATTGTAAATATCATCATTTTGAATAGGTCCTGAGTTTTTTATATTCATATCATATGCCTTTAATACCAACTCCTTACTCTCTTTAAATTTACCTTCGTTGAGTAATAATATTGATTGATTGGCAAGGTTACTTGACTCAGATAATTCAGTGAATCTATTAGCAATTCTTTTTTGTTCAATAGCAATATTTAAATTTTTAGTAGCAAGATCTTTTTGAGTTAAGGCTATTGATTTTTGTTCACTGGCTATTTTTGCATTTTCTTCAGCAATAATTTTTTGTTTTTCAGCATACGTTTTTTGATCTTCTGCTATTCTTTTTTGTGTTAATGCATTTTTTTCACTGGTGACTGCCTTTGATCTTTCAATTTCTGCATTTTCTTTTTCCTTTAAAGCAATGGTTCTATTTTGCTCTGCTTTATCTTTTTCTTGTAAGGCAATTATTTTATTTTGGTTAGCAATTTTGCTTTGTACTAAAGCAATTTTTTCCTGTTTTTTTGCATTTTCTTTTTCAATATTTGCTTTTTGTCTTGCATCATATGAAAGAATAGCAAGAAATACTGCGAGAATTCCAAAACCAGATATAATAATTGAAATTCTTTTTGCTTGCTTTAATCTTCTTTTTTGTAGATTCTCTTTGTTTAATATTTCCTGCTCAAATTGTTTTTTACTATGAGAAAGAAATAGCATTGCTTTTTCAAAATCATTATTATACCTAGATGCCCATTTAGTATTAGGATTTTGATCGTTCTTCCATTTTAAAGCAACTTGTAACTCAGGATCATGCCATAAGCCTCCAATTCCTAATTCATATAAATTAGCAGCTTCACATAACCTTAAATAAGTTAGTGAAGATTGATTTTCTTCTTCCAACCAATTAATTAATTTGACCCATACACGCATAATGCTTTCATGAGAAATATCAATAATCGTTTCATTAGTTAGAGGTACATTTATTGGCGGCATTAAAAATCCACGACCTACTTTTCTAAATACATTAATCACTTGTTCAACTTCATCAAAACTTGCATTTGAAATTTCACACAATTCAGACATCAGTCTTGGTCGTCTAATTCCTCTTACATCTGATCCTTTGTCTGTTAAAGACTTAAAAACAATTTCGCAAATTCTACGTTGTTTATCGTCTTTTAGTTCTGCATATGCTTCCTCTGCATGTTGAGAGAGCGCATGCTTCATTGTTCCTATTGCTTCGTAGTCAACAATATCTATTTCTACTGCATCATTTTGATTCTTTTTTTTCCAAAGCTCCCAAGTGCGCATTAGAGAATGTTGAAGAATTGGTAGCTGATCTGGATTGTCCCCTACATCATTTAATAATAGATTCAATAATCGTTGACTGATTTTTGCATTTGCAACTAAAATTGGTCCTGTAATTGCATCCTTTCTTTCTTCTCTAGTCATTCTAGGCACTAAATAATTGCCATCATTAATCACCTCAGGCAAACCTCTAAATTCAGTACAATCACTTAAAAAATCAGATCGCATGGTTATAACAACATAGATAGGAACATCTAGTTGCTTGGTTGCTTTAATTAGTAAATTAATAAAAGCAACACTATCTCTTTTTACTTCTTTTGATTCAGATTCAAATTTACTAAATCTAAAAATTTCTTCGAACTGATCAACTAATATTAATAGATTATCAGTAGAGGATAGTCCTAATTGTTTAAATGATTCAACTAAACCATTGCTACTTCTGCGAAGCACGCTTTCATTCATAACTGAATGAATTTCTGCATCTTCTAAATTATCATCTTCTTGATTACCTCCATTTATTCTAACCAAAGCTTTTGCCATATTCCCAATGGGATTATTGCCAGGGCGGAAAGAAATAATATGCCATGAAGAGCCAGCTCGAGACATAAACCCACTTTGTAAAGCAGGTATAAGACCTGATTTAACCAATGATGACTTACCACTACCAGATGAACCTATTACAGAAATAAATCTTGAGGTTCGTAATTTTGTTACTAATTCATCTACTTGCTTTTCTCTACCAAAGAATAAAACATCCTCATCTTCCTCAAAAGCACGCAAACCAGGAAATGGATTAATAATTTCAGTTTCTATAAACATGATTTGATCTTATAAATTTGATAAAAGCTTTTTTAATTCATCTGTTGGAAAATTACCTATTCCATTAATTACATCAGTACCTTGAGACCTAAAACGTTCTTTTGCTATACTAGGAGGACCTGATAAATAAATTGCTTTAATGTTTAAAGGTTTTTCTCTGCCATATCCATTTATTTTTAAGAAATCTCTTGTTTTTGAACGAAGCCATATTTCATTTGCTTTTCCAAAAAACACAAAAGCAGCATCGCACATTTTTAAATTTTCAATGTGATCATTTCTGATTTGTGATTCTTCTCCTTCAAATAATGGCAATAACACTTCATAACCACTGTTAAACAAGAAATCTTCTAATGGTTTTATTTCATCTATATCTAATAAATCACAAATAAGATAAATAATACCTGTTCCATTTAAATCATCATTTTGTAAATTCTCTTTTGTTTCTTTTATATCAGCAACCAATTGCTTCGCTTTTGCTTTTTTAATAGCAGAGAGTTTATCAGAAATAATTTCCTTAAAGTTTTCTAATGAACTATGAATAACATCTGCTCCTTCTATTCCTGAGGTCCCTTCATTTAATTTATTTACAAATGAAATTTGACGATCTTCGTTAGGCTCTAAGCCCTCAGGCATCCAAATTAGTCTTTGTAATTTTCCAGAATTCGATGCAGAAGAAGCTACTTCATTTTGAATTTCTACAATTGATTTTTGAGTGCCCTCAGGTACCATTCCATAGTTTTCTCCAACTAAGTGAACAGACAATTGCACATCTTCTAAATAAGATGCAACACTTTGAACGAGGGAAGATTCTACCAGTGGTAATTGTTGATTTGGCAATATTTCATATCCACTATCTTGTAATTCTCTTCTAATGTTATCTCGTAATTCTCTAGTTTCAAAACTAGATTCAGCCAAATAAATTTTTATAGCATCTTTGTCATTTGAAGTTTTGGTATTATTGGATAATTTGTTACTATCCATTGACTCTAAAGTTTCTAAAAAAGTAGCAATATCATTGGCTACGTCATCAATTTTATCCCAATACAATCTTTCAATTTGTTGACCTGTTTGTTGAGAAAGTTCTTTTAAACGACCAGTTGAAGCATCAGTAGTATAAAATTCATATCCTAAAATGTTTTTGATACTTTCAGGATGGTTTTCAATTTTTAAAGGAGTTTTTATTATTTTAAAAATTCTCGCTTGATTATTTACACTAAAACCAATATTATTTTTACATGCTTCATGAAATTCATTTACCTCTCTTACACACCAATCAGATTTGGCATACCTTGGAGTAAGGATTGAAATCATTACTGCCACTTGGGTAAATTGTTCAACAATTTGTTTGTCGAAAATATGATTTCCTTGTAATTCAAGATCTCGCCAAATAACAGGTTTTCTACCTAATAATTGGCTCAACCGAATTCCAAGAACACGATGAAACTCAGTGATCCAACCATTTTGAGATTCTACTAATGACTCGTCATCAATATGAGCATAACTAATAAATATATCTTTAGTAAACTTCATATCTGATTAAAATTTATTAACTGAATTTTTTAACTTTTGTAAAAGTGGAATTAAAAGAAAAAGATTTAAGTCTTTATATTTTTCTCCTGGTGATAATTCTTCGTATGGGATTAATTGATCATGGATTTTGAGTACTTCTTTTACAATATATTTTTCTCTTTTATCTGCAGGAAAACTTCCAAATTGGTAGTTAAAAACCATCTTCTCTCCACTCCAACGACTATGTTCTAATTTAGCTAATACAGGATAATATTTTTCGATATTTTCTCTAGTTAAATTAGTACAACCGATTGCATTTAATACAAACATTTTAACTTGTATATGTCTTGCTGCATACCTATTTGATTCTTTTTTACGTTTGTGTAATGTGTTCCAATTTTTTTTGATAGTAGCAAATTTCAAAAGGTCAGATATTGGAATTTCCGTTAATTGACTAAGATATTGTAATACATCTTTTTCAAATTCAATTTCAGTAAAATCTGTATGATTAAAAGGATAATCAATGATATAACCACTTAGTTGTTCAATAACTTGAGGAGACACAATAATATTTAATTTTTCTTGTATTATACTTTCAAATTCATAACATACAGTATAATAAAAATTAATCACTCTAGAAATCATGTCATTTAATTCCCCTTCTTCAATAATTCCTTTTCCGGTAAAAGAATCTGATTTACGTTTTATAAAATGATGATTTAAATTGTTCGTAAATAAATTCTTAATTTGATTTTTATGAATACTTCCGTTGTTCATAAAATCAAAAATTGCTGATTCTTCAGGTAATGAAACAATTAGTGGTATGCTGTTTAAACTATTTGTTTTATTATAAATAAATTGTTGAAAAGAATTGGCCATATTGATTACTGTAGAATCGCAATTGCCAAAAAAATAGGCCACCTTTATTTTATACAGATCTTCAATATAATCTGTAGAAGAAGTGAAATTGTTATAAAAATTGGCATTTAAGAGTTTAACTGGTATTAATTCTATAAATGAATGGTAAAAAGGATACTGGTAAGAGAACTTATTGAAAAACTCATCAACATTTTTATCAATTAAAAATATTTTAAGAGGTTGATGATTTTGATAATGACTCAAAATAATATTTTCTAACAAAAATGCTTCTGCTGTTTTATCACAGCCAATCACAGCAATACTATTGTTTGAATTTGTATCTGTTGATGAAAAATATAAATGAGGTGGAAAATCATCATATACTTTTTGTGCTGCAATTTGTTCTATGTTAATAGAATGTAAATCGTAATGATCATCAACTGTATCAATATCAGAATAATCCTTAATAACACGATTATTTTGTTGATCGGTAATATGAATAAATAATTTCATTGCATCATGATCAGTTGAAAGTTTCTTCTTTTTTATTTCAAAAGCTGCAACACTAATATTTCCAGCAATTTCTATATTTTCTTCATCTTTATCATTTGCCAAAATACAGGCCCTACATTTTGAAAGTCCAATTTGATCAAGGGTTTTACTTTCAAAAGGATTTGAGTGTATTAATAAACCTCCGGCATTTTCAATTTCTTCTATAAATGGAGATTCTCTATTAGTTTCAACTACAACTACACGATAACCACTACTTAATAGCTCCTTACTAATTCTATATCCTAAAGCATCTAATGAAAAAATAATAATATGACGTTTATAAAAAAAACGAATTTTATAAACTGAAAATGTTTCTTTTACACGTTTAAAAAATACAGAGAAAAGTCCTAATCCAACTAATATAAGTGCCAAATATTTTGCCACCAATATATACCCAACTTCAAGTGTGTTTGCAGGATTTCCGGCCCATATTCTACCTTCGTCTCCATCATCTGCAAGAAAGAAACTCAGTGTTGAAAACAATACACCCCAAAAATGAAATTCATGACCTAATGCTTGATAATATCCAATAAAAGCAAAAACAAAAACTGCTATTACAATTAAAGGATATAAAAAGGGTATAATTTTTTTTAACTTCATACTTAATTTGTTATTGTTTTCAAGCAATTATTTATTGATACTACTATATACTTATTTATTACAACTAATTTTATTGAACATTTTCATAAACTATTCTAGAACCTAATTTTTGAATTACCCGATAATTTGGCTTTTCATATATATGAATATATTTTTTGTAAACATCATTTGAAATTTGTTGAGTTGATTTAAATACAATAAATGTTACAGGTCCTTTATTGGGAACTGTATCTAAATTCGGGGTTGTTAAAGATCCACTAAACGTATAATAATCAACTGTATTAGTTGGCAATAATTTATTCAAATTGATACTATCATTTATAGCATTAATTCCATTTTGTTTGATGCCTGTTTTTTGTGAAAGAGGTGATGCATTAATTAATTTTTCCAACAAAGGATTTGAGGAACCTTTTTCAATTAATAACGCCAACACAGTAAATGAACTATCTGCTGCCATATTAACAAAATGAACCTCCATTAAACTCCTTTTTCCATTGATAGTTGTTTCGCTACTATCATGAAAATGGAATTGAATAAGTTTATATACTACGCCTTTTATTGTAATATAATTATTATTTTGATCTACTGCAGAAAGGTTAATTTTAAGATTTTCTTCGGTGTGCTGTATACTACTTAATACAATATTTTGATAGTGAATTAAAGGGTCAGTTGAATGAAACTTTTTTGTTGTAGTAGAATTTATATCTATAGGAGATTGACCTAGAATATTATTTTGATTTGAACCCAGTGGCTTACCAAAACTGATAATACTTGCTGGAAATTCAGACAAAGTATCATTACTAGTCATGCTAGTATTGTTTTGAACTTTATTTTTATTTGAATCTAATTTGTTACCATTTATTTCTCTGGGTTGATTGGTATTGCAAGAAATTAAAAATAAAATTGAAATTGTAAATATATATTTCATTTAAATTATTTAAGTATAAAAAAAAGTAAAAAACCATCAAGTGTATTAATTCATTTTTTTAAATGAATTTTATTACACTTGATGGCGATTTAAATTATAATTCAATTTTTTATGATTGAATTAAAAGTTAAAAATTAAGAAACAAAAATTAATTCTTCAGAAAATTCGTCTGCACTAAATAAATCACGAATTTCATTACTTGCTCCAATAACAATTACATCTTCTTCTGTTTTTAATTTTTGTTTTGCAAAAATTAGTGAACGAATAGCAATATTTGAAATTTGAGTTAAGCTTGTTAAATCAATTTTTAAAGTATCAGGATTGCTAGCAATGATGTTATTCAATGCTTCTCTTAATACTGGGATAGCGTGAGCATCAGCAATACCATTTAGTTTTAAGGTTACATTTTTATTGTCAAAATCTGTATCTAAACTGAAATGATCTAAACCTTCTGTTGGAGTTATTCTCACTTTAATTTTAACAGCTGTTTCAGATGCTGGCAAATGAATAGTTAATTCAGAAGCATTAAAATCAGTATAGTTTTCGCCATTTAATGTTACAGATTCAATTTTGATACTTCCTTCTGGTAATAAATCTGGAGCAACTCTAAGAATATTATCTTTTAATGCATTTGCTACTGGTTTAAAGTAGAAATCCATTGGTTGCTTGGTGATTAATAAATTAGTATAAATAGAAGCCAAATAACAAAGTTCAAAAGAATGGTATCCGCTCATTGAATGGCTTCCTTTGTTTCTTTCGTTACCTAATAAGTATGGCAAACCAGTTGCTAATACATTGAAGTAAACACCACCAGAATCTTGATCTAAGAACCAAGCATTGTAAAATGCAGAAGATTCACGAGCTTGTTTTAGGTATTCTGGATCTTTTAAAACACCATTCATAATTAGGTATGCCAAAATACCTTGTTCTTGCTGCCACCATGCTTTACGATCGTGCCATGCATAACGATGTACAGTTTCTCCTTCTTCTAATTGACGTTCAACTACATCATACCAACCACCACGTAATGAATCTCCACCATGCTTAGGCATTAACGCAGCTATTTTCTTAGAAAATTCAACATATTTTTCAGAATTATTAATGCTGTTAACACGCATTAAATTCCAAGCAATTTTTAAATTATGACCTACTACACCGCGGTTTTGTTGCCAGCCATGTTTTTGATCATGAGACCAGTCTTCATGGAATTTTTCTTGAACAAATGCACTGTGTTCATAATCAGGAAAATGATCTGCAATACTTTCAGCTGTATCAATTAGCATTTCTTTATGTAAATCTTCTCCTGTAGCTAATAATAGGTTGATTAAGTATGCTGGTGCATGGTCTCCTACAGAATTCCAGTTTTTCTTTGCTCTATTTTGTCCTAAACTTTCGCTTCTTGGGTCGAAAGTAACTGGATCGATATGAGAGAAATAACCACCTTTTTCATGGTCTTTAAAATACTTATCAAACAATACCAAAGTTTTATCAATAGAAGAACGAATAGAAGCGTTACCAGAGATACGATATGTTTGAGTAAGTCCAGCAAGTGCATAGATTTGTTCGTAAGCAGGAATTGCATCATAATCATCACCAAATTCAGATGTAATCATTTTACGTTCTCTTACTGAATTAGAATTTGCTTTTCTAAAACCTGGTACATCAGGCATATTAGACCCCAAAATTTTCTTGCTATGTGTATCACCAAATTCAACAGCATGATACCAATAACAGATATCATCTGAATTATCATTCATACAAAAATGATCTTGAAGATATTTAGAACCTTTTTCAGCAACCTCTAAATACTTTTCTTCTCCAGTTAACATATATGCAGATGCAAATCCATATATAAGTCTAGAAATAGTATCGGTTTCTTGACGAGTAGATTCCATTTTCTCACCATACAAATTAAGCATGGTTCTGTAATTTTTGAAGTCGATTGTTTCGTTTCCAAATTGCGCCTTCAAATAAAAATCAGCTAGTTGACGAATTTGTTTAATCCACCAATCTTGTTTTTCAAAAACAAATTCATTTGCTGATTTACCAGAAAATACAAAATGTTTAACTTCAAACATGTTTTTACTGTCTGGATAAAATACGCCATAAGCAAAAACATGTCTGCCTGGCACCAACATTTGACGCATATTACCTGTACAATCCATGTAAGATTCACCTAAGTTCCTGATAACCTCTGCATAAGTGTTATCGGTTACTTTAAAAGTAAATAATTCGCCATTTGATGTTTCAATTTGGTATTCATTATTCTGAATGTCTGCTTGCTTAATATAGCCAGCAATCATTTCGGAAAATGAAAAATCTAACGTGTTACTCATTTTTTTTGGTTTTTGATTTTTATTTTATGATTAAGATTACAATTGAATAAGGGTTTACATAATAGTTATCATCTTCTATTAGAACCATACTTGAACTAGAAGCATCATCTATAGAGGTATCTGTAAATCTGTATAATTTTCTATTCTCAATAGAGGGTAATTGAAATGAAAGTGGGAAATAATTAAAATTCAACATAACATGGAAGTCCATAGAATCATCACCATTTCCGCCAATAGTGAATGATAATTGTTTTGACGAATTGTTTTCCCATTGAGGATCTTGTAAAGTTGTACCATGCCATTCAATATCCTTAATACCTCTTGCATTAAGTGCTCCAGTATAAAAGTCTTTAATATTTGAAGACTTGTTTTGTTTTCTGAATTGGATCATTTTTTTAACAAATGAAAAGACTTCCTTATTTGTTTCTAAATCATTCCAATTAAACCAACTTAAAGTATTGTTTTGGCAATAGGCATTATTATTTCCAAGTTGGGTTCTACCAACCTCATCCCCCATTAATATCATAGGAATTCCTCTAGACAATAATAATATTGTAAAAAAGTTTTTGAGTTGTTTTTTACGAAAAGCTATGATATCTTCTTGATCCGTCTGTCCTTCTACACCGCAGTTCCAGCTATAATTATCATTGATTCCGTCATTATTATTTTCACCATTGTTGTGGTTGTGTTTTTCATTGTAAGACACTAGATCCATCATTGTGAATCCATCATGACAGGTAATAAAATTGATACTATTTAAAGGTGTATGACGGTTGTTACTATAAATATCATAACTACCAGCTATACGAGATGCAACTGCGCTATGAAAACCTTCGTTTCCTTTTACGAACTTGCGTACCTCATCTCTAAAACGTCCGTTCCATTCAGACCATCTGAATCCTGGAAAACCACCCACCTGGTATAAACCATCTGCATCCCAAGCTTCTGCAATTAATTTTGTATTGGCAAAAACTTCCGATAATTCTAGTTCCCAAATAACAGGAGGATGAATCATTGAATTTCCATCTTCGCCACGTGTTAAAATTGATCCTTCATCAAAACGGAAACCATCAACGTGCATTTCTTTTACCCAAAACTCTAAACAATCAATAATAAATTTTTCAACAATTGGGTGATTACAATTAATTGTATTTCCACAACCAGAATAATTTTGATAATATTCAGCAGATTCTGGAGATAAGAAATAATATATTTTATTATCAATTCCTCTAAAGTTTAAATAAGGTCCTTGGTGATTTCCTTCACTTGAATGATTAAATACAACATCTAAAATCACTTCAATTCCTGCTTTGTGTAAGGCTTTCACCATTTCACGGAATTCATTCAAGTGTTGACCACCTTCTGGATCTATACAATAATTGGAATGTGGTGTAAAAAATCCTACTGTGCTATAACCCCAATAATTAGATAAAAAATCTCCATTAGGGCCGAAACCAGCACCTTCTGATTCATCAAATTCAAATACAGGTAATAATTCAATTGATGTAATTCCTAATTCTTTTAAATATGGAATTTTTTCTATTAAGCCTAAAAATGTACCTGGGTTTTTTACTTTAGAAGATTTGTCACGAGTAAAACCTCCAACATGCGTTTCATAGATAATACATTTTTCCATTGGAATGTTAGGCGAAACATCACCTTCCCAATCAAAATCATCTTGTTTAACAATAATGCTACGCATGGATGTTTCTAAGTTATCATCTGTTCCACAAGCTGCTCCTCTGTTCCAAAGTTTATTTGCCAAACCTTTTGAGTATGGATCAATTAAAACTTTATTTTTTATATAACGAAAACCTTGACTAGGATCTAGTAGACCATCAATTCTATAAGCATATCCCATTCCTTCAGTTGCGCCTTCTACAAACACATGCCAATAATGAAAAGTTCTATTTAAAACGGGATCTAGATTAATAATGGCAACAGGCTCTAAATCATTTGGATTTGTAAATAACAACAAATGAATTTCAGTTGCGTCTTGAGAAAAAATCGAGAAATTAACTCCATTTTCTTTAACAGTTGCACCAGGATGATGGGCATTACCTGCTTGTGGTGTAAACTTTAATACAGTTGTATCTTTTTGTATTGTTTCAACATCTAAAACTGATTCAAGAGTAGGAGTTTCTATGGATGTTTTTTTAACAGCGGTTTTTTTCGCTGTAGGTGTTTTTACAGCAGGTGTTTTAACTGCAGTGGCTTTGGCTGTTTCTTTTTTTACCGATTTCATTTTATTTGAATTATTGTAAATTATAAATTGTTGAATCCTTTATTTTTCATCAGTATAACCCTGGCTTATTTCAACTATATTCCCTTCTGGATCTTTAATGCAAACGGTTCTCCAACCAGGAATAAAATCATCAAATGATAAGGGGCCTAGTGTAATGTTTGCATCTGTACCTAATTCTGCCAAATTTGGCATCAACATCATTAAACATAAAAGCAATATGTCTGAATCCAGGATAATGTGGGCCATCACCATCATTCAGCCTGAGCAACAAGCCTTTCTTCATCCATAGGAAAAACTTCAAAGTAGAAGCCTCCTTCATCTTTAAGAAAGACCAATTCTTTATCTGCCCCTAAAGAAATTGTTCTAGCTCTTTTAAATTGGAAATACTTAGTATAAAAAGCTTCAAATTCTTTAGGATTTTTGCATGTTAAAGCTACATGTGAAAAAGTAGAAGGAATCATAATCAACAAATTATTTGGATAATATTTCAATAATTTTTTTCGCAAATAAATGTGCATGTCCACCAGACCTGCCAGTTACTAAATCTCCATCAACTACTACATCTTCGTTAATATAATTGGCACCATAAGCTTTAGCATCTCCAATTAAATTGTTGTGACATACTAAGTTTTTTCCTTTTACTAATTCAGTAGAAGGTGCAACTAACCATAATCCATGACAAATAATTCCTTTAAGAATACTTGGTTCGGCAAAAGCTCTTTTTAAGAATTCGGTAGCAGGTGGAATTTTCTCCACATCTTCTGTGTAACGCAAGCGATCAGAAACCATTCCTGAAGGAACGATGATGGCATCATAAGAACGCAATTCTTCATCACTCATATTTTCGAATGATTCTCTACACTCCATGGGTACTTTGTATTCATGACCATGAAATGTAATACTTTCTTGACCCCACATACGAGAGAGAAAATGTATTTCTGCTCCTTCTTCTGGAAAGCGATATTTATAATAAAAAATCTCGTTCTCATAATAATCGGCTTCGAATAGAATACCAATTTTTTTTCCTGCTAGTTTCATTTCCATAATTTGAATTTTAAATCGATCTGGTTTAAATAGTTATTGAAATAATAATTATTACTTGCTCGTAATATTTTTCTAATAAAATTTATGCTAGTAGCAATTCCGCCCACTTTTCTTTTCCAAGTAAAAGAAATAATTCATCGATAACATATTGTAACCTAGACTTACCCCACATCTTAGACCATAAAGTACTGTAAGCATTTAGCTCCTCTTGATTTACTACAGTAATTACATGCCATTCCATAGAACCCAAAACATCCGTCAACTCTTCCACTGTAAAATGAAAATTTAAGGCTTTGGCATGGAAGATTAATTCTGATAAATTCCTATCGCATAAACGCTCCATTGTTTCTGCATTGGAACTGCAAAAATCTAAAAAATCTAACACTGCTAATTTCGCCATAAGTCCAAACTTTATAATTGGGATAAAAAATATTTTAAATTAACCTTGATTATTATCTACAGATTTTAAGAAGGTATAAATTGCTTCCCCTACTGCTAAAGGATTCAATGCCATCAAGCCGTGGGTTGCCCCAAGAATTCCACAACGTTGGGCCTGTGGAAAAAAGTCCATTAAAAACTGTTGTGTTTCCCTAAACCCAGGCACGATTGACTCACTATCCATACCCATTACAGCCAATACCGGCATTGTTGGTCTATCAACCATATTGAGTGCTTCATCCATATTGAACGACCAATTACTTGCTGCAGGAACATCAATTAAAAAAGTAGCATCAATGGCATGGTGTAGTCTTTCCCATGCATCCCTAGGCAAAGTCATATCTACAGCCGACATTAAGGGCGTGCCTAAAATAGCTTCGATATAAAAAATTGCAGCCTCGTATTTTTTACCACTTTGATACAATGCAAAAGCCTTTGTAAACAGATTAGTCAATGCCTTTATTGCGGCATCCGATCTTCTGGTTAACAATGGCTCAAGTAAAACGGAAGACTCCACATATTGAGGATAATCAAGCATAAACTGAAATGCTATAATGCCGCCCAATGAATAAGAAACCAAATGTGCTTTTTCTATTCCTAAATGATCGAGTAATTGTTTTATGTGAAATGCACCTTCTTCAATTGTCAAACTATCCTTTTCAAGAGTGCTTCCATTATAACCTGCCCGGTAATAAGTGATGAATTGATAATCTTCAAAAAGTTGCGGATAAAGTTGCAATGGCGCAACAATAATATCGCTTAAAGTAGTTCCATGAATACACAATACGGGTTTACCCGTCCCCATTACCGTATAAAGTAATTCAGCATCCTTAACTTTCAATTTTTTATAGTCGCCATCAACGGTATCTCTTAAAATTGTCATAGTTCCCTATTAACTTGTAGTACTAATCCTTTAATAAATTTGCTAATACATTATCGATGGCTACAATGTCTTCGCTTGCCATTCCAAATGTTGCCAAATGGCCATAAATGCTTGTAATTTCTGTAAAGCTGCAATTGGCAACTCGTGAAGCATCGATTTTCCCTTCTGCTGGAGGAAACATATTATCGCCCGTAAACGCTACCACCGCAAATTTGGCGGTAATGCGGGCAAGCGCTTTTTCAATATCGCCACCGGCAAGGCGAGCTGGATCTGCCAACCGAGCTTTCTTTGCTTGGGTAACCAAATCACCTGGATCTTGTGGTAACCAAAATGCTTCCCAAAAACGAATAATCGAATCTTCGAAAGAACTAAATCCTATATTTTTCCAACACTCCTGCCCTTCTCTGTAAAACCCAATTGGAGGAAGTGTTAAGGCGGTTAAATGTGCCTGTCTACGCAAACTTCCTTGTAATAAACTGGCATTTTGATAAAACCCACCGTTGTAATGTTCATTGCTGGTGATCGTTTCTTCAATGATTGATTTCAACCACAATTGTGTCCATGGTGAAGGCCTTGGTGCGCCTGCTATGGAAGCAGCACGCTTTACAAAAGATGGGTACCTTGTTGCCATTTCAAATGTTTGCAATGCGCCAACCGACCAACCTAATACAAGTTGTAATTCGGTGATTCCCCATAATTCAGTAAGCAATTTATATTGGGCATTGATATCATCGGCAATAAGCACTTCCGGAAAAGCTCCTTTTTCAAAAGGACTTGCGGTATTGCTTGGAGAAGATGAAATGCTATTGCCAAAATTACCCGGCAATACAATAAAATATTTAGTTGGATCCAATGGTCTTCCTTCGCCAATGTAAGATTCCAGTGCTTCAGGAACGCCACCTAAAAAACAAGGAAATAAAATTGCATTGTCCTTTTCAGCATTTAGCGTACCATGCGTTTTGTAAGAAATAACTGCATTGGGAAGGGTGATACCGCATTCCAATTTAAAATTGCCGAGGTTAAATATTTCCATGTTTTATTTTTTATTATTTTACTGATTTTAAAAAAGAATGAATTGCTTCTCCCACTGCAAGTGGATTCATAGATTGCATACCATGGGTTGCACCTAAAATTCCGCATCGCTGTGCCTGCGGGAAAAAACGCATTAAAAAGGCTTGTGTTTCTCTAAACCCCGGCATTACGGCCTCACTATCAAACCCCATCATTGCCAATACAGGCATTGTTGGTTTTTGCTTAACGGTATTTTCAGCTTCCGACATTTTAAATGGCCAGGTAGAAATTGCAGGAAAGTCAATCGTGAAAGAGGTATCAATGCATTGTTCCATGTGTTTCCAAACATCAAGCGGGCCAGTCATGTCCACTGAAGCAAAAAATCTAGGTCCACAAACATCTTCCATGTATTGTAATGCTGCTGCAACTTTATTGCCTTGTTGATATAACCCAAATGCTTTCATAAAAGCGTCAGTATTTGCAACAATGGCAGCCTCCGATTCCCTCGGTAAATAAGGCTCCAGCAAAACAGAAGAAAGCAAATATTCAGGGTAGCTTAACATGAATTGAAAACCAATTACACCACCAAAAGAGAAGGATACTAAATGCGCCTTTTTGATGTTCAAATGATCCAATAATTGTTTGGCATGTTCTGCTCCTTCTTCAATACTTAAACTATCTTTTTCTAAAGTACTTCCATTATAACCAGCCCGGTAATAACTGATGAATTGATAATCTTCAAACAGTTTCGGATACAGTTGCAAAGGAGTAATCAGGCTATCAGCCAAGGTTGTTCCATGAATGCAAAGAACTGGCTCACCTTTACCAATTACAGCATACCGCAACTCGCCATTACTAACTTTTACAGTTTGATTGTGCTCAACATTCCACTCACGCAATTTTGCCATCATTTTAAATTTTTCTTATGAATTGTTTAATATTAAATCTGCTAATTTTTCTCCTATCATGATAGTAGCAGCATTGGTATTACCCGAGGTAATGGTAGGCATAATAGAAGCATCTGCTACCCTTAGCCCCTCAATGCCATACACTTTTAATTCAGGATTTACCACTGCCATATTATCAATTCCCATTTTGCAAGTTCCAACCGGATGCCAAACGGTAGATGATACCGAGCGCACATAGTCTTCCAGTGCCTCTTTTGATTTCACCTGTTCGCCAGGTGCCAATTCGCCTCCATTAAACCTAGCCATCGCTGCTGTTCCGGCTAATTGCCTTGCCAATTCAATGCCTGCTACTAGTACATCTACATCTTCTTGAGCGGTTAAATAATTAGGTTGTACCACTGCATTGTCTAACGCATTCGCTGAACGCAGGGTAACAGTTCCTCTACTAATTGGACGCGCCAAAATGGGCGCAAAAGTGAAACCAGGTCCATCAACTTTATACTGCGGCTCAATAAATTGAACAGGGCCGAAAAAGAATTGTAAATTGGGTGATTCTGCTTCGGGCAAAGCTTTGGTATAAGTAAACAAACCTGCTTCGGAAAGGAGGCTAGGGAAACCTAGATCTACTTTGCTTTTGAACCCTACACCCAGTAACATATGGTCTTGTAAATTTTGACCAACCCCAGGTAATTCATGTACTAAATCAATGGCATGTTTCGCCAATTCTTCAACTGGGCCAACCCCTGAAAGCATCAATAATTTTGGCGAGGCAAAAGCACCTGCACTTAAAACAATTTCTTTTGTTGAATGCGCTATTTTCTGCTCACCATTTTCAATATAAGCAATGCCAACAGCTTTTTTATTTTCAATCAACACTTTCGAAACCGTAGCATTACTAATTAAAGTAAAATTAGGATTGGTTAAAACGGGCCTAATAAATGCAAAAGAAGTACTGCACCTTTTATTGTCTGTTGTTCTGGTAGACTGATAAAAAAACGCCCCATTTTCATGCACTGCGGCGTTGCAATCAAATCCATCTCCTTCAAAATTTAATTCTTTAGCGGCTTCAATAAATGCCTTTGAAACTTCTGATGGATTTCTGTATTCAATTACAGATAGCGGCCCACCGGCGCCATGGTATTGTGTTTCACCTTTTTCGAAGTTTTCTGATCTTTTAAAAATAGGCAATACTTCTTCGTAACTCCATCCTTTATTTCCAAATGAAGCCCATAAATCAAAATCTTTTTTACTACCGCGGATGTACATCATGGCATTAATGGAGGTTCCACCACCAGACACTTTTCCTTGTGCAATATCAATCGTTCTTCCGTTGATACCTGCTCCGGCTTCTGTTTGGTATTTCCAATCATATTCAGAACCCCATGTTGAAACCATTGAACCTATATCTGTGTTACTAAATGTTGGCGCTTCATCTGTTTTGCCAGCCTCCATTAACAATACTTTGTATCCGCTGTTAACCAACCTATTTGCTACTACGCATCCAGCTGATCCAGCGCCTACAATTATGTAATCAAATATTTGGTTATCCATAAAATATTTTTTAAATTATTTTTTTACAATAGCATGCACTGCCACTAGGTTATCAATCAAATAATCTAAGTAATACCTACCCCACATTGTTTCCCATAAACTAAATGACAAATCAAATTTTTCATTTAATTGCCCAGCCAATTCAATTTCAAATCCCCAAATGGTATCATCGAAATCTTGCTCAGAAAAATCAAATCCTTTTTCTGCTGCATAACTTAGTACTTCCTGCTTAGATTTACTCCTAAGGTCAGCCCTAACTTCAACCTGGTGCGTAAGCGATTCTAAAAAATTAATGACTTGGATATTGTTCATAATGCTATTAAATTATTTATTTGCAGCCTTAATTAAATCAGCTGCCTTTTCACCAATCATTACAACAGAAGTGTGTGTATTTGCAGAAGGAATTACTGGAATAACAGACGCATCTACTACCCTTAAATTTTGAATTCCTTTCACTTTTAACTCATGGTCAACCACTGCCATTTTATCGATGCCCATTTTACAGGATCCAACAAAATGATAATAAGAGCCAACATTATTTTTAACCCATTCCCTCAGTTCATCATCGGTAACAACATCAGGCCCAGGGCTCAATTCAAATGCGCCCCATTCTGCCATCGTTTTTGTTTTGTATATTTCTCTGCCGATTTTTACCATTTTAACCATGATATCAATGTCACTTACTTCATCACCATAATTGGCGCTTATTTCAGGATAAGCAAATGGATCAGTAGAGGTAAGTTTTACATACCCCCTAGATAGTGGACGTACAAGGCCGGGCAGTGTAAGAATAACTTTTGGATTCACTAATTCGGCTACTGATTTAACTGGCTGACCAGTTTGAACCCGCTTAATAACATTGGCAAAAAAGTTTTCACCAAATGGTGCCCGATGTACCAAACAGATTTCCATATCTGGAACGGTCATGCCTGGCTCGGAGCCCCAGAACAAAGCTGATTCTGTCATATTTCCCAAAGGATCAGGACCAGGCTTATCCATCAAAACAATTGGGCCAATTAATAAAGGATGATCATGAAAATTTTTACCAACACCCGGCAAATTATTTATTACTGGAATATCTAGAGCTTGTAACTCAGCAGCATCGCCGATTCCGGAAAGCATTAAAATTTTGGGTGATTGAATAGCGCCTGCACAAAGCAATACTTCTTTACCAGCAAATACCTCTTTTATTTCATTGCCTTTGCTATATTGAACACCAATACATTTACCATCGCTGATGATTAATTTGGTTACAAAAGCATTGGGTAGCATGGTTACATTTTCCCTTTCCATTGCGGGCTTCAGGTAACCATTGTAAACCCCGTGGCGCTTGCCATCTTTAATATCTACATGGTGCCAGCCTGCCCCAAAATTACTCGCATTAAAATCTGCTACTTGTGGGTAGCCCAATTCTACACAAGCATCAATGAAAGAAGCAGAAACAGGGTTTCCCATGCTTTTGGCATTGATTACATTTATTGGCCCACCTTTACCAGCATCTGGGTTCGTATCGTCCTCCTGATTTTCAAGTTTTTGAAGATAAGGCAACACATCATTATAGCTCCAACCGGCACAACCATTGTAAGCCCAGTTATCGTAATCTTCTTTTTTACCACGGGTGTGAATCATGTGGTAAACAGCCGAAGTACCACCTGTTACTTTACCTGCTGCAGAATATACCTGTCTTCCGTTAATACCGGGTTGTGGCGCACTCATATAAGCCCAATCAAGCTCGGTTAATAAGAGTTCATTCCAACGGTAAGGCGTTTCAGATGCCTCAGGTATCTCAGAACCACCTGCTTCCAAAATGCACACTTTAATATTCGAATCTTCGCTTAATCGATTGGCCAGCACAGAACCTCCTGGACCAGAACCCACAATTACATAATCAAATTGATTTTCCATAATTATAAAAGTTGAAAAATATATTAATAATTTATACTCTAATGGTAGGTCCGATAATCCAATGCTCCTCAACAAAAAATGGGAACCGATACTGACTGTTTACAAATTCGATTTCAGAATCGATGGCAGCATTGTAAGCAGAGGAACCCAAGGCTTCTTCCATTTCAGCCTGGTTTGCAAACCACAAACTTGTTACCATATCAAAGCGAGGCTCGCCTAAAAAATACCAACCATCTCTTACAAAATTGATCATGAAACGCTGTAAGCTAGGCACTGCGGATAAACTAGCTACCTGCGTATCTAATACTCCGGAGCGAAATGCATCTAAAGAAAATTCGCCTCTGCGCTTTGAGATAATAACCACCTTGATTCCTTCGGGTGAATCAACATCCAGATTAGTTTTACTGTCATAGGCTACTTCGGTATCTAACACCAATGTTTTCCAAAATGCCGCCCAATTGGGTTCGTCCAGACGAGCGCCAAGCAAAAACTCTGGCGTTTGCATGGAAGCCAATTGTTCTTCATCGTTGCTTAGCCAAATTTCAGCGATGCCGCTAAACACTGGCTCGCCATCCTGCAGTGTTGTTGGCACTGTAAGGTCTAATTTATACTTTCTGATTTGAGGAATTTTAGCGGCGAAATTTACCGCATGGTTGTTCAGCCAATAATCTTGAAAATCTGCTTCAGACATGCCCGGCTTTGGCGCTGCAAAAATAAATTGATGTATCATAAAATTAGTTAGTTAGGTTATTCGTTTACTGTCCACATTTAATGTTCACTTGATACGGATGCGTTTCGCCTTCCAATACCAAATCAATCAGGAAAGGTTTGTCATCTGCAAACATGCAATCTAGTGCTGGCCCAATATCTTCCGACTTTTCTACCCTTACCGAATCTACTCCAAGCGATTTTGCAATTTGATCGAAATGAAGTGCAGGATAAGAAAGATCAAAACTTGTTGGAAAAACATGTTTTTGTATGGATTGCTCTTTCCAATATTGATCAATATTTAATTGGAGTAAATGATAAGTAGCATTGTTACAAATAATAAATTTTGCACCTACATTATGTCTTACTGCCGACCACAAAGCTTGAATGGTGTACATTGATCCACCATCACCTGTAAAACCAATAACAGTCTTATTAGGTTCTTTTATTTTAACGCCAATTGCGCCAGGAATACCAACACCTAAAGAACCGCCTCTTGTAAAATAATAGGAACCTGGTTTAGAAGGAGCCATATATCTTGAAATAGGTGGAGAATTGGTTAAAGCTTCGTCAAATATGATAGTATCAGCAGGCAATTTTTCTGCTAACTTTTTAGCAAATTCAGACATATGTAATGGGGAACTTCCTTCATTCTTTTTATCTGATTCCTTTTCGGCTAATAATCTACTTGATTTAATTTTAGCTAATTCATTTATTCTATTATGCGCAGCAAAAGTTTGATCTGTAGTAATTAAAGATTCTATAGTATTTGCTAAAGCAGCTAATGATAATTTTGGATCACTTACTACCCCAATATCTACACGATGATTTTTACCAATTTCGTATGCATTTAAATCAAAATGAATCACTTTAGCACCTGGTGCATAAATGTCATCCAAATTTGGAAAAACTTCAGGTACCATATAGGTTCCCACTATCAAGTTTGCATCTCCTTTACTAGTAATTGGATAGCTTGCTGACCCAAACATATGACCTGTGCTACCCTGATATAATGGATGTGTATTGTCCATTAAAAAATCACCAAATTCAACCCCATATACTTCAGCACCCAAGAGTTCAGCAACTCGTGTTAATTCAGCAGATGCCCCAGAATAAGCTACACCATCACCAACAAAAATCATTGGCTTTTCAGCACTCAATAATATTTCAGCTGTTTGTTTAATCAATTCATCTTCAGGAGAAACTCTAGTAGATGGTATTGAAGATGGAAATACTTCCTCATTATTAATTTGATCTAACACATCCATTGGTAAACAAACGTATACTGGTCCCATGGGTGGTGTTCCTGCAATTTTTATTGCTCTACGTAATGTTCTTAAAACAGAACGGGAATCAGTAACAACTGTTGCAAATTTGGTTACTGGTGCCATCATTGCTACAAGATCATTAGCCATTTGAGCATCCATATTCATATACTTCACACCAGCATCACCACCAATAACAACCAATGGCGAGTGCCCCCTTTTTGCCTGATACAATGCACCAACTGCATTACCAATACCCGGTGAGCTGTGTAGTTGAACAAGTGTTGGCTTTTGACTAGCACGAGCATAACCATCTGCAGTAAGGACCGCTATACTTTCTTGCAGTGTAAGTATATACTTCATTGCAGGGTATTGTTCCATGGCATCTAAAAAGCCCTGTTCAACAGTACCGGGATTACCAAACATATGGTCCATCCCATCAGCAAGAAACTGTTCAATGATTTTTTGATTACCAGTTTTACCAGCCATATTTCTGTAATTTCGAGTCTAACATTTGAACATATACATCACCAAATTCATAAGAACACTGTAATGAACGAGCAGTAAGGAAAGGGTAATCCAAAACAACTGAAGTTTCTTTACCAAAGTTTCCATGATATTGACCTTCAGGACCAACAGCATCAGTCATAACATATTCCAAAACATATGGAGGAGCACCAATATTAAAATCGGTATGTAGAAATCCTGTGCCATTATGATAATCATATTCAATACAGTGTGCAGTAACATGTTTTCCTCTGATGATTGATTTTCTTTCATTAAAATCACGAGCAAAAGCTAATGGAGCAACTCCATAACAAATTCCTGCAATTGGCATTTTTTTTCTGTAAAACCCAAGTAATAATTCGTGCAAACTTTGATTATTTACCATATCAACTATAGGTCCACTTCCACCCACTAAAAAAATAGAATCATACTCTGCAGTTAGTTTTTCAACGGCATTTTTTACAGTTACATAATAAGCTTCCAATTTGCGTAAAAAATCTGGTGCACTATAGTATGGACGTTCTGGTATAAAACTTCTTAAACTTAAAGGATTGGCAGTTCTATTTTGTGCAATAAAAGCTTCCACATCATTTTTATGTTGAGCGGTAGTTACACAAACTCCTAATGGAGGATCAACATAAGTATCATCAAAACTTGGAGGTAAAGCATCTGCAGCCTTTCCGTTAGGTGTCATAAAATCTACAGTATAACCAGCAGCCTCTAATTTATTAAGAGGTCCAACTAATTCAATACCCCAATATCCGTATTCGGATAAAATTGCTAATACTTTTTTATTGCTCATATTGTAATTTTTAATATTACAATTTTAATTCATCCAAAAAAATCATATCCTACATATTGATGTAGGTACTTTATTAACTATGTGTTAATTGATAAAAAAACTACATATGAGTAGTAGTTTTACTACAAGTAAAAAGGAAGCTTACTACATTATTTCAAAAAAAATTGTATTTTTTTTGAAATAATTGAATAAATAAATATTAGACTTTTATCTCAGATATTTTTTTAAAAACTTAAATCAGAAACTTATTTTTTTTAAAAAAATCTACACAAAACTCATTAAAAAAAATGCTTACTATTAATAGTATCAAACCAATTTTTCCAATTAACATTACCATTGTTGATGTTGATGAAACTTTTTATTTAAGATTGATGTTATTTATAGATAAAAATGCATCTTATATATTCAACTTCATTAAAATAAGGAAAATTACAATAAATGAAATAATAGATAAATTGAAAATCGAACCATTTGACGTAATATTTATAAATAATGAATTAATTAATAATAAATATGTTCAACAAATTGTAAAAGAATCCACTAATAATAACCTAATAACTATTGCATTAATTGAAGATAAATTTAATTACAATGTTGAAAGTTTAACTCAACAAAAGATACAAGCGATAGTTGATAGGAGAAAAACTGATTTTCCATTTATATTTAAACAACTATTGAATTTAAAAGAATTTAATTCAATTAATAATAATAAAAATAATGAAATGGATCTAGTAGAATTATACAATCTTACAAAAAAAGAGTTGCAAATTATTACATTAGTAAGAGAAGGAAAAACATACATAAATATTTCTGAAAATTTAGGTACTAGCATAAATACTATTCGATTCCATATGAAAAATATTTTTTTTAAAATGGAAATTAAAAACAAAACAGAATTAATAAATATTTTTAGTAATTAATTAGGTTGGTTGCTTTTAATTTGAATGAAACCTGGCTAAGTTTAAATATTTATCAGAAATAAGAAGGTTAATATTTGTAAATTAAAATTAAAAAATAATACTCCTAAATCGCATATCCTAAAATGAAGTGCCAATTTGAAAAGCAGTTCCAATACTTGCAGGATTATCATTTCCAAAACGTGTGGGTATACCGAGAGCAATATAATAACTATTACTTTTTGCTTTATAAATTGTTTTAGTAAATATTGGTGTGAATCCAAATCTTCCTGCAGTTTCAAATGCTGCTCGTGTTGAAATACGATAACCATTTCCAATATCAAAAACAACTCCTGGATGAATTAAAATATTATTCATTTTTGAAATCCCTTTATCTGTTTTTATGTAAGGAATTATTTCTATTGAGAAAGCAGTTTTAGAGGTTTTCCAAAAATTTACACCAAAAGGAAAACCAACCGTATAATAATCTCTGAAATTCACATTTGTTTCATTGTTACTTACAGATACTAATGGATGAATAACACCAAAGTAACTTGTTATTTTAACAAAATTGCTTTGTGCCTGTGAATTAGTACAAAATAATAATAATAAGATTAATTTAAAAATTTTCATGATTTTATTAGTTAGTAATCAAAAATAAATAAACGCAATAAAAACAATACAATAATTGCTTTATTTATTTATTAATTCATTTATGGACTAATAAATATTTTAACACGAAACCTTTTAAAATGGAGTGTTTGTTTTATCGATAAAAATTAACATGAGTTATAAAAAAAACTCAATTTAAGTGATCCTGTTTTTTTTCGGAACTAATAAATACCTCAAATTTATTATGGATAATTAAAATTAATAACCCATAAATAATAGCCGCCACAATAAGAACAGTATTTAATAAACCACTTACTGAAAAAGATAATCTCAATAAAATAGTAGAAATAATAAAGCCAGAGTTTCTAATGACTTTATGAAATTCATCTGTATGAAAAAAAGAGAACAATAACAATATCACATCTGCAATTATTAATATGGTAAAAAACTGTTCAAAGAAAATGTTGTTTATGTTTTTAAATGAAATAATATTATTTGTAATGGGATTTATAACACTAATCAGCCAATTAACAAAGGAATAAATAGCTACAAAAAAAAGTACAGGAACTAAGGATGTTGCTAAGACTTTTTTTATTTTTATAAATCTTTCAAGACCTTTAATTTGGTCTTCATTTATCTTATCGTTTCTGAATCTTTTTTTACTTTTTTTATAAAATAAATTAATGAGAAAAAAAAGCAAAACAGATGCTATCAAATCATAAGTAAACTGTAAATCATATTTAATTTTAAACCAATCAGACGAAAGCGATATGGTAGCAAGATCTTTGAATAAACGTCGAATAATTATGAGCGTAATAATTTCATATTGTTTACTAATATAATTGGTAATAGATTTTGGAAGATAATATACCAAAAGATACACTTCATAAACCAATATAAATGAGAACGGTGTATAAATTGCTGCTATGGGATTTTTTAGTAATTCGGCATTTGAATTCAGCGAAATAATACCAAAATCAACTAAGTATATTAAAATTAGGTGTACAAGGAAGCTTGAAATAGCTATTTTTAAAATAACTTTTTCAATTTCTTTTTTAGTTTTATCTGATAGGAATTTCTGATAAAGAACCTCAAATTTTTCGTACAAAATCATCGGTTTTTAATAATATAATTTCATAGAACAATATTTATCACATGGAAGTTATTAAAAAATATAATCGAGTCTTAAATAATTGCTTTGATTTTCTCTAACAATTGTTTGTACAATTTCTTTATTAATAGCTGTATCTTTTGTACTAATCAATATGCGAATACTAAATGCTTTTAGTGCATCATTCACACTTAAAGTTCCTTCGGCACTATCTTTTCTTCCAGTAAAAGGAAATACATCAGGTCCTCTCTGACATTGTGCATTAATATTAATACGACCAACTTGGTTTGCCAATTCATCAATTAAGTAACCAATTAATTTTGAATCTCTACCAAAAATACTTATTTGCTGCCCGAAATTAGAATGAACAACATAGTCAATTACTTCTTCAATATTTTTGTATGAAACTATAGGAACCAATGGACCAAACTGCTCTTCGGTGTATATCCGCATTTGATTATTTACTGGATAAAGAACTGCCGGGTAAAAAAAAGTATCATTTACTTCGCCCCCATTTTCATTCAATACAGATGCTCCAAATAACTTAGCATCGTTTAGTAGCTCAGTTAAATAAGCAGTTTTCCCTGGCTCGGGCAATGGCGTTATTTTTACTCCTTTTTCCCATGGCATACCACATTTTAATTTTGATACTCCATCAATAAATTTTGTATTGAATTCTTCTACAATAGACTCGTGAACAAAAATTATTTTTAATGCAGTGCATCTCTGACCATTGAAGGATAGGGCTCCGGCAACACATTCACTAACTGCATTTTCAATATCAGCATCTGGTAAAACTATAGCTGGATTTTTTGCATCCAACCCAAGCACACTCCTTAATCGATTTGGTTTGGGATGTAATTTCTTGATATCACTAGACCCTTTGTTCGTTCCTATAAAAGCGAATACATCAATCTTTCCTGTTTCCATTAACGCACCCACTGTTTCTCTACCCTTACCATATATGATATTAATTACGCCTTTAGGAAAACTATTTTTAAAAACTGTTAGTAAAGGCTTTATAAATAGTACACCATATTTAGCTGGCTTAAACACCACCGTATTTCCCATAATTAATGCCGGGATTAGTGTAGTAAAAGTTTCATTTAATGGATAATTATAGGGTCCCATACACAAAGCTACACCAAGAGGAACCCGCCTAATCTGTGCAATGATACCTTCTTCAATTTGTAAGTTAGAGTTCTCGTGATCTAGTTTTTTCAACTCCTTAATGGTATCTTCTATATAAATGCATGTTCTATCAAATTCCTTTTCACTATCTGTTAAGTTTTTACCTATTTCCCACATTAATAACTTTACAACAACAGTTTTTTGTTTTTTCATTTCAAAAAGAAACTGCTCTATATAGGTAATTCTTTTTGTGATACTCATAGTTGGCCATTCCCCCGTGCCGTTGTTATAGGCAAGAACAGCTGCATCTAAAGCTTCAAGTGATTCCTTTTGTGTTAAAAGAGGAGTTGTACCAATAATATTTTTGATGATATTGTTGCCGTCATTGATAGAAACTGGCGATATTACTTCGTTCATCGGGCCTTCCCAAATTCTTAGTTCGCCATTTATAAGATACTCACGCTGTTCTATAAAATCATTCAGCTGCCATTCATTAGGAATTTGCGAAACTTGGGGAAATATATTTTGTAACATAATAATTCATTAGTGCAAATTGAAATCATCCAAAGAAGAAGTTTTAGTTAATCAATTAAGAACTTTTTCTTAGATAAAGTAGTGCAGGATTGTGTAATTGAAAATAATCAGTGTAAAAAAAATGGGTAATAATGTATTTTATTACCCATTTTCTTGAATTTTTTTAACAACCTATTTAGGCATCAAAACTGTGTCGATAACATGTACCACACCATTCCCTGCTTTTAAATCAGTAGCTGTAACAGTTGCAATTCCACCTTTTTCATCAGTTAAAATTACTTTGCCTTCTTTCAATGAAGCTGTTAAAGCACCACCACTTACAGTTTTTAAAGTAACTTTACCCATACCATCTTTTATTGCTTTTAAAACTGAAGCTGCATCTAAATTGCCAGCAACTACGTGATAAGTCAAAATTTTGGCTAAGGTTGCTTTGTTCTCTGGTTTTAATAGATTTTCAACAGTGCCTTTAGGTAATTTTGCAAAAGCGTTGTTAGTAGGAGCAAATACAGTAAAAGGTCCTGCACTTTGTAAAGTAGCTACCAAATCAGCTGCTTTAACCGCAGCAACTAGGGTAGAATGATCTTTAGAACCTACTGCTACGTCTACTACAGTTTTTTGTGCCGAAGCAGAAATGATGCCTCCAATAAGGAACATCAATAAAAATTTCATTTTCATAATTGTGTTTTTTTAACTAACAACAGAATTATTAAATAGTTTGAGAAAATGATCTAATAAATTTAATTAATATCATTGTTTAATTTTAGGATTATATTTTTTCATAATAATTAAACAGGTATTTTTCTAAGTTTTTTTTAAATTAGTCAACTTTATTTATTTAATATTGTTATAGAAAATAAAAAAAAATTTATGCTTCAAACTCTTTTAAATGTGCAAGTAATTGCAAGTGACAATTACGTTGCGTTTACATTCTTTATTGGATGTATGGCCATGATGGCTGCCTCTGTTTTCTTCTTCTTTGAAATTCAAAACACTTCTGCTAA
>Ga0114960_10000410_pt1 | contig 36391 bp, 42 predicted proteins | sample C_130625_MF_Meta_FD_92637 | JGI IMG/M metagenome (GOLD analysis project Ga0114960, IMG submission 92637) | Freshwater microbial communities from Lake Croche, Canada to study carbon cycling - C_130625_MF_MetaG | ecosystem: Environmental > Aquatic > Freshwater > Lake | place: Lake Croche, Canada...
CAGCAGAGGCGGAAAGGAGGCGGAAATTTCTCGAAGAGAACGAGAGGCTTCTGAGAGCGCTTTCGGTTGGCAGACAGGTCGAGGGTACGACAACCCGAGTTGTGCAAAAAGATCAGAGTTCAAGGGGCGGTCGTACCCGCCGCCGATTCAAGAAGAAGCGGTTGATGTCCCGAAAATACTGCAAGAAGACACCGTGTCGTCGTATGGGGTTCACTCAGAAGGCGAGTTGCCGTCCGTACAAGAACTGTTACAAGTAGTTTACTGAGTATGCTCCAGACACCACAAGCCCTGTAGAAATGAGTCAGCCAAATCGTCCTTCTTTGGATGTGTCTCAAAGTGTGCCTTATTCGCGAGAGGCACGAGTGCGCGAGCATGCGTTATGCCTGTCGTTTTGCGTCCTTTATAACTTGCAGTTGAATCATCCACTGTCACAATGTTCGACAGCTTGTGAGTCGCTGAAACCCCCTGAACTTGATATCCACGGCAGCAAAAGTACATCTGCAGCATTGCCTGAACCCCGAACATCCGCCGGTCCATCTGGTTCTCAACGCACACCAAGTCAGCCCCCTTCCAAGAAGCTGATCGCTGGTCGAGACTACGAATGAGAGCAGGTGCTAGATCCAGACACGACCCCTGTGTGGCCGAAGATACGCACTTCTTCCATGTGTTCTGCTTAAGGTGATTGTACACCAGCTTCACGAGATCCACCTTCTTCTCTGCCGTCGACGTCAGCCCAAGCTCTTTCATCTGCTCGTGGAGCTGACTGGGTGTCTTCTTATTCAACTCCGTCTTTGTCACTTTCTTCTGCTTCTTTGGCACGTGACGCGCACACGCGAACGTCCCATCTGATGCATGTTCATATCGTGCCGCCGTCTTGCATTTGTGGCAGTGAATCGCTCCGACACCAGCTGATTCTCCCAGTACATCGATGATGTTCCAGTCCACGATGACCACGTCGGATCGATTGGTTCCGTTCAGGACACAATAGGCAAGATTGCGCAGTCCGACATCGAACGACACAACCTTCATTGTTTGTTTGTCCCGATAAGTTGTAAATGCCGTGTGACTGCACATCAAACGTTCCCGTTCAGCCGTTTAGATTAAGTTGGGTCAAGTACTCTACGCCGTCGCCTTCAGTAACGACAGCAGTACCGTCTTCGAGTCCGCCTTCCCAAACGGGATCCCCCGCTTCGTCAGGATCTCCTGCAGCTCCTTCTTCGTCTTAGCCTCCAGCGTATCCGTGTCGAGCGGCCCAGGCGGCCCATCCACCACCTCAGGCGCCGGAACCTTCTCTGACTGCCCGTCGTCCTCCTCGACCGATGCGCGGTCATCCTCGGTCTCGGGTGGCGAGGGAGCAGTAGGGACTTCGGTGGGACGAGGCGGCTGCAGCTGCTGCATGACGTCCGAGAACGCAGTCACGAGACTGTTCATGTTCGTAAACAGCTTCGTCTGCTGCCAGTACAGCCATGCGACTACACCAACCAGAGCGAAAACGACCGTACCAATCAGAGCAACCGCACCGACCATGGGATCAAAGGAAGGAGCCTCCATTTATGTTGACGCACGACCGGATTACTGTAAGTGAAACGAAGTAAATATCACCCACTAACAAATGTCCCGTATCCTCTACGTTCTGGCTGCTCTCCTTGTGTTGGCTCTCCTTGTATCACAGACCGCGGAGGCTGCGAAACCGGTCAAGCTTCCGCCTACGAGTCCGTCTGCGACGGGTGATCACCAGTTTACGACCCCGGCGGGTAACACGCTTCTTTACTGAACCACCTTTAAGAAGCTCTTCTATCTCAGCTTCCTCCTCGGGGGTTAATCCAACATTGTGAACGGTCGGACATGCAGCTACCTTAGACACAGACATGCTCGAACACCATTCAAAGTGCATACTCGACTCGGGTGGATGAATAGATACATTGTTATTGCCAGTGTACTCCCAAAAACAACCATCCTGGAGAAGAACCTCACCTTCTACGCCAGTCTTGACACCTTTCACCCCAGGCTGTATTGTGATCGCGTATACAGTACCATCGTCTTTGAAGGCCTCGGCGTCTTCTTTGTTCACAGTCACGCTTACGAACGTTTCTAGGTGGCAGTTTTTCTTAAAGAGATTGGAACATCCTCGATAGAGAGCGTCTGTTTTGGGAAGCGGTTCCATCAACCCTCGAATCGTGATAATTGCCTCTGTGGCTTCCCCACGAGTGATCGTCTTTGCACGTCCAATGTATTTATCGGCAGCTGCATCGCCAACCTTCTGTCGAATAAGTTCACCGTTGATTATTCTATACCCCGATCCACGCCACAGATCCATTGTTTATCTAGCGTGTTAAATAATGAAGAAGTCGTTCAAGTACGCCTTAGCGCTTTTAGCTACAATTCTATTGATTTCGTTCTTCAGTCGTGAGCGGTTCACAACCATGTATCCGTCGTCGGAAGAACCGGAGAAGCCGGAGACACTCCTGCCTCCTTTTAGTTATGCAATGTTTACACGAGGAGGCGACGACGTTGCACCTGAACTAGACCAGATTGGCAATGATCTGCCGATGGGAAATGCCTAGAACTCCTCATCGAACCGCAACTCACTTCCACCCATCGGACGCGAGTAGTCAGACACCTTCTTCTCGAAGAAGTTGGTCTTGCCCTCCAGCGAGATCAGATCCATGAAATCGAACGGATTCATAGTCTTGTAGATCTTCGGTGCGCCCAATTGGACGGCCAGACGATCGGCAACAAACTCGATGTACTGCGACATGAGCTTGGCGTTCATGCCAATCAGAGAGCAGGGCAGCGCCTCGCAGATGAACTCCTTCTCCAGCTCGACAGCCTCCTTGATGATGGTGTGGATCTGGGTCGAACTCCGCGACTCCATTGTGTGGTACAGCGCGACTGCGAACTCGGTATGCAGCCCCTCGTCCCGCGAGATCAACTCATTCGAGAACGTCAGACCCGGCATGAGGCCGCGCTTCTTCAGCCAGTAGATGGAGCAGAATGCACCGGAGAAGAAGATACCCTCCACACAGGCAAAGGCGATCAGGCGCGTCTGGAAATCGTCGGGCGACTCGATCCACTTCTGTGCCCACTGGGCCTTGTGGCCAATGCAGGGGATAGTGTTGATGCCGTCAAACAGCTTCGCCTTCTCGGCCTCGTCCTTGACATAGGTGTCAATGAGAAGGGAGTATGTCTCCGAGTGAATACCCTCCATCGCATTCTGGAAGGAGTAGAAGAGCTTGACGACCGGAGACGAGACCTCGCGCTGAAACCGCGACGCCAAGTTCTCCTGGACGATACCATCCGATCCTGCGAAGAATGCCAGGATGCGTCCAACAAAATGCTTCTCATCCGGGGTCAGCTTCGTCCAGTCGGCAGCATCCTTCGTGAAGTCAATCTCATCCGACGTCCAGAACACGGCGAGGCTCTGTTTGTACTTGCGGTACAGGTGCTGCTCAGAGGCCTTGATCGGGAAGAGAGTGAAGGACGCCATTACTATACTGCGAGGAAAGCGCCTAAACGAAAAGTTGTAGATGTAACACAATGAGTAGCACGTCAAATTTGCAGTCTCTGTTAACGTATGTGTTACGCCCGTCGTACTCATACTCGAACGGAGCCTTCACGACTGTAGTGAACCTTTCAAACATCAATCGCCTGACCGCGAATACGGTTACCTATCAGGTGCTGTACGTGGGTGACAGCAGTAACAACGTCTACGTCGGGAGCAACGCCGGAAACGCTGCAGTGTATGCTACGGCATGTAACTCTACGTGCAACGTTGGACTCGGACTGTTGGCCGGAAACGGCGTTTCGAATTCATCTCTGTCTGAGTTCATTGGATACTACTGCGGTGTGGGTACCTGCAACATCGTGGGCTCGATCGTGTTGGGGGCATATGCTGGATACGACGGTTCGAACATCAGCAACTCGGTCTTGATCGGAACCTCGAACTCGACGCTAACACTGACGCAGGGCCTGAATGGAATCTCGAATACCATCAGCATCGGAGGAAACGCAGGTGGTATCGGGAACTCGAACCTGTACATCGGCACGTCGACTGGCTGCAACATGACAGGAAGTGGAAACATCTTTATCGGTCATGGTATGTACCTGGCGAACATCCCGTCGTATACGTATCTCCCGACAACATCCGGTTACGTTACAAACACATACTCAGCATCGTCCTCTAGCAACCTGTTCATTGGCCGTGGAGCCAGTAACATGCTGATCTCGGGGAACTTGGCAAACGGACTCGTGTCCATCGGGACTACGGACACAACTTCGTATTCAGTCGCCGGATTCGGACCCATCAACGCTGCTGCATGGGGCGGAACGATCACCTCTCCAGCTGGGAGTGGATACGGATTCTTGGCTCTTGATGTTGGGGGATGGACACGCATTCGAACTGGATTAACGATCGCAACGGATCCCTATGCCCCCCTTGGAAACGGCAACGTGTCTAATGCAAAATACGAACTCGATGTGAACGGCCACATGCGTATTTCAGATGGATATGGTGCTCTTACGTACTCGAATTCGTACGGCGGTGTGGCCAGTAACATGCAGCTCCTCCTCTCGAACGTTGGCAGCGGTAGCACGACTCTCACTGTAAACGGTCCAGTGCAGACGACGACGGGGTGTTATACTAAGGTGGGCACAGTTACACTTAGCAGCGGTGCCACTAGTGCTGATATTTATACAATTAGCACAATTGGAGTTATACAGCTAACAATCATCGATATGAACACGCCCAGCGGGTCGCCGAGCACCTACAACTACTACGTAGTTGAGAGCATAGGATCAGTAGCCCTTCCTGCAAATTCAGTATCGAGTCCAAATACGTGGTTCGCACCGGTTACGGGCAGCACCACAAACATAACGAGAAGCGTTACTAACAACGTACTCACTATATCGAACAGTGGTGGGACATTACCTCGTACCCTCCGGTATAACATCACAGCGATTCCTACATCTTAAGCTTCTCGGTCATCTTACGAATTGAGACCGACGATACACCCGATGCAGACGAGATGTCCGTCAGCCGCCCACCCAGTACATGTGCGACCACCCCAGCCACAATGGTCTTGGGTGTATGCTCCATCTCGGGTAGTTTGTTCAGCAATAGAAGAATCGCATCGCGTTCCTTGTCGCCGATTCCGAGGTCTGCACAGATCCGCTCAGCGATCCCCAACTGGGTGTTGAGAACCGACGACACCTCGCCATCGAATCGACTAAGGCCCTTGCACATGGCCCGGATCGAGACATGAAACAGACTCGCGATCTCCTCATGGGTTCGTGTCGCGTTATGCTGACGACACGCAGTAAACACCGCTCCAGCCATCAACGCGCGGCGTGTTTCTCCGCGCGACTTTCGTGCGTCTTCGATCTTCTTGAACAATGCACACGCATCATGACTGATGGCCTTCGGAAGTCCGATGCGGGAACACGACGACTGAATGGCATCAAAGATACCCATCCATGATCGTTCACCGTGGCTCGAGAAGGACCAGGAGGACAGTTTGGCAATTGTCTTGGCTTCTTCAGATTGTCCTGGAATCCTCCTTCGCATCATCATTGAACCGTAGGAAGAGTCGGGGAGTAGTTCGTTGGTGATACCGCCCGTGCGGGAAGGGTCGTCTTCGGTGTTCGCGTAGATTCGCCACTCGGCACCTTCGTCCACAATACTGCCGATAACCGTTCCACAATCTGTACACACATGTTCGCCATCAGCGCACGTAGAATTAACATGGTCGCAGTTCATGCTGTTGACATTGAGTGTTCACCTGCCTTTTCGTTTTCTTGAATCGTCCACAAATTGAGTGTGATGGCAATAGCTGCTATGATATGAAGGAGCGCATGGGATGTCATCTGTCGGCTGCGAGAATCTCCGAAACAGAACGTCGAGTCCATGTATCCCCAATGGTAGGCGATGAAGCCATACAAACAGGACAAGATTCCCAACACGATCCCTCCAGCACCGGCACGGTATGAGTTGTAGAGTTCAAGGCCAATAACAGCCACCATGGCTGTGAAGTCAAAGGGGCGGAACCATTCTTCGTGGATTGTGTGCCAGATTGAAGATGTCACTGCGAGTGTGGCCAACAGAACGGCACTCAGCCACTGACCGCCTGTCCATGCAACCCACGCAGGTACCAAGAAGGCAAAGCCGGACGCAACAAGCTCGGGTTCTCGCATTATGTTTATCCGCGAATCGCTTCCGTCATGATCAAGTACCCCTCCAGCGCACTGAGTACATGGTAGAAGGCATGAATGAGAACATCACGCGACTTCCGTGTGTCTTCCGTTGTTCCAGGTAGCGAATAGATGTAGTATCCGAGCACCAGCTGAACTGCGATCAGCAGGAACGCATTCAGTCCGAGGTAGAAGGCATACGTCAGACCAATAAAGTGGTAGGCTAACACGAAGAAGACGTCGAGCGACCGGATGGTGGAATTGTGATCGATGTGGTAGAGAAATGAACAGATGCCAACACCGGCCGCACAGAACACACCCGCCCACTTCTTACGGCTATACGCCGCCCATGCCGGGAACACGAAGAACAGGCTTGTTGCCATCAATATAGGATCCCTCACGCTCATTGTGTATTGAACATACTTGAAAGTGCAACAGGGTCATAGACTTGTGGACGGTAGTTCGTGAGCAGACTCGGGCGGCCGCGATTCATCTGCTGCTTCGTCCAAGAGATCAACAGATAGTCATTGTTCACAGGCCACACTGCGAACCCGGATTCCGATAACACGTTGATCAGGTACTCTCGCGCCTCTGAGATCTTGAACAATGGGTATCCAAAGACAAACTTCGGAACCTCAAAGATCGTGTATGGCACATCCGTCGAATGAATGGCCTGTTTCTTGATCTGTGCGTAGATCTGCGACAAGACAGGGCGCATCGCGGACATGCGGCGTTCGCGTTGATTTTCCTGTTCTTGGATGACGTCTCGGGCTTTCAGCATCCTTGCTCTTGACAGGTAGAATGTTCAAGGCATTGGCACTCGGAGGAGGAGGTATTCGTGGGTTCCTGATTTTCGGGGCCTTGAAGGCACTGAGTGAACGGCAGGAGTTAAAGTTCCCAGACGGAATCTACGGCTGTTCTGTGGGATCCGTGATCGCCACTGCCGTCGCCTTCGGATTGACGTATGAGCAGATGGAAGAGATCGGATACAAGTTCGTGAACACATCGGCATTTCTACCTTCGTATCGTCACGCAACCATTCTTGCCTTTACCCAGAAGAAGGGTCTGTTCACGATGGATCTGATGGAGGAGCTGTTCTTGCGGATCTTCGACTCCGTGGGTATCGATCTCCGGGGAAAGATGATCTCGGACACTCCGCAGAAGCTGTACCTCCTGGCGTCCAACATCACGACTCAGCGCCCGACATTCCTGACTGGCAACATCTCACTCCTTGCCGCTATGAAGGCATCGTGTTGTCTTCCGTTCATTTACCACCCCCAGGTAATTCATAATCAGCTCTACATTGATGGCGGCGTGTATGCGGAGAACATGTACGATGCTGTCCCCAAGGGAACACTGGTCCTCGATATCGCACACATCAAACAGGCCATTTTCCCTTCGACTCTCGACACCATCTCCGTCTTTGATATGGTGCGCACGTTGTGGGCTGGGCTGAGGTCGGTTCGCGTTCACGCAGATGCTGTCAATTTGAATATCGACGGAATCTACCTGCTGGACGAGTTGAAGGATGAGGACAAGAAGCGTATGATTGATGCCGGGTATGCACAGTCCTCACGCTTCTTCGCCAAGCGTCTTTCGAAGGAAGTTGAGAACGTTGTCAGCGGTGACCACACGATCGAAGTCGTAGACGCCGTTTGAGGTTTCGAGCTTGATCGTCGGATACCCGTTGACCTCGTACAACGACGTTGTCTTCGGATCCTTGTCACCGTCCACTTCAACCGGTTCGACAACGGTCGATCCGAACTTTGGTTTGGACTCCAGTGTAGCCTTGACCTTGTCCCACTCGGGCATCGCCTTCTTTGAGTGACCACACCAGGTTGTATAGAAAAAGTACAGCTTTGCAGTGTTGGTGGGGACTTCACGCTTAGGACCCGTCTTCCACCAGAACCGATATACGAGAACCAGAATCAAGACGAGGATGGCGGCTTCGATCCACATTGTTGAAGGAAGCGAGAAATTGTACGCTGCTTTTCATGCCAGATCCGATAGGCCTCCTGAGGCGTTACTCCCTCCTTGATTTGGATCCACGCAATGTCCGTGGTCATACGCTCTGGTTCATATGGACGGGGTGAGATCGTCAACCAACGTCCATGAAAACGAACCGCCTTCATATTAAGTTAGATTCTTGGGTAAGGGGTAAATGGAAGTTATAGGCAAAGTCGCACTTGCCATGGCACTGAACTACGGTGTTCACTATACCTCTATGATGGCCTACAACTGGATGTGCATACCACATACGATCCGAGACGTGGCGCACACTCTCTTCACGACTGCGAGTCCTGCGTGTTCGACGCTGTTGGTTGTGGGTCAACAGACACAGAATGCCTACGGAGCTGCCGTCACGACGGGGGTTACAAGTTTGATATTGGATGCGCTTAAGTCTGCTGCTTAAGCCAGTCCGCCGCTCGGGAAGCCGACCAGTCCGGCACCGATACCGAATCCTGCACCGGTCCGGGCCGACGAGCCGACGCTAGGTGCATAGACATCGAGGATCGCGAACGTGGCCGTCGCAACCAGGGCGATCATACCCACCTCCGACGCCTTGAGCGTCTTGCCCGGCAGGACGTACGCAGCAATGGCCACCGCGAGACCCTCGAGGGCATACTTCACGAGGCGCATCAGAAGATCACTCATATCCACTCCAGACGACGTAGGCTTCGGCTTAGACTCCATTTGTTTGTAAGATACGAGTATTTTTTATGTACCCGACGAGGACGGCATGGAGAACCGGTATCCAACAATCACCAGTGCGGTAGTCCAGATGACCCACCACGAGATGTATCCGGATACAAATCGCAGGACGATCCAGAACACAAGCGCATGGACGAGAGCTGTGGTGATGTCACCATGAGCACTGTTCGGAAGGGACAGGAGAACACCTGGTGTCAGGAGGACGAAGAGAAGCGCAGTGGTGAGGAGATCGTACATTATTCACTGCGTAGAAAGGACTTTCAAACTAAGCACCACACACAATAAATGCCCCGTGAGCTTCAGACACTCCCGAAGACAGAGGACGACGGATCCCGTATCGACTACCTCGATGAGGACCCCGAGATCCCGACGCAGAAGTACTGCATCATCTCCTTCCTCAGCCCGGAGAAGGTGATCAAGCAGAAGAACGAGTTCATGTTCGAGAAGTTCATCGATTGGATGGACTACGATTGGAAGATCAAGGGCATGGAGAAGTTCATGGCCTTCCTCGCGTCCAAGTACAGCCTCAAGGTGGACGACCTGTTCAAGGATGCACAGGAGTTCACGGCCGTTCACAACGCCGACGTGAAGAAGACGGACGTCAAGGAGCAGTTCGCAGTGTTCCAGCTCAAGAACGAGAAGGATCTCCAGGAGATGTACGACAACAAGGTGGAGTTCCAGACGAACATGCGCGGTGTCAAGGTGCGTCGTTGCTTTGCGTCTGTTGAGGAGACGCAGATGTTCGCCAAGGTGCTCCAGCGCCGCTACCCGAAGGACAACCTGTTCATCGGCAAGGTCGGCGCGTGGCTTCCGTGGGATCCTTCGGAGCACCTGATGCCCGAGGTGGAGTATGCCGAGAAGGAGCTCAATGAGCTGATGCGCAAGTACAAGGAGAACGAGGTGAATAAGGAGATGTTCTTCGCGGAGCAGCGCGACGATGCCATCAAGAAGCAGAAGGACGAAAATGAGCGTCGTCGCAAGGCCAACGCCGAGGAGAAGGCACTGGAGGACGCGGCACGTGAGCGCCCTAACCGCGCCAATACCGGCGGCGCGGCTCTTCTGGACGATGCGTCCAAGCCCGTTCATCCGACGGAGGGGGTGCTCCGGGAGTGACGCAGTAAATTGTTGGCAAGGAGTAATGGCTGATTTCAACAAGGAGGAATTCGAGCGTGATCTTACTGCTGCAATTAACAAACTCCAGGCCGGTGGGGGGAGACGGAAATCTAAAGGGGGTGCCGAGATGACAGACGCGCAGAAACAGGCTGCTATATCGCTAATACAGAGTGACCAGGAGTTGAAAGAGATTGCGATGCAAAAGGTGCTTGAAAAGGATCAAACTAAACTCGCTGCCCTAAATGAACGTTTCAATGCACGACTGCGAAAGCTTCTCCTTGATCAGGGATTCAAAGAAGGCGACGCATTTGTAAAAGGACTATCGAAGACTATGTCTGATGCACTGGAGGGAATCAGCAAAGCAGGGCCACGAGGAGCCGAAAGTGTAAAGGCATTTGTTAGCGCAATCGGGTCGGCAATCGAATCTGCATATCACGTATGTAAAGTACCCGCAGCACTTGCGGTTACTGCGGTAGGCGCATATACATTGGGTACACAGGTTGGGGAGGCGGGATCTCTGTCTGAGTTGGGGATGCAGTATATTGAGTGGGTTCAGCGCCTGGAGGGATTCGACGCTACTGTATTTACAATAGGAGCAACTCTGTTTGCATCTCGAGTGGCAACAGATCTGCTCAAGGTTTGTAATAGGGCTGCGCAGCCGAGGGCAGCAGAACCCGCGGCGGCAGAACCCGCGGCTGCGGCCCCTGCTCTTGCTCTTGCTGATGACCCAGCTTCAGCAGCAGCGATAGAGGCGAGGCGTCGTAGGTTCTCCGCTCCCGGGATAAAGATAGTAAGGCGTCCAGCTGGGCAAGGTGGCCCAGCTGACGAAGGTGGTCGTCGTCGCACTAAGCGTCGCCGCCACCACCGACACCGTCCTTCCGCACCCACACGGAAACGGCGTTCTTCTTCTGGACGGATCCGGGGCGGTAGTCGTTAGCCGCCAGGATAGCCGAATGGAACGGCTGGTTGTTCGCCCACAAAGATGAATCGCACATCTTGAACGGCGGGTGATCGGCGGCCTTGTACCAGAACACCTGATCCTCTAACTTGTTGGAGTTCACGTTATTGCAGATGACCAAGCACTCAAAGTTCTCCGTGCACTGGTCCATGAACGTACAAAACATCTCAAACGTCGGAAACATACCTGCGTAATTCTCGTAAATCCTACGACGATTACCTAGGATATTCTCGCGAAGAATGAAGACAAAGTCCACGTTGGTGCGCAGGTTCGGCGTGATGCCCAGCGGATACTGCATGGTGATGATGGTCATCATGTCAATGTGACGCCCGTTCATGAACACGTAGCGTGTGGACTCCTCTTTGATCCAGGATGCATCATACAAGCAGTCGTCCAGAATCAGAAAGGCACGAGGGTCAATGTTGGACTGACCACCGCCTCCGGTCTTGGCTGTGTTCCGCTTTTGCTTCATCACCATCTGGCGTTTGATTACGTTCATCACAATGTCCGGACTGTACTTGTCGTGAATGAACTTGGAAGGCACCATATGCTGAAAGAACTCGTTGGCCACCTCTGTGCCGGAAATGACAGTTCCAACGGGAAAGTCCTGCTGTGTATTGTAGAGGATATCGCGAACCAAGAACGACTTTCCCGTGTCCTTCTTTCCGATCACCACAATCATCGGACTCTTGCGAGAATCAATCTCGCATCGATCCTTAAGCATACCAATATCGAACTTGCGTAGCTGGAAGTTCATTACTCTGACCGGTAGAAAGTGTTCCGCGTCTGCTTACGATGTTTCATTCCCCTGCCGTGAACACAATGGTGAAGGATTTGAGGACCCAGGCGGTTGATATGAAGCTTCACCGGCTTCCGAAGCTCCAAGCTGCGCAGTGGAACCTGACCCACACCCAGTCTTTTTTCCCGTCGCTCGAGCAGCTGTTCAAGACGGAGACACTGACATCCATGGCAGACTATGGAATCAAGCTGCCCGAAGAAGTCGAGTCTGTGGTGGATGCGACACACATCAAGACCACGAAGGGACAGACACTTGAGGTGCATCGCAAGATCACAATGATTCTGAGTCCGTTCAAGACCATGAAGGGTGAATACTCTGCACCTGGACTCCCGAAACCCGCGGAGACGGCAAAGAGTTATTCAGAGCAGATGCAGAGTCCCCACACGGCGGCCTACGTGGGCGCGTTAGCCTCCTCGGCCCTGTCCACGTCGGAGTGTCCTCATTTTCCTCGTGTCTACGGCGTCTATGCGGCCATGTCGTCCAAGCACGAAGTCAACATCTCCGACGACTACGAAGAGCTGTGCGAACGCAAGTGGTTCGTGGACAATATCGGAAAGACGTTCGAACTGCGTCTGCGCGGCGAAGGCGGTGAGGGATTCACGCATACTCGTGGGCAGCGAGTGGCAGTCCAGGTGGGCGAGGATATCGATCTGGACACAGAGGATGTGACAGTCGAGACTGTTCCTGAGCCGACCGTGGAAAGCGTGGTGGAAGAGTATGAGCTGCCTTCGGATTCCGAGCACAGTGAAGAGTCAGAGTCAGACGACGAGGATGTGTACGAGATCCTCTCCTGCGACTGCAGCGAGGGCTCTGAGGAGGAGGAAGAGGAGAGTGTCGGCGACGACGAGTTTGCATGGGCTACCTTCACGGAGGTTCCGGTCGTAACAACCGTCATGGAGAAGTGCAAGGGGACCTTCTATGACCTGATGAGGACGACCGATGATGCCCAGAAGCACACCGCCTGGGTTGCGCAGATTGTGTTTGCTCTGGCTTACGCCCAGCGGACCTTTGGCTTCATTCACAATGACCTGCACGGTAACAACGTCATGTACGTGCCGACGACGGAGGAATTCCTGTTCTATCGCAACCATGGCGTGACGTATCGTGTGCCGACCTACGGTATCCTGATGAAGATCATCGACTTTGATCGCGCGACTTTCTCTGTGAAGCTGACGGGTATGAAGGAGCCGCGGTTCTTCATGAGTTCACAGTTCAAGCCCGACGAGGAGGCAGCTGGACAGTACAACATTGAACCGTATTACGACTCAAAGGCGCCGCGCATCCCCCTGAATCCGTCATTCGATCTTGCGCGGTTCGCCTCGAGCATGTTCTGGGATATGTTTCCCGAAGGACCGACTCAGAAGACGGATCATCCACTGTTTGAGATGTTCAAACACTGGACGACGCTTCCGGATGGAACGTCGGTGATTTTCAGGAAGAAGGGTGATAATCACGACCGCTACCATGGCTTCGATCTGTACAAGGCCATCACGCGATACCTCAAGGAGAGTGCGGTTCCGAGGAAGGAGATTTCAAAGTTCAATCAGTATGTCGTCCCGTCGTCGCCCACGACGAAGGTGTTGGTGATCTCAGAGTAGTGTGCCTACTTGCCCACCATCTTGTACACCATCTTGTGCGTCAGCGTCCACACCAGGCCAAAGACCACCGCGTGGGTCAGCGCCACCGTGATGCGGCTGCCACCCGGCGGCAGAGACAGGAGGACACCCGGCGTCAGAACGAAGAAGAGAACAGCAGCATACAGAGACATGAACATTTTGTTTGTATGAAGTTGAGAAAGTTTCTCAGAAGCTGGGCTTCCCGGTGAACATATCCTGCACCGCAGTCACCATTGGCTCCGCTGCATCTGCACCACCCAACGCATACAGGACTCCAGCCGTGAGAGCACCGGCACCACCAACTACCTTGGCGGCGTCGATCGGATCGATCGGCTGCTCCTTGCCCCGACGATCCATTACGTACATGACTAAAACCACCACAACGACTGCACCAATGATTAAGCCATACGTGTAAACCTCCGACATTTATTGGGGACTCTATTTTTTTATACCTGTGCTCAAACGAATCAAAGGTTCAGAGACACTGTCTCGGTCGCCGTGACCTTGACGGACTCGTCGTCGTCGTCGGTTTCGAACTCGGAATCGTCGAGCTTGACATCCTCGCCCAGGGAGATGGCGGGAGGCGCATCCGAGTCATCGTCAGACTCTTCATCGAACTGCACGGCCTTGGGAGGCTCGGGAGGCGTCTCTACAAGCGCAGGAGCGGGGGCAGCAGGAGCAGGGGGCGCCTCCTCCTTGGGTGCCTCGGGGGCAACCTCTCCAGCGTCGCTCTTGAAATAGGCGGCGCTGATATCCTTCCAAGGAATGAAGCTGTCAATCACCTCGTTCATCGCACCTCCAATCATCGTCTCGATATCGCGGCGATTACGTGCCTGTTGCTCGGATGTCACACCCACTGTCTTGAACAGGTAAGCGGATGACCACGAGAGACGCGCGGACTGCTTGTAGAGGTTGTGAACAAACGTCTCCACAGACGGGCGCTTGAAGTCGATCTGCACCTGAGCCTTCTCTGTCTGCTGGAGCGCAGCAAATGCACGAATGTAACTGACGAACACGCCCAGCAAAAGATCCTCCAGGTACTCGCACTTCGACACTGTCGTGATACGCTCCACCTCCTTCTTCAGCGTCTCCGGACTCCACTTGGGGATCTGTGTCAGCAGGTTCTGGAATGTCTTGAGGATCTGATCAGGCTGACCGTTACGCTCACATGCCGTCTTGCCATTGTCGTAGATGCTCCAGAGACCATCTGCGATATGAGGAACGAGCACACGCATAAGGTTCTCGCGGAGACTTGACTTTACGAACTCAGTGCTCATTTGTTTAGAGACGAGTCTAGGAGTTTGACTAAACCGACGCAGGATGCCGAAGTTTGTTCTTGTACTGATGATTCGGAATGAGGAGAAGATCCTGAAGAGGTGTCTGGAAGCCGTAACGGATGTGGTCGATGCCTACTGCATCTGCGACACAGGATCAACGGATACTTCACGTGAGATCGCAGCTGAGTTTCTCAAGACCCACGACGGGTGTTTAACGAGTGAGCTGTGGAAGGACTTTGGTCACAACCGCACACTCAGTTTCCGTAACGCTCAGACCTACTTGAAGAAGACCGGTTGGGATCTCAAGGATACATATGGTCTCCTCCTCGACGCAGATATGGTGTTTGTTCCTGCGAAGCTCAAGACAACTGCGCTCGATCACGAGGGGTATACGATCGTGCAAAAGGCCGGACATCTCGAGTACCCGAACACTCGTCTGGTTCGCATGGAGTATGCGTGGTCATGCCGCGGTGTAACGCACGAGTATTGGGACGGACCCACGAAGCACCTTCCAGTTGATGTCTGTTATATCGATGACCACAATGACGGTGGATGCAAGGCAGACAAGTTCGAGCGCGATGTGATGCTCCTCGAACAAGGACTGAAGGACGAGCCCGAGAACGGGCGGTACATGTTCTACCTGGCTCAGACCTACAACGGGGTCGGGCGGCTGAAGGAATGCATTGCAATGTACAAGAAGCGCATCGCCATCGGCGGATGGGAAGAGGAGCTGTGGTACAGCCACTACATGATCGGAAAATCGTGGAAGGAGCTGAAGAACATTCCAAAGTTCGAGCAGTGGATGCTTATGGCTCATGAGCGTCGCCCGTCACGTGCTGAACCGGTGTACCAACTTGCGAAACACTTCCGCGAGACATCCCAGCATCACAAGGCGTATCATTACACGCAAGTGGGCCTGTCGATTCCGCTGACAACCGACGCCCTCTTTGTGGAGACGGATGTGTATACCGGGCTTTTCCAGTACGAAGCTACGATTCTCATGTTCTACATCGGCCAGTGTCGTCGCGGCCTTGAGCTCTCTGCGAAGTACCTTCTGGAAGACCGTCCTCACCAGGACAATGTGTATACCAACATGCCGTTCTACATCGAGCCTCTTACGTACCCTGTCAAGGCCCACCCGATTGATCGTGACGTGTTTGGTGAAGATTTTCACCCGACGTCTGTCTCGTTGTTCATGAAGGACGGGAAGCTCATGCACAATGTTCGTTTCGTGAATTACACGATCAATCCTCAGACCGGAAGTTACTTGATGAAGAACGACGGAGGGATAAGTGAGAATAGCATTGTGCGCACACAGAACGCCGCCTACAATCCCAGTACAGGGGAAGTGACGAAGATACGAGATGATTCTGTAACTCTGAAGCGGAAGGAGGGTGCACATATCGTAGGTCTGGAAGATGTGCGTGTGTACTCCAATGCGGCCGGAACCCTCTGCTGCACGGCTACAAGCTGGGAGTACACCGACAAGATCCGCATTTTCCAATCTGAATACGACCCCGTGCAGGGCGTGTACTCGAAGCCTCGGATTCTGAAGTCTCCAGGTGAACAGGACTGCGAGAAGAACTGGTTAGCCGTGAACGGAACCAACGATATCATCTACGGATGGAACCCCTTGCGGGTAGGCGTGATCAGGGACGACGAGTTGGTATTCCACACGGAGAACAAGACACCGTGGTATTTCAAGCATTTCCGCGGTTCAGCAGTTGCCATCAAGCCTCCACAGTACCCCGGTGAGACGTGGGCGTTGGTGCACACGGTCGAGTACGTGCAGCCACGTAAGTATTTCCATCTGTTTGTGCGCTTGGGTGAACGCTACGCCCCTAAGTACATCAGTCGTCCCTTTGTGTTCAAAGGAAAAACGATTGAGTATTGTATTGGTTGTATGCCTGACCCTGCCTTCACGACACTCACGTGCATCTTTTCCACGATGGACGACAACCCTCGCAGCATGGAGATCCCAGTGTCGAGTCTAGAGTGGATTCAGGTGTAGAGCTGACGCCAAGACTCGTTCATGGGAGCCGCAGTGTCCTTGAGAATGTGACGAGCTGTCTCCACGTCAATTGTGCACGGGAGCGTGACCTTCTTGTAGAACACATACTCCTTGGCCGTCTGTTCATCTGCAATGCGAAGGAGATTGATGCGCGTCACCAATGACTCAACACACCGAATCAGATTACGAACACCCTCCTCCTCCTTACTGAACTCCTCAATCATGTACTTCACCGCATCCTCTGTGAGGGTCAACTGACCCGTCAGCTGAATACGGTCCAGAATCTGTGGCCACACGTACTTGGTAAGGATGTTCTTCTTGTCCTCGCAGTTGTATCCGGCGCAGTTGATGACCTGCATACGATCCTTTAGAATCGGATGAACCTTGGACTCGTCATTGAATGAGAACACGAACAGGCACTGGCTGAGATCAAAGTCCACACCCGCAAAGTACCGATCGTGGAACTGGCTGTTCTGCGACCGGTCCGTGAGGTGAATGAGCATGGACACAATCTCGTCACCATGCGAGGTGGTGGACACCTTGTCAAGCTCGTCAAAGTAGAGAACCGGGTTCATGCACCGAGCCGTCATCAGCGAATCTGCGATACGGCCACACATAGACCCCTCGTAGGTGAAGGAGTGTCCTACGAAGTTGGCCGAGTCCGATGCACCCCCCAGCGAGAAGAACTCAAAGGGGCGGCCGAGTACCTGTGCAACACCGTTCTTGGCAAAGGACGTCTTTCCCACGCCCATCGGACCCTTGAGTGCGATCACATTGCCGACCGAGCCCGGATTGGAGATCCACTGAGCCAGAGTCTGCATGATCTGCGTCTTGGCCGAGGGCATACCATAGACAGCCTTGTCCAGCGTCTCACGAGTCTTCGAGAGGAACTTGGCACATGGCTCTGCACCGTCCGAGAGCTTCACGGGGAGAGGCACCATCTTTCCGAACGGGATGCGAAGGAAGGAGTCGACCCACGTGCGAAGCTTGTAGCCCTCAGAGCTGTCCATCTCATTGAGAATATCAACCTTCTTGATGACGGACGCCTTCAATGAGTCGGGAATCTCCATGTCCAGGACACGGAACTTGTAGGGGACATCGCCCTCATTCACCAGACCGGAGATTCTCTTCATCTGCTCATTGAGCCGACGGCGCTTCGACTTGGACTGATCCAGGTAGTACTCCTCCTCGTCATCATTGAGCTCGATGCTCGGTGACTCAACCTCCTCACGCGTACGGCCCTTCTTCCCACCATACTTCTTCTTGAGATGCTCAAGGAACTCGTCCTCGGACTCCGACTCAGAGTCAGACTCGTCCTCTGACTCATCCTCAGACTCGTCGGCTCCAATGACTAGCTTCCCCTTACCTCCAACGATGGTGTGGAGGTGAAGCTTGACAGACACCTTGGATCCCTTGGGCAGTGAGATGACGGGTGCCTCGTCCTCCTCAGTCTCCTCCTCTTCCTCTTCCTCTTCGGTCTCCTCTTCCTCTTCCTCTTCGTCGGGCATGTACTCCTCCTCGCTGCTGCTGTCGTCCTCTGGCTCGGGGTTCAACGTCTCGTCCTTCACCCATGTCGTCGAGTTCTTGCGCTTACGAAGATTATACCGAGGGGGCATCTTGCTGCCTCACAAGGAAAAAAACAAAACACATTCGTTTTTTGGAGGCTTAGAGTAATGAGTGAACTTGAGAGCATCAAGGCTATCGCTGACGAGCAGCTTCAGATGTTAGCTGCTCGGGACGCCAAACTACCATCCGTCCTGGAAAGCACACGCATCGTTGAAGCCTTCCTGAAGTCTCACCGTGTCATGTGTTACGGTGGAACGGCCATCAACAACCTCCTCCCGAAGGCCGACCAGTTCTACGGGCCAGACGAAGTTCCAGATTACGACTTCTTCAGCGAAACACCGCAGGAACATGGAATGGAGTTGGCCAATCAATTGGCGGCGGCGGGTATTGAGAGCGTCGAAGTCAAGCCCGGTGTTCACCTTGGCACCTACAAGGTCTTTGCCGACTATCACGGTGTTGCCGACTTGACATTCATTGTTCCGACGATCTTCAGTCATTTGTGGAACGAGAAGATCACACGGAATGCGATCCACTACGTGCCTCCGGACTTTCTCCGCATGTCCATGTACCTGGAACTGTCGCGCCCTGAGGGCGACGTATCGCGATGGGAGAAGGTCTACACCCGGCTGTCCCTGCTGAACAAGCAGTACCCGATCGTATGCAAGAAGGTTCCATCCGAAGTTGATCAGTTGGATGAAAAGCACAAGAAGGAGACGATCGCCATGCTCAAGAGCAACCCCGTTGTGTTGCTGGGATTCTCCGCCGTGTCTCGCCACGAGAAGAAGGCGGTATGGTACACTCCAGTCACACTTCTGGCTGAGAAGGAGACCATTGACAAGCTGACCAAGGGAAAAAAGACCGAGCAGTATGAGGCGACAGAGATTCTTCCGGCACGGACGGATACACTGGGCTCCGATGGCGAGGTTCTGTATACATTCTACGAGACTCAGGCGTGTCACAGCTACCACATGACGGGTGACGGGATACGGATCGGGAGCATCCCGACCCTGCTCACGTTCTTCATGGCGATGATGTATTCGGGTGAGTCCAATGACGATGTGTCACGGCTTATCTGCGTGGCACAGCGATTGGTGGAATTGGCAGACGACAAGCCCCAGCGCAGGTACGCGCTCGTAACCCCAAAGACCTGCATGGGGACCCAGAAAGAGCTATTGGATCTGCGTCGTGAGCGTGTAGAGTTATATGAGAAGGCTAAGAAGGATAAGACATCCCCTGATTTCGTGCAGTATTTCTTCACGTACAATCCTACAGCAACCAAGACAGAACGTGCAAAGACTCGCGAGTTGCTCAAGAAGACGCGGAAGGCTAGGCTTAAGGCTTGATCGGGATCGTATTCGAGATATTGATCGTAACCCCTGATAACACCGGGGTCGGATACAGAGGTGGGACCGTTGTGATCGGGAGAAACTGGTTCACTACACCGTTGGAAATGTTCGGCGATGTCCATGCGATTCCATTTCCCATGCCGACGTTGCTGCTACCTGGAACGTTGTTTCCACCGTTAAACTCACGCAGTCCCTGCTGCACCTGGAGAAGGAAGTTATAGCTGTTTTGAAGGCCCTTCGAACGATAGGCGTTCACACCGGTGTACCTTGAGTTTTCCGGATTGTTCGTCGTGAACGTCAGCTTCAGTCTGTTCTGCGTGACAACATCAGACGCATCGCGGATGCGCATTCCTTGGGATCCAGCGAAAGTCGAGCCGTTTTGACCACCGGAACTCATTTACTTAGCTGTCATATTTTATCGTCCCGTGAACCAGGTGATGTCGAGATAGGCTCCTGATGGGGGCGATGTGACCAAGGAAGCAGGGGGTGCCGCCGCGGCATGAAGTCCGATCTCCGTGGCTGTCAGTATGCGGGAGTAGTAGGTCAGACCACCAATCTGGCCGTCGAACCCCGAACCTGCAATCTGAACCGGCGCATCGATCTGTTTCGGAAGTTGATTGAGCGTATGGTGCTGACGCAGAATACCGTTGATGTAAATGTCCACTGCATACTGTGAGATGACAATCGCAAAGTGTATCCACTTCTTCGCAGGAATATTCGAGATCAGAACAGACTCGGTTGCGCCGTAGGTTGCGACCTTGACAAGTAGGGCATTGGATGTGCTGTCAATGTACAGTCCGGGGCAATCCTCTCGAGAGAACACCATACGCTGTTGACCATATCCAACGGTTGTGAAATCGTTAATAGACAACCAGCCTTCGAACGAAAACACTGCCCCTCCTTCCTGGTTGTTCGACCTCGGAAGAGACGCTTGTGATGTCAGCGGAACGGTTCCGCTTTGTGTGGCTGTCTGGATTTGCACGGCAGACGGATCTCCGCGCTTTGCGAAGAAGAAGAACGCGAGTAGAAGAAGAACGCCGATTCCGACTCCGACTGTTAGACTATCCATTGTTCATTACTTAGAAACAAACCCTCTAGCGGTGAGACGCAGGACAGGACGTTTCGGTGCCTGAACAGATGGTGGCCGTGGTCTCGCAGCCATGTACAGGAGCGGCAAGGTCTCTTCGTACGAATGCGTAGCTTGGTAGTCGAGTGTACGAGGATCAACATGCCGTCCACCCAGGTTGTAGATATAATGAATCCGCCCAGGTTCGCTGCGAGTCTCGTTCTTGAGAAGACCGGTTCTAGCTAGTCCAATCGACCACTTCAAATCCTCCCCCCGCGTCGCATCTTCAAATGACACAAGACGGGCAATATCGTTTAGCATCGGGTTCAGGTGATTGGGTGGACGAACGAACACGCCGCCCACGTACATCTTGCCACTGAGGGGAAACTCTGTGCTGTGCGTGAACGTGTGTGGACCCATTTGGCCACGAATCCGCATGACATCTTGAGCTGTCTGGAAGCACGTGAAGAAGTCCTCGAAATATGCATCCGTTACCTCGTCATCGTCGTCGATGAACGCAGAGTACTTTCCATTCGCAGTTTCGACGAGGTGTTTCCGCTTCAGTCCCACACTCTTCTCGCGGTTGTCGACGTCCTCGTTGATCTCCAAACGCAGCCCAGGACAGAGTCGTGCGAACTTTTCACGAATGGCCTCCTTCAGTCGGGCGCACGTGTCCCTTCGCTCGGCCAGCGTAGGGATCAAGATAGACAGGTCACACGCATACTGTTTACGTGAAACGTAGGTCCGCAGGTCTGCTTCGTAGAACTTCTGGTTCCGGACATACAGAGCGTCGAATGCGACTGCGTGACCCAGTAGAGGGTGACGGTGGCGGATAATACACATGGGATTGTACACCGTCTTCTCCTTCAGCGGCCCCTTACACAGGTCCGTTAACTCCGTGTCACAGAACAGGCTCTTGTACTCCGGGCAATAGAGGGATCCAAATCGGGTGTACATTGCGCGTCCGTAGATGGACAGCGTGTTCAGCTTGTCGCCCTGGAACCCGTCGTTAAACCAGAGAATGCAGTCGAGATCGGGCGTTGCAGCCCTGCGAATGAATTCATCGTATCCGCGCACTTCGGGAATCATATCGTCTGAGACCAGGACGATAATGTCCCATGGATAGTCCACCTTTTCAACGTCTGCATTACAGGCTTCGATCTTCGAAGTGTTCGCGCTGTAGTATAGTCCATTCCAAGCGAATTGGTTCATAACCTGGAAGAGCTGTTGTTGAACATCACTTCCAGTCATTGTTGTGTCGTCGACGTCACATGAAACGGCGATACCTATCAGATCGAGACGCGCAGCCATCGATGCATACCGACGCAGAGTTGTCAACAGTTGTTGTGGCCTCGAACGGCTTGGACACTTGAGGAGAATACGCATTACTATCACGAAGAAGAGAAGAGTTTCGATACGTCCGAACTATCGAGGCCGGTCACCTTCTTTCCGGAACTGTCCGTTACGCCAAAGACAAAGGTGTACCCAAAGAGATTCAGATTGTTCAGTTCGGACTTCGACGAAGCCGCACCGGACCCCGAGCATTCCGTGCCCGACGAGAAGAAGCCCATCGCATCTGCAGGTTGGAGCGGGTTGGAGCCAGTCCTGACCGAACAGATCGAGCCAGAGAATCCGCCGCCACCGCCAATGACAACATTTCCACTGGCAGGCATGGGGATACCAGGTAAGAGCGAAGAGATGATAAGGTGCCCGTTCAGGTAGACATCGATGTTACGTCCGTGGATCGAGATCGACACTGCGAACCAAGACTGCAGCGGAACGTTCTCCAGGGTCACCGTGTAGGTTGCGCCCGAGCCATTGTCCGAGGTCTGTAGACTCGCGTCGTCTCCGGGGTATACATGTACGCTGATATCGAGCGCATTGTCCGTTGGGTGAAGTGTCACGGCCGGGACGCTGACTCCTGGATTCGTTGAGCTGGTCTGTGCGATCACTTTCTTTGTCTCTCCGTGCTTGTAGTCCCAGTCTTTGATATACATCCAAAACTGAAGGCTCGTATTGGATCCTGAAACGCTCGATGCAACCGTTGATCCGATCTTTCCATCAACTTCGGTGGAAACCAGATTGGACGACAGCGATGCGCCGCTTCCAACTGTCTTTGAAGCCGTATAGAGGACGGCCATCAACAGACCCAGCGCGATGATCGTTCCCACAATCGGAAGAAAGGATGACTTTGGGGCGGACGATTGGGGTACAACTATCATAGGCCGTGGCGGACCGGATACAGATGCTCCCATCTTTATGTTTACAAAGGAAAGGTATTCAAGTAGTAATGGAAAAACGAACTTCACAACCACTACGACCAGTGGTCTCAATGTTTTGTAACAACTGTGGTGAAAAGGGGCACGTGTTCAAGGCATGTGCTGAGCCTGTGTTGTCCTGTGGGTTGGTTCTCGTGAACCGATCGAAAGTTCCTGTGAATCCGGACGAGGTGCAGCTCTTGATGATTCGCCGAAAGGACAGTATGAGCTTCGCGGAGTTCATGCGGGGAAAGTACGACCCAACCAACACGGACTACGTCAGTCTCTTGTTCGCGAATATGACGTTGCAGGAACAGACAGCGATTGTCTGCGAGTCATTCGACACCTTGTGGCGCCAATTGTGGGGAGACGATCATTCGTCTCCAGAGTACACGTACTCAAAAGACCGATTTGCACGAGTCGATCGGGAGGGAATGATGCGGAACAACCTGTCCCCGTACAAGGAGCCCGAGTGGGGGTTTCCAAAGGGTCGACGTATTCGCACCGAGACAGACATTGAGTGTGCGATTCGCGAGTTCAATGAGGAGACCAATGTTCCTCGGGATGCGTATACGATCCTGAAGGATATTCGTCTCGAGGAGACCTTCATGGGTCTCAACGGCATACGGTACCGGCACATTTACTTTGTCGCCCTATTGACAGCTCCGGATCTGGTGAATGTGGGTCAGAAGATGACCTACATGCAGCGCCGTGAGATTTCAGCGATTGGGTGGAAGACGTTCGCAGAGTGTCGTGGATACATTCGTCCTCACCATCTACAACGCGAGGAGATGGTGGAGGTATTGGAGAACATCGTCAAGACGTACGAGAGCAATTAACGATGACGGCGAGTCGAGCGAGACTTGCGAGACTTCTTCTTGGTGCGTCGGCGGCGTCCGCCGTAGCCGCCTGGCGGTCCCCTAGTACGCTCCTGCCTCGCCGCCGCCGCCGCCTGTGCTGCCGCCAGCGCCGCCGCCCGACGCAGCCTTTCTGCCTCCGACGACTGACGCAGCCTGTCGGTGCTCTCCGTGAGGCGCTGCCTGTCCGCCGCCGCCGCCGCCGCCTGTGCTGCCGCCGCTTGTTGTTCCGGTGTCAGGACTGGGCCGCCACCTAACTTCTTCCGAGCCATTTTATACAAATCCCTGATATTAATCCGGACAGGCCGTGATTCCCAACATGTCCATGACCCCCGTTTGAACACCGAACGCATAATGGAAGATCTCGGCGATCACCAGCCAGATGGCAAAGTGAACGAAGACATTTCCATTGAAGAACAATGCACTTGGAATCGCAAAGGCGGTGAAGGTCACGAGAATGTCACTAAGCGAAAGACCAAGAAACCGCGTAGAGTGAAATCCTGTACCTGGTGCACCGTTCAGATTTTTATACGGACACTTGCTCATTGTATCTACGCAAACCTAAAACGTGCGAGGTACACCGTAATGCAGTAGGCCACTACACTTAGAATAAAGACCCACCACCACACCGGGAACACCGTCGACTCCTTGTCTTCCACTCCGAACGGACGAACCCGACCTTCACGCCCAAAGGCGACGGTCGGCTTTATATACAGGAAGGCCGCCATCAGAAACAGATAGATGGACACCATCCAGATTCGATGATTTTTCCTGGTCAGCGGCTCCATTACTTACGGGAGCGACGAGTTTTGCGGTGATGGCGACGGCGGCGGGTCTTACGCGACTTGCGACGACGACCACCCTTTCGTTCGTTGTCAATTTGATCGGCAAGGGCTTTCTCGGCATTGGAGACTTTGAGCTTCAATGCCTGTATATAAGGACTATCGGGTTTGTCGTCGACTTTGGCGTCGGCGAGTTCTTTCTTCGCCTTTTCCCACTCCTTCGACAAATTATTCACTTTATCCGACGGCGTATATTTGTCGGTATAAGTGCCGTCGGGAGAAGGATATGGCATCTTGTTAACTATCCACGAAACTTTCAACGCACCACAAGATAATGAGCTTCGTGCTTCCGAACCGGAAAGCGTTCGCCGACTACATAACCCGTATCTTTCTCAAATACCGCAAGGAAGACCGCGACCCACTGGATGCTGAGGACAAGGACGTTGACCTCTGTACCAAGCAGTCCACCTCGCGGGAACTGTTTCCGTACCAGAAGCTTATCCGCGACTACCTGCTCATCGAGACGCCGTATCGCGGCATTCTCCTGTATCACGGTCTCGGCTCCGGCAAGACCTGCACATCCATCGCAGTGGGTCAGAGCCTCATGGACACCAAGACGATCTGGGTGCTGACTCCGGCGTCATTGCGTGAGAATTACAAGTCTGAGCTTCGCAAATGCGGCGCACCTGTCTACGTCCTGGAACAGCACTGGCGTGAAAAGGCGCTGAACGACCAGTCTCGCGCCGAAGCCAAGTCGCTGGGCATTTCTGATGGATTCATTGACCGCACAGGAAAGTTTTTCGTGACGGTGGCAGGTGAGAACCCGAACTACAAGGATCTGCCCAAGACTGCACAGGATATCATCAACACACAGGTCGAGGATATCATTACCCAGCGCTTCAAGTTCATCAACTACAACGGTCTGAATTCCAAGAACATCGATACATTTGTCCCCAAGGCCGCCGAGGGAGCCGAGCCGTTGCCCAGCCCATTCAATGATTGCGTAGTGATTATCGACGAAGTCCACAACTTGATCTCGCGTATCGTGAACTCCTCGGATATCGCCAGGCGCCTCTACGATTCCATCTACCATGCCACCAACTGCAAGATCGTCGGACTGTCCGGTACGCCAGTGATCAACCGCCCTAACGAGATCGCCTACCTGATGAACCTGCTGCGTGGACCCATTGAGCGCATCACCGTTCCCTTTGGAAAGTCGACCAGCTGGGACGAGGAAAAGATGAAGACTGCCTTCAAGGCCATTCCCGACGTGGACACTATCGAGTTCAATGCCGTGAAGAAGTATGCGATGCTGACCCGCAACCCTCCGCACTTCCGGTCTGTCTACAATGAGGCCGGTGACCGAATTGCGGTGCAGTACAAGAAGGACGTTCCGTTCATTCCTGTTGGTATGGATTGGGTCAAGTCATGGGAGAAGAAGTTCCAGGCGGACGTAGGTGCTGAAATCGCAGTTGATCGCGTCACGTCAGAGGATCTGGAGTGTCTGCCCACCAAGTTCGAGGACTTTGCCAATATGTTTCTTGACGGTCTGAACATCAAGAATCCCCTGTTGTTTGCCAAGCGCATTCAGGGGCTGGTGTCGTACTTCAAGGGCGCCGATGAGCGCCTCATTCCCAAGCGAGTGGACGACGACAAGATGCTGGAAAAGGCGAACATGAGCTCCGAGCAGTTTGCACAGTATCTGGATGTCCGCTTCCAGGAGATCAAGGCAGATGCGAAGAAGGCTCTGAGCATGAACGACGACGGCGGATCGTACCGCGTCATCTCCAGATTGGCGTGTAACTTTGCCGTGCCGCCCGAACTCAAGGTCATCACCAAGAAGGTCGAGAAGGAGTATAAGGATGTGGTGAAGGAAACCGACGTGCCGGACAAGCCGGAGATTCTGGCGGCTCTGAAGGCACAACCGGCCAAGTACCTCTCGGCCAAGGCGCTGGAAGCCTACAGTCCCAAACTTCTCAAGATGCTGACCAACATCGAGGAAACACGGAAGGCAGGTGGTAATGAATGGCCGAACCAGTTCGTGTATTCGCAGTACCGTCAGTTAGAAGGATTGGGCGTATTTGCAGCCATTCTCGATGCGAACGGATGGCAGCGATACAAAATCACCAACAAGAACGGACAGTGGCAAGAAGACGAAATGGCGGACAAACCGGCCTATGCCTTCTTCTCAGGCGAGGAGAAGGAGGAAGACCGCGAGATGATGCGCCAGATCATCAACGCGCGATACGAATCCAACTTCCCGCCCAGTCTCAAGACCAGCATTGAGAAGCGGGGAAAGAAGCTCTTGTGTATGCTGATGGCCACGTCCTCTGGTGCCGAGGGTATCACGTTGGCCAATGTGCGCCACGTGCATATCATGGAGCCGCATTGGACTCCTGCGCGTCACGATCAGGTCATTGGACGTGCGATTCGTATCTGCTCTCACGCCACGCTGCCCATGGATCAACGCACGGTTCGTGTCAGCTTCTACCTGTCGGTGATTTCTGCCGCACAGTCCAAGTCAGCTGAAGGACCGAACGTCGTGGCTGTCCGCAAGGCAGACCTGGAAATGAAGCGATACGAAGGTGAACCAGCTGTGGAGACGTTCATGTCCACAGATGAGTACCTGTATGAGAAGGTGTATGAAAAGGACAAGGTCAACCAGCGGATTTCCGTGTTGCTCAAGCAGTCGGCCGTGGATTGCGAAATCCACCGGAAGCTCCACTCCCGCGAGAAGCCGCAGATCTCGTGTATGCGGTTCGACACCACCGCCACGGGTGAAGATTTGGCGTTCAAACCGTCCATCAAGTCCGATGACCTGGACGAGACGTATCTGCGCAACATGACGCGGAAGAAGCGGCGGTTGCAGAAGCTGAAAATCAAGGACATCGTATACTTCATGGACCCCGACTCGAAGGAAATCTTCGACGGACAGGCCTTTGAGGACAACCAGCGGCTGTTACGCATCGGCACCAAGATCTCCGAGACGCAGATTAAATATTGGATTGGGTAAGAGTAATGCTCGGCGTTGTGACGTTCGTAACGATTGACGGAAAAAGGGAGGGCGAAGTGACCATCAAACCTACTACCCGCGGTACATACTCATACCTGATTATGTTTGATCGAGGATTCGACTTAAAACGCCAGGAAGAGGATCCGGTGTTATGGCCTAAGTTGACCGAAACGAGAGGAAGGGTATGGGCTGCCGGAATGGTACGCGAAGAATTCCAGAAGTACGTGGACGACGGCAGAATCAAGGTGGCTGAACAGATGCCACCGGAATCAGATGAGACCCGGCCTGTTCCGCCCGGACAGAAGGACCCCGTCTCTCTTGATCTCATTACGGATGGTATGAAGATGGCTACCTTCAACGAGGAAGATGGGCACCGATACTATCAATACCAGACCGTGAAGGAGTTGATGGAGCGGGGTCAGCATGGCGCGACTGGCGAACCGGTACGTAAAGTCAAATCCTACACTGCGAAGATTGAAGGCAAGACTCGTGTTACGTTCGAAGGCAACCCGTACGATCTCGTAGTCATTTCGCCTGGCAAGTATCAGTTAGAAGATGATAAAAGGAAGGTCATTAAAGAATACGACGACACTACTTTGGATGAAGCTAATCTCAATCTTGTTGGTGGAGGCCATCGCAAGTCCCGCCGCGTTAAGAAGCGGCACGTAAGTCGGCGAGCCAAGAAGCACACACGTCGCTCCAGGTCTTGAAGGTCATCTCCCGGGCAGCCGACTGCATAGAAATACACTTCTCGACCGTCAACTCCATTGCACTCGCAACATCGTCAGGATTGAAGGACGGAGCCGACAGGCCCAGAGGCATACCGGCACCCTGATAGACCAGTGGACCCGGACGCACGTACGTCGCCACCGTCGACGGCAGGAAGGATCGGTACGACCCGACATCCGTCACAACCTGCGGGGCACCCGTGTACACGTGCTCAAGCTGACAGAGTCCGAAGCCCTCGCCCTCCGACGTGTTGATCCCGATATCGCACATGTTGTAAATCTGATTGATACCCTCATCGTTTAGCGTGTTGGGTGGTGCAGTGTCGACAATCGCCATGCGCTTCCCGTACACATTGACATCCAGACCCGCACGTTGGAGCTGGTCTGCGAGGATACGCTGAATGTCATAGTGGGCACCCTTCTGAGGATCCACCGCAGTCACCATGAGCAGCCACAGCGGCTTCTCTGGGTGACGACGCAGAAGCTCCACGAATCCCATGATCGTCAGATCCTGACGCTTCCGCTGACTGTTGCGGTTCGCGTTCAGGAACACAATGGCCTCCGGGGGAAGACCGACGTTCTTGCGCAGGGCCGTACGCTGAGCCGAGGGCATATTCGAGAAGACCGTTGAATCCACGGCATGTTCAATCACCTTCGGAAGAGGAATGTCCCTGCCATACTCCGTGTAGACCTGTGCCCACGAATCCGTGAAACAGTAGACCTTGTCCGCCGCCTTGTTCAGCTCGTCCATCATCTGGGGATTGATACCCTTGTACACCTGATCCACATAGAGCCACAGCTTGTAAGGAGTCTCGCCCTTCTTGTACTTCATGGAGTTGATGAACCGAGCAATGATCATCGGGTCATTGTAGATCATCACCACATCCGGACCGACCATCTCGAGATACTCGTGAATCTTGTTGAAGCCAAATCCCTCCTCCTTCGGATCTTCATTCGCAGCTGCATCATAGGCTACAATACCCTCGGGAACTTTGCGAATGCTCTTTTTCTCAGGGTGACGCTGGAACCCAAAGTGAAACGTCTTCACCTTCGGAGCAAGTGTCGCGGCCTGGGCCAAAAGATTGGAGACGACCTTCGAGTAGCCGGTAGTCTGATCAACGTGAGTGCTCACAAGAACGAAGCGCATTATATCAATATTTACTTTTGCCCGTAAATAGTAATGCCGATACTCAAACCGTCTGCATCTGATTATACCGCCTTTGTAAAGGCAGTGGCACAGTATGTCAGTGCTGGATCAAATGCTGTTGTTTCAAAATCAGGCAGAGATATGACTGTATCACCGGGACTCGGTGCATCTGTTCGCGCATCCTTTGTTGGACTCAAATCCTCTCCATCCACTTCGTCACTGATCCTTCAGTATCTCAATCCTCCGACTGCTGCTGCGCCTGGGCCTGCGCCTGGGCCTGCGCCTGCACCGCCATCGGGATTGACGCTCACCCAATCCGGAACCGGCATGGTCGGCGGGTGGACTGTGTATACCGGTGCTTCGTCCTACACGTACACGGTGTACCCCAATTCTATCTACTCGTATGTCGCCGGAACCTTGGTTACGACTGCAACCATTGGCTCAAATACCTTCACATTCTCATCGCCTGTATCCGGAACCTATTACTATTACACTCTGAACGTGGCTACGGCGTTTGGCATATCGACCCTGGCATCGAGTCCGATTACGCAGTATGTCGTACCCGTAATCTCGTATACGTCGGGTGCCGCCACTCTTACGACGCTTGCTGGTAGTGGCACACAGGGGTCAAATGATGCAACAGGTACATCCGCAACATTCAAGTATCCTAACGGTGTGACTCAGCTCTCCGATGGCAATATCCTCACGTGCGACTCAGGAAACAACCGCATCCGAATTATCACACCTGCAGGTGTCGTCACTACACTTGCGGGTAGCGTTCAGGGTCTCACCGACGGAACCGGTACGAATGCAAACTTTTACTATCCAACTGAAGCAATCGTACTTTCCGACGGTAAAATCATTGTGAGCGACAGGTACAATAACTGTCTTCGTTTAGTTACATACCCTGGCGGCGTAGTCACCACCTTTGCCGGAGGCGGGGGCTTCAACAATCCGATGGGACTCTCAGTGCTTCCGAATGGTAATTTTGTAGTGGCTGATTCTGGCAACAATGCCATTAAATACGTCACCTATCCGGGTGGTGTGGTCACCACAATCGCCAGCGGCTTCAACGTGCCGCAGGGAGTTACCGCACTTTCAAATGGCAATATGATTGTTTCCGAATACAGTGGCAACCTGATCCGGCTGGTTACAACATCCACGTACGCAGCAAGCTCAGGCGTAGTCACCATACTTGCCGGCAGTGGCGCTGCAGGATCCAACGATGCCACGGGCACGGCTGCCACCTTTAGCAATCCTGTAGGACTTGCCACTCTTTCAACTGGCAATATCGTAGTAGCAGATATAGGCAACGGTCGCATCAGACATGTGACATATCCAGGTGGCGTAGTTACAACTCTTCTTACGGGCGCGAACGCTGACAATGTAGGCGCTCTATCAAATGGCACTATCGCGTTAGGTGGTACATTTAATTCAAAAGTACAGATACTTTCATTTGCATCCTTAGCCGCACCCACCTCCCCCACTCTCTCCATCACAACGGGCACCGCCACTCTGGGCTGGACGGCAGCATCTGGAGCCCCCAACTACAATTGGGTTCTTTACAGATCCACAACCTCAAACTACAATGGAACCTCGAATACATCGGGATCTACAGCAACAACTGCGCCCACCTCCGCACCGACTGGATTGTCCTCGGGATACTTCTGGTACTTCACGGTGGCATCCTCCAATGCGTCAGGCGTTTCATCGGTCGCAGCAAGCAGTATTGTATCTTACTAATCAACAACGGCGGCCAGTGTAGGGATATATCACCATAACTGCAATCTAATGAATTTCTATCAAGTATATAATGCAAGTAAACTCTGCCCAAGATTACTTGACGGCCCAGAAGCGGCGCATTATTGCATCTACATTCGCGGCCACGCCTCCTCCTGCTCAGCGCAAGTATAATTTCACCTATCTCTCTGTTCTGGCCAACAAGGCCACGCAGTACAACAAGGTGCCGTACCCCCAGACCGTCAGTCTGGCTGCGGGTGCCGTACCGGGTGGCGCGTACAGCGCAGGAACACTCTCCAACGGCAGGTACTCTGGTATTGGTGCACAGCTGACGACATACAGTCAGGCTACTCGGCCGAACGTCAGCGACTGCGTCAACTGTGCAACAACCGGAACAGTTGGAACCTCAACACTCCCTGGTTCTTTAATCTAAACAATGAATGTGCGTTAATACAAATGCCGGGTGGCCTCATTCAGTTGACCCAGGTCGGCGCCCAAAACCAACTCTTAAATGGGAATCCGTCGATGACCCATTTCAGGGCTGTCTATCGCAGGTATACGAACTTTGCCATGGAGTCCATTCGTATGGACTTTACGTCGTCCAACCTCGACTTTAGCGTAAATCAGACACGGACGCTCAGCTGCCGCATCGACCGGTATGCTCAGCTGCTGAGTGACACGTATCTGATGATCACGCTTCCCGACATCTGGTCACCGATGGTTCAGGTTACGGTGCCACCGGCTGGGTATGACCCATACTGCACAGCCATGGGCTATGAGTTCCAGTGGATCAAGAACATTGGATACAATCTGATTGACCACGTTGATATTGTTCTGAACAACGTGACGATCCAGCGTCTCACTGGAGAGTGGTTGAAGATGTACTCGTACTTCACCCACGATGTGGCGAAGCGTAGGGTTGTGAACCAGATGGTAGGAAACGTCCCCGAGATCTACGACCCCGCAAATGCATATGACCGCACAAACCAGTACCCTCACGCGGTGACCCCGGCGAATCTTCCGGCTACCATGCCCTTCACCGTCACACCTGAGCCTTCCGTTCGCAGCCGCCAACTTGTGATTCCTCTTCACTTCTGGTTCTGCGAGAATCCGGGTATGGTCCTTCCACTGGTGTCGCTCCAGAACTCGGAGGCCTACATCAATGTAACGCTCCGCCCGTTGAATCAGTTGTACACGATAATCGACGTCAACCCCGCATTGGCAACGAATTCAGTCACTCTTGTTGTGTCGTCGGGATCCGCGATCACATTCACAACATCCGCCCCGCACGGACTGAATGTGGGTGGAAGCGTCACCCTGCAGGGTCTTTCGGGAACGGCAGGGCAGTTGAACAGCACATATACGGTTGGAAGTGTACCTTCGACCACCACATTTACAATCTCATCGTCGATCACTGTAGCCACAGCTGATCAGATTCAAGTGACATCATCCGTCACGGGGTCGACGAACCCTACGTACGGTCAGCGCATTCAGCCCACAACGCCGATCGGGTTGTTCTTGACGGCGCCCACCACAGCGGGAATCTCATCCACTCCGGCTGTGACCACGTTCTATGCGAACCCGTACTTGGAGGGTAACTTCATTTATCTGACAGACGTGGAGATGAATCAACTTGCAGGTGCAGACCAGACATTCCTCGTGAAGCAGGTCTCGTACAAGGTAACGGAGGGACAATATGGCGCTAACTCGGATATCGAGGTTCCAATGTTCAACATGGTCACACGGGTGGTGTTCGCGGCACAGCGTTCAGACAAGCTTCTGACCAATGACTGGGACAACTACACAAACTGGGCATCTCCGAACCGTGCGCCCTTTTCGGCGAATACTGCTAACACCGGAGATCTCCTGTATTCGTCCGGACAGTACCAGCTGTCGTCCGTTTCGCCGCGCGATGTCATCACCGATGGAGTTCTGTTGCTGGACGGAAACCAACGATTCGCAACGAAACCTACCCAGTACTTCTCGCTTCTGCAGCAGTACAGGCACACGAAGGGTGAGCAACCATCGACGATGCCGGGAATCTACATGTATTCGTTTGCGCTCGACAATGACCACTACCAACCAAGCGGAGCCCTGAATGCGAGTATGGTGAACAAGGTTGTTCTCCGTATCTCCCTGCAACAGCCCCTGCCCTCTGCTACCGCTGCAACGAGCACCTCAGTTGTGTGTATCCTGAAGTCTACGGCCTTTAGTCAGAAACCGGTTGAGATTTCGAGCCCCCAGGCTAAGAATCCCGACGGAACCTACCTGTATCCACAGGAGAACCTGTTGTCTGTCGTAAAGACAATTGCGAATGGTAATATCATCTTTTCCTACACGTATTCGGTCGGTGTCTACGTTGAGGCCATCAATTACCTGCGCATCGTGAACGGTGTTGCAAATCTCGTGTTCGCCAATTAACAATGGGTGACGTAGCAAACGCAGCCGCAGACGCATCGGCGGCGGCAAATGCAGCAGCCGCAGACCCTGCTGGAACCGCGGCGGCGGCAAATGCAGCGGCCAGAGACACAGCGGCATCGGCTTCGGCGGCGATTTCAGCAACACCACCGGGCGCTGTATTGATCCTGAATGCCGAGTACGTGGTCGGAAACCAGGCGATCGATGTATCAGATTATGTGACAACCCATCAAGGAGCGAATTACGGTGCCATCAAGTTCCCCGTCCAGAAGATGGACGAAGACCTTCGTAGAGCCCATCGGATTTATGCGCCACCACCTGCAGATGCAGCGGCACTTGCACTGAATCCCCCGCGCCTGACTATCAACTTCACAGACCAGTCTGGAGCCTATCACACGGTTAGTTACACGCTCACCGAAACGGTTGATATCGGAGAACGAAGTGCCTTTGGCAAATTTGTTCAGAAACCGGGAGATGTGTTGTGGGACGTCGGGCTGACGGCAGCAAAGGGTCAGTTTGTGTTCGTGTTTGTGCTCGTATGGGCGTTGATAGTGGTGTGGTCCTACAAGCAGTGGGGCTTCCTCCAAGAGCAGTTCGGTAACGGAAACATTACATCGACAACCAACGACCGATTGGGAGTCCTCGGAAAATACGTTGCACTGTTCGTCTACTGGATCTTTACCTATGGAACTGCTCTCGGGAAGCCATTCGAGATGCTGCTGGGAGGCGCGGACGTCAAGCGTGGTTGGATCGTCAAGTTCATCTTCACATTCTTTGCCGCTCTGACCCCCGTGACATCTTTCCTCTTTCAGTTTCTGATTTGGTTTACACTGGTTCAAACTCTTGTCGACATGAATAACAATGTTGGAAGTTAAGTGGGTCATCATCGGAATCCTAGCAGGTCTGGTGATTGGATGCGTGTTCGTTCCGCCGACGCGGAAATCAGCGGGTGTCCCCACACCGGGAAGTAGCGAGATCTTCCACACGGACACGGGATGTGTTCGCTTCGAGTCAACTGAGGTCCCGTGCACTGCGGAACCCGACTCAATGAATCTCCTCGCATCTCACAAGTAATGAAGTTCTCGCTTCCGATTACGCATGTATTGACTCGGGGAACACCTTTCTTCTCTTTCATCATCGGGCTGGGGCTGACCGTCTTGGTCTTTCACCGCCAGTACAGCGTGGTCAAGACACTCGGTGTTCCGATTCACGACGTGACGAGCCGCGTAGTGAAGGCAGATGGAAAGTGCTACCGCTACCGCGTGGAAGATACAGAATGTGAAATCCCGTCTTCCTCATAAACAATGGAAGGCGCAACATCTCTCGATGCTCTTCTCCCGAGTCCGCAGGGTCCCCAGTCGGCTCCGCCTGTATACCCCGAGGCCAGTGGGTCTCCGTCTATGCAGATGCCTGCGCCGTCGTTCAAGCCGACGCTCCCGATGATGGGATTCATGTTCCGCAACCTCCAGCTCTACGTTGCCTTCTTTCTGGCCACGTTCGTCCTGTCACTGGCGACGCCGCGGAACCTGATGCTGCAGTATATTCCGTCGGCCTATACCGGCAACGGTGTCGTCAGCTACCAGGGCGCTGCAGCCCTCGGAGCCGCTTCGGTTGTTCTTGCTCACTTTGTTAACATCGTAATTACAAGCTTTCTCGGTTGATGCCTAGATACGTAATGCAGGTTCAACCCGCTTGGGTCTATCCGCGTATTCTACTGGGGGCAGGAAACCAGTTGACTCCGACGTTCGTCGCTAAACATAACATTACCCACGTGGTCAATTGCGCATTTGCCGACGATTGTCCAGAGTGGTGGAGGAAACGTCATCCAGGACAGTATGCGGAACTCCACGCCATCGATTCAGTTGCTGTGCGAATCTTGGATTGGTACCCGGAGTTCGAGAACTGGATGCGCCTGTTTCTGCGCTCGACGAATGGGACCGTTTTTGTTCACTGCAAGGCGGGAATCAACCGATCCGCCTACCTGGTCTTGACGTTCGTCTGCAAGAACTTCGGCATCGATTTCAATGCATTGCTGTCGGCTGTGCGTAAGCAGCGACCGATTGTCTGCGATAATTCTGCTTTCATGAAACAGGTGAAGGACGAACTATATGGACGTGTTCAGGGTGAGGAAGACCCGGGACACAGAGGCGACATCGATGGGAACTCTTGATTCGGTTCACCAGAACATTGTGACCGAGCTTCGGGATGCGAAGACCCATGCCAAGGAGCTGAAGGCAGAAGCAGAAGGTCTACGAGTTCGATTAGAAAACCTCCGTTCCTCGAACGAGATTGGCGATGCTGTCATGTGTTCTGCATGGGAGGCGCGTATTCGTGAGATTGAATCGGAGATGTCGAGGGCCAATCCGGTTGAGGATTACTACATGAAGAACATGGACATTCTTATGGAGTACTACAATCGGTCGTCTCAGGTCGCACAGAACCCAAAGGATGGAACAACGTTCATGAAGTTCTTTACTGCTGCAGCACCCATCGAGTCAAAGAAGCAGATGTTCGATGAGTACGTTGCCCGTATGAAGCTTGGAAATGCACCGGAGGTCACACAGCAGATGACCGAACATTGTGCTGGTTGCAACGTGGCCCGTGAGGAGATATCCTCTGAAGGCATTCTGGTCTGCCCAAAGTGCGGGTCGGAGGAGTATTCGCTCGTGGTGTCGGACTTTCCTTCGTTTCGCGATCCGCCCAAGGAGCGGAACAATTACGCCTACAAGAAGATCAACCATCTCAATGAGATCCTGAACCAGTTTCAGGCCAAGGAGTCCACGATGATTCCCGAGGAG
>Ga0114960_10000413_pt1 | contig 36100 bp, 52 predicted proteins | sample C_130625_MF_Meta_FD_92637 | JGI IMG/M metagenome (GOLD analysis project Ga0114960, IMG submission 92637) | Freshwater microbial communities from Lake Croche, Canada to study carbon cycling - C_130625_MF_MetaG | ecosystem: Environmental > Aquatic > Freshwater > Lake | place: Lake Croche, Canada...
GTATTCTCAAATGCCACAGCCAGTTCTTCACCACCTGCCTTGGCAGCACTGTAAGGATTAGTACTGTTATAACGATCATATTCCTTATAGTATACGCCGCTTGGAGCAGGACCAAATACTTCATCTGTTGAGAAGTAAACCAAGCGTTCGAGATTATTGATTGTGCGAGCATAGTTCAAGATGTTGCAGGTAGCAACAACATTATCCATTACGAATTCCATCGGAAATTCGATGCTGCGATCCACATGACTACCGGCAGCAAGATGCATGATGATATCAATCTTACCTATCATACTGCGAGTCTGAGGGTTGATCTCTGCTTTAAGATCGTGATATACAATTTTAACACGACGTCGAGTTTGTTCATCGTGTGTCATCATCATATGATGTAGTCTATTTAGATTACCGCTGTAGTCGAGTCGATCTAAACTTACGATGTTCCAATCGGTCGAACTTAAAATTCGGTCGATGACATGATGAGCAATAAAGCCTGCACCACCTGTAATCAATACTGTTTTTGACATATTATCTCCTGGATAGAATACTTACTTTAATAAGAATTATAAGTTATATAATATGGTTTTAAAGCAATGAAATCAATATTAATAAGTATTTCAATGAATGAAAATTTTTGTCCGGCGCCCTGGGTGAGTTTATTTTATCATGCAAACTCAGCCGCAGTTTGTTGTGCAAATAAAGTTAAAGTAGATAATGTTAGCCCAACTGATTTTGCAAATAGCGAATTTGTTAAATCTCTCAAACAAGAATTTTTAGAAGGAAAACAGCCCCAAAGTTGTTCTCATTGTTGGCAAAGCGAATCGCTAAACTTACAAAGTATAAGACAACATTATCTAAGACGTTATTCTGAATCAGCAGTTAATTTGAATACAGTAAAACATTTAGAATTGCGGGCCAGTAATTTATGTAATTTTAAATGTAGAATGTGCAATTCATCCGACAGTATTTTAATCAAAAGGGAAACTGATGATCATGCAATAATAGATGAAATAGATGATTATAATTGGGAAGAAATCAAAATCTTATGTAAAAATTTGAGGATGCTGATCCTAACAGGTGGTGAACCTACCATTATCAAAAGATACTATGAATTAATTGATTATCTAATAGAAGAAGGATTGCACAGAACAATTGGATTAATCGTTTTTACTAACTGTAGTGTATACAATTCTAAATTTTTTGAACGTATAACTCAATTTAAAAGATATACAGTTAATTTAAGTTTGGATGCAGTGGGCAAGATTGCCGAATATCAGCGTCATGGTACTGTATGGTCAACTGTAGAAACTAATATTATGAAACTAGTCGAAATTCTTGGAAATAATTGCGGTATACATACTACATTAACTGCATATAACATATTAGGTATAGATGATCTTGCTACATTTTTATTAAAGATTCATTTGACCAATACAAATTTGAATTATAAAATTCATTCAACTACTTCTCCTGCTGCTTTAAATTTTAATAATTTGCCCCAGATATGTAGAGAGGAAGCAATTAATAAAATTCAATCTGCTATAGATAAGTTGACAGATCCAGTCTTTGAAGTTTATGTTAAAGAACTTCTAAATGTAAAAAATAAACTTACAACTTCAAATACGCAGACAATGTCTTTTGCTCAATATACTAAAAAGTTTGATCTCATGAGAAATGAATCATTTGAAGATGTGTTTGGATACAAGATTTACTAATTGACAAATAGTCCATAGCATGTTATAAATAATGCATGTTAAAAAAATGGCGTTGCATCATACGATTGAGTGACGGATGGCAGACTGAGACAATTGTTCAGGCTCGTGACCAACAAACTGCAATGAAGTTTGCTGAAGCGCAAACTGGCGGCAAGTGCATGGCCGCATATCCAATGAACGACTAATCAAAATTTTGGGGAATAGTATAATAGGTAGTACAGCGGATTTTGATTCCGTGAATCTTGGTTCGAGTCCAGGTTCCCCAGCCATATTAATTAATAAGTATTCACATGATTAATAAAGTTATAATTTTTGGAGACTTTTCCTCACGTGATTTTGAGGATATAAATCATAGTGATTATATATATTTTAAATCAGCAGCAGTTCTGCGTACTTCTTATTATCTAAGGAAAGAAAATTTTATAGTAAAACAAGTTCACCATTGTAATATGTTCAACAAAGACGAACTTGAAAAAATACTAAATGATTTTTCCAATGGAGATCCTATTTTAATATGTGTCTCAACTAGTTTCCTACCTAATTCTATTAGAACCTACGATTCAGTCTCGGATAAAATTGGATATATGTGGGGACAATCATTTAACTTTTTATGCAATATTGCTATTTTGGCCAAGAAGTACAACTTTCCAATTATTTTAGGAGGGTTCGAAATGTTGAAATTTAAATTTCAAAATGCCCATTTAAGAAAAGCATGGGGATTTGATATATTAGATGCAATAGGAATAAACTATTACATATATGGAAATGATATTTCTATTATTAAGAGCATATGTAATAATGATCAAATATCATTTGAACAGATACAAAGTTCCAAATTTGTTACCGTTCCTAATATGGTTGATTTTAGCGATTGTGCAAGCACTCCTCTTCCGGAAGATCATATTCTGCCATTTGAATCATTAATAACTGAAGTTGCAGCAGGCTGTATTTTTAGTTGCAGTTATTGTACCTACAGCGCATTGGGTAAAAGAAAAGAAGAGTTTGTTAGAACTTATGAAAGTCTAAAACAAGAAGTCATCAGCAATTATAATAACTTTGGCACAAGAGTTTATATGCTGTCAGATAATATGTTGAACGATTACGAAACGAAATTACATTATCTTAAGAATATCAGAGAAGAAACCGGTATTAATTTAAGATGGATAGGTTATGCCAGATTAGATGTTATTAAAACAAAAAAACAAGCACAGTTATTATATGATTCGGGTGCTGCTGCATTAATATTTGGAATAGAATCTTTTAAGAAAGAAGTTGGACCATATCTTGGAAAACTATGCAACAAGGAAAAATTGATAGAATCTTTAGAATTAGTCAGAGAAGTAGGTGGTGATGATATCATCCTAAGTGCAGCATTTATATCAGGCATACCAACCGAAACTAAAGAAGAATTATTACAGACATATGATTGGTTAATATCTAATAGAGGTCGGCATCTGTTGGACCAGTATAGGTTTATAACATTATTTGTTAATCCTGAAGATCAAGATAATAAAAATGAAATTAATAAGGGTAGAAATAGCCCTTATAAGGATTACATTTTTAAAAGTGATGTGGATCGTATTAGTGGTGAATTTTGGACTAGCCCGTGGGGGACTTATTCAGAATTTTTTGCGTTATCAAAAAAATTAAATGTGGGTCAGGGAACAGCATTTTCCATCCCATTCATTCATAATTCTGCAATTCAATTGGGAATAGACATCGAAGAGTTGATCAAAATTATAAGATTTCAACAGTACGATCGGTATACTACACAACTAAAAGACATAAATTCTAAGTTATTAAATGATTATAAAAATAAAGTTTTAAGCAGATAAATATAATATCGAGGACTATTCAATGATTAGATGCATGGCACTTTTTTTCATGTTGACTACAGCGGCGTATGCTGATCAAATGACTTATACATTTAAGAACCCTCAGTTTAGCGGTGATGGTTTCAGTAGTCATGTATTGACCATCGAGAATCAAGAAACAACTAGAAAAAAACAAATCGAAGCAGACAAGAAGTCAGCACAGGATGCTGCTGATGCTGCTGCAAGAAATACCAACATTGCTAAATTCATGAACAATCTAGAATCTAGGATTTATGCACAACTTAGTCTACAGTTAAGTAATGCCATGTTCAATGATGGATCAACTACTGGCACAATGGACTTCCAAGGTTCAACAATTACTTGGATTAAAGATCTTACAACTAATACTATTAGTTTGGCAATCATTGATGCTACTGGTAATAGAACTGATATTCAAGTTCCAATGGGGAGTTTCAAATTCTAATGAGAAAATTTATAGCCACTTCGATTATAGCGATGATGCTAACTGGCTGTTCAACTACGCAATCAGTTATTGAAAATGTTCAAGAATTGCCTGCAAGCGATCCGTCACCTATTGCAAGGCCAATAACTAAACTAAAAGTAAGTGAATTGGATACTATACCGAATCCAAATGGTCCTCCAATCACAATTGCTGTTTATAATTTTACAGATAAAACCGGGCAACGTAAGCCCAACAATACAATCGCTACACTTAGTAGCGCAGTAACACAGGGCGGAGAAGTTTTCCTTATTAAGGCATTGCAGGATGTCGGCAAAGGAAAGTGGTTTCAAGTTGTGGAGCGTGTTGGATTGGATGATCTGATCAAAGAGCGTCAGTTGATACGCAATCAGAGAGAAACTTACGAAGGTAAGGATTCAAAACCGCTCAGTCCCATGTTAGTTGCAGGTGTAATGATACAAGGGGGAATAGTAGGTTACGATAGCAATGTTGCCACTGGCGGCGCAGGCGCCGCACTTCTAGGTATTGGTACCAGTGCTCAATATCGAACCGATGAAGTAACCATTGTTATTCGTCTGGTAAGTGTACATACGGGCGAAGTTCTTGTCAGTGCCGGCGCAACGAAAACCATTCTCAGTGCTGGAGTAGATAACAATGTAATGAAGTTTCTGGATCAAGGAACAATGAGTGTTCAGATTGAGGCAGGAAAGAACGTAAATGAACCATCTACATATGCAGTCAGAGTAGCCACAGAGGCTGCTGTTGTAGATATGATTCGTCAGGGAGCAGTAAAGAAGTTGTGGCAGTTTGCATCAACAAGTAAAAAGAAAAACTAGGCAAACAGTTTCGAATAAATCCCACCATGGGGTGAGTTTTATGAGTAAAAAAATTTATGGGTTGATTGTTGCTTTAACAACCATGTTTATGGCATCCGCTGCTTTGGCACAAGCCAACTTAGTGTATATTGACCAAATTGGAAATAACAGTGTTATCGACGCTACACAAACAGGCGCCAATAATACCATGGGTAGTGAAACCGCAGTGACTAAACTTTATGGTAACAATCAAACAGTTACCGTTAGTCAGATTGGTAGCAATAATATTGCTGCTTTGAATATTCAAGGTAATAATGCCACTGTGGCAAGTGCTGTAACAGGCAGTTTCAATACAGTGACAGTTGAGTGCGGCGGCGGCATCGGAACTCTTGCTGCCTGTACAGACACTAACATCATACTAAATGCCACTGGCGATCATAACGAAATGACAGTCCAGTCAGGCGCTAAGAACACTTCTACTACTAATATTACAGGTGATACGAACTCACTATTGATTACGACCAAGACTAACAACCTATTAGGTGCAAAATCATTTGTATCAATTGTTGGCGGACTTAACGACGTGACTATTTTGCAGGATGGCCCTGCCGGTGGTAACGGATTTAGCGCCAAACTTGATATTACAGGAGCAAGCAACACAATAGGGGTATACCAGGGTGGATCAGTGGATAGTAAAGTCGATCTTAAGAGCGCCGGTTCTAACAATACTATTACTGTCCATAGTAACTAATGCTTGTGCAGATACAGTAGGAACCATAACAGAACAAACTGGCCCTGTTGCTTCTATTACACGCAATAAGGCCAGTATCACTACCACTGTGAGTACTCCTGTTGAAATGGAAGATGCTATCACAACTGCAAATGTTAGAATGGGAATAACATTTAAAGATGATAGCAAAGTACAGATAACTGAACAGAGCAAACTTGTCATTGATAGTTTTGTTTTTGACAATACTAAACAAGATGCAGGTAAATTAAGTCTCAAAGTTGCACTTGGAACCGCTCGTTTTGCCAGTGGTCAAATCGCCAAACACACTCCAGAAAATTTAAAAGTGGAGACACCGACGGCAACCGTTGGTGTGCGTGGGACTGATTTCACACTAACTGTTGATGAGATCGGTCGCAGTCTCATAATTCTGTTACCTAGTTGTCCCACAGGTTGGAAGAACATAGAAAAGGACTGCGTAGTGGGCGAGATCACAGTGACCAGTGATCAGGGCATGGTCATCATGAATCAAGCATTCCAAGCTACTGTTATTACAGCAAGAGAACAGAACCCCAGTAAGCCTGCTATATTAAAGTTAAGTGCTGATCAGATCAACAACATGTTGATTGTTACTCCTCCAAAAGAAGTCAAACAAAACATGGAGAATTCAACAGGAAAGACAGCATTGGATTTCAATGCGTTGGATAAAGATTTATTGAAATATACTGATCTCGATACCGACATGCTTACTAAGACTATGGGTGCTATAGATATCAACTATCTCGATACTAACTTCTTATTCAATATGTTAGACTTTCTTAATGCATCGATGTTAGATAATATGTTGAATGAAGAAGACAACCCCATGCTACCAAAATTTAAGATCAACAACAAAGCAGGTCTTAAATATACTATTGATGCGTTTACGTTAAAATTATACAGAGCTACTCCCAGCAACTATGCTGAAATCAATGTCGATAAAGATAACGACGCCGTTCTGATTTTAAAGCAAGATGATTTATCATTGACACAGCAGATTAATAAGGGAAACGGAACGCAGATTACAATAAGGCAAAGTAGATGAGATTAGTAGCATTTCTATGGTTATCTTTAACAAGCATTGCATCATCACAGACAATACCTCCTACTGGAAATTTTGTTTATATAGATCAGATAGGAGACAATAATAATATAACGGTTGTTCAACAGGATTCCGACAGACAAAGAGCAGCAATAGTTAATCGAGGTGATGGTAACATATTAGCAGCAACTCAACAAGGTACAGGACAGCATATTGCCAGCATCACAACATTAACTACGGCAAATAATAATAACAACATATTATCAATCGATCAAGTTGGTACAGGTAATCACATGGCCAGTATATTGCTGAATAATAGCACTGGTGCAAGCAATAACACAGTGGGCATCACTCAAGCGGGGGCAGTTGGTGCAAATAAGCAATTTACATTAGAACTACAGGGTAGTAAAATAGGTGTTAGTGTTGTACAAGATAACCCAACTACACCAGATTCTGCTAGTATGAGTATACAGTGCTTGACTCCACCCTGCGGCGGTTACAGTTATACTAAACATTAATTAAATCATTTACAATTTCTTCAACTGTTTTGATTGATTTTATATTTTTAACGCCCTGCCCAACAAACAAATGCCCTCCTGCGGCATTCACACCTTTAACTAGACTTTTGGTGTTATTTTTATCGTCGATCTCATCATCAATTTCAAATATGATACCATTTTGACTACGACCTTTGATATTATTTGTTATCTGACAATTGCCATTAATAATTTTTTCTTTTGAAATATTAGATATTTTCGATTCAGCACTAAATGCAAACACAGTACCCATACCAATTGTATTGGCACCCAATGCTTGTAATTCTTTAATTTCGTCGCCGGAACTAATTCCGCCACTTACTACGATATGTAAGTGAGGGTATTTTCTTTTACAGTCTGCTATTGCATCAGCAGTGTTTGGAAATAGTTGGTTGTGTAGATAAAGTCCGGCGCCACTTGGTCTCTTTATGTTCACTGCGTACAACGAGTCCGCCCAATTTTCTGTATAAACTGGGTAGTTATTATCTTTGGTAACTATCTTAAAATTGTATTCTTTAATGATCTTAATTGCTACCGGTAAGTTGAGTAACTTGCCAAGTTCTAAGAATGGTACTCTATATGATTTTAATATCTTAAAGAATGTAAGTAACCTCGAAGTTAATTTATCGGCATCACACAGAAACATAATATTGCAATGTCCAAATTCAAAATCAAACTTTGATAAATCTTTGGTTAATTTGTCAAAGTCATCTTCGTAATTTTCATAAACTAAACTTGGTAATATTCCTGCTTTTGAACATGCAATGGCTAAATCGATGTCAGAAACTCTGTTCATTGGTAAACAGATGATTGGATATTTGGTATTAAACGGATTATTCATGTTGAATACTTACCTGGTTAAAATATGCTTGACAAATAAACTTAATATGCTACTATTAACAATAGCAGTTAACGGAGCCAAAAATGTTTAGGATTATTGACGAGATTGCTAACAATAACAGTAAGTTGCATAAAGAAGCCGTGTTGGTACGAGAAGCAACTGCTGGCAATGATGTGCTATTTGCTGGTCTCAAGATGTGCTACGATCCCATGATCACTTTTGGTGTCAAGCAGATTCCCGAGCATATGAATCCCCAGAGTGGACAGAGTTTGGATTGGGAAGAGTTTTACGATCTTGCTAACAAACTCGAACTTCGAGAACTTACTGGTCATGATGCTCGCGATGCTATCGAAGCAGCAATGAATAAAGCCAGTGTAGCACAATGGAATGGTTGGTACCGTAAGATCCTTATTAAGGACATGCGGGCAGGATTCAGTGAGTCAACTATCAACAAGGCTGTAAAGAAGGCTAAGAAGCCAAACTATGCTGTGCCTGTATTTGAATGTCAACTTGCTCATGATGGTGCCAACCATGAAAGTAAGATCACTGGGCATAAAATGATCGAAGTGAAGTTGGATGGCGTGCGTGTCATTACAGTTGTTTATCCAGATGGTCGAGTTGATCAGTTCAGTCGTAATGGTAAGGAACTTGCTAACTTCCCTCATATACGCGAGCAGTTTGCTACAGTTGCTAAGAAGTTGGATGAAGCAATGGTCTTTGATGGCGAAGTAATGAGCAGCAGTTTTCAAGACCTTATGAAGCAAGTTCATCGTAAAAGCAATGTTGATGCGACAGATGCAAACTTGTTTTTGTTTGATTGGCTCAGTTTGGAAGAGTTTACCATCGGTCGTTGTAATATTAAGCAGGAATTTCGTACTGAGAACCTACGAGTCTTCATTCAAAAGGCTAAATTAGCCAATGTAAAATGCTTGCATAGTGAGTTAATTGATCTTGATACTGAAGATGGTCGTCTCTTGTTTAACAAGATTAACAAGGATGCAATCAAAGGCGGTTACGAAGGTATCATGATTAAGGATACTTATGCTCCTTATGAGTGTAAGCGCACAGTAAATTGGCTCAAGCAAAAACCCTTCATCGAAGTAACACTAGAAGTGATAGATATAGAAGAGGGTACAGGGCGCAATGAAGGTCGTCTAGGTGCGCTGGTTTGTGAAGGTAAGGACGATGGAAGAGTTATACATGTTAATGTTGGTAGCGGATTCAGTGACGCTGACCGCGATGCTATTTTTCATAGCAAAGTTTCTGTGGTTGGTCATAAGGTGGAGATTCGAGCCGACGCAGTCACACAGAATCAAGATGGATCATACAGTCTGCGATTCCCGCGATTCAAGACATTTCGCGGATTCGAAGTAGGCGAAAAACTTTGACAGCAGATAATTTTGGCTTTTATCAAATTGGAGAACTGAGAACTTTCAGTAAGATAGAAGCCATTGAATTAGAAAAAAGAACTGGAAAAGCCTCTCGTTGGAATTTCAACGATGAGGCATTTTCTTCTATAAATTGGCAGCAGGAACCACAACAAAACTTGTGGGAGATGTATAAAGATCGTGCAAGACAGATTCGTAATCAATATGATTATGTTGTTATTTTTTATAGCGGTGGCAGCGATAGCCACAATGTTCTTAATGCTTGGATAGATGCAGATTGTAAAATTGACGAAATTGCTACAATTTGGAATTATGGTGCTAGTGCAGACAAGCAAGATCATTGTAATGCTGAAGTTACAAATGTTGTACTACCTGACATTAAACTTCTACAACACAAAGGATTTAAATTTGAATTTAGGCTGATTGACATCAGTCAATATAGCCTTGATATTTTCAATTCATTTGGCACAAATTTTGAATATTATATTAATAGATACTTTAGTATTAACAATCCAGCCCGTGCATTATTCAGAGAAAAGATTGAAGATTATAAGAACATGATTGCAAGTGGTAAGAAACTTTGTTTTCTTTGGGGTGTTGAAAAACCTATTATTGGCTATGATGGACGATATTATTTTAATTTTATAGATGCATTGGATAACTGTGTCAATCCCTATGTTCAAGAACGCTATAATTTGGGTTGGTATGATGAATTGTTTTACTGGTCTCCCAATTGTCCCTTAATACCAGTAAAACAATCACATATAATTAAAAACTTTGTACAGATTTCCAATGATACCAATTGCTTTCAAAAAGAACATACTAATTTTGGATATAATAAAAATTTAAATCAATATCTATGTGTAGAAACTGTAAAGAATTTAATTTATCCAAGATGGTCTAACGATATATTTTGCAACGGTAAAGCAGGAAGTTTTATCTATAGTGATAGAGATATATGGTTTTTCAACAGTAATCTAGATCTAAAACAGCGTTATGATCAAATTGTGAAACACGTTGTGAGTTATGGACGCATCAAAGATAAAAATATAATCCCACATTCTAGTAAGCGATATTACTTAGAATAAATATTTACATGCTTAAGAAAATTGCTCTTAGTCCATGGACTGCTCTAATCACGTTATTATTGATTCTATCAGTTAGAATTGCTGATCCTAGTTTTATTGAGAGTGTGCGTTTACGATATTTTGATACACTTATCACAAATGCCATGCCTACTGAGAATGAACTTTATGTCGTAAACATAGATGAAGCAGCATTAGACAAATATGGACAGTGGCCATTTCCTCGTACAGTATATGCAGAAATTATACAGGAACTTTACAAGCGTAATGCTGGACTTGTAGTTTGGAATATCATGATGCCGGAAGCAGATCGCTTTGGGGGCGATGCTGCATTAGCAAAAGTTTTAGAAGATAATCCAACGATCCTAACTAACATACCTAATAGTAAAGATAAAAATACTGCTCGTAAGCCTGGAGCAGCAGTGTTAGGTCCTCAATATATGGATAGAATTATTAACTATCCAGGCATGATTGCTAACATACCTGAACTTGAACAGAATGCAGTGGGTATTGGTAATATCGTAACATTGCCAGAAATCGATGGTGTTACTCGTCGTATGCCATTAATCATTGCCAGTAATGGTAAATTATTTCCCAGTCTCAGCATGGAAGTTCTGCGTGTAGCAGCAAGTGATACCACCGTTCAAATTAAACTTAACGAAAACGGTGTTGAGAAGATGCGTATCCCAAAATTTGGACCTATTGTAACAGATAACTTAGGTCAAATCTGGATCGACTGGGCTCAACGCAGTAAGTCAACAAGTGTTACCAATCTACCTGATGATTTTTATCATGGTATTGTAGTAGTGGGCGTCAGTGCTGCTGGGCTAGGTAATCCTGTAGCAACAGCAAAAGGTGCTGTATTCCCGCAGGATGTACAGGCCGCAGTTATTAGCACACTACTGAACCAAGTGAATATCCAACGTCCCGATTATGCTGATGGTGCTGAAATACTTGTTTTGTTAGCAGCAGGATTAATACTATTATTCTTAACAAGGTGGGTATATGTTGGATTGGGAAGCGTTGTTGTTATGGCTGTGGCTGGCATTTATGGTAGCATGTATGCCTTTGATCATTATCTATCATTACTAGATGCAACAGCATTTACCGTTACAATTTTACTTGTGTCACTTCATGCATATGGAGTCAAGTTCGTAAGCGAGTTCCTCGAGAAGCAGGCTATAAAGAAGCAGTTCGCAGGTTATTGCAGTAAAGAAGTTGTTGAACTGCTACAGAAGGATCCAGATCTAATCAAGCGCGGTGTGCGTAAAGACGTATCAGTTATGTTCAGTGACCTACGTGGCTTCACTCCTATCGGTGAACACTATGGAGATGATGTCGCTGGACTTGGCAAATACATGAATGGCTACATGGATGCCATCAGCCAACCTATGCTAGACAACAAGGGCATGATCATTAAGTATGTAGGTGATGCGTCCATGCATCTACATGGTGCTCCAATAGAAGATCCTAATCACGCTAGAACTATCGTTAGAGTAGGACTAGAAATGTTGGATAGAGTAGATGAGTATACTAAGATAATGGAAGCACAGGGTTTGCCACCAGCAGCGATGGGATGGGGCTGTAATACAGGTATTGGCTTCATTGGTGAAATGGGTAGCACAGAGAGACACAGTTATGATATCCTAGGTGATATGGTTAGCACTGCGGCACGACTAGAAGCCCGTTGTAAGGCTTATGGTGTGCTATGTATCATTGGTGCTGAGACATACAATAGGACCAAGGATGACTTCTTTTATCTGCTACTGGATAACTTACAGCCCAAGGGCAAGACAGTGGCAGACTTGATCTATACAGCACTAAGGACTAAGGGTGCTGACTATACTATAGATCGTTCAGTCCACGATGCGATGCATGAACTATACAAACAGAAGAGATTCGACGAAGCCGCTGCTATGTGTAAGGAGATGAAGGACTTACACTTCTTTGGCGGGCAGATGGACAAGTATTACAAGATATGGATCGAGCGTTGTGAATTTATGAAGCAGCAGGATCTAGGCGATAACTGGAACGGCGAATTCATAGCACACGAGAAATAAGATATTAATTTTTTAGTTTATTAATTTCTTCTGTTAAACTATCCACTTTTGCACTTAGTTCTTTAATTGCTTCGATGAGCAATGGCACCATCTTTTCATACTTAACTGCAAGATACCCATTGTCGCGTTCTGTTACTACCTCAGGCATTACTTCATTGACTTCTTGTGCTATGATCCCTACTTCTCTCAATTCTGTGTCTTTACCTTCAGCAAGATTATTCCAATTAAATGTTATTCCATTGAGAGAATTAACTTTGATTAGTGCATTTTTGATAGATTTAATATTAGTTTTTAATCTCAAATCTGAAGTTGCAAAAGCAGTAATATCTCCCTTAGATATGAGACCTGCAGATGTTACAGCCAGCATTGGAACTCCGTTGGGATTAACAGTAAACAAATGAGTTGAATCCCAATAAGCACTGCTTGCTCCTGCACCTTGCCAGATAAAGTACTTTGTTCCAGTATTGCCAACATCTTGCCAAAATGCTCCATCAGAGCCTCTACCGCCTGGTGTGGTAGAAAAAACTTGTGATGTAACTTGTTTGGTTCCAATTAGATAATTTGCCTGAGCCGTTCCACCAACAGTTAGATTAGAACCATTTGTAGTAATAGATGCTGCACCTTGAACGGTTGCTGAATCCTTGAAGTATGCCAACTGTCCTGCAGATCCCGTGCCACTTACTGTGCCGGACCCAATACCATTGGTTGCAGAACTGATAGCATCGTCGACATATTGTTTGTTTGTAACGTGATTTCCAACTGTTGGTATAGTAGGCAATACAATGTTTATTCCTGCAGGAATGAACAGTGATGCACTGTCCATAGTTAGAACAGAATTTTTAAGAGCAGATGTTGAACTCCACAATGGTATATGACCATTGGTTCCTGTTCCTGTTACCGTTCCGCCAGTTAGATTTATATTACTAATCGCATTATCAACATATATCTTAGATGCCAATGGCACTAGTTTGCCATCAACGTAGGATAAAGTTGCTAATGTTGATGCAACTGTGTCGGTATATTGCTTTGACAGAGTTAAGATATTATCAACATATATTTTATTAGTTGCATGTGCTCCAAATGTTGGTGCTGTGGGAATTGAAACTGATCCATTTACTGACAAATCTATTCCATTAGTAGAAATTCCCGAGGTACCTCTAACAGTATTAGTATAACTAAAGTAACTCAACTGCCCTGCTGTTCCAGTTCCTGTTACTGTACTAGGGTTAGCAATAGATGCAGTACTTTGAATCGAACCATCTGGAAATCTGATTCCACCGCCACCGCCAAATGGTAATACTATGGTTCTTGCAGTTAGTATTCCCTGAGCCATTGTTAAATCAATGCCATTTGTTGTGATATTTGAAGTACCTTGAATAGCCTTAGGATCAGTGAATGATGCTAGTTGGCTCGAACTGCCACTACCTAAGATATCACCACCAGCAATGCTTACCCATGCTGTGCTACCTTCTCCATCAGTCTGCAGGAATTGCCCAGATCTTCCTAGGCTAGCGGGATAATTTACTCCCGATGCACTTAATCGACCGGAGATTAAAACATTAATGCCATCAGTAGTAACACCACTGGTGCCTTGGAAATCGCTTCCATTTTTAAATTGTATAGAACCATTGAATCCATGTGGTGTAACCGACACACCAGAGGTATAAACATTCCCGTTGCTCCAATATATACCACTATTAATGTTCATTGTATCGATATTAGCAACGGATGAATTAAGGTTACCTGCTAAAGTTAGATTTTGTCCGTCGGTAGTTAGACCAAATGCACCATTGATGTATCCATTGTCATTGAATTGCAATGTCGAAGCACTTCCGCCGGGTGTTGCTTGACTGGTAAACACGTTGCCATTGGCGTTCCAGAATATTCCAGTCGTTGTAAAGAGTCTGGCAACGCTTGCATTGGCCATCGTAGTTGTTTCGGATACTTCTAGATTGGCTATAGAAATAGAACGAGGCAATACATATACGTTTGAGAACAAGCCGTGATCATAAACTTTTAACTGTTTATTAGCAGTGTCATACCAAAGTTGACCATCGATAGCTTTTGGGGGTGGTGTATTATTACTAAAGTTTTCAAGTAACTTGAGTAGGTCAGTATTGATAATCGGCCCGTATCCTAGATACCCATCACCAACTAATCCAATATCTAGATCATTGTTTACGGTACTATTAGATAGTGTATAACTTACAGTTTTTGAGGTATTGTAAATAGGACTGGTCATATGTACTCTCTTTTTTAATATTTATTAGAGTTTACACTTTAGCCATTTCCGCCCGAGGCTTCTTTATCGTCAGGTGTTGGTTCTTTTAGTTTAGTTGTTTTTGCATGAGGATTTAGTGCTTCGTAGAGTTCCTCATGTCTCAACATTAGCACAATGTTAACTTTTTGATTTAATCTAATTAGATCATTATCCAACATACGAATGCGATCAATCAGTGCTATTAACACTGTATTGGCATCACCTAATACAGGTTTAATCTCTTTAGTTGCCCATGTCCAAACAAAGTATATCATATAGCCCATGCCGCCCGCCGCAACAATGGGAAAACCATATTTGTTGATTAGTTCTGCTATCTGTTCCATTTGATCACTTTAATATTCGATATAAGATTTCACTGAATATATATCCTACCGTTGAAAAATAAACTAATGATAAGAAATATACTGGGTATAAGATAACTTTGCATCTATTAGACATTTCATATTCCTCAAAACGGGAGCCAACCCCATAATCCTTGACTCATTAAAAAAGCACCTATAGAGCTAACCATGATGCTTCCCCAAAACATTGGCATACTAACCGCAAGTATACTTGCTGATAATATAACAATTCCTAGTTGAAATGCAGTACCAGCAAATGTAAACCATGGACTACGTTTCTTAGCAGCATCTCTATCTTCCTCTAATTGAATTGCTTTGTTCATTAATTCTTTTTTACCTTCACCTGATTTTGGATCAGATTCATAACGGTCAAATTTGGCTTTAAGTTCATCTGCTCTTTTAGTATTGTTGGCTACGATAGCATCTTCTATCTGTCCTTCAACGATACTCTGCTTAATACTCTTGGCTTGATAAAAATTCCAAACATCATTTGCTTTAATGGTATTGGTTAATACACTACCACTGATACTATTAGCAACGTAGGTATTAACAGCAAGCAGTGCAGCAATCACAGTAATCGTCCACCCTGCTTTATCTTTTATCTGTGCTTCACGTTCGCTTCTTGTCAGTGGTTTCTTCTCATCTGCCATTGTAATTTCCTTTTTTAATGAACTTTGTTACTAAATTCTTATCTCTAGTTATTAAGTATACCCAATCATTAATTAACACTGTATAATATGCTATTCCATCTGTTATTCTTTCGATGACTTCGACTTTGATGTCAGCCACCGTGTGTAAAATCCCATCCGACTAATAAAGCAAGAGCGAATGCTATCACTACAAAAGCGTATATAGTATATGTAAACAGTTTTTCCATATTAGTCGCGTCTAGCATCGTTCTTCCCATCTGCTCTGGCAATTCTATCTACGTCAGGTTTAACACCTAACGCATTACTAACTAACGTATCAATACGAATGACATCATGGTTCATTGTTTTAACTCGGTTATCTAGCGCCATGATGATACCCTTCATGCCATTGACACTGCTCATAACACCAGCTAAGATAAATTTCAATGTGAGAAAGATAAAATAACCGCCGGCACAGGCTGCTGCAATCGGAAACCCAACTTCCCCAACGAACTTAAAAAACACTTCCATGATTGATAATCCTAAAACTTATGTTGTATTTAACATTGACAAGTTCAAAAGTATAGTATATAGTTATAAAATGAAACTTGACAGAGACATAATGGTAGATTTGGAAACACTTGCTACCAGCCCAAATTCAACAATTCTGACCATTGCTGGAATTCGATTTAATTTTAGCAGAGAATATCGCAATATTGATAGCCCATACGACATGGATTATTTCTATTGCCGTGTGGATACCGAAAGCCAACCTACTAGAGATATCGATGATGATACTGTATCTTGGTGGGCCAAACAGGATGAGGATGTAAAGATTGAAGCATTTAGTCCAGAAGATAGGCTCAGCATCCAAGACGCTATGCTTGCATTCAATCATTGGGCTAGTGGAGCAGATCGTTATTGGGCCAATGGTTCAACATTTGATTTCCCCATTCTAGAAACTGCTAATAAGCAGTTGGGATTTACAAGTCCGTGGAAGTACTGGCAAGCAATGGATGCTAGAACAGTATATAAACTCTGTCCTGTACATTATAGTCCTGCGCAATTTAAGCATCATGCATTATTTGATTGTCTGAATCAAATACAAAAACTAACTGATTGTTTTAAAAGAATGAACATCGAACAAATTGGTTAATAAATAGATTCTAATTTAAGGAGAATGGAATGGCATACTGGGGTTATCATCTAATTTTAGATTGCGCTGAACTTGATAATGCTGCAATCACTAGTCGCGATACAATTTACAACTTCGTCAAGACACTTGTCAATGACATTGATATGGTTGCTTATGGCGAACCACAGATCGTAAATTTTGGATCTGGCAACAAGGCCGGATATACTCTTGTTCAACTTATCGAAACTTCAAATATCTGTGCTCACTTTGTGCCCGACGATGGCATGGGTGGTAACGCCATGTATCTCGATGTGTTTTCATGCAAGGAATATGATGATCAAGTTGTTATCAATCTTGTAAAGAAGTTCTTTGGAGCCAAGTATGTACGACCTAACTATCTAACTAGACAGGCTTAATGATTAAAATTAATTTGGATACATATTGTCCTAGATTATTCTCTTTTTTTGATACAAACAAGAATGGAGCATGTTGCAGGATCGACGAGAAGTTTCTGAGATTTAATAATTTCAAAGAAATGATCGACGATCCTGAACATAAGAAGTTAACCGCAGATCTTGCTCTGTTTGGTAAAAAAAATGAAGCATGTGCAGGCTGTTGGTATGAAGAATCATTGGGAATGTTTAGTCTAAGAAAACAAGCATTAGAATTTTTTACAAATAATAATATAGAATATCCCAGGCAAAATAAATTAATTTTTCTTACAATTGATACTGGTAATAACTGTAATCTAGCATGTAGAACCTGTGCGCCTGCTGTTAGTTCAGGATGGTGGAAAGAAACAAATACATTTGATAAAAATCAAAACTGGGGATCTGCATCTATCAGAGAACTTAATTTAGCATATTGGTTGCTGGAAGATCTAAGTAATGTCGAGAAAATTTTAGTACTAGGCGGTGAGCCTTTTCTAGATACTAAGCATTTAACATTGCTTGAAGAAATTTTTAGACAACGTGGCGATAGTAATATACAAGTACACTATGTTACTAATGCAACTATAAAGTTATCACAGCGGCACAGAGAAGTCTTAACTAAGATAACAGGACTTCAGATTGGATTAAGCATCGATGCAATCGAAGATAGATTTCATTATATTAGGACTGGCGGGCATTGGCAAGATGTATTAGAAAACATCAAAGATTATCGTACACTGAATTCTACAGTTAAGATTGGTGTAAATGTCACTGTTAGTATCTATAATGTACTTTATCTAAATGAAGTTTTCAATTGGGCACTGGACAATGATTTTATCTTAAATTTTATGTTTGCGTACACTCCATTTGCTGTTAGTTTTAAGACATTGGATACAGATCGTAAAAATAAAGTAATTGAAAAATTACAACAGAGTAATCACGATATGACTGCAATTATACAGCATATAAATGATTGTGAGTATAGTAACAGTTCATATATGGCATTTATTAGTCAAACAGTAAGAACGGAAAAATTTCGTAAACTCAAACTATCTGATTATTTGCCCGAACTAAATTCACTTATGTTTTCTTAGATGATTTCCCACCAGTTGCTAATGCCAACTTTGCTTTTTCTTTTGGAGTTAATGTAGGTGCGGCTTTACTTTTAATGGTCTTGGTTTTCTTTTCTTTCTTTGCAGTATCTATATCAATACTCTTACGACCAAATTTAGGATACATTACAATTCTTGTATTTGGTATACCAAGATCATTTCTATTACCAAAATATCGTGCTATAAAGATAGGTTGGTAACCTTCAGGCAGATCATCGCCGTTGTTTAAAACTAATAGTGCAGATAATTTGTATTTGTTATTGCCTATCTTTTCTAATTTTGGATCACCCTGAATAACAACGTTCACATTGTTAATTCCAAATGGTCCACCAAAGTCTTTACCATATACTGCTTTCTTTTGAAGATCAGGATCTTTAATAGGATATGACAATGCAGTAGCACCACTAGGCATACCGTTGGGATATTTGCTTAGAAATCTACGAACAAAGCTTTTAACTTCAGGATGATTTGCAAATGCTGAAACACCTGCCCATTGACCAAACTTTTTAGGTGTTGCAGGACTTCCATCTTTATGACTAATATATGCAACAGGTTGATTATTTGCATCCACTAGGTTGAAATCACTTTTTGGTGTTCCATTAACATTAACAACACCGGTAGCCTTAACTACTTCGCCGCCGACGTCGATTAGTATGTAGGGCTTGTTACCTTTTAATTCTGTAATTTTCTGTTGAAGTGTTTCTAATGCTTTTGTTTCTTTGTCTAATCTTCTGCCACTTGCTTCGCCGCCTAGATCAGCAGTCTTTTCGAGTTGTGTAAATTTAATTATTGCTTCTTCATGAGTTTTAGGTGCAATCCATTCTTCAGTGCCAACTTTACGACGAGCAGCAACATCAAACATTGATGGAATATTGCCACTACTAAATGCACTTTTTGCGTCAGAAGTTACTTTTAATTTAACTTCTTCGTCACCAACAGTTTTAAATGGCAAGCGTTTTGTAAATTTATTAATAAAAAGGGCAAGTCTATCTTCTCTTTTTGCTACTTCTTTCTCAGACGCATTTGGGCCAGCAATTAAATCGCTTCGAGAAAGTGCTTTCTCAGTTAGTTTTTGTTCAAGTTCAAAAAGTCTCATTGCTGTAATGCCTTCAATGCGTTCTCAATTCTGTCTGCTTCCTCAGCATCAACTTTGATTTGACCAGGTTTTTTATTTTCAGTTGATCTTAATTTTGGTACTAATGCTTTTAAAAATTCTATACGTTTTGGATTTTTTGCTTTTAAAAATCCCACTATACTTTCAACACTATCTAAATCATTTCTTTTTGCATTTGGGCCCAACAGTGTTGAAGCAATTACATCTGGATCAGTTGACAATACTTGCTCAGTTTGTCTATTCATTAATCCTTTTTGCCAACTATATTTTAAATCACCTTGACTCTTGGCAATACTACTCATGATTAAATTACGATCTGCGCCACTATACTTACTAGCGTCTCCTGCACTGAACAAGCCAAATTTCATCTGTTCAATGTCATCGCCAAACATAAAGTCAGTTTGCACAAATCCCTTTTGTGTATTACCTTGAATTGGTGTCTTAAAGTGTACACTTATTCCGGTCTTATCAAGCCACCCACCTTTAAACTTTGATGTGTTAACAAGTTCATTCTGAGGAATGCCCTGTTTCTGAAGCCATGCTAATAAACGAGAATATAATTGATCTTTTCCGATTGCCTTTTGGTCAACTGCAATATCCAAATCGCCTGATGTCGCTTTCTTTCCGACGCTTCCCAGCGTGTTATCTACAAGAGGTAATCCAGTAATTGTTTCTAACCACTGTATAGTAGGGGCAATGTCATCTTTATTGATTCTAGTGGTGGTTACTTGTCCACTGGCATCTTTAAAAACATTGCCACCTTCCACGATATACTTTCTAAATTCAGAGTAGCGCATATGTTATTTATAATCATGCTATCTTGAATGAAATGTAATCAGTTATGGCTTTGGCAATGTCCATGTTACAATATTGTTCCATGCCTTCAAACCCTGGAGCACTGTTAGCTTCGCAAACTTTAAAACCTTCTTTATCAAATAATAAGTCAATGCCAGCAATATCAAGTCCCATGATCTTAGCGGTTTCTCTAGCTAGAAATTCTATCTCTTCATTGATTTCATATTCTACGCCGGTGCCGCCACCACTGATATTGGCACGGAAATCATTGTTTGCACTGGTTCTCTGCATTGCTCCGATTACCTTGCCTCCCACTACCCATACTCTAAGATCACTGCCAACTTTAGCGTCGATAAACTCTTGGATGATCATTGTCTTCTTAGCATTTAGACTTTCGATAAATTCCATAAGCGCATTGAATGCACTTATTGTTTGACAAAGATGCACACCTTTTCCATAACTACCTGTTATAACTTTAACAACACAGGGAAACCCAATCTCACTGGCAACCAGGTCTGCATTAATAGGCCACCGTACCAGCATTGTCTTAGGAATTGGAATACCATGTTTAGCAAGTAACTGGCAGGTCTGTAGTTTGTCTTTAACCATATCTATGCTTGTGCTACAGTTAATAACTGGGATACCTAAACTTTCTAGTTGGCGCATGACAGCAAGGCTGAAGTAAGTGCTGCCACTACCTGTTCTAACTAACACAGCACTGGGTAATGAATTCTTAATCCCATCTGACCAAATATCAGTGAGGTCTTTCTTGTTAACAATCAGATCAAATTTATCAGGATGAACTAATCTTGTTTCAATGTTGTTTTCATTGAAACTTTCTACTAGACGACGATTTTCATATTCGTCCAACTTTTTCTTACTAAGAATCCAAACTTTATTGCTCATATCGATACTTATTTGGTTTGTTAATTGTTCATTAATATCTAGATTATACAGTATTCATATTAGCAACGTAATGGAGTTGAGTATGATTCCCACAGTGTACACAGATCCACGTATTACATATTATCGTAATCAAAGTCATAACAATTACGAAAATGCTGAATTTAGAATACTTGACATTGAAACAATTAAAGCAGACATAGTTGATTGTCTCGGTGCAGTATTGGCTAGATGTTGGTTAGATAAAGCAATGATGGAGGAATTACGTAGTGATCCTCACTATTGCTTGCTACAGCATGGGATGGTATTACCAAAAAGTTTGGACATTCAAGTTGAAACACATCGCGGAACTAATCGCACTCAAGTGGTAGTTTATGAGATCAAAGACAATCAAATGGGGAAGGTCTGCTCACTACGTATGAGCATGTTGGCTTCAGTCTAGTACTTGAAACTTGGGAAAATATCTAATAAATTTATCCCCTGGGAAGTCTCTTACTCTTTTGATTCTCCCCACAATCTCATCATAGAAGTTCCAAGCAAGTGGAACGAAGCAGATCTCGCGATGCTTGTGCTTTTCTAACTCTTCGATGGTCACGATAGGAATATTGCGCCCTGGGGTAAACTTGCCTTGTTTTAGTGGAGCATCATCAATGATAAAATCTAAATCAATCTGTGCGTAGTTTAATAATGTCATGCCCTTTGCAGGCGCACCATATCCAACTACTAGACGATTTTGATTCTTGCTTTGCCAATTAACAGCAGCAACTAAGTCATTGACAACATATTCGCTATTATTAGCCCACTTATGATAAGTGTTAATATTATGCAAACCTGCAGATTTTTCAAGGTCTAATAGATTTTTAAGTCTTGCTGGTTTTTCCTGGCCTGTACTCAATACATAGATTCCACTGCCACCGTGTATTGTACCTTTGACAAAATCAATGATATTGATACCGGCACGTTCTGCTAATGCTAACATACTGCTATGAGTATAGAAACTACGATGCTCGTGATAGATAGTATCAAACTCACCGTTGACGATCATATCGCACTGACTATTCTGTATGAATAATAATGAGTAATCATTCATCTTAGTTTTGAGCAACTGTAAAAACTCAAGAGGATTATCATTATGAGCAAATACGTTTTGTGCATATAATATATCAAATGTCTTATTGGGTAATTTTTGTATGCTCTTATTGTTTAAGAAATCACAGATGATATTGTGATTCTTGCTACTTGTTGGATATATGTTCTCAGCAGGATCGATACCCCATGTCTCATATCCCATAGCCTTAAAGTAGTTAAGTTGACTGCCATCATTGCATCCAATCTCTAATACACTGCCATTGGGATAGCCAAATGGTATATATTCTACAGCAAAATCAGCAAACCAATCAAAATATTCCAACATGGTTCTGCTAGTACCACTTACATATAGATAATTCTTAAAAATGATTCGTGGATCAACTCCATGCGTTAATTGGATATGCCAGCAGTCCTTGCATACCTGAACTGCCAATGGGTAGGACTCTTCTGGTTCAGTGGCAGTTGCTTTGAAACTGTTAGCAAGTGGTTGCTTGCCCAAATCAAAAACAAGTTCTAGATGGTCTCTGCCACAGCACAGACATTTATCAAATTTTGTAATATTATCTATCATAATATTAATTTATATGAAATGCATGGATGGTTCAATATATTACTTGACGATGTTGTTAGTTTATGTCATAATAGACTATGATTAATTTTCCAGACATCCCCAGTGATCAAAGTTGCAAGACAGTTAATCCAAATCTGTTTCGCTTCTTTCAGAAAACCTACTTTAAACACACAAAGGAAATCGCTACTCCATCATGGTCCGAAGCAGAAGTAGTCCAATGGTTAGATTTTGAATTAGATGATGCTAAATATCTATATGACGCACTGGATAAGAATATTAGGTAGTATTTTAATCACTCTCGGAATACTAACATTGGTATTGGGAGTCATCATTGGTATCTCATTTTATGTTTGGACACTGATCGAAAGTGAACAATATATAATGGGTGTGGCAACGCTGGGATCCAGTCTAATAGTAGGCGGTTTTACGTTGCGTAAGATCTTCAAAGAACCTGCACAAAAAATATAATATACCTTACTAATTTTATTGCAAATATATCAGTTGACTCCTGTATTGTCTATGCTATTATGCATAGTTAACTTAAACAGGGAGTATGCAGCATGTTTAATGTAGCATCTTTTGCAATTAAATATCCCAAACATAGCCCTAAGTATGAGGGAAAGTCTCTGTATAGCAAAATAAAAGCTACAGAAAAATGGATAGAGTATAGCCTAGACGTTACAGAGATGACCAAATTGCTTACAAATGCAACCCGCGAGGAAAGGTATGTATTGCTTGCAGCAATGCAAATAGCAGAACGTAAGCGTGACTATATGTATAAGCACCCCAATTTTAACTTGCAAGCAGCCACTTTTGAGTTTAAACGTGCAAAACGCTTGCTAAAAATCTAACAATTTCAAGGGGTTAGTAGCAATGCTAACCCCTTGTTTTCATTGAAGAATCTTTTCGGTTGACGTATCCTAGTTTGAGTATATTATAGCAATATAAAGACAGACAGCGCACAACGGTCAACGGCAGCGGCTGGCTCATAAGGGTTAGTGATTACTAACCGTGCGGGGTAGAAGTCCCAATCTTTGCGCCGAGTTACACAAGTGTAACAGAAAATGTTACAAAAAAGTTGGGAAAAAGGTCAAAAAACAGGTTGGCAGATTCCCAAAAGGTGCTAATATAACAATATAGGGAATGGGGAATGGTCCCCAAAAATGGAGTGTAAAAATGGAAAAGCTTTTCTCTGTTGCGGGTACCTCTGCTCTCGAGGGTGTTGTTAAGTTCCGTGTTGCTAATGGCTCTGCCGCTGCTCGCACTAAGGTGCTTGCTCGTAGCGGGCACACCGACATTAAGCTTGTTGATCTTGCCAAACCCATGTCTAAGGAAGCGGCTATTGCGTTCGTTAAGTCTCAAGGCTCTGCGTTCTCTGCTGAGACTGCTACTAAGCCCGCTAAGGTTGCTAAGGTACCTAAGCAGAAGACTGTAAAGTTGTCGACCATCGTCAAGCAGGTCTCTAAGAAGTTTGTTACTGCTAAGACCACTAAGGAAGTGCCTGCGGAGCAGTTGCTTGCTGAGGTTGGGATCCAGCCCTCTGCTAATAGCATTGCAGAGATTGCTAAGATTAAGGCGAAGAATCTCGAGACCATGCGTCGTGTCACTAACAAACTCGCTGCTCTGCGTAACTATAACTGATACTAAAAAGGGAGGTTGACAGCCTCCCTTTTTGTGCTACTATAAACTATCAACTACGAGGTGTGTGATGACTATTACGGAACTTAATCAGGCTATCATGTTTGGTGAATTCACAAATGATCAACTCAATAGTCTTATGATGGCTATCAAGTTTAATCGTTCTCGCTTGGGCAAGCAGAACAAGTATGCGTTCAGCCCCGGCGACACTGTTCGTTTTGACAGCCGAGGCAAGCGTTATGTCGGCATTGTCAAGCGCATCCTCGTTAAGAACATTGTCGTGCAGACGTCAATTGGTACATATCGCGTTCCTGCTAACATGCTTGAAGCAGCTTAAGGAGAATTGACATGGCTACTCGCAGCATGATTGGTATTGTTGAAAACGATGGTACGGCAACTGCTATCTATTGTCACTGGGACGGCCATCCTGGGAACAATGGTCGCTTGCTTCGTAAGTATTGGGATGATGCTTACCTCATTGATCACCTCATGGCATTGGGTAACCTCAGCTACCTCGGTCAGGAGATTGGCGAGCGGCAGAATTTTGATCAGCCCACTGACCGCAATTGGTGTCTTGCATATGGACGAGACCGTAACGAGCCTAAGCAGTATGCAACTTTGTATGCCAGCAAGGACGACTATGTTAGCAATGCTGTTGGTGACCATGGTGCAGATTATATCTACCTTTGGGAAAACGATATGTGGCGTTGCTGGGACTACGAGGGAAAGCACATCAACTTGTATGACATGAACGTGGAGGCTTGATATGAGGTGGTTTGTTCTTGTACTTGTACTGATATTCCTTACTCTTTTTGGTCCGATCATCACAATATGGGCACTGAACACCCTGTTCCCTGTGTTGGCTATTCCATACACTATCGAAACATACTTTGCTGTAATGGCAATTGGTGTGTTCCTCAACACTAATATCTCTAACAAAAAGGATTAATACTATGCCAAATTGGTGTGCTAATACCGCAGTCTTCAAGCATGAAGATGCCAATCAAGTTACCAAGTTGATCGCAGCATTTAACGATGGTTGCTTGTTCAATGCCTTCGTTCCATGTCCTGCAGAGTTGCATGAAGAAACTACTGTGGGTGAAGATTTTGTAGTTCGTGATGCTGCTAGGATTGCTGCTAACATTGACAAGCATGGATATGCCAGTTGGTATGATTGGAACATCGAACACTGGGGAACCAAGTGGGATGTCAGCAGTGAAGGCAATGCTGAAGAGACTGATCCCAATACTGCATCGCTATATTTTGATAGTGCCTGGTCGCCTCCAATTGCGTTCTACAATGCAATGTGTGGCATGGGATGGGAGATCACTGCATACTACTTCGAACCTGGCATGAACTTCTGCGGCATGTTCGATAATGGCGATGATGACTATATCGAGATCGAAGGCGATGCATCCTGGGTAGAGGACAATGTTCCTAAGGAACTTAATGAAATGTTTGGTATCTCTGATATGATGGCAGATTTTGAAGATGATGAACAAGAAGAGGATGGTTCAGACTAATGAGATTTTTAACTATACTAATGGTAGCAATTGCTACACCTGCTTCTGCAGAAGTTTGGACAACTGGTAATTGTGTCACCCAACTCGGTGATAAAATTGACTATATAATCCACGATGGCAAAGGATTTATATCCTATAACGATAGTCAACCTGAGCCAATGTTTTCAGAAAAGAAAGACAATATGGGAATTATTACCCATATTGGCAATAAAGGAAATATGACACTTGCTGTTAATTTAAATAACGGCAGAGGCTATTATATTACTTCATATGATAATGGCACAAGAACTGAAAGCAATGTTGCTTGTAAATTAGGAACAATTGGCAAATGAAAATTTTAGTTGAGTTTGTGGATCCTGTTACAGATGAAGAGCACGAAATTACGATGGAAGGTCCTGAGATGGACACTGACGAACTTCGAGAAGTTGTGCTTGAAGCATTGGAAACTGCTTTTGGAACTAGATTGCCAAAAGATATTCAATTACAGATTTCGGAAGTTGCATCAGGAACTATTCATTGACATATACAATTTAATTGTATATTATAAAATAATAGGAGATCAAAATGGCTAAGACAATATCAATGATCAGTGATAAGCTCACTAAGGTAAATGAACAATTTACTGTTAGTATGTATGATAATGGTTATATGTTTGAAATTGGCGGAACAGACATCGATGATAATTGGAAGACTGCTAAGATTATGTGTAATACGCTAGCCGATCTTGTAACTCTTGTCAAAGAAGCAAGCGAGATGGAACGGCGTGACTAAGATGGATAACTTTTGGCTTTCAAAAGCAGCAGAAACTGAAGCCTACTTAGATCAGTTGCGTGTAGAGTTTGAAGAAACTACTAGAGCCTATAAGGATCGTATTAAAGAACTTGAACGCACATTGTTAGAGGCTAATTTAAATGCACAGTCTAGAGGAGTTACCAGTGAGAATATTCAGTGAGTTATATTTTCGAAATTTGTTGAATACACTTTTCTATCTTCTTGTTGGCACAAGTAGTACAACAGGAATTTTCATCTTAGTTAAGTATGTTTATGTTCAGGACGTTATTGCAATTTCGATGTCATCAGTTTGGGCATTTGTTCTAATCATGATCTATAGCGATACGATTGCACGTCGTGAAAATCAGTATTTGCTACTAGCACAGAGTTTTGACTTCCATCGTACACTACGTCCTGACAATCGTATTGGTGCTGTTGTTCCAGTAGTAACTGCTCCACCAGAACCTGTAACAGAACCTGTACCTGAAAAGAAATCTGAGATCAGTAAGATTGAATTTGTCCATACTATGGAAAAGTCCATGGATCCCTCTAAGGAGAAGACAGCATGATTACCAAGCAGGAAATGGAACGTGTTTGGAACGAAGAGCAGCCAGGCTGGCTCAAGGATTTTTCCAAACGCACAAAGAAGATGAAGGCATTTACTGTAACTCTTAAGCCTTATACTAAACAGTATCTCGAACCTGTATCTGCGGTTGTATATGCTAAGAATGCTAAACAGGCTGAATATGATAAACCATATGATGCTCTAAGAAAGAAGTATCCAGAACATTTCGAAAAGAGCCCATATGGAAATCATCATTGGCTAAAGCCAGGAATTACGGTAGAAACTCATGTCTCAGAAGTATCCTAATCCTAATTGGATCGATGATAGTCCATGGAATTCAATTGAGGAATTTGAAAAGGAATTGGAAGCCAGTTGGGAAGAAACAAAAAGACAAGGGTTTGAAAAAGGCATCTTGACACAGCGTGAAGATGGTGCTATAATTGGTAGAGGTCATCCAAGCAAATTGTTTGATGCTGTTGAAAATAAAGTTAAATAACTTAGGAAATTGAATGCTTTATACCATTGTTGCAAAAGACAGTATGGAAGAACTAATTGAGACCGTACAGAAAATGATTAATTCTGGATGGCGTCCATTGGGTGGTTTTGTTACAGTTGATCGTAAGCATTGGTTTCAAACTATGACAAGGGCTTAAATTTTTGGGGGCGGGTGTTGGCACACGGGAGGGTTTTATAAACCCTTTAGCAGTAGATGACTGTTCTTGACTTGGTTCGATCCCAAGCGTCCCTACCATAATAATGCGCTGGTAGCTTAGTGGCTAAAGCCGACCGCTCATAACGGTCTGATCGGGGGTTCGAGTCCCTCCCGGCGCACCATAATACAACATGAAAGAGAAGCAATGCTAATCAAGCTTACGAATGCAGCAGAAGAACATAAAGGTAATAAACTATTTCTACACAGTAATTGGATCGTTAGTGTGTTTTCAGTTGCTACACAAGATGGCGGTAGTCTCAGTACAGTTGTTTATGGCGGACCGCAGGGCACAAGTTGGAGTGTAGAAGAAAGTCCTGAACAGATTCAATCACTAATCAACGCATTGGGGTAATGACATGGCTAAGGAAATTGATACACGGGACTATATGGCAGAATTTCTTGCTGCTGGAAAGACTATAACAACTATTCCTGCAGGGCAGCGTACAGACCCTGAGAATATTCAATTAAAGTTTACCGGCGGTCGTCCTAAGAAGGTCGCAGAACCTAAAGTTGAGAAGAAAGGTAAGAAATGATTCGACAAGATATTGTTAATATTCTATCCAATGGCATTCATGCTATCACATTTACTAAGATAGATGGCACAGAGCGTACAATGATTTGTACTCTTGATCCAACAATATTGCCTGTTGTTGAAATAAAAGAAGAGAAGGCTGTTCCTCGCAAGTTAAATATGGAGACGCTACGGGTGTTTGTAACAGATATTCGAGAGTGGCGTAGTTTTAGAATTGAAAATCTTAAGAGCATCGAAGGAGTTTAATATGTACGCAACAAGTGTTCCACAGTATGACATGGGACTACGTTCATATCTATTGGGCGTGTTTAATAACATGAGTATCGCATTGTTTATCAGCGGCATCGTCAGTGCTTATGTTGGGCTCAGTCCTGACCTTGCTGCTGCCATCTGGGGTACGGCATTCAAGTATGTGGCAATCTTTGCTCCACTTGTATTTGTATTCATAATCACTTTTATGGCAAGTAGCATGTCAGCGAGTACGGCTAGGATCATGTTATTCTGTTTTGCTGGACTCATGGGATTGAGCATGAGTAGCATCTTCCTAATCTACAAGTTAGGCAGCATCTTCCAAGTATTCTTCATTAGTGGTGCTACTTTTGGTGCTACTGCTCTATGGGGATATACAACTAAGCGTGATCTAAGCAACATGGGATCATTCCTTATGATGGGTCTTATTGGATTGCTCATTGCTGGAATTGTCAATGTCTTTCTACAGAGCAGCGCAATGGCATTTGCTATTAGTTTGATTGGAGTGCTAATCTTTGTTGGGTTCACTGCATATGACATGCAGAGCATCAAGGAACAGTACTATGAATTTGATGGAGAAGATCGTGCGAAGGCAGGTGTCTTTGGTGCTCTTAATCTCTATATGGACTTTGTGAATATCTTTATTAATCTACTACAACTATTAGGTGAAAAGAAGTAATATGAATAAACAGTCTCCAACTTTTTGTGTGATGCCCCATATGGGATTAGCAGTCCAAAACGAAGGAGACATGTGTGTTTGTAATATCAATGCACAGAGTTACCAGATTGGGCAATCTCGAAAAACAATAGATCAAATCACAATTGATCAGATTTGGGATAGCCCAACTCGTAAAGAAATTGCCAATCTACTGGATAATGGTGTTAGAAATCCCGGCTGTCAAGCCTGTTGGCAAGATGAGGATGCTGGAGTTAAATCCAGTAGACAGGAATTGAATGCACTATATGGTCATCTAGAACCTGCTGAGAAACAGCCTAGAATTTTCATCGTAAAGCCAGGCAATACATGTAATGGTGCCTGTAGAATGTGTCGGCCTGAAACTTCTAGTTCATGGTATAGAGACAGTTATGAACTTTCCAAAGAAAAGACACAGAACATTTCTTTTAAAGACTACATCAAGACATTTGAATCAGTTAAAAATAGTTTCAATCCAGATAGCAATAATCTTTGGCCCGTGCTTAATACATGGTATGAAGAGATGGCATTCATTGACATCTACGGCGGCGAACCATGGATGATCAATGGCTTATGGGAAAGTCTAAAGATTGCAATCCAGAACGGATCTTCTAAGAATATCTCATTGAGACTGCACACGAATGGATCTTGGTACAATGAGGAGTATCTAGATATACTAAGCAAATTCAAATCTGTCATGATTGGATTGAGCATCGATAGTCATGATGAAGTAGAATTTGAATACATGCGACATCGATTGAATTTTAAAACAGTCATGTCAAATGCACTAAAGTTTATGCAGTATGCAAAAGATTCACTTAACGTAGATGCATATGTTTGTACAACGATTACTCCATTCAACATTTGGAATCTTGATGAGATTACTATTAATCTCGAGGACATGTTATATGTTCCGGGCTATAAATTTAGCATTGGGGTAACAAATTTTGTCTACAATCCTCATCATTATGATATTAGGCATATGCCAAAAGACATTAAACAACTAGTTGCTAACAAGTTAAAAGGAACAAATTCATTTGCTCCTGTGCTACAGTACATGAATCAGATTATTCCTGGTTGTGTGATGTATTGGCCAAAGTTTTGCATGGAAACTGAGAAACTAGATAAAATTCGCAATCAAGATTTTAAAGTTGCATATCCAGAATGGTCTAAGATTTTAGAACCTTACTGGGATTTTAAAAAGCCACATCATGATTGGTACGGAAGTTGTAGCATTTAATATTTGACTTGTTTATCGTAAATTGCTATATTCGATAAACAAGGAGATGATAGATGAGTAATTATATAGGACGTAAAGTTCCAACTATAACTTTTAAGACACGAGTGCGCGACGAATCAATTGAAGGTCCAAATCCATTCCGTTGGGAAGATAAGACCACTGATGATTATTTTAAAGGCAAGCGAGTTATCTTATTCAGTCTTCCAGGAGCATTTACTCCAACTTGTAGCACATATCAGTTGCCAGGTTTTGAAAATAACTACAAAGAGTTTAAGAGCCTTGGTATTGATGAGATCTATTGCATGAGCGTCAATGATGCTTTTGTTATGAATGCATGGTCAAATAGTCAGAGTATTTTTAATGTAAAGGTCATTCCAGATGGCAATGGTCATTTTACTGAAGGGCTAGGCATGCTTGTAGGCAAGTATAATCTTGGATTTGGCAAGCGTAGTTGGCGATATGCTGCTATTGTCAATGATGGTATTATTGAGTCTTGGTTTGAAGAGCCGGGATATTCAAATGAATGTGAAACAGATCCATATGGAGAAAGTTCACCTGAGAATTTGCTAAAATTTCTCAGGAATGCATCATGACACCTGAACAGCACTTGGAATTAGGTCTGAAACATTTACATGATTTCTATAAACTAACTGGTGTAAATTCATTGGACAATTATGGTTATAGAGAATATGGTGCCATTGAACAGTTGAAATCTTTTCTGCCAAGCATTAAAAAAGTTCCAGGACGGTCTGGAGATGATGCTAGTGCAATTGAAGATGGATATTTTCATATTGAACAAAAAAGTGGAACCATTAAAACTAAAAAGTTGTCCATATCAAATTTTCCAAAAGGTCAATTTGATAAACAAAGTGATCCTATTAGACGTGACCATTTGTTCAAATACGATGGATTATCACTAAGTTGTTTTGAACCGTTTCAACCATATCCAGTTGCGTTGGTATTTGTACCCAAAGAATATATGAGTGATTTACATCCGCTGTTCAAAGATAAGCAAGAAGCAAAAATTGCTATCTTTGAACAAAAAAGAAAAAATAACCAAAATATTGGTCGTGACACAATAGATATTAGTTTAGAAGACATTTTGAGTAAGGTTGGCAGATCTAACCTTATCTGTTATCTTAGAGGAGTAAGAACAGATCCTTTAGAATTTTTTCAAATTCTAGAAAATAAAATGGTGCTAAATGAGTAACTATCGTGTATACAATCAAGACTGTGTTTCTGGTATGCAAAAGCATGTTGCAGATAACTCAGTTGATTTAATCTTTACTGATCCTCCTTATGGTATAGATGGGGATGAATTGGACGTACACTATCACAGGGAAGAATCATTTGTTGTTCCTGGATACGTAGACGTTCCACTTGCACAATATGCTAAATTCAGTATGGATTGGATTAAGGAATGTGCCAGGGTACTGCGTCCTGGCGGCAGTATCTATATCGTAAGTGGATATACTAATCTACATCATATACTCAATGCTTTACACTCTACGGATCTAGTAGAAGTTAATCATATCATTGCCAAGTATAGTTTTGGTGTAAGCACAAAAAACAAGTGGGTCAGTAGCCACTACCATGTGTTGTTTTGGTCTAAACCTGAAAAGAGTCAACAGAAGCGTACATTCAATTCTAATTGGAAATACACTGATCAGAAGGACAGTTATCACGATAGGCTAACTGTACAGGACATGCCCCGAAGTCATTTGCCTGGTCAGATTAAGAATAAGAATCAGTTGAGTGAAGACTTTATCGAAAAGTTTATCAAGTATAGCAGTAACCGTGGTGACACTGTGCTTGATTGCTTTGGCGGAGGCTTTACAACTGCTCGAACTGCATTGCGTTGGGGACGTAAGTTTATTGGTTTTGAATTGAATCAAAATGCTTATGACGCATTTGTTCCTGCATTGGATCTTGTAGAAGAACTAGAGGATGCTGCACCAATTGAACCTGATGCAGCAGAATTGGCTAAGAGAAATAAAATGCGAGCGGGCTGGGCTGCAAAGCGAGCAGAGCGTAAGAACTCTGCAAAGTAATTAAACTGCAATCTTAATCCCAAGCAGTCCTGATAATATGTCTTTAAACTTGTTTAATTCAAAAGCATAATACTCACCATTGATAAGAATTTCATTACCAGAATCAAGTGCGCCATTGAAGTTCTTATTAGTTGGGCCAATGTCATTTTTGATATGTGGATAATCGATTAATTTATCCAATGTAATCTTTTTCAATGCCACAGCAGGATATTTGGCATCTTTAAGATATTTTATTGATTGTTCATAACCTTCAAATTGAAGAACTTCTTGCCATTCATATCCCGAAGCATCGCTGGACATTTTACCTTTTTCTACTAAGGCATCAATATTATCTATGATTTTATCAATTACGGATTCTTGAAATAAAACTGATACTTCGTCAATCACCATGTCAGGTTCATGTATTGCCCAACTGAATTGAAACCCATTCTTAGGAATAATGATATACAAAATGCCATAACCACTTGCTTGATTACTATCACTTGTGGTGAAAATGCTATTACTACGCAGCGCACTGATTCCCATTTTTTGAAGAGCATAGTCAAATAGCTTTTGACCTTCTGGTACACTGGTCATAGTTCTTCTTTCATTCCAACTTCTTCCAACATAAGCAGGTGGGTTTGATTTCCCAGTTCTAACTCCTCTAAACAATACTTTACCTGTTGATTTAAATGCTGCCAATGTCTGACTGCATTCTTTCTGTATGGTTTGAACAAGCGGACCAAATGATTTAGCTTGAGTTGCCATAGATGACGCTGTCGCTTTTTGTAACTCTGCACGAAGTTTTGCTTCTTCAGCATCCAACATAGCATGAAATTCAGACATCTTTTTTGTTAATGCAGTATTAGCAAATTTTGTTGGAGCGACACCCGTGGGGCCAGCCATACGCTGTGCAGACTCTAATTTACCCAGTTCTTCTTTCAATTGTTCAATTTTTGCGATCTTAAGTTTAACAACTTTAACATCAAGTTTCTTCTTCTCACCTGGCTGTAACGTCATCTTAGGTGCTTTTGCTACAGGTTTCTTTACGGGGGCAGGCGCCTTAGCCATTTTGTGTTCCTTGTGTTCTTGCTGCTCGCTGTTGCTTGATCCATTCTGCTGCTGCTGGGCGACGAGGAGGAGCAGCAAGCCATGCTCTCATTGCCTTATCAACATAGGTTATGTTAGGAGTTTCGTTATTATCAATGATGTAAAACTGCTGACCAAATGTGCCCTGTAGTTTACCAAGGCCATTCTGTACCTGCTGCCAAGTTGAACGCACAAACTCATCATCAACTACACGACCTTGATCTTTTCCAGGAGTACCTGCACGATGTACTGTACGCTGTAGTGCAACTTCAAGCGAGGTATTAACAAAGACCATTGCACAATCATATCCTAATGATTCAAGATGTGTTTTAACATCAGCCATCTTCTCAGGATTGCGAGCAGTACCATCTATAAGCAGCCCAAGTCTTCCATCAAGGTAATTACCTTCTTGTTTCTTGTACAACTGCCAAAACTTTTCGTAATCGCCCTCTTTACCCATTTTATTGTACAACTGCCAAAATGCATCAACATTAAGACTCTTCAATCCAGTACCACCAAACAACTTGTTGGCAATGGTACTCTTACCAGCACCTGGAGCCCCTGCCATGAACACTGCTTTAAAGATATGAGGGTCATTGACACCTTCTGGTACGGTTTGGAAAAGTTCAAATACTCTCATTCTTGTAGCCCTATGCCTAATTTTTTAGATAGATATTCGCCATACATATTATATTTCAGTGCGTAATATTGACCATTAATATAAATTTCTACACCTTGATTAATAGCAACTGCAAGGTCTTTATTCCGTGGGTGAAACTCTTCATAAAACACTCGTGGATCATTGTTGGTCATCCATTCGTTACCTAAAGTGCCTTCAGATTCAGGATTCAATGCTAAGTCCATAAAAGAAGTATATGTATAATTGAATCCATTAATAGGAAATATTATGTAAGATGTTCCAAAATAACTGGCTGTTTTAAGAGCAGATGTGACAAATATGCTGTTACTGCGTAATGCTTTGAATCCCAATGCTTTTAACATGCTGTCAAAACGTCTGCTGAGTTTTTGATCACTATCTACAGGTTCTCTATCATCCCAACTTCTGCCTCTGACAACGGGCTGCGCCGAGCTAAACCCACGATACATGAATCTGCCACCATTTTTACAAGCAGCGAGTGCTTCACTACAATTTGGAACGATGGCTTTTTCCCAAAGTTGCTCAAATTTTTGAACATTGTATCCTATGATTTGAGGACCAATGTTTCTCTTTTCTCCAGGTTCAATTTCATTTAGACGCATGTGATATTTATTCGTAATAAGTATTGACAATTCATAAGTATTCTTGTACTATAACAATATGCGCCAGTAGCCCAACAGGTAGAGGCAATGGACTTAAAATCCATACAGAGTCGGTTCGAATCCGACCTGGCGTACCAAAAGGATTTAGTATGGAGTTCAAACCCTTTGCGATACATGTAGGTTACGACACCAGAGTAACTGAATATGAGCAGGGTAAGCGTGGCAAAGGCCCCAGTGCTGCTGTCATGAACTGGTTAGCTGAATCAGACATCAAATGGCAGTTTGATTGGAAGTATCCAGAAGTAACTGATCCTGGTAGCGTGTTTGAAATGGTAGAATATATTGATATAGTTCATAAAAGTATAGTAACTGGTGGCGGAATGTTTTATTTTGACACCGAAGAGGATAGACTGCTATTCTGTTTAAAGTGGCTTTCCAATAAAGAAGAGACTATAATGTGGCATCCAGTATAGGAATTATTATGAAAATTAGACAACTATTACACACTTATCTACCTTATACTATTGTAGCAATCTGCATTCTGCAAGTTGTATTATCTTTGTTACTTCAACATACCAATGAAGCATTTGCATGGATCATTGCCACAGTGGGTTGGTTAGCATATAAAATAGAAACATAAGTAATTTTAGTCTGAATGGAGCGGGATGAAGAAAAATATAATAGAAATTAATTTAGAAAATATAGAAAACATTAATACTAGAAATTTCATTCAGACTGAAATAGCCCACTGCAATCAAAATAAAATCAGGATCGAAATTTTTAAAGATCTTGATTTAGATGATTGCAGTGGGCATTTTAGTGACTATCCCAAGCGTTGTTTAACTGTACACTCGAA
>Ga0114960_10000419_pt1 | contig 35854 bp, 33 predicted proteins | sample C_130625_MF_Meta_FD_92637 | JGI IMG/M metagenome (GOLD analysis project Ga0114960, IMG submission 92637) | Freshwater microbial communities from Lake Croche, Canada to study carbon cycling - C_130625_MF_MetaG | ecosystem: Environmental > Aquatic > Freshwater > Lake | place: Lake Croche, Canada...
TATACAGCATAATGATATCTGGTCTATGTATAAGCGCCAAGTCGATTGTTTCTGGCGCGCCGAGGAGATCAACTTGGCCGGCGACTTGAATGACTGGGCTACGTTATCAGCGGACGAGAAACACTTTATTTCGATGGTCCTCGCCTTTTTCGCGGCATCGGATGGCCTCGTCTTGGAAAACCTAGCAGTCAGATTCATGGGCGATGTCCAGATATCGGAAGCTCGCGCTTTTTACGGATTTCAGATCGCCATGGAAAATATCCATTCGGAAACCTATAGTTTGTTGATCGATACCTATATCAAGGATGCCCAAGAGAAAGCCCGGCTCTTCACGGCACTAGACAATTATCCCTGTATCGCTAAAAAGGCAAATTGGGCGAAGAAATGGATTGGAGATAACCGCTCCTCATTCGCTTCTCGATTAGTAGCTTTTGCTGCCATTGAAGGCATCTTTTTCTCGTCCTCGTTTGCTTCTATTTATTGGATCAAGAAACGCGGTCTCATGCCCGGGCTCACTTTTTCCAATGAGCTCATTTCCCGCGACGAAGCATTGCATACCGAGTTTGCGATACTGTTGTATACGAAGCTCCAGAAAAAGCTCCCTAAAAAGCGCATCTATGAGATCATCCAAGAAGCCGTCGAAATCGAAAAAGAGTTTATTACGGAGGCCATCCCTTGTCGTATGATTGGCATGAACGCTACCTTGATGACCCAATATATCGAGTTTGTTGCTGATCGATTGGTTGTCCAATTGGGATACGAAAAAATCTATGGTTCTGCGAATCCTTTTGATTTTATGGAGCTTATTAGTGTAGAGTCCAAGGTGAACTTCTTTGAACGCACAAATGCGGAATATGCCTTGGCCAATAAGACAGTAGATAAGGATGTGTTTGATTTTGCTGCGGATTTTTAAAACAAACAACCGAATTTGATTTTGGATAAACAACATAAAAGTTTACGTGTTATATACTAGATAATACGTAAACGATGGATCCACAACGACAACCAGGACAAACCCCTGAGTGTAAAGACGACTTGGTTGAAATAAAACTAAAGATCGAAGCTGATGCTGTTGCTAGACTAGAAAAGGAGCTGCCTGATCGAAAAATCATGTATGCACAATTGCTTGCTTCTGATGGACGAGAATCTCGTGCGCCGGATACCAAAACCGTGAACATTGTAAAGAATATTATGCAAGATGGGGCGGATGAATTTGTCAAAAAAACGGGACGAAATATGACGTATTCGGAAATACGCGAGATCTTCGGATAAGCGAAGCGACCGAAAGATACGTAGTATCTGACTATAAGTTTACGACTGAAAGATACGTAGTATCTGACTATAAGTTTACGACTGAAAGATACGTAGTATCTGACTATAAGCGAAGCGACTATAAGGAATTATGCAATAATTCCGACTATAAGCGAAGCGACTGTAAGCATACAAGTTATAACAAGTAAAAAGCTACACAATTAGAACATTGTATTTTTATTCTAGATATAAATACAATATACCAGAACTTTATGTGTGTAGACCTAACCACACTCCTTCTGGAAATCCATCTTTGAATCCATCTTTCATTTCACTTCCCAATTCATGACTAGGGCGATGTTTTGTGTGTTTTGTTTCACGACTGATAATACATCCCTCCATCCATCCGAATACCCACGCAAATTGTTCTAAAATAACATCAAATCCATCCTCAATGCAATTTTCGTCTGTCTTCATAATTGGTCTATATAGTATTCGAGGTTTTTCTATAATACTTATTTTTTACTTCTTGTTTTTTTGAATGAAGTTTTTTCAATATTCTTTTTATTTTTTTGGAACCACCATTCTTTCGAACCGGTTTCGTAGTCCTAATATTACGTGTACTCTGCAAAGGTTTTACAGTCCTAATATTACGTGTACTCTGCAAAGGTTTTACAGAGGAGATGGATGGTTTAGGTGGTGTCGATGGCGAAACATCGGGCACCGGGCTTCCCATTGTTATACATCCACTTTTGATGCACTCATCATAATCCTTTGTAAATGCGGTTTGATCCTCTGGACTACTAAAAAATGCACCTTTCAATTCGGTAAACAAGTCTTGCTCAGATAATCCCGAGAGTCGAGATATTCCATTAGACCAATATGTATTGTATTTATCAATAATACGTTTTATCAGATATACCCAAAATCGGTCAGGATTTGATTTAGCACCATAGTCGTTATATAGTGCGATCGAATCCAATAGAGTCTTTGCAATTTTGACTAACCAATTATACAGATAGTATCCACCCAAAGACACACCCGGTATTATTTCGGCTTTAATTGTAGGATCCGCATTTGCGGTTTCATATCGATCAACTAAACTCTTGATTTTGCTATAGTCCATGTTCGGTCGTGCCGAAAAAAACCCTTTTTCAAATTGGGCTTGCATATCTAATAAATATTGTCTATTCGGTGAAACCATACCAGAGACGGCTGTCGCAACTTGTGCATCGACAAACAACGATGCAAACCAATCCATTTTGTTGTAATAACTATACTATACTCTTCTATAGTATGAGTATATTTATTTTCCAAAACTTCGTATATTCTTAATGCATTCCTGTTATTGCACTCATATATGCAATGTCATGTACTGGATTTTTATATCCTTCGTATTCAAGTAATTGGCGTTCACGAATCAAAGCATTATATTCTTTTTCTGATAATATACCTATACCAACCTTTTGTTTAAGAATAGATTCCGCCGCATTTTGTTCCGAGGTATTGTGAATACTAACCAGTATTCGAACGACAGTTAGAATACCCTTGAAAAAATCGAGCTTTTTTCCGTCAAAATGGTCATAGGTTAATCCTTGCATGTTTAGAAAAATCTTTAGTATTCTGTCTTCTCTAGAGACTTTATTGAAATTTTCTTCATTTTTTTTACGTTTCAGGTCCTTTAGTATCTCCATTTTTTTAATTATATTTCTAAAAAATTTTATTAGAACACTATTTGGTATTGTTCCAGTAGCTTTATCAATAATATCTAACACATGAATTATAATAGAAATAATTCTATCGTTTTTGTCCGATAGTTGAAAATGATTCTTACTTTTTAGTTCTTCGATAACATTGCTAATAAATTTAGGCGCACCGTGTGGCTCGATTGTCGGAACATATTTTTTCCCCATTTTTTTCCAAATGATTCTACTATCGTATTTGGAATCGATACTGTTTACGATTTGTTCTGTTTCTTGAGATAATGTATGGTTTGTTAATATACTAGTTAGTTCGCCTAAAATAGGGAGGGTTTTTTGAACAAAAGCCACTTTATCGAAAACCTCATCAATGAAAGATCTCTTGGTACTCGATTTTGTTTCGAGAGATTTAGTAAGTTCCTCGGCAATATGTTCTTCTTTTGCTGAATGGAAGCTAGGTTCATCATGATCGGTTAGACCTCTAGATATTCTATCTACACTCGGCTGAGATCTCGCTGAATGGAAACTCGATTCATGATTATGAACTACTTTTGCTGTATGATTATGAGAAGGATGATATTCAGGTTGACCTTTACGTATGTATTTTGCTACATCTTTAACTGGATGGTCAACGTGATATTTATTGAAGTTAAGAACAGGATGTCCGGGTCCAGGTCCGGGTCCGGGTAAAAGTACAAGTTTATCAGTTTGCCTAGTTGGTTCATTATTTCTAGAAGCGTTCTTAACTGCCGATATATAAGCAGCAATACCCGCAAAAAATCGAGAAATACTAAACCCTCCTTTGATCAATGTCCGATTTTTTCTAGTTTTATATGGTATTCTTTGGAGGTTTCTTCGTCTCGTTTTTTGATTCATTCCTAACTAATATACTATCATATAATATTTACTATATAATATGATGTTTTACACCTTTGCGCATTTCAAATGTGCAATGGTGTAATAACCAAGGGTTAAAATGCGTCGTCATCTTCGAATTCAGCAAATTCCACAAATTCTTGGTCGTCGCTACTTATATCATTCGAATCCTTGTGATAGATATCCAGGGTACGCGCACTAGCATCTGTAGCATTCACATACTTGGGCATCCAAAAATAAGGCACTAGACGTCCTAAACCAGGATAGGCCTCTTCAAAGATCTCGCGATACCAACGCTGTTCAGCGGTCTTGGGTGGGTTCCAATCATACACCTTACTACCAGTACTAGTCGCAGTCTCTGGCGATGGAAACAAGGTCGACGCATGATCTCCCAAGATCTCGTATAAGGACCGGGTTTTTCCACTAACCCCATCGCTAAAAGCCTCCTTTCTACGCCACAACACCTTCTCGGGCAAAAGAGGATTCCCCGCACAATTGGAAAACCAAGCGGGCGAAAACGCCTGGCGCAACAGATACTTCTCAGGATTGCGACCCGTCTTATGGAAACGCACTTCGGGCAAAATCGACAGATAATATTGCACCCAACTTCGATCCAAGAAAGGTGTCCGCGGTTCCAAACCATGACTCGAAATCGACTTGTCCGATCGCAAGACATCGAATGCATGGATGTCTTTCAACAAACGCCGGCATTCGCGATCAAATTCGATGGAATCGGGACATGCACCCATATAGAGATAGCCCCCCGCCAGTTCGTCGGACCCGTCTCCATTGAAAATAACCTTGGCTTGACTACACTGCGAAATGTGCTTACCTAGCAACCAGTTTCCAATGGAGGCGCGCACAGTAGTGGTGTCGTAGCTCTCGATCCCTCGAATAACCTCGGGGACGGCCGCGATAAAATCCGCCTCGGTCAAGATTATTTCGGTGTGTCGCGTTCCCAAATGCTCAGCCACCACTTTTGCATAGTGCAAGTCCTCGGAACCAGAGACTCCAATGGAATACGTCTCAATCGGTGGGAGATCATTGATCTTGTGATACTCGGAAACCAAGGCCGCTACCAAACTGCTATCTAGACCGCCCGAAAGCAAACAGGCGATGGGGCGTTCCGTTGTCGAACATCGCTTGAATACGGCGGACATGAAATAGGTCTGGATCTCGTGAATGCATTCGCCGATTTCGTCCTCGACCGCATTTTTAAACATAATACATGTTTTGAATCCAGTTGTATGATATTTCGTGGTTTGGACTAGACGCCACTGAGGCATGACCTTTTGCGGGAGTTCATACTCCGCATAATGTCCGGGGGGGAAGTGTTGGATGGTATCGTGGTCTCTCGACGCGCGCAGCTCGGAAAGCATCTTCACCTCGGATGCGAATCCGTAAGAAGTTTCCTGACGTTGAGCATCAAACGATTCTATAGTATACAGGGGACGGACACCATAGGGATCGCGTGCTACATAGATTTTGCTTGTTTCATGGGGTTGGGTCAAAGTACGATTGTCTAGTAGGACAAAGGAGAAAACACCGTCTAGCATCTGCAGGGTCTGTTCAATACCATACATCTTGTATAAATGGATGATAACCTCGCAATCGGAGTCTGTATCTGGAATAACATTCATATCTTGGTACAACTTTAGGTAGTTGTATATTTCGCCATTGCAGATCAAGATAATGTCGTCGATCATTAGGGGTTGATTCGATTCTGTATTGAGACCGTTGATGGCTAGGCGGTGAAACCCGAACATGGCTCCTATTGAGACCGTTTGTAGGGTGGAGTGTTCCGGTCCGCGTCCCCGACCTTTCTGAAATTGTTCATCGATATATTTACTGGAAAACCCTTGGTTTAAAAGCGCGAAAATCCCACACATGACGATACACTGTTATCTCGTGGAATCTTTATGCCGATTTTTCAGGAACTTTTGAGAAAATTGATATGCTTTTTTTGGATCTATTTTATTGCATTCCTTCAAGGAAATTGAGTGTTGATTAAGTTTTAGTTTAAGTTTTAGTGCAAAGATGGCCGCAAGATACCGCGAACAAGATGAGGCCTGGTTCGACCACATTCAGGAGTTGCGTTGGGCAAACGAATGTGAAGATGAATATGTTAGTGAATACGGCCCCGAGGACCAAGAGGAAGAAGATTACGGTGTCGAGGACCAAGACCAAGACCAAGAAGAATGCAGCGCCGAGGAACTCGCCATTTTCGAAGAGGCGTGGTTTAACCACGTGCAAGAGAATAGCTGGACAAGCGGATGCGAGAACGAAGACCAATCCTCTCTTATGTCTGTCGAAGACCAAGAGCAAGAAGAGTATGCGTACAGACACCTTGACTTTCTCTGCGAGAGTTTTGCCCTAGACATTTCGAGCAGCAACAGCAGTCCTTGTGCAACAGCTACTAAAATGGAAGTAGTAGAGGAAGATAAACCCGCCGCCGACATGAAAACCCGACTTTTGGCAGCAGAAATGAGAGTTATGCAGCTAGAATCCCAACTGTTGACTGCTCAGGCGGTCGCGGCAAGAGATCGTCTGCGCACCCAAGAATTAATGGGTATATTAGAAAAACAAACCAAAGAGATTAATAAACTAACGGAGAGCCTCGAGATGATGACCGAATGGGTTATCGATGTCGTGCAGCCCGAGACAGAAAACTGCTTGTAAACTATATATAAATACCACCCGTATATAAACCCTATAAATATTGTATTTCTTTCCCTTACATTTTTATTGGTAGGATTGTCTACTATTTTTATACTCTATACTCTATATAGGTAGTTTAGCAGTATAATGGACCTCTTTCGTTCCTTGGACCCATGGAGTTTTTATATGGTAGCCTTTATCTGTTTCCTCATCTTGTTCACAGTGTTGTTTCAAATAAAGCCAATCTCATACACTATTGCCGAAGGATTCTTGGACGCCCACGGAAATAAATAATAATTATGACTTAAAATTATTACACCATAATTATTATTCCACTGAACATAAATCAATCAAATCAACCTACTATTATGTTCGATATGATACCTTTTTCTAGGAAATGCAAATTGATTCTAGCACCAACTACCGAGGATCTCCAAAACATCTCGCTTTTCGCAATAGCCATTTCGGCGGCCATTTCGTGTTTATATACTTGGTATGGCAAAAATGATGGAAGAGATATAACCAGACCATTTGATGCAATCCTACCCTTTGTGGGACTCCATGCATTTGTGGATTTTTTTATAACAAAACAATGGGATGTAAAATTACATCATCTGTGTATATGGGGTGTTATCTCTTATAATATTTACTACGATGTTTCAAAGGAACATCGATTCTTATTATTGTATCCGCTGGTGAAGACCGAAATATCGTCGATTTTTTATGTTTTGAAATATTGGTTGCCGAAAAATGCGGCTATCTATCATCTAAATACGGCGATATTCTATCTTTCATTTTTCAAGTTTCGTATTTATGACGTATACAATGAATTGCTTTATAAACATATTCCTTTCAATGTACTCATTCAAAACTACTCGCATTCGAATGAGTATTTGTCATCGGTATCCATTGTATCGTGTTATGGTCTCTACTTACTAAACCTATATTGGTTTGTTATCATGAACAAGATATTGTATAAAACTGTTGCGAAGATATACAACAAAATCGATACTGATCAAATGTGTCATTTGTTATGCAGCTATATACCTTGGATAAATATACCTTTATCGATCTATCTGTATTCGCATAAACCCCATGAGAAGTACATCTTTGACATAATAGGTACCATTTTGTTAACAGCATCATCTTACAAATATCATACCCATATTTATCAGAGACTACGGGATAAAGAAATCATCGAATATTCGGTTCCAGATAACGAAAGTGTTGTGCTTTTTGTGAAGGATAGTGTTTCGATTCATGTACGGAGTTTTTTGACGATTGCAACTAACTATTATAGCAGCCGACATTTACCGTTTATTTTGTTGTTCTCTGGTATATCTCATGCAGTTTCCGTCTTTCACGGATTTCTTATTGTTTTGGATTTATTTATTGACCGCGATACAATGAAGAGTGTGTTTGTGGATTGTCATAATATGATTTTGGCTATACCCATTATCTTCGATGTGTCCATGTTATTTATGAATTCGTCTATTGAAATCTCCTTACCATTTATGTTAGTGAATATAATAATCGGACTCTTATTTGCTATTAAGCCATTTTACAAGACAACCCATGTTGCCTTCCATTTGTTTTTGGTTGCGCAAAATTATTATATGTGTTTGTCAAACACTCAATAAGATGTCGTATTTAGTCGTCTCATATTTAGTCATTTTACACAAAAAATAATATAGGATTATAAAAAGTGTTGGTATATTATAACTATCATGTCTGGGGGGGATCCATCGTCAAACACCTATTATGATCCATCTACCAACTTTTTCAATTATACCAATTATTATTTTTCGCCGAGCGAGTTGTCGAGTAGTCAATCGGGTGTGGATATAACACAGGCGTATACAAACTCGATGTTCTCTGGTTATACACCGAATGCGAACAAAAAACAATCATTGCCAGGGGGTCGCTATTTCATGGATACAAATACTACATGTAGTGATGCTTGTGGAAATACACATCCTTTGTCTGTCTTAATCGATAATGTAAATACTAGTCAAGTGAATGAATCTCCTGGACAAGGATTGTTGTATTCGTTGTTATCTTCTTTAACCCTGTTTAATCCTAGTGATACAGTGGATCTAACATCTGTATGTGTTCCTGTTTCGGTATATATGAATGATTATCCAAACGCAGGAATCGTTCGTGGTTATATAGCATCTACGCAAGTAGGTCTAATCGATCCAAGAGCCCAAAATAACCCCCACTATATTGGACAAATTGTGCCGACTGGTTCAACTGGGATAAGTGGCTCAAGTGGCTCAAGTGGCACAAGTGGTCCAACTGGGATAAGTGGCTCAAGTGGCACAAGTGGTCCAACTGGCTCACGTGGCTCAAGTGGCACAAGTGGATCAAGTGGCTCAAGTGGCTCAAGTGGCACAACCGGATCAGGAGGCACTAGCAATTTTTGTGCATCCTTATCTTGCGATACAGAGGATGCTACGTTAGACATGATTATTCGAACATATCTATTAGCATTAGTGGTATTAACAGGATGTATCATGTATCGCGCTATAAGGCGTACATAACAACAATATACAAAAATGGTAGAGGTTTGATGCTAAACAAATACGAGTAGTATCAAACAGTTAGAATGGAAGTTATACACCATATCGTTTAAAAATTTCCAAGGCTACTAAACCTCCTAATATCTGAGCTACACTATAGGGAATAATCTCGCTGGGTGTGTATTTTCCGGCAGCGGCCAATGTGATCGTTATTGCCGGATTCAAGTATCCACTCGAAAATCGCGACAAAATCAATAAGATCAATGCAAAAGCGGCACCAATTGCCAATACATTATTCGTAGCTAGCACGATATAGATAAAAAATGCGGATCCAACAAATTCTGCTAAATATTCATACATGACAAAATCAATATATGTTGTACTATACTATATACTATACTGAAAATATTATGATGAAATTAGCTTCTTTTTGCAATTTACTTTTCCAAATAAAAAGGTAAAGAACCGGAAGCTATCCTTGTATTGCTGTTTCTTCAATCGAAGATACAAAACGAATCCGATGATATAAAGGGGTAATATGAAAACAGTCAATATATTATTGGTTAGTACTATAGTATCTATTTCACTGTTAATGTCTTGTATTTTTTTGTTGACATCGATGATCGTAGTAGTAGTAGTCGGTTTCGGTGATTGGCTATTCTGAGAAATAGGAGGTGTACGCAAGGTCTCAATAGAATCCTGTAGCTCTGATTTGTACAATACTAGCACATAGATAATCGTAATAATGGCTAAAATAGATACGAAATAGGGGAATGTGGTTTTGATAAGTCCTAGGAAAAACGCATATAATACGGTAGATCTCGGTATGATTTTCAAGATGTGTTTATCTCGAACTGGTATGGTTATAATAATGAAAAATACGAGCGTCAAATATGCGACTAAATGATTCAACAAAAGGCTGCGTTGAAATAGTTTGCGTATTTTACACGAGAACAAGTCGAATAGACTGTTGCCCGCAATAATAAGAATCAATAAAAACACGGAGTATACTGGGAAATGATCTTGAATACTATACATGGATTTGTTTATTGTCTATGAAAAATATGAATGCGATTTACTGATATATATTCATATTTTTCTATCTATCTTCGTCGCACGGCCATCCAATCAACATAGGAACCGTGATGATCATCCCCACCATTGGATAAATCATTGTAGGTTTGGTTGACTGCCTTCTGGCGCTTGTATGCAGCATAATCCGAGGAATCGGCTACAAAACGGGTGTTGCAAATGGACGCGGGAATACCAGTACCATCACATTTCGAAAGCAATGATCCAATGCGACCTTTGATTCCGGGGTATTTATCGTTGATCTGGTTCGATCCGCCGCACGAGTAGTTAACACGGCCCAAGAAATCGCCGGAATTGTTTACCGCGCGAAAGGGCGTTGTAACACGATTTCGGCCATTCACGTTTCCAGTTGCGTAAGCCGTATTCCACGAATCAACCACGATTCTTCGCGTCATAACCTGCTGACTATCTTTGTAGTTATTCACAGTCTGTTTGGGCGAAAATCCGTTGTACGGACCTTTACCTAAATTGGAACCTCCTAAATTGGGCGCTTTCAAATTGGACATCATTTTTTTGTATACTATACTATACTGTATTATTTTATTTACCGCGGAATAAAGAATTCGTGGTGGTATCCGTATTCGTTAACGATGCGGCCGTTCCACTATTCGATACAAGACTAACGGTTTGACCATTTACGACAAAATATTTGGTTGATGCAAGTGTTAATTGGACGGAACCATTGAAAACAATGGTAGTGGGTGTTGCGGTGGATGTTTGTACTGTAACAGGCCAACTATAGGTGTTATCTATTGCGTTTTGATCAAACACTACATTATTCCCTGTGATAATATTGATGGTTCCGAGTAGTGGATCAAATGCTGTTAAATGATAAGGTATGAAATTCGCATTCCATATATTTCCATTTCCAGTAGTAGCAACTTTATACAAATATTGATTTGCCGAACCATTGTTCCATTCACCAGTGGAATATCCTGTATTAGTAATGTATACATGACTAACATCATTCGCCACTATTGTTCCATAAATGTAATTATTTGCAGAAGTTCCAACATTATAGTGTAATGAAATGTAGCAACTAGACACATCTACACGTCCAAGAGATCCATCATTTCCAGAATTTCCGGATGGATAAGAACCAAAAATACCTCCCGCATATACATTATTGATAGATCCATCATAATAACAATTAACTGCACTAGCGTTTCCTTTTGTAAGTGCAGTAATAGTAGAAGCATTACCCGCAAATGATCCAAAGATACCTCCACCTCCACTAGCATCAATTTGTCCCAATGCATAACAATTTGTTGCTTTAGCATTTCCACTTGTTGTTCCAGCTCCTCGACCAAAAATGCCGCCTGCATTTAACCCCGCAATTCTTCCTGTAGAATAACAATTTGTTGCGTTTGCTCCACCATTTGTTTGCGCTACTCCTGCACCAAAGATTCCACCTGGTCCATTTAAACCAGTAATATCACCTGTTGAAAAACACTGGGATACATCTATGCGACCACCATCTCTACCCGAATTTTGTCCCGCAATACCACCACTACCAGTTCCCGTAATATTTCCACTAGAACTGCAGTCGAAAACAACTAGTTGTCCTCCATATCCACCAGAGTGTTGTCCCACAATACCACCACAGCTTATAGAAGAAGCATCTAAACCAATTACTCCAGTTGAACTACAGTGTTGAACTGTATTCATTTGACCAGAAACACCATAATATGCTTGTCCTATCCATCCACCACTTGAAGGCAAAAATGAACCTCCCTTAGTGGTAGCGCGTATATTTTGCACAGTTGTATTGGAGAAGGCTTTACTAGTAGAACTACTTCCATTTTGTACTAGACCCGGATAATTTGAAACACCACTAATATCAATAGTGCGACCGGATCCATCAATGGTTATGTAATTTGATCCAATAATAAAATAATGATTTGCGTCTGGAAAAATACGATCGGCACCCAAGGTTAGTACAGTAGGTGTTGCTTGACTTCCACCAGCAACACTTAATGGCCAAGTAAATGACCCGTCTGGAATTGTATTATCTAGTGTTGTTGTTGAATATATAGATAAAATATTTCGAGGAATTGTATCTGGATTGGATGCTAGTTTATAAAATGTGGGCTGTCCTAGTGGATCTGTTTGAGTGATCCAAGGCAATGAAGATACTCCATAGTTTAATGTATTTGATGCGTCAGTTGCATTCCAGTAAGAGTCCACTATACAGTTCGATTGATCGAGTCTACCTGGTGAAGATGCAAAAATGCCTGGTACATAATTATTGGATGTGTCTTTTGCCTGGCGTGTAGATACAACAAAGCAATTGTTTGCGAAGACACCAAGCGTTGGATTATTGCCAAAGATACCTCCATTATTTGAACCTGATATATTTCCTACAACAAAGCAATTATTAGCTCTTGCAGTACCATTTGTAAAACCTGCACTACCTCCAAAGATACCCCCGGCTGAACTACCAGTAATAGCACCAGTTGTATAACAATTTGTTGAAGTCGCAGTACCATTGGAATAACCTGCACTAGTTCCAAAGATACCCCCAGCTGAAGTACCAGTAATATCACCTGTTGTATAACAATTTGTCGAAGTTGCAGTACCATTAGTCGAAGCTGCACTATATCCAAAAATACCACCACTGAAGGGTCCAATTGTACCTTTTGTATAACAATTGGTTGAGGTCGCAGTACCATAATTATATCCTACAAATGATCCAAAAATTCCGCCACTATAATTACTAATAGCACCTGTTGTAGAACAATCGGATATCAAAATATTACCTCCGGACAATTGTCCTGCATAAATACCAACAATACCACCACAATCGTTATTACTAATGTCGCCAGTAGAATAACAGTTCTGGATGATATTACCCGATGCATTATTACTGTAATATTGTTGTCCTATCCAACCTTGACTCGTTGCAAGTGTAGTGGACCCTATTGATCTAACACCCAGATTTTTGATAGTTGTATTTGATTTTCCATTTGTGGTAGATGTACCATTTTGTACTAGACCAGGGTAATTAACTACACCACTAACATCGACTGTATTTCCACAACCATCGATAGTTATATAAGGACTACCTACAATCAAATAATAAGAAGCATCTGTATATACCACAGGAGAGCTATATTTGATGGTGATGGGATTCGTAGAGGAACTGTTCGTTATTGTCAAAGGCCATCCATAACTAGCATCTGGAAAAGACAAAGGGAATGTCTGGTTTTGTATGATTGTTGTGTTGTTGGTGTTAACATAAGTTTCAGGAACACTATTTAACGTGTATCTTCCTGTTTGTCCAAAGAGATCTGTAGGTAGTCCAGTGGTTTTCCAAATAGAGCCTTGTCCAGTCAATGTAGTTGAAGCATTTGTAGATATCCATATATAAATACCATTCTCAACGAAACAGTTAGATTGAGCAAGATACGGCGGAGAGTTTTGGAAAATTCCATTCACATAATTACCACACACGTCTTTAGTATTATTCGCATTTCCTGCAACATAACAATTCGCGGCAAAGACATTTCCTGCAACATAACCTCCAAAAATTCCACCTCGTAAACTACTATTATTTATTAATCCTGTTGAATAGCAATTTGTTGCAATAGCAGTACCAGTACCACTAGTTCCTCCCGCTCCATAACCAAAGATTCCTCCTATAAAAAATCCTGCACTCATATTACCTGTTGAATAACAATTCGTTGCATTTACAGTGCCATTATTATACGCTGAAAATTGACCAAAAATACCGCCGGAATACTGTCCAGACATATTACCACTGCTATAACAATTAGTTGCGATTATAGTACCTCTAGTATAGCCTGCATATGAACCAAGAATACCTCCTGTACTCTCTCCGCTAATTGAACCCGTACTATAACAGTTTAATATTTGTAAATTGCCCGTTTGAGCAGAGAATGATCCTACAATACCTCCACAATCGAGATTACTAATATTTCCAGTAGAATAACAATTCTGGATGATATTACCAGAAGCATTACTACTATAATACTGTTGTCCTATCCAACCTTGTGTCGTTGCAAGTGTAGTGTTTCCTATTGATCTAACCCCCATATTTTTGATAGTTGTATTTGATTTTCCATTTGTGGTAGATGTACCATTTCTAACTAAACCAGGATAATTAACTACACCACTAATATCGACCGTGTTTCCGCACCCATCGATAACAACACCACTAGTTCCAATAATGAAATAAGAACTAACATCTGTAAAGACCAAGGGACTTCCAAACGTAATATACGCACTTCCACTAACAGTTAATGGCCATGAATAACTCGAAAGAGTGGCTTGGGTTATAATTGTATCTCCAGTGATAGGGTTTATCAAAACCATTCGCAATATAATATAATACTATTATATAATAATGAATCCAGAATTAATAAAATTCGATCCAGATTGTGTTAGAAAAAAATCGAATTGGAGTAAAACGGCGAAAGACCTAAAATTTGATGCGGCAGAGCCGTTTAACGGCCAAAAAATGCTAGAACAAATAGATGAAAGATCGCCTAAATTGAGCGCATTACTAAAAAACATTGATGCCTTGGACAAGGCGGATATGCAACGCGATGGACACTTGTATAAACACTTTATCTTTTGTGATTTAAAATCATCGACCTATGGTGCAAAGTTATTGGCCGCGGCTCTCATTGCAAAGGGGATGGTGTTGGGATATTCTGCGGATAAGGTCGGCGAACCGAGTACACCTTCGACTATTGTCAAGACCGAAGTCAAACGCACCATTAAACGCAGAAAAGATACACCCCGTCCTTCATCCCTTGTATCCGAGTCCAAGGCGATCCCATTTGTTCCCGGTTCACCTATTTTAGAAGAATCGGAGGTAGAAGAAGAGGCTCAAGCAGAAGCTGAAGCAGAAGAAGAAGAATCCATGAATGGCGGAGCCAAGAAAAAGAAGATCTTCAAAAAAATGACACTCTTGGACCAAGGATCCAAAAGTAGTAATCTCTTCTATCTCTTGTCGTCAGCCGCAGTGTACGATCAACCCATTTCGGTACAAACGAAAAAGGAGATTCTGCGCAGATTCAATGAACGTCCCGAAAATGTCCACGGCGAACATGCCCGTATTATTGTTATGGACAGTGGGTTCAAAGAGGGTATTGACCTGTTTGATATCAAATACATCCATATTTTCGAACCCCCTGTGAACTCCGCGGATCAAAAACAGATTATCGGGCGCGGGACGCGTTTGTGTGGACAGAAAGGTCTGGAATTCCATCCGACCAAGGGTTGGCCCCTCTATGTCTTCATCTATGATCTCTCGATACCCGAACCTATGAGACCAGGGTTTTTAGACGCAACCACGACTTTTGAACTCTATTTGAAATCGTTAAACTTGGACATCCGACTCTTTGATTTTGCCGCGGACTTGGAGGACACCGCGATTTACGGTTCTGCGGATTACGATCTGAATCGCAAGATCCACGAGTTTTCCACGGGCTCTATGGAGGGCGGAGCTAAAAAGAGGATTGTTATTAATCGCGGGCTGCCCCCTTTGGTTATCCAGACCCCGGGAAACTCTTTAGCATTTGTTTCAGGCCAAGGTGAAGGTATCCAAGTATCGCTCCCTTCAGGTAAGCTCGTAGAGGCACCCATATTTGGGTCTTTGTCATTTCGCGAAATGCGGGACTATATTGCCGAGAATTTCGGACAGTATTCATGGTCCGATATCAAGATGGAGAATGGATGCTTGACCAAGGGCGGCGACTCGTGTTTGAAAAACTTTGCAGGAGGCGCAAGCCTAAATGGGGATGCAAAGAAAACCCTAGGCGGGACAATAGTGAATCTAACCCCCACCCAAGATTTCGTTAGCCATTATTTCACACCCCAAGCCCCCGTAAAAGGCCTCCTATTATGGCATAGCGTCGGTACGGGCAAAACCTGTAGCGCCATTGCAACGGCTACGGCCTCGTTCGAACCTCAAGGGTATACGATTCTATGGATCACAAGAACAACTCTAAAAAACGACATCTGGAAGAACATGTTCGACCAAGTGTGTAGCGCCATGATTAGAGATCGGATCGAACAAGAAGGTCTTGTTCTTCCCGCGGAACAAAACAAACGCATGCGCCTTTTGTCCAAGGCTTGGAAAATCCGTCCCATGTCCTATAAACAGTTTAGTAATCTGGTGTCCAAGGAGAACAACTTTTACAAAACCTTGGTCAAAATCAACGGCCAACTGGATCCTTTGAGAAAAACCCTCCTCGTTATTGACGAAGCCCATAAATTGTACGGCGGCGGCGACCTGTCGTCCTTGGAACGCCCCGACATGGGCGCGCTACACGAAGCCTTAATGCACTCCTACCAAGTGTCTGGACAGGACTCGGTACGGCTCTTACTAATGACGGCTACGCCCATTACCGAGAATCCTATGGAGCTGGTTAAACTCATGAATTTGTGTAGTCCAAGAGAGAGACAAATGCCCGACCAATTCGCCGCATTTAGCCAAGAATTCTTGGAACAAGAATCGGGGAGGTTTAGCGAAAGAGGTCGCAACCAGTTCTTGGACTTGATCGCCGGACAAATCAGTTATTTGAACCGCGAACGGGATGCGCGCCAGTTTAGTCAGCCCATCATTGAGCGCGTCCCTGTGCCCCTGATCAAGGACGTATCAGAAGCCGAAGCCTTGGACAAACGCTATGTTCGATCCATGTATACTCGAGAAACCGACGCCCTGAAACAAAAGATCGCAAAAGAAAACGAGCAGATTAGTGGAGATTTGAAAGACTTGGATTCCACCCGGTTTTACGCGTTGCGTGATAAATGCGACGAGTACGAAGGATCCGTGAAAAAGGGTTGCATGAAAGTAGCCAATGCAGCGATTAAGGCCCTAATTAGCGAAGCCAAAGAATCGACCAAGGCGATAAGAGAGACGATCAAAACCATTCGCGAAGAGATCAAAAACAAGAACATTTTCAAGCAAACGGCATTGGAGGGTATCAAAGAACGTGTTTTTATGTCTCCAGAAGACTTGGTCAAATTCAAAGATGGAATGTTTTATACGTTGAAATACAAATGTGGTAAAAAGGTATCGAATGCTACATCCGCAGCAGATGAAGAGGAATGGTCGAAAGATGACCCCACCGTAGCTCGAATCAACGAAGAAATCGCGGCCTATAATACCCGCATTGAGGGTCTAGAGGCGATGCTAAAATCGAATGTCTTGGATCACCAAGCCCGGATCAAGAGAATCAAACAATTGATGCGCGATCCCGGAACCAATGAACTAGAGAAATCCGTGTTGAAACTAACCATAAAAGATATTCGCAAGACCTTTCGCAAAACTTCTACCCAAGCCAAAAAACAGGCTGCACTAGATAAAAGGTCCTTGACTAAGACGCGCAAAGCCTTGGAAAAGGACCGAAAGAAACAAATAACGAGGGTGAAAAAGACCTTGAAATCCCAGGCAAAAGACGCCGCAAAGTTGGCCAAAGCGGAAGCCAAGGCAGAAAAGAAACTCCGGAGAACGATGCGCAAACAGGGAGAACTTCGCGAGGAGTTCCAAGATGGGGTCTTGAAAGACTTGATGGCCAAATATTCGACGAAAATGGACGAGGATTTCGCTGGAAAACGCGCGGCCATTGAACGCGAAGTCCAGGCTAAAGCGGAGGCCAAAGAGGCTAAAGCGAAAGCCAAAGCAGAAGCTAAAGCAAAAGCAAAAGAAGCGAAAGACCGAGAACGAGAGGCGCGCAAGACTCAGAAACTGCGAGAAAAGACCGAAAAGGCGGAAGCCAAGAAACAGGAGAAACAGAAAGAAAAGGAACAAAAAACCAAAGAGAAACAAAAAGAAAAAGAAGAGAAAGAGAAAGCGAAACAGAGAGAGCGAGAAGAGAAGAAGCGAGAAAAAGAGCTAAACAAAACGAAAAAGGCTAGATAACCCCTAGAATAAGCTGACATGTGGATCTCAATACACGTTTCGCCGTACCAGAAAAATGGATCGTCAATAGTCTAACGAGTTTTCCAGTGGTACTATCGATGGCGTATGCAGCGCCATTCGCGATCTTTATATTTTTCAAACTCTTTCCCATTTCATATGTAGTATCCCCCCCGTATCCATATGAAATATTGATATTGTGATCAAAGGTAGAAGTCTCACCCTGATACTCAATAAGAGTATTTAGATCATATACATCCACCAAATTCTGAGAAAACATGAGATAATACAATGTCATATCACAAATGCCCCCCGGTTTTTTATTCTGCAAGTGCCATTGAATCTTGGGTTCGATCAGTACAAATTTCGATTTATTAACGTAAATATCAAAACACAATTGGACGAATATATCGCAGAAATGCCGGGTTAAAAACGCGTTATGTACACATCCAACCATATCATACGGATTCTCGTTTATCATCTTGGAATACGCAATGTCCGTATTTTCTGGAAGAGCCTGAAAAAGATCGTCCACATTATGGAATACCACACAATCACTGTCCACGTGGAATACTCTTTTGAATGGATACACCTCCAAGAATCGCTTCAAATAAAAAATCCTCAAAAAACAGATCAGTTCAAACGGCGCCGAATTCGAAGAATAGTTAAAGAATTGTTGTCTAAACAGATTCATTTCTTGGGTTATGAGTGTACTCTGGTCTATGTGAACAACATTGGGATATTGGTTAGAAATGCTTTGATTTGTATGATCGCCGATAACATATACTTTATTTGTAGTAGAATTTACTTTAACGCAATCTTGGAAATAATCCTGATTTCCCAAATGAATAATAACTACGGGGATAATATCCATCTTGGACTCAATCTCGGTCATTTACGAAATATATCTCGATCCATTTATATTTATTTTTTATAAGGTATATCACGGATCAAAACTTCTGTATATATACTACTATTCGAGATGAACGAAGATACACCCCAAAATGATACCCACATACACCAAGTTAACTCATTTATTGACAAAATCAGCTTGGAATTTCTATTAAACAAGACCCATTACCAAAAGTATCTAGCCAAAACGGATCCACAATTGTACGCAGAAAAACAGGAATTCTTGGAATCGTGTTCGCAATATAGGCGACCCATTGTAGATATGACGGCGCGGCTCTTGGACAATCCAAATCATCCGCATTATAGCAGGGAGGTATGTGATGCATTTGACAAATACGCCCAGACTCTGATTCGATATTTAGAAGTAAAAGAAAAGTCCGACAATGCACAAAAGGTGTTTCAATTGGACGACGATGATAACGAGGAGGATACGCTGTTTCCCGAGACTATGAATAACAGTGTAGTATCTAGACCAAAAACCGGCACCTTGGATTCATTTATTTTGCGGAGATAACAAAGAAAAATCTAGATATAATATAGTCTTCTAACAGTATTCGTATAACAATAAATTATCAAACCCCCATGAAATTAAGAAAATCCACAAAAACCAATGGAGGTCGCAGGTCCAAGGCGGCAAAGCGAAAGACTCGACGGAGACGGGGTCAAAAAAAGGACAATAAAAAATCGGAGGATCAGAGTCCCGATCAGAGTAAGGGTGAAAACCCTAATGCAAAAGGTATAGTAAAACCGATGAGCTGTAGTCCAATCGTCAAGGGAAAAACCATCACCGAAAATTCGTGTTATACCGCCGATGCATTGTCCAAGATCAAGGAAGCATATAACAAAAATCATGGACAAGAGGATCAAATCTTGGACACGGACCCTAAAATGATCTACGAATCCTTGCGTTCGCGATTAACCCATTGTGGATCAGAAGACTGTTGGCTGGAACAAATAAAGGATTCCAAGGTTCGCCAACAACTCGACCAGATTTTGTTTGCGCCCGATCAACCCCCAGAATGGAAAGACAATCCCACGGAATGGTTGTCCAATTTCGACATTGAGAAGGTGTTGCAACAATACGAAATAGCCTATCCCCAATTCAAATTGTTGGGTCCATCATCCATCGATTATGATACTATAGTAGATGGGCAATGTGTATGGGACGATATTTGTCGCATGCAATTGAAGGATTTGATGGCGCGTAAAAAACGGAAATTGGGGATTGTGTTTAATTTAGACAAACACGACGAACCCGGGTCTCATTGGGTCTCTATGTTTGTTGACTTGGACAACAAATTTATTTTCTATTTCGACAGTGCATTGAATCCGACGCCCCCCGAAATTGTGCGTTTGAAAAAGACGATTATGAAACAGGGTCTCGCATTGAATCCGCCGATCAAGTTCAAATACATTACGAATACAAAGGCCCATCAAAAAACCAACACGGAGTGTGGCATGTATACCTTGTATTTTATTATTAGTCTTTTGACTGGTAAGCCGCCAGAAGACAAGGAGAAAACGGCGAGACAAGGTGGTAATGGTCAAGAAACAGATCCCAATCGCGGCGAAAACAACGAATCAATGGGCGGGAATGTGAATTTGATTCAAAGATTTGTCAACGGTTCATTGAGTGATAAAAACATGGTTGATTTACGCGATGATTTATACACAGAACCCTAATCCAATCGAGAAAAATATCATAGTATAATAGACGCAAATATACTATACTATGACAAACCAGACAAACAATACAAAAAGACGATCCACAAAACGTAGACGTACCATGAAAAGAGGTGGCAATGGAAGACGAACAGCTACACTAAGAGCCATGGTACTAAAGAATCATGATGGTGAACCAGATGTTATTCTTGGAGTAAACAAAGGACCTCGTGGATATTTGATGGATATATTTAAATATAATATAGCGGATTCGGAAAATTATATTGAAAACACCATGAAAGGATTCCCTAAACCACCATATCGCGAAAAGATTATGAGAATCAAATATCGGTCCAAGAAATAACATAAATAGTTGTTTTGCACATATAAAAGATAGGCTTGAGAATGTCGCGGTATCTTTTACCCGAAAATCAGCGAATATTGTGGGATTGTTTACGAAAAATCCCTGTATTTCAACAATACGATCAAAGTGATCGCGAGACCTTATTTAGGAAAACCATGGAATCGATTCATTATCAATATAAAGACCGAGAATTGTCTGTAGCAGATTTGCAACACTTGAATCGCGAAACTATTGCCTATGTTATTCATCATATCAAATCGACCCAGCAATCCACAATGTTGCCATCCACGAGCTATACGTTATCAAATTCGTCGGTCCAAGCCAGTCCTGTATCAAAGGAATATTTTGCAGAACAAAAACAGGGTGAAATACAGCGGAAATTTGATGAGCGTCAGCAAGAATATTCCACCATGTTGAAAAAAGATCCACCGACAACAATCGATTTCCGAGAAGCAAAAGAGATCGATAAACCGATCGAAAATATGGAGGAGCTTATTCGACTTCAAATGCAGAATCGGCAACTCGATGTAGCCGTTCCTTCTCCTGCGTCTTCATTGCGAATTCATGAGTCGATAGCATTAGATGAGCCGACTATAGTGCTAGGGCAAGGCACCGACTTAAAAAAGAATGTGTCCTGGGATTTGTCCAAGAATGAAATCGCCTATATTGAACCTAGGTCTAGCGAAATCCAAGAAATTCGCGATGAAATTGCGCGTCTGAAACAGCAATTTCTTGATCTTAACCAAAAAATAGAGTCTATTTTGGAAAAAATCCTAACATAGACAGAGTAGGATGGGGGAGTATTACCAATAACAAGCACCTTCGACTTGGACTTGTCTTTCCATTTGTTCATCTTTAGACGGTCTAACCCAATATTCGTTGTAAAAGCAATTGATATTGGGGTTATCGTCCCATCGTTTTCCGCGAACACCAAACATGATTTGCAAAGCACCGCCCATATAAATCGCACTCTTCTTTTTCTCATGTTTGATATAGTTTACCAATGGTACCCCATATCCACCACATCCAAGGAGAGCAATATCAAAATCCAAGGCATCTATTTGTCTACACATTGCATCATAATTATCGACCCAACTATCACCCAATTTGATACCTGCTAGACATTGACATGATTTCAATGGGACCAAAGTAAATTCGGGCAACACATCTGGATTGGAAAAGAGCTTTTCGCGATTCTTCGTAAATTGTTCTACAATAGTATCGGTAAATGGACTGATAACCAGCACGCGTTTGTTTTGCAAACCCTTTGACCAAGGTGTATCCGAATAATAGGGTTCTAGATCCGTCGCAGCAAAATGTCGGTCCTGTAGCCCGAATTGCTGGATCCACTCTTGTTCAACCGGATGGATAAAACTATTGTACCAAGTACCCAGATAATCAGTAGTCTTTATTCCTTTTACGTATTCGTCGGAGAAAGTGATCGCGTCGGACCATTGTCTTTTGGGATCAAAATACACCCCTGCATTATTATGTAGGGTCCATATCAGTTTGGGTTCAACCGGCTGCATTTTAGAAACACGATATGAGAAAATGGTTTCTGCCCCCAACCCTACGCGAACAATGCTGAATACTTTATTTTCTTCCAAGAGACGGTGGATAATTTTGGAGCCATCTTTCTTGTATCCTTCTATCGAGAGTGTAGCGGTTGACATTGTATGATGTAATATCTATGGAAACATCTTTATATATTTCCGATTCAAGAACATAAATATTTTCTCTACTCATTTAGGGGGTATTTTCAAGAAAATTGATGTGCTTTTTTGTATTTTTGTTTGTTGGAAGCTTCAGAGCAAAAGTACTATTAAGAGACAAGAGACAAGAGACAAGAGACAGAAGACAGGAGATCCAAACGTATAACGAACGCGCTAGAATGCAGAACACGGTGTCTTTCGAATTGGTGTCGCATCCTACAACATCGGTAGCCTCAGAACCAGAGCTTCGAAATGAACGCGTCCTCTGTGAATATACCGAAACCGAAAAAAAAAGGATGAATGCAGAGCGGTGCATTATCATGGGCCAAACCGCAATATTAGAAATAGACGGGATCGCGATTGTCCACGAAAATCAGAAACAGATCGCTGACCAATACAAATTTACATTTTCGGACAGGCAAGTTATCCTTGCTATGGTGATCGCAAAAACACAGTCGGGCAAAACGGGAATTATGAACGCGTGCATTACCAAGCCTGTAGAGGATACGGAATGTCCTATACCCACTAGCCACATCTTTATTATTACGGCGCTATCTTCCACCGAATGGAAGGAGCAAACCAAATATAGAACCCCCGCAATATTACACGCCACAGTCTTTCATCGGAGCGAACTGCCCATTACCTTTGTGGACAGCATTCGCGGCAAGAAAAACGTCTTGATCATCATGGACGAAATCCAAATTGCCGCGAAGAAGAACCAGACCATTTACCGTGCGTTTGAGAACGCGGGTTTCTTGAACAAGCAGTATTTGTTGGAGAATGACATCAAGATCTTGGAATTTACCGCTACGCCCGACGGCACCATTTGCCATTTGCAAAAGTGGAATGAGGCTTCGCGCAAAATAATCGCCAACCCTGGCGAAGGATACACTAGTGCATACGACCTTTTGCAGAGAGGCCGCGTTAGGCAATTCAAGAACTTGTGTGGATTGAACAAAGAAACCGGTGAGGTGCATCCGGAGACATTCGACAATATCCGCGAAATATACGATGATATACACAGCTTTAGTCGTCCAAGATACCACATTATCCGAACACGAACGGGTGGCTACCAAGAAACCACGATCCACAACTTCAAGGAGATCTTCGACCCGCAAGAGTTTTGCTTCGTACAGTATGACGGGGCGAGCAAAACGGATATCAATGTGTTGCTTGCTGTTGCACCCCAGAAACACACGTTCATCTTTATCAAGGAACGTCTCAGATGCGCGAAAACGATACACAAGACCTATATCGGGATTCTCTATGAACGATATGTTGCAACACCCGATGACGCGTGCATTATGCAGGGATTGATTGGACGCGACACGGGGTATGATAACAACGGCGATAGCATATGCTACACGAATATTGATACTATTGAACGATACGAGGCCATGTGGAACTCAGGGTTCGAGGATAGCTCGATTGAGTGGAATTCCAAGACGACACTTTATCGAAGGGGTAGTCTTTCAGCGAAAAACACGTTCAACAATCGGGACGAATACGCCGGTTTCTCTAGTAGCGACGACGACGACGACTCGATCTCGGATGCGCCAGCTGTGCCCGTGGAACCGATTATCAAGCGGTTCAGGACACAAGAAGAAGGTAAGAGATACTATATCCGTGTGTTGAAGCCTATCTTGAATGGGCGAGGTCCAAATCTGAAAAAGGCGAATGCCCAAGGATTTTACGAAGCTACTGTTCGAAATGTCAAGAAGGTGTACTCGTGCAATGAGTTGTATAGTGAACGCCGCTGTGGTATCGAGAATGATTCGGGAAAAACCTATCGTTTTCGCCCATGCTACAAAGATCCTTCTGATCCTAATACACTAATGTGGTGGTTTATCCACTACCCGATAGAATAGAGTAGACTTGCGTAGACTAGAGTACAAATATTCTTTCATAAAAAAATTACTAAGAATCAACAACCTAGACTAGAGTAAAAATACCCCCTATTACATCAATTACCCAATCGCAAAAATGTGGCCAACACGGACTGATTCTTCTTTTCGTATTCTTGCGATTTTATTTTTGCTGAATATTCGCGCTTCAACATCTGTTCCTTTAGAATCTGTTGTTGTTGGTCCAAGATGCGTTGTGCTTCGGCTTTTTCTAGGGGGGTCAATTCCGAGCTAGCATCCCGTGTTCTCTGGAATTCGTCTACCGAGGAATATTTAGGCATTTTTCCTAAATCGGTTTCGCTAACCGCAAATACGGTTTGGTCCTTGTGCACCTTTCGCAAATCGTCGAACTTTAGTTTGCTAAACGGATCGCTACAAACATAGAGGTCTCCGTGGCCATCGCCATCGCCATCGCCATCATACAATTGTCCAACACCATTATTTAGGACCATTTCTTGGACGCCACGATATCGAACAACACCAGACTGTTGCTGTTTCATAGAGTCAAAGACCGCCGACATATTCTTGGGATTCACGTTTTTTCCAAGAGATTCGATGTTGTTTATAGCGGGGTCTTCACTAGTAAACCACGTATTTCTATTAGGGTCTGGTCGTTCAGCCATGTGATTTTTCTCGAAAAGGTCGTTGAATTGCGATTGGAACTCTCGTTGATCCATCTTGGAAATGGACCGTTTTACTTGGGTTTCTACGGATCGCGATCCCGCCCCCGCCGCAGTTGTTGCGTGGTATTTCGTCGTGGATTCATTGACTACTTGATTCTGACGGTTTTGTTGGTCGTGGAATTGAACAATGATTTCCAACGCCTTTTTGTAAAAGAGGAAATATTCGGGTCCAAGACGGGATTTATCGGGATGCAACATAAGAACCTTCTTTTTTGCGCGTTTTAGATCTTCTACTGTAAAATCGTAGGATCGGATATCGAACAAGTCCAAGAGTTCGTCGAATGAGTATGCGTCCATTTGTAAATTGTGAGACTTTGTATTAGTATTTCGTGTTTGATACATTATAGTAGAAATAGAATTATTTCTATAGGTATGTTAACTATAGAAATAGTTTAGAACCATATATACACATATGAGCTGGTTAACATCCGGAACTAAAAAAGGTACTACTGCCACGAAACCAAAGGCATCCTATGTACGATCGTTGAAACGAACACATTATATTAGTAATTGTTATCATGCGGCCAGAAAAGTACCCCCTGTATGCGACTATATCGATACGAATATGAACTTTCTCGAAAAAGGATTCTTATCCTCTGGTCTTTCTGACAAACGGAAATTGGACATCATGAAAATGGATCGCGAACACAAGCCAAAGGCGATTGCCTTGGAAGGTATATTAAAGGGGCTTCCCATGGGTACATCTCTGGGAGGTCGAAAAAAAAGCGTGAAGTTTTCCAAGAAATTGAATAGAACGCGAAAAATATATAAGAACTAATATAGCTGATAGTATATATATTGTACAATGGAAGGAGGCGATTTGGCGAAACCGAAGGACAACGTTAAACCACAGGACAATGTTAAACCACAGGACAACGTTAAACCGCAGGACAATAGTAAACCACAGGACAACGTTAAACCACAGGACAACGTTAAACCACAGGACAACGTTAAACCCGCGATCATAACCAAGATACCCTCCGTCGCGGAATTCTCTCAACTATTGCGAAAGAATCCTGGACTTATTATCATGAAATATGGCGCGGAATGGTGCGGTCCGTGTAAAAAGATCGAATCATTAGTAGGGGAATGGTTTAACCACATGCCCGCACAGGTCCAATGCTGTTTGATTGATATCGATCAAAACATCGAGCTATATGGATTCATGAAGTCGAAAAAAAGGATCAATGGAATCCCGGCAATCATGTGTTATGTAAAAGGAAATACATACTATATCCCGGATGATATGGTGGCAGGCGCCGACCCGGCTCAAATTGCCGGGTTTTTCCAAAGATCGTTGAAGGCATTGTCCGAATTGTAGGGTGTAGCCCATTATATCATGAGATTCGACGCGATTTCCCCCCTTTTGCGATAGCTCTCCTTAATATCTATAGTACAACTAGCGAATTTATTGATAATCGCCGAGGTTCGAGAGTCTTCTTCGTAATTGTTTCGGATGGATTGCATGGTAATGTGATTTAGCGGGTACTTACCGCAGTGTTTTTCGAACATATGGTGTAGCTGGGATTGGTACATGGATCTCCATATATGAAAATCGCTATAGCAGTATACCATATTGTATGTATAGTATGCTGGACCGTACCATTGGTAAAACCGCTTTGTATAAGGCGTTTTGTCCACCAAGGATTGGATTTTTTCAGGAACATAGTCTTCTATAACTGCTTCATGGTCATTTGGATGGCTGAATCGAATATAATTGCATATCATGGTGTGGTTGGGATGAATATGATGAATGCAAGCCATTTTCAAAATGACTTGTATCGTTGGAACCAGAGTACGCGTATTCATTTCCATGTTCCAAAGAATCGCATGACATATGCCGGAGGCAGTGTCCTTTAGATCGGACCTTTGTACCATCTGCTGTTGTATGATGCGACAATTCGTCGACCAGTCTTCCGGCGTTCTAAATGTGTCGATGATGAGAACGAGAATCCTGTCTTCTACGCCCGAATCGGGGCGTCGGTTTGCGATGAATGACGGTATCATTTGATACGGCGCGTTTGTTCGAAGCGGTGTGTCTTTCAATTGGGTGGGATATTGGAATGTGTGATATGTCTCGTTTTGTTTTCCTCCAATCGAAACATAGATGGAATTATAGGGTCGGACTTCATCGCTCCATCCCTCTAAATGTTGGAAGAATTCCAAGAATTCCTCCAATGTTGTATTGTCTAATGAATGAAACATGATAGTTTAGTTATCATTTACATAAATGATCTTTGGCATTCTCAATTTTCTTTGCTTGATGTTTTGCGTGAGGTCCTTCTTCTCTTTTGCTGATATATCTTGCCCCCCTTTTTCTTTCTACTCGTCCTCTTTTCTTTGATTTGTTTGGTTTGGTTGGCCGGTTTTGTTCGTTTGCCGCCAATTTTGGTTGTAGCCGATTCCTCCGTTGATTCAAGAGACTTTTCCGAAGGTTGATCCGAAGGTTCGGCAGACACCTCTTTTTCTGTAGTTGCATCAGGTTTAGCACCCTCGCTTGTACTTTTGGTCAAATCACTTATGCTTTGGGCAAAGTCTTCCGTTTTATCGGAAATGGCCTCTACGGCATTCGCTGTGGATTCCTGAATATACTCCGCCGTATCCCCGATTTTCTCGGTTGCAATCGAAACACCCGATTCTATGGATTTCGCGATCTCATGAGAACCTTCCGAAAAGGTGGCGTATCCTAGGACGGCACCTACTATTGCTACCATGCCATATGCAGCAAAAGGGATTCCACCCACACCATTGTATATCAAATAGTTCATCGGACTAATTCCCGTGGAGAATCCATTGGAGAAAAACGATGCTATAGAATTCGCACGGTCTGTCAATGAACTCATATTTTCCGATTTACCCTATCTAGTATAGTGTCCTATTATTTTTTCGCATATCCTATAACAGCACATGCGATTCGTTTTCCCGAGTGGCCGGTAGTTAAACTATCCTCGTGTCCACCCAACCCACAGTCATCCGGATCGGCATGTATAATAAGCCCGCGTCCAAGGATGTTCGCCGCGTCTCCGCGCAATTGTATTATATTGTCATAAAACCGGTATTTTGCGCATCCATTTGCATCGGTTTGCAGATTCCCTAAATCACCTACATGGCGATGTTGTGCTCCGGGACATCCATGAACATCTCCTGTAGGATTGAAGTGCGCACACATGCTTTCGCATTGTTCGCTCATATCGCCGCATTCGTGAACGTGGAATCCGTGTTGCGCGTTCTTTTTCAATCCCTGAATATCCACGTCGATCGCCACTCTTTTCGTTTTGGGCATCTCCGTAAATCGCACTGTGCCTCGTACACTTCCTTGTGTAAAGGTAGCAATCGCTTTGATAGGTGGATGCAGCATAGATCGGTTTGGCACTACTATTGTATACTATCCAGGTTTTCTTTACGCTCTTTTTCGAAAGAAAAGTCCGTGTTAAGGCCTCCGGCGAGTATATTCATGCGTTGGGGTCGATCTTGGTCCAAGAGATCTTTTGCCAAGGTTAGTCGATGATTCATAGACAGTGTCCTGTCCTCCAATGTTTTTATTTTTCGCGTGTTCTCAAGTGCAGTTAGGATAGTGTTGAGTTCGGTGATGTTTGTTTTGGAATACAACGGAAAACGCTCATCCGTACCTGGAACCACAGTGGATAAAGATTCCTCTGACGAAACCCATTCCGGTATAGAGACGCCGTGTTCAGTGGCATGTCTCGTTATTTTACAACATAGAAACATCATATATAAGAACTTCATGTATATAGTATACTCTCTGTTTATTAGAGTATATTATATATTTTATACAGTATTGTCTATATGATTATCGACTAACGAGATATTATCGGATAACTACGTTAACACGTGCAGATCTTTCCTCGGCGTCTCGATTCCTGGACGCCTGCTCTTCGCGCGCCCTTTGTGCCCACGCCGCTTTTACATTGTCGTCAACTGTAGTGCAGAAATGTCGTTCATATCTTTCGGGGCTATCGTAATACAAATGGTGTGGTTCCACTTCGCCGTATTTTCCGCGGTCGCCTTCGCCAGTAGCCATACACACCTTGTAATACAACAACTCGTCCCGTTTTCCTACTCGAAAAGATGGGTCTGAAATTCCGGTAATCGCGTCGCGAATAATAGTACCCGGTGTAAATCCGGTACGATAATAAGAGATGGAGACGGTCTCGCCTTGGATCTTTCGTTTCACTGTGAAAAATGCGGGATCCGTACTCTTCTTTTGATGAAATGGACGGCGTGTATCACCCCTCCGATTGTTGGTATTGGAATACTGCTCTTCCTCGTCGTCGTCCTCTCCATCATCATAATCATAGGCTTGAAAATGACGCGAATCGTCGTCATATTCGCCTCCGTACTCTTCTTCTAGACCCATCTCGTTATCATATTCCGACATACTAGTTAATATCCTGATCCTTGATCCTTGTCTCTTTAAAACCGGTAGTAGGTTATCGATTGACTCCTTGATACAATATTTAGCTATTACTCTTTATGTTGATTTACATAAAATAAATTCATATTACAATATAGTGTACTATGTCGGCAACTCTTATTCAACAATTAGAATTACAGAAAAAGATTCGAGAACGATCCGGAGATATAGAGGAGAGTTTGACCGCAAAACCGTCTCAAATATCGGCGCTTTACAAGGATACTGGTTCTGTTAAAATGGCATATCCGAGCCATGATGTAGACGCAGATTCGGAGTCGGACGAAGAGTCGGTTCGAACAGATAGCCCCCCTTTAGAGGATTCCAGCGAACCATCCTTTTTCTTCTTGGACAAGAACAATGGAGTCTTACAATACGATTTGTCTACTGTATGCGAAACCCATACCGATATTACTAAACCTTTGACGATTTATATGTGTGGCTACGATTTGAAAATGGAAGGACACGACCCATTTTTGCTCTATGTTATGCAGCAGGAGGGTGGCGAATATACCTTCCCCCAATTTAAGTTCACTTGCCCCAACAATGTCCAAGCCGATACTGATGCCGAAGAAATGGGGCCTCTTCACGTGTATTTTAAGAACGAGTGTTCGAAGGTTATCTTGGACATTATGGATTTGAACAACCATGACGATGCAAAAGCCTTGGATGATGTTTACAAAGGGTATGTCCAAGATAAGAAGGATCTCTCGGTTCTCTACGTATTCTTGGACTATTCGGGATTCTCTATTCAGGCGTCTCCCACAATAAATCGTGTATGGGGATCCATGGATGAACTGATCTATTGTCGCAAGATGCATGGTTTAGCGATGAGTTCGCACGTTTCAACACTATTCGATCAACACCCTTCGTTAATACACATAAAAGACCGGAACCAAGAGAATGTCGAGATCCCGATTTCCATATATTTGTGTGAATACATGTCGCCCGGATCCTATACAAATGTATATCAATTGGGTGAACCCTCGGTTATCAAAAGTGTTTTCTCGAGCCAGGACACACAAAACAATGATACGGGATCAGAAGAAAAGGAGGCAGAAGCTTCCGCTCCCCCTGTACCTTCCTCTTCATCATCGTCTTTTGTATCTTCGTCGATATCTCTGATCGATGAACGGATCGACCACCCTATTTTAGGCAACTTTTATTATTTCAGCGTAGAACCATTGAGTTTTGAGAAATCCTCTATTTTCAAGATTCGGAGGTTTGTCGGGTTCTTGGACAATCCAGTATATGTCTTTCATTCTTTAACCAAAACTGTACAAACGATTCGGTCCAAGAATACGGTAGTAGGGTCGGTGTCGTCTTCGATTAGTGAAACCCTTCCTAATGGAGCTGGATCCATTATCCCCAATATCGTCTCCTACTTTAGTGGGTCTAGTGGGTCGAAAGAGTCGCCCTCTGATGTCCAAGAAGACGTAGAATCTAAGATACAGACATCGATCGATTCAAACGACGTAGTACTCTTTATTGATCCCGAATGTCCCTATTGTAAAGAGGCTATCCGTTTATTAACCGAACATAAGACGACACACACGGTTATTGAATGCGATTCCGAAATGCGCGCAGAATTGAAAAAGAGAACTTCGGTATCGTCAGTACCCTCCATCTGGATAAAAGGTGTGTATGTAGGAGGATGCAATGATGGTCCAGAAGAATGGATGGGGATCAAGAAATTGGTCGAAACGGGGGATTTAGAGAAACGGCTTTCTTTAGAAAACCCCGATGTGAATCTAGAACCAGAAGACGACGAAGACGAAGGCGAAACCTCTATCGAAGATCAAATCAAAGACTTGGCCAATTTGGACAACAATTGCATCTTTTTCAAAGAAGTCGTCGATCAAAGGAATGTATCCATGTGGTGCATAAAGTCAAAGGATTATTTTATGGAAATATAACCGAACTATATTCTAAAGTATACTCATGGCCGAAGAACCCAAACCAGAAAAACCGAAAACTACACTAGGATATTTGAACGAAAAAAGAAAGGATGCAGTAAAATATATAGGTAATACTCAGCTGGTTAATGCTACGAGAAGAAACGTAGTAGCATTAAAACGGACATTTACGGACGGCAACCTCGACAAAGATGACGACAAAGAAGCAAACGACGAACCCATATCTCAAACCTTGGTCGGAGACATATATCACATGTTTAAAACGTTTATGGATATAATAAACGGGATTTTATCCATACCATTTGTTTCTCCAATCTTATTTTGTATTTTTGCTATACTATTCGGGATTGTGTTTTTTAATATAAATATTTTCTATAATGGACCCACGAATAAATCCGTGTTTGTAGGATATTGCGTGTTTGCTTGGATCGTCATGTTTCTCGTTTTGATTGTGATATGTCAACTCATCCATAGTTTTCGGCGACAAACCATGATAGCCTAAACACTATTCGCGGGATTGAACGTATATTCGTCCAAGAATTTTCCGAGAATCGCGGAGTCGATCGTTTTCGCAAAATGTGTCTTTATCTCTTCCGTAATAGGGGGTCTACCTTGAACCCTATTGAAAACCGAAATATAATCGCTTATTTTGCGGGTTTCTTTATTGATGCGCTCCTTTTCCTCGGTCTCTTGTTTGGATTTCAATATAGCAGCCTTTTCGGCTTCCGTCTTTTCCTTCAATGCCGTCTTTTTTTCCAAGACCTCTTTTACCTTTTGCTGGGCGGCCAACTGCATCTCCATATCATGGACCTCTTGCTCCTTTTTACGCAGTTCTTCTTCGCGTTTCAAAATGTCGTTTTCTACACGGGTTTCCAAGTCCGTCTTTATACGAGGCGCAATGATTTTATATGTATCAGCGAAATCATTCATCGAACTATCCAGATCGGTTTGCACTCCTCCGTCCACTTTCACCAATTCGAATTCTTGGTACCAATGATGGCGATTCTCCGCAGAAGAGATGAGCAAATCGCATACATCGGGCTTAATTAGTTCTTCGAATTTTTCTAAACGAAGCTTGGAGTATTTAGTAATATCGAATCCCGTTTTGTAATCCTTCATACCGAAAGTTGTCATAAAATCTTTGATAATATCGGGCGGAATTGAGGGACTGGTTTCCATGAGTCGGTCGAATTCTTGGCGCGACATTTTCAAAAAAGGCTCGGCCTTCATACGTTCATTGGGATCTTTTGCTAATTCGATGCGAATATTGCGCGAAAACTTGTCCCACGAAATCCCCGCAATGCGGTGCCCCTCATTGAGTTCGGAGATTTTCAAGTATTGTTGGATGGTGGTCAAAATACCGATGAAGATATTAACAGTTCCGATAATCAAAGGTGCGTAGGACTGGTATGCGGTGGGAATGTTGCCCTGTGCGAAAGAGGCCGTACCACTAATCGTGGAGAGAACAATCGCTGGGATCGTATACCAAGCTTGTGATCTAGAGTATTTTTGGTGGGCTTTTGTGTGCATCCATTTATAACAAACCGCTACGTCGCACCATTCGACCAAGATTTTCTCGTTTTCTACGGACCATTTAATGGGGGGTACCTTGGGCTTTAGTTTAGACACGTCTAACACTGTAGTTTCATCTCTGGAACCAGACGCACCCTCTTGGCGACTCGTTAGTTCACTCCCATTTCCATCACTAACATTCCCATCTAACATATCCAATTGGGAAGACGATGATGACGTACTATTTTTAAATCTTGGACTAACCAATCCCCCTTTTATTTTATGAGACACCGGCATACAAATAAATATATACTACGTCTTGGTATATATTTATACTATGATATTTTTACGCGCTGTTTCCGGACAAGTCGTCTGTTAATGCGTCTGTTAACCCGTCTGTTAACCCGTCTGTTAACCCAGCATCCGTACTGTGATCCAGCTCTTCCATAACAACACGGACATTGGTTTCAACTGAAGTGTGTTGCATAGTCTCATCTAGGGACGAAACCCTATGATTATTAGGGTTCGGGTTATTAGCAGGATCTGTGGTTTCACTCGTTATATCTTGATCCTGTTTTTGATTTCGACTAAATAGTATGGCGGCCATTTCCGCACTAACCGCGATAGCTTCATTTTCTTGGGAACCTTGTTCTGTTATATCGATACCATCGATCAATTCCGTGTTTTTGACAACATATTCATCGTCCATGTCCAAGAGATTTTCCGTCGCACAAAGCAAAAGTTCGATTTCCGTGGGGTCCTCTTCCGCCAACGTATAGAATTCCTCCAATTGTTTGGTATCGATGGCCGCCGCCGTACTCTGCCGATGTTGGTGATTGGCCAAGATATCGTCCTCGATTTCGGTGTAAAACTCCTGGACTTTGGAAAACAGCTTGGACAAGTATTTCTTCTGTGATGCATGGAAGAATCCAATATAGGACGTGTATAAACCGATCTGTTCCCTAACCAAAGTATTCTCATATTCCAAGGTGTGGAGAAAGCTGGTAATGGAGATTCCGCCTCTGGCCGTGTTGCTATAATCTACGATGGTTTGGCTCTTCTTGATAAAATGGGTGTACAAATAGTTCATCAGCTTCAAAATATCGGAATGGATCGAAATAATATCGGACATTTTGTATTCGTGAAAGGGTTCCAAGTCTTTGTAGGGCGTATATTTGTTGTGGTCGGTCTCTATTGTGCGAAGATCGTGATTCGATTCCGATAGCTGTACCAAGATGATGTGGTAGAGTTTGTAATAGTCGCCATACATGCGATTGTTGATCGAGGCTACGGATCTGGAAAGGTGATCCATTTCCAAGATGAGGGTTTTGTATTGGAAATAGAAGGAGTCCAGGCAAAAAAGGAAGATTTTCTTGGTATTGTGTTTCACCAAGTCTTGATACGTAGTCTTCAGTTCGGCTAGCTTGACGGCCAAGGTTTTGCGTTTTTTGATGATTTCATGGTAGGTTTGCAAAATCCCTTGGAATTCGGACTTTAATTTTTCGATGTCGAACAAGTAAAGCGAGGACATTGCTATAATAGTCCAAGAGAAGTTTTTATCTAGAGGTGAACCTAAGCCGAAGGAGGAGTAAAAGCATTCGATCTAGGTGTTCCTCTTGGCGTTCCTCTTGGCGTTCCTCTTGGCGGTTTCACAGGTTCATATCTCATCGGGGTCGGTTCATTGCAATAGACATACAAATCTCCCATCTTGGTTTTGCCTGCGAAGAATTGATCGTTTAAATCAACCCTCTCCTGAGTCTGTATTTTCTGTGTAATCGTATTGCATGCATCCTCCACATTATTAATACGGTTCGGACGTCCACTATCTCTCATTTCGGGCGTACCATACATATGAGAATAATGAACCATTTTTATAAGCTTCATCAAATCATTATCTATTGCAATAAACGCCGCATCTGTATCGAATTTTCGTTTGATATCACTCAGTAAACGAAGATCGTGCGAGAGATTTCGTTGAATAATACGAATGCCATAATCTCTGATAAAATCTCGATCATTCATGATTCCAAATCCAAAATCTTCACCGCAGTTGGGGTTGCATTCCGGTGTTGCACATAGTTTGTCATAGACCGATCTCGAATTATTATTCGCGTTTTCATAAAAAAAGGATCGTCCATAGTCAATAATCTTCGCAATATATTGTGTTTTGAAACGAATGATGGTTGGTGGCGTACCTACACCATTATTTGTTATGTAATGACACTCAAAGTAATGATTCTCCGGTGCGGGATATAATAATACATTATTGAGATGAAGATCATAATGTGTGTATTCGTTCATTAGGATGTTTAGTGGGGTGTATACTTGAAATAGGACATTTAGGAATTCATTCCTAAAGAAGATATCCCGACCAGGAGTTGCTTGATGCAATAATTTATCTATTGGAATTGCGGATTTTATGTGTTGTATAAGGATAGACATGTATTTTGAACGTTGGCATCCTCGAATATAACTAGGCGGTAAGGGTTCTAACTCGAGTACTTTTGGTGCCTCGTTTGTTGCAACTTCTGCTTGGCGTAGTACCCCCCAAGCCGCCTCGCTCTTATAAGAATAGAGTCCATAGGTTTCCAAGAAACAAGGGAATTGTTTGAATTTCGTGTTGATATATTGACCGACTATGTATTCGTACATCAAATTATCCGATGTTTCGGTGCGAGACGATTTCAAGAGAGCATGACTAACATACCCATCCTTTATATATTTGATCTCATTGACAAACCCATTTTGTGAAACTGCTCCTATACGA
>Ga0114960_10000420_pt1 | contig 35826 bp, 35 predicted proteins | sample C_130625_MF_Meta_FD_92637 | JGI IMG/M metagenome (GOLD analysis project Ga0114960, IMG submission 92637) | Freshwater microbial communities from Lake Croche, Canada to study carbon cycling - C_130625_MF_MetaG | ecosystem: Environmental > Aquatic > Freshwater > Lake | place: Lake Croche, Canada...
AATTGGCCTGCCCGTAGACTCTAATACTATACGATCCCAATAAGAAACCTTATGTGGCTCAAACCATCGACCAATATAACAATTATTCACCGCTAAGTTAACTATCGAAATACGTAATAATGAAGATAGCTCATTCGTGTATGCATCTCCGTCACAGTTTTTACCTCCGTAAACAGTTGTTGCACATTCATATTCTCCATCTCCAAATTTAGTGAAAACAAAAGGCGTTTTTGTTTTAACATGGTCGATTAACAAATCCAATTCGCTTATCATTTACATGATATATCGAATTATTATTCATTATTGTAACGCGTATTCTTTACGACGTCTAAATTCATAATACATTTTTGTGTTTTTTAATATTTTTTCATCTATTTCTATTACCTTATTAATAACTTCGTCTTCTCTAACCTTTTCTAACATTTCTGGGGTGGCAGTAGACGATTCATTTTCGCCAAAATCTTCCGATAATTGTTGGCGTTTTTCATTCATTGGCTGGGTTTCATTCATTGGCTGTTTTTTAAAAAAATTGAAAATACTCGGATATTGAAAATCTGTGGAATCCTTTTCTCTGTCTCTGTTTTGATTTTCCGGTTTTTGATTTTCTGGTTTTTGATTTTCCGGAGTTTGAGTTTCCGGGGGTTGAGTTTCCGATTTATTAAAAATATCTTGCACTGATTTTTTGCTTTTTTCTTTATAATTATATTGTTTTGAGAATAGCATATTCATTGTATCTTGAAATACACTATACGGGAATGTTGGGGTTTCCTTTTCCATATATAGAATTATTAGAATGAAATTATAAAACTTCTATAAAATTGATCATATAATAATTATTCTGCCCCACCTATACAAATATTCAAACATGGTTAAAAACGCTGGTGGAAAACGAACAAAAGGAGCTGCACGTAAATTCATTACGGCTAAACCATCTCACAAATTGCGATTATCAGAATGTTCTGATGAAAAATATGCCCATGTGACTAAAATGTTGGGCGGTTCAAATTGTTCTATCACAACAACGGACAATTTGAATCTATTATGTCATATAAGAAATAAATTCTCGGGCAGAAATAAATCGTCGAATTTGATTTCTATCGGGACAGTCGTTTTAATCGGTCTAAGAACATGGGAAAACCCGTGCAAAAATTGCGATTTAATTGAAGTATACAACTCGGATGAGGTTGACCAGTTATATCAAATTCCCGGAATCAATCTTTCCACATATAAAGGCATTTCAGCGGCGAGCTCAGGGGATTTGGTAACCGAAAATATCGACGCCGATTTCGTTTTCAGAAAAGCCCCCTGCGTTAGCGCCATGATTACGGAAGACGACATCAGTGATTCTCATCCCCAAAACGAGAAAATGGGTAACGATGGCGAAATTATAGATATAGATTCAATCTAATCACGCATCAACCATTTGTAACCGTATTTTCCGCTTTACTTCATTTTCAAAAATAAACATATGAAATAATTGATACGAATGATTTTCCATCGATTCATACAAATGAATCCGCGATAAAAGTCCCACCTCTTCTAAATATACCATATACGTAAATCTGCCATCATTCCTCTCGGTTTTGTCAAATAAAATACCTCGATGTGTTTTTTTTAATACCTCCGGCGTATTCATACATCTATAAATTAATTCGCAATCCGTCTGTATTTTGCGTATCAATCGCATTGATTGGTTTATATAATCAATCCTCGACAACTGAAACGACAAAAAATCTTCTGCCCCGCTAGATAATTGAACAATTCCACAATGACTCGATATCTGCATCAAATTAAGCAAATCCACCAACCTTCGTATTGGACTGGTGATATGTATATATGACTGCAATTTCATGATTTGGTGTTGCACTGGCTCCAACCCATCTTTATATATTACATATTGACCCGATGTGTTCCCCCATTGCTCGATAACACGTCGTGATACAGTATTCTCTATTTTCACGGGTATTTCAGGGGAATAGTGGATCACTGAACGAAATATACCTATTCTATTCTCCGCCATATATTTGCCGCATTTGGCATTCATATATATCATCCAATATGCCACCATATCGTGAGAATCGGCAACCTTCGCATCCAATTTCCGCGTAATTTCCATCAAATCGGTATACGGGGCGAAGTTGTGTATATGATCATATACAAAATTATTGCACGGTATTACCGCCGTATTCGAGAACCGCGGCTCTTCTATTTGTCCTATTGTGTTATCATCCGTCATACAAACATCGATATCCATCGTGAATGCAAATCGCGTTTCTCCCGCCTGTAAACTGCATAGCGAATCGGAAAGAATCGTAGGTAACATTGGTCTTTTTTTGTCGGGTAAATAAATAGTGGCAACCCTATCGCTGAATGACGACCAAAGGTTGAGCGTTTCTAACCACATATAGACATTTGCAATATATATCGAAATGGTTGTTATATTTAACTGCTTGGTTATACTGAATGCATCGTCGAAATCTTGCGACCCGCGTGGGTCAATTGAAAACACCTGATGCGTGTTGCGTCGGTCACATACATTGTATTTATCATTTCCGAGAATTTGGGATATATAATGGTCCTGCTCGATTTGATGCAACCTTTCGCGCGTTGTATTCGTGAATTCAGTGAGAGATACATGAAGGCTTTTGCAATATAATTGGTATTCGTAAAACGAGGGCAGTTCGTCGATATTGCCGAGGACATTCAATAGTGTTCCGTGGGGATGAATCGTATCCCAATGAGTATATTTGAAAATCACATATTTATTTTGCACTTTTTTTGAAAATTCAATTCGCGGTTGATATGGGACGAGAAATGTGGGTAGATGCACATCATCGGGAATACATTTATATATGCATTTTTTCGCCGTTTTGCCATATACTCTATCTACGAATAAGACCCCCGCAATGGTTGCCCCCGATTTTATCTGAGAGTGTATTACGCTTATATTGTTTTCGGATATTGTGAATATATCATTCGTAAAAAGACGTGCATTTTGGGGGTCTATCCTTTTTTCTATTTCCGGGAGTGATTCCGAGTTTGGTTCATTTTCATATATATTCCATTTCGTATACTCGCGATTTTGTATATGAATACGATATTGCATTTTTCTAGAAATCGATTTTGACAAAATACGGTGGACGATGTAATGCTATATATATTGTCCAAATACGTTTATATATTTATCTAGTCATAAATAGATAAATACATTTGGCCAATACGTATATAATGCCGCCAAAAACTCGGGCTCCGTATAAAAAACCCGTTGCTGTTGCTGTTGCTGTTGCTGTTGTCAATGCCAACACGGCACCATCGAACGGCGGGGATTATTCCGCGGATATGTATTCACAATCTTCGTCAAAGGTTGCGAAAAAAGGGCGTAAAGCGGATGAACGAAAAAATGGGATCATATACAACAAATCCGCGGAATATCTGATTATTGTCGAATCTCCCTCCAAATGTAAAAAGATAGAAGATTATCTGGGCGAAAAATACGCGTGTATTTCGTCGAAAGGTCATATACGAATCATTGAAAATCTGAAATCGATAGAACCCAATGGAAATATTCGATTTACCATAGATGCGGAAAAAGCCGCTCATGTGGCCGAAATGCGGAAAATAGTTGCGCGATTTTCGAAAACGGCCATATACATTGCAACGGATGGCGACCGAGAAGGCGAAGCCATTGGATGGCATATATGTGACATTTTTGACCTACCGATTGATACAACACCCCGAATCATTTTCCACGAAATTACAAAACCCGCTATCTTGGCGGCAATTCGCCAACCTTCAATCATAAACATGAATCTGGTTTTTGCGCAACACGCCAGGCAAATATTAGATATGTTTGTCGGGTTCCATATTTCACCCGTTTTGTGGAAATTCCTCTATTATAATCGAGAAAATGCGCTTTCTGCCGGACGGTGTCAGACCCCCGCATTGCGATTGATTTTAGAAAATAAATGCAAACCGCGAGAAACAAAATTAGTAGATAAAGTGAAAGGATATTTTTTCGCGAGGAATATTGAGTTTGTATTAGATAAGGTATTCTATAACAAAGATACCCATTGTCCATCAGCAGAGTCTATCGGCGATTTTTTGAGTGAATCGATCACATACAATCATTTACTCTCGACCGGACCGCCAAAGGTTGCCACAAAATCCCCGCCGAAGCCTTTCCATACTTCGCGACTGTTGCAAAGTGCGAGTAATATATTAGGATTATCACCAAAAGATGCAATGGCAAAATGCCAACTCCTTTATCAAGACGGGTATATTACATATATGAGAACAGACAGCCAAGAATATTCGACAATTTTTATAGAAGAAGCGCATCATTATATACGCGAAAAATACGGCGAAAAATATTGCGGAATAGTAACAGAAATGAACCCGCCGCATCCTATAAAAACAGAAGCACATGAAGCAATACGACCCACCAACATCGACATTGATAATATAGAAAATCACACCGCATCGGCATTATATCGACTCATCTGGAAAAATACCGTAGAAAGTCTTATGCCCCCCGCCAAATACAAAACAGTGGAAGTCAAAATATCCGCTCCGATGAATGCTCATTATATACACACGATTGAAATACCCATTTTCGTAGGTTGGAAAAAGGTTGCCCAAAATCTATTATCAGAGTCTGGCAATCTCAATGCAACCTTCCATATGGAGGTAACAAGCTGTAGACCGAACTCGCGGATATCATATAATTATATTGCGACGGAATCATCGGAGAAAGGCCACGTTCCGCATTACACGGAAGCGAATTTAATACAAAAATTGGAAGAATTGGGTATAGGACGGCCTTCTACGTATGCAAATATTATACAAACATTGAAAGAACGAGGATATGTGAAAACAGAAGATGTAGAAGGCACCGAATACGAAGTCATAAATTATATATTACAATCTGACGGACAGATTACCAGTAAAATGGCGGCGCAAAAATTCGGAAATGAAAAAAACAAGCTCATTCTGCAACCTATCGGACAAATAGTGTGCGAATTTTTAAATCGACACTTTACCGATTTTTTCGAATATAATTATACGCGAAAAATGGAAGAATCGTTAGATAGTATTGCAAATAACTCAGATACCCACAATCATTGGTTTGCGATTTGCGAAGGAGTATTATCCAAGGTTTTGCAACATATTAACAATTTCGACCCCTCCAATAAACTGCAAATACCTTTAACAGACACCGACAAATATGTAATTGTATATGGCAAATATGGCCCCGTTATACGAAGTGTTGTCCGCGACAATAATGCGAAATACGAATATATTACAATAAAGCGCAACCTAAATATCGATTTTGCATCTGACTCTCCAAAATATTCTTTAGAAGAATTATTGCACGTTAAACCCGACCCTGACGCAGAAACATCGAAAAATCCCAATATTTTGAGAAGTATTAACAATCATTTATCTATTAGAAAGGGAAAAACGGGACCCTACCTTTTTTATAAAACGGAAAAAATGAAAAAACCCGAGTTTTATTCTTTGCCCAAATCAAAAATTGATACTATACATTGTTTGGATGGCGAATTAATTGATTGGGTTCGAAAAATGTATAATATTCCTATATAATATATGTCTTTAAATACTAGAAATAAAAATAAACCAACCGATAACAATAATTCCATTACCGGTGAAATAAATAACATCCTAACTAATACTAGAAGTTATTTATTATCGTTGGTGGTTTTTATTGTCCTGGTTGCTTACTACTTAATCATCGTGATATGGCAAACTAATTCTACTGATTTTTTAATTTATATTTTATATTTAGTAGCACTAATTGCATTCACTATATATATATTTTATATAATATTTAATGTTCCGGATATAACGAACCAAGTAATGAATAATAAAATTGTCCAGATATTCACTATCATATTCTTCATTTCATTTGTATTTAAAATGACGGCATTATCACTGTTTATAACGGTATTTGATTATGCGAGAAATCAATTAAAAGATACTGGATATGATAGTGGTGTAAACAGTTTCGGAAAAGACACCGGATATGGGTATACTGTAAGGAAAGAATATCAAGATACAATAGCATCATCTATGAGGTATGAAAATTATACAACTATTTTCTATTTGGCTTTTGCGTATTTGTTATATAGTAATCAATTAGGCGATAATGCCCGAAAATCGTTGAACTATGTCGTATGTTTCATTTTGGCATGTATTATTTTATTTGGAAGCTCTCTTTTGTTATATAATGGAATATCCATATTATCAGTAAAAAAGAATGGGGATGTATTATATTTACCTGACCCACATGCTTCAACTTAGTAAAATAGTATAAAGAAATTTGTAAAATAAATACTATACCACCTTTTTGCAAATGCGTTTTTACGAAACAACTTTTGAAGAATATTTAAAATCGGTTGATTTATTCAACCTTCACGAAGAGATCACATACAAATCTACTAAGGACACCTTCGAAAATCTCATCGTATACGGTCCTTCCGGCGTGGGAAAATATTCGCAAGTTCTTTCTATTATAAAACAGTTCAGCCCTTCGAATTTAAAATACGAAAAAAAAATCGTCTTCCAAATCGACAAACAAGAATACATTTATCATATAAGCGATATACATTACGAAGTAGATATGTCTCTTTTGGGTTGCAACTCTAAAAATATTTGGCACGATATTTTCTCGCAGATTGTCGATATCATTTCGGTAAAATCGTCGAAAATGGGAATTATCGTATGTAAAAATTTTCACACAATTCACAATGAATTACTCGAAATATTCTATAGTTACATTCAGCAATTCAATAGTGAATATATGTCCATCAAAGTGAAATTCATTCTTATCACCGAACATTTGAGTTTTATATCGCAAAAAATATTGAATGCGTGTGAAATTATCCATGTTCGACGTCCATCAAAAGAATCATATACAAAACTGTTGGAACAATACGGAGATTACGAAAATAAATATTTTGAAATTCCAAACTATACGGCCAACGCATATAAAAAAGATATGACTATATTGAACCATATCGAACCTTCTGACATTTTGAATACAAAAGAGTTGCGCTCTTTTTCTTTAGTCTCTTCTTCCAAATATATTCCCGCGGATATTTTCAATACGGTCTGCGATATTATTATCAAAGACATGGAAAGACCACATGCATTAGAATATACCAAATTCCGGGATTCGATTTACGATATTTTGATATATAATTTGGACGCAGCGGAATGTGTCTGGTATATTCTATGCTATTTCATACACAACGGAAAGTTATCGAGAGAATCGACCTCGGCAATCATCGGGAAAACCTTTTTATTTTTAAAATATTATAACAATAATTATAGGCCGATATATCACTTAGAAAGTATTTTTTTCTATATAATACATCAGTTGATTAATGAAAACGGACCGTGAAATACTGGGTATAGGATCACATACAACTATTACGGAAAAATTGGTCAAACAAAAATATCGCGAGATGGCATTGCGGCTTCACCCCGATAAAAACGGTTCCACTCCTACGGCCGTCGCGCAATTCCAAGAATTGGGGGCGGCATACGAAAGGCTGTGCAATGGGGTTGGATTGAATGTAAAACCGGATGTGCGGACTCTTTTTGAAAATATTATAGAACATATAACGGAAATGTGCGAAGAAACGGCGTTGGCGTATTTGGATAAATTAGAAAAAGGGATTTTAATTCATATACAACAATTGCTTTATATGAACCGGGATGGGTTTCCTTTTGGAAATAAATTCTTGGAAAAGATTGCGAAAATATTATCCGCGAAAGAGGGGTCCAACGGCAACAAATTGGTAGTCAGACCTACTCTTGCGGATTTATTTGACAATAACCTCTATCGCTATTGCGTGGATGATCATATACTTATTATTCCTATGTGGCATCATGAGTTGGTTTATGATATTTCGGGGGTGGAATTTCTTGTCGAATGTTTGCCGATTCTACCGGAAGGTTGCACCATAAATGAAAAAAATGACATTTTTATCAAAAAGGAGTTCGAAATGTTGTATGTGATCAAATGCGAAACTTTGGCGATAGAAATATGTGAAGGTTGGACTTGTGTGATTGAAGTGAAAAATTTGTTGATTCGGCGGGAACAAATATACCATTTATGCGGGGTTGGAATATCACGGCAGAATATTAAAGATATGTATAATATTGAAAAACGGGGAGACATTTTCGTGAATTTGGTATTGGGGGTTTGAATATGCGATTTTATGAGATTTTTGAAATCTCATAAAAAAATGGCGGATGCCACTATTTTTATTTTTTGGTTGGTGTAATTATTATGTTTTTGTTTTTGTTTTTGTTTTTATTTATTTATGTGGAGGCTTTCTTGACAATCTTCTTCTTGACCACAGTTGGCGCTGGTGCGGCTACAGTCTCCGGCTCTGTTTTTTTGATGACTTTTTTGACTTTTGTTTCGGGCTCTACTGTCTCTGGTTCTACTTTGGGCTCTTCTTCTACTTTGGGCTCTTCTTCTACTTTGGGCTCTTCTTCTACTTTGGACTCTGGTTCTGCTTCTACTTCTGTCTCTTCATGATAAGACGATGTTCTAGATAACAATGGCGGCTTCGGTAATGCCTCTTCTTCTTCATTATCACTATCTTCGACATAAGTAGAAACAACCGCCGGAATAGTTGCGACTTCTACCACTTTGGGGTTCATGTATTGCGATTTGTTAGGCTCAGTGAGTTGGGCGATTGGTTCTTCTTCTTCTTTTTCGTTTTCATTTCCGTCGAATTGAATGTGACATTTCCCGTAGATGCTTACGACTTCAAATGGTTTGACCACACACTGAACTAACTTCCATGTAAGTCCCCATCCTTTTCCGCCAATCCAAATGCCCGAGCATTGAATCACACTTACCACCTGACTCTGTTTTGGGACAAAATCCATCGGCATCATCTCTTCATTTTCACAAGGAAACAACAAATTCGACTTTGTATCATAGATTTCAACCGCCCATTTCCCCTCATAACAAGGAACTTTCACGCGCATCGATGGAGGGCGGGTGTAGTCAATCTTTTTCGTATCTTTATTTTTCGGGTATTTCAGCGAAGGAAAGAAACTATAGTTCAAAATATCGCGCGACATTTGATTGCCCCACCACGAGAGACTGTTTTCGGTCGCGATATCTTTGATATGTTCTTCAAACGCCTTCATTTTATCCAAGAAAGTATTGGTGGCGTCGTTTGCATCTTTGTCCAATGGAAAATTCAACGACATCTGAAATTTGCCATCACTTACTCCACGGTCATCTGTAAAATCGGCAATTCCCCAAGTCATCATCGACGGTGTCACAATGCTCAACATACGATTCGTCTGAGAGCTGATTACGGATATCTGTTTTCCGCCGGATTTATTCAATTTTGGTTGCATACATTTAGTTGCGGATGCATTCCATCCATTCACATCCAAAATAATTGGAGAAGTGGATTTAGATACATTAGATGCAGAAGATTTTGCGTTAGATTTTGAAGCGGAGAACATTTTATAGCTGGTTGGGATATACATTATAATATATTTATTCTTTAAATCAATTTTATAGAAATGTTTATAAAACCGCTTGGATTATGATGTTATTTTTATTTTAGCAACCCCGCATTTTATCCCCGCGTGATCCCAATACTTTAGGTGTTTCGGGTATCAACGAATTATCCCGGGTATAGTTCGCCGGTCAGCTGTAATATTTATATATTTACTACACTTGTAAAGGTTGCTATAATTTTTTGCCATTTCAAATTATATAAATACAAAGTATAAAATATTGCATGACCGATATGACAAATATATTGAATATTGAACCCTCTGATATTAGTGGTGGCAGAACAGAAGCCATTAAAGAATCCCCCCCCTTAATAAAAAAAACCGACGATTTCACCTATACTGACTATTTGGAAACCCCCGATTCTATTTTCAAATTTAAAATCCCCCAACTGAAAATAATTGCGAAAAGGTTGCGCGTTCATATTACAGGGACTAAACCCGTTCTGATTTCTCGTATTATCAATTATTATAATAGTATAAAATATGCAACCCATATCCAAAGGATATTCCGCGGACATATAGTTCGGATTTCATTCAAATTACGCGGGGAAGGTTATAACAAACGGAATATGTGCGTGAATGAGAGCGATTTCTGCACATTAGAGCCATTAGATGAAATTCCGCATGAATATTTTTTCAGTTATTCGCACAAAGATATTATTTACGGATTCAATATTATTTCTCTTATTCAACTTTTGAAATCGTCCAATAAAATAATAAATCCGTATAATCGCGATGTTTTTTCAACCGAAAATATACAATCGATTATTCAATTATACCGATTAATTATTATCATTTATCCATATTCAGCCGAAAAAAACGGGGTAGATTTCCCACTGATAACTAATCATCATATATATAATATTATTTTGAACCGCCAATACTCGCAAAATGCGGCAAATACGCGAATTACTGCTAGATCATATACAACCTCTTCTGCCAACACCGATTTATCAGATGGGGTAACTTCGTTTGAACCGAATGCGGTAATAAATATATTGAGAAATCGGAATATCAATGAAAATATACTTATGCCGGACCACGGGGAAGGGAATCGCCACATTGCGCGAAATAATGAGTATATAAATATGCGGATTGAGAAATCAAATTTATTGCAAACGATACGCGAAAAACCCATACATGTTCGGATTCGCGATATGTTTATGGAAATAGATTTATTAGGGAATTATACCTCTGCCACGTGGTTTAATGACTTGGAAAGGAGGGAATTCATACGATTATATAGAACATTGTATGATATATGGAATTATAGAGCGCAACTATCATCCGAAATGAAACGAAACATATGTGTATTGGGCGGGCCTTTCTACAATGTCCCAAATATCGCGACTCTTTATTCATTCGAAGAAATACGAGAATCGTGTTTAATGGTTTTTGAGAATCTGGTTTATACGGGTATAGATGATGACCATCGTAAAATAGGTGTGCTTCATGGGCTAACTGCATTAACCATGGTTTCTGCGAATGCCCGCAATGCAATGATGTGGTTGTATGATTCAGTTGCCTACTAATTATATAAAAAATAAGAGCTATTATTTTAGGCGTTTTGAAAATTCCGCATAAATTGGAACTGATGCCAAGTTCTGGATTATTCCGAAAAAGAGAAGAAAATAAATTGTATATGATCCTATACAACTTATTCCCGCTTGCGCCTTGCTCCTTTCTCCAATTGGCATTGTCGTGTGAGATGAGGGATTGGACCTTGGACCTTGGACCTTGGACCTTGGACCTTGGAATTTCTCCATTATTGAAACATATGAAATATTTTAGCAACTTTCATATCTGAGATAGGGCTCCTTTTATTCTAAATAATGTTTTTTGCGTTAAATAACTTAAAAAGGAATCACTTTAGTATTATATAATTAGAATGGTCCGCACATCTAATAAATCTTCCGCTCCTCTTGCATCTGCTCCTTCTTCCGTTCCTGTTGTTTCAGAGTCTAAGGCTCCTCGTGTTTCTAAGAAAGCTGCTGCCAAGACTGTCGATGCTCCAGTAGTTGTTGATACTACTTCTGATGTTGTCGTTGTTGCCGCTGTCGAAGGAGGTGTTGTCGAGAGTGTTGTTGACGTAGAAGTCTCTTCTCTCGCTGGTCGTCTCGCTGAATACAGTGCCAAAATCCATGCACACAATGTGCAGGGTGTTGCTCTCAAAAACGAGTTCAAGGCATTGGAGAAGACTATTCTCCGTGATTTGAAGAACTCGCAAAAGGCATCTAACCGCAAGAAGAGAACCTCTGGAAACAGACAGCCTTCTGGATTCATCAAGCCTACTCTTATCAGCGACGAGTTGGCTCATTTTTTAAGCAAGCCTGTTGGAACTGAATTGGCCAGAACTGCCGTCAGTAAGGAGATTAACCAGTATATCCGTGCAAACAGTCTACAAGACCCGGCCAATGGTCGCAAGATTAACCCAGACCCTAAACTTGCGAAGCTTCTTAAGATTGCCAAGGGTGAAGAACTAACATATTTCAATCTTCAGAGATACATGAAGCACCACTTCGTCAAGACTGTTCCAGTTGTTGCCGCTGTTGCTCCTTCTACTGTTGCCGTCTAAATACTTGAAAAATAGAACTATATCAATTCCAATATAAAAATTATTACACCTTTGCACATTCAAAACACCCTCTTTGGCGGGCAGTTATTGGAGCGAGGTGATGCTGATTGCGCGTTTTTAATGCGCAATGGTGTAAATTTGTCAAATATATAATTTATATTTGACAAACATGCGATATAGTATTATCTCGCTTTATTCATTGTATAACGTCGACGTGTTTTTCGATGTTTTTTGGTTGCTGGTTTTCGTGTTGCCCCTCCTTTCTTATTCTTTTTTTCCTTTTTTGTTTGATGCTGCGGCGACTCCCCTTTTCCCTCATTTCTTCCCCCCAAGTCTTTACTCAATTTTGCACTCAACTCTGTAATCAAATCTTTAATATTTTTGTGTGTGTCTGGAATGACTGAGCCTTTTGGTAAGGTTAATTTGCTACTTATATGGCTTAATGTATGAAATAACTTTTGAGAATTACTTAACCATTTATCATGATTAGGATCACTATTAATAGGGCATAAATATCTTGTTCCAATAACTAAATTCATAAATTGTGTGCAATTAACACCTTCGCTGAAATTTATAGCACTAGAACGTTCTACGTGTTGTTCCATACACAAATCTTTTGTCAAATTCCCAAAACTTGAAGTTAAATCGTATTGTGTATCAAAATTAATTGCACATATAGCTGCTGGTTCACGCGACATTATAGTTCTGTTAGGAACGTTTAATTCAACTGCTAAATTATCATATATCTCCAGTGCTTGACCTGCAAGTTTAAAGTCACGAACACTACCTGGTGTCACTGTGTTCTCTACTGGTTTTAAATCTGTAATTATTGTTGTTAATGTTTCTATAAACATCGCTTTGGATTCAGGTGAATCCAATTGTTCAACAAATACAATTTGTGGACTATATAAAGTGCCTTGTGAATCTTTAAAATTTTCGTCCTCTATTGTCGGAAGGTTTGGGTCAGGGGTAACAAACATTGCATTTGGATAAGTGATTGAATGTCCCGCAATACCTGCATATGTCTTTTGCCCAACAACAGGGTGTGCCGCAGCTAATATAGCATTTGCTGTGTTCTCAACTTTGCTTGTTGTTACAAACTGACCAGTTGGCCTATTAAAATATAATCCACCATAAAAAATATAGATTCGTTTTTTGTATATAATAACAATAATTACCATAGAATGATTGCCAATAACATCTAAAAATGAATCGTTTTTTTTTCTTGTCACACCTAATTTAAACACAATTGAATCACTGCTATTACAAAGAGCTACAAACAATGGGTCTATTTGAGATGTGCCGGTATTATCTACATAATACATTGCAAATACTAAAGGACCAGCATCAAGATAACCATTAGATATATTAAATTTTCGTTGACTAGCTATAGCTAAAAAATGTATGCATGAAAACATTGAATTATATCCTTCAGGAAATACTGCGAAGATACTTTTATATTCTGGAGCTTGTATTCTTCTTAATAAATCATTTATAACTGCATCACGTTCGTCCGGGGCGGAAGATGGTGAGATTTTAAGTTTATTGTACATACTTATAATATCTGTGATTTTATTGAACAATAATTGCATTTCTTCCTGTTTTTTTCTTTTGGTTTTCGGTATTCCTTTTGCAAGTGCTTCATATTCAAGTATTTTGTTACTAAGAGTTTCAATAACTCTAGAAATATTGGAATCTTCATGGGAAACGATATCAGGTTTATTTTGAACCGTTTCAAAATACTTGCCAACCTCTGTATCACCACTTTCTTGTGATAGTGTTGAAGTCATAGAACGTGCTGATGAGTCGGGCGATGAACTAATAGAAAAGGCTGATGAGTCGGGCGATGAACTAATAGAAAAGGCTGATGAGTCGGGCGATGAACTAATAGAAAAGGCTGATGAGTCGGGCGATGAACGGTGTAAAACTTGTTGATAATTTGATTTCAGATTACCCGAAGATTGGTCTGGCATAAAATTAAGATTAGTAGCAAAATCAATTATACTATCGCCACTGGCATTAGTAATGTCACTCATTGCACTACCAACATCATCCGTGTGCGCGTGTGCGTTTTCAGCCCATGTTTGCACTCGTTGATTCCTGCCCCTGCTTCTGCTGCTTCTGCTGCTGTGTGTCGTGTCCCTGCTCCTGCTCCTGCTCCTCCTGTCCCTGTTCCTTCCCTTGTTCCTGTCCCTGTTCCTTCCCCTGTCCCTGCTCCTGTCCCTGCTCCTCTCCCTGTTACCAGGTCCACTACGGTTAACAAGTCCAATAGGAATAAATGATGGCTCCTCTTTTGTATCCTCTGTATCCATTATTAATGTAATAACTATAATATATTAATATAAAATAATATAAAACACACCTCCATATATAAAGTATATGTCTAAGAAATCAAACAATAAATTTCAAGTCATCGATGAAGAAACTACTCTATATGATCCTATACAATCTACACCACCCACCCCCCCTACTTCTACCCCCGCCGCGGCCGCCACCGCAAAATCCACCCCCTATCTATCTTCGTCGCCAAATATTCCGTCGCCAAATATATCTACTACCCAATCTGCGATTTCCATAGAAAGTCAAATATCTAATTTTGTAAAGAAAAACAATCCTAAACTATTCATTCTCACTCCTTGTTACGCCAGTCAATGTTTTGTCAATTACGTCGGCTCTCTTATTCGCACAATTGACGCTTTCCGTCAAGTGAATTTTCCGTTACAAGTCGAATTTTGCCGCAACGATAGTCTGGTTTCACGAGCGCGTAATAACCTCATCGCAAGAGCAATGAGTGACCCCGCAATGACACATGTCCTTTTCATTGACAGTGATATCACGTGGGATCCAATTGATATATTCAAACTTATCATCGCGGATAAACCACTCGTTGGCGGAGTATATCCGCTAAAGTCATATAACTGGTCGCGTCTTGTGAAAAATCCGATGAATCCATATGAAACAGATTTGGTGGGCTCGATGATTAAAAAAAAGAATCAATCGCAATTGAAAGATATGGTTTCCGATGAACTAATGATTCAGCATAATTTATTGCGATACAATATTAACTATAAATCCAATACTCTGCAGATTCAGAATAATTTGGCGGAAGTGAAACACGTGGCAACAGGATTCATGATGATTAAACGCGAATTATTGTCGAAAATGCAGCGAGCATTCCCATCTACTAAATATGTCGATGATGTGAATTTCTTGCGAGAGGAAGAAAATGTCAATGCATATGCTCTATTTGATTGCGGGGTGGAAGAAGGCCACTATTTTTCGGAAGATTGGCTTTTCTGTCATCGTTGGACAAAAATGGGCGGCGAGATTTTCATCGATGTTTCGATTAATTTGACACATACGGGGATTGAAGATTATCAAGGTTGCTATATTTCCACGATTATGTAAGAAATACAAATCCGTAGGGTTTGAGTATTTTATTTATTTTATACCAATTCACGGGTGTCGCTGACATTTTGTTATATACAATATTTTCGTTTTCTGATGTTTTTGGGGGAATATCAGAAAAATCACATACATGATTCGTATCTGTTCCTTTTACGAGTTTACATTCACGTTGGAAAATTTCGCACGCGGTTTTACAGATTTCGACGGAAATTTTTAATTTATTTTTATCGATAAGCCATTGATAAAAATGGACGGTATTTTTCTCACTATCATCGATATATTCAAAATAATCGTCGACGACATTTTCGATCATCGCGGTATTCATGAAATCAATCGCCCCTTCATTGTAATCCGTGCCAAATATAACCATAATCGTAAGAAATTGCTGATATGAAAGTTGCAATTCCGACATAATTAATTCCGTATCATATAATACAATTTCGCGCGTTTGCATATTAAGCCCGCGCAAAACACGGGGACATCCATAGAGAAATAAATCCATATCTTCCGTCATTGTCGCCCAGGCCTCTCCCGATTTCACCAATTGCGCGCACATATGGTCCGCTTCTCCGGGAGCTCTTACAAACACCACCCCGTATGCATCTAACAAATTGCGCACATTGTCGATATCTTCCCATGTAATACGCAACATTTTGCGTTCGAGCTCCCGCATTTCCGTCTTCGAAATCGCGGGTTGCGTCCCTTCGCAAATCTCGGCGTATTTATTTGTCGCGGCTTTCTTATCTAATCGACGGCGATGAACAAGTGCCCGTTTTTCCGGCGGCGTTTTCCCGTCGAATACAAAAATAGGTTGTATTTGATAATGAAGAAAGATAGAAACCAACAAATACATCTGTTCCATCAATGCATCTTCTCCCAAAAATTTATATAAATAAATACTGATATCAATCGCAACCTTTTTCCCCCGCAGACCATGGAGGCTGATTTTCCGTATGCTTTTTTCCGAACATTTTTCCAAGAAATACCGATTTAGATTTTTTATTCCCATATGATAGATAGTTGTATATGATCATATACAATTATCCCCTGATCTAATCAATTTTGTATTACCAGACTCCGAGATTCCCTCTTAGAATATTTTCCGATATAACATATATATGCATAATAGGAAAACTCGAAACAAGAGAATCGAAAACAAGAGAATCGAACATAAAGCATCTTCTACACCCGCCAACCTATTATTAGAAATGATAGCAGTAAATATCAAACGCGGGTTATTGGGTCGTTCGATGCAACCTACGATTGAACAAAATACTCTTCGAAAAGGCGAATCATACGAATCCATGCCCCTCCTTATAAAAGAGGAAATCGAAAACTCCGAAAAAGTCTTGCGGACGTGGTCATTCGAAATAAAAGAGCGGAAATTCACGATACATATAACCGATATAGGTGGGGGGTCTAAGGTTGGGGGGTCTGGGGGCGGAAAGTTGCGTATATTTCAAAAATATATCAAACTGATTTATGCTTGGTTTTATTTAGCATCACAATTTTCTACGCAAAAACAATGTTCTCCCCATTTAACCGTCCACATTTTTTTGACAAAAATGACGAAAAAATTCCCCGAAATGCCGGGCGAAATCATAGGAATTAATCATGTAAATACGGGATTCACCTATTCGTGCAAATCGCCTATGAACGAAATATATATCTATCGCGAAGAAGAATGGTTCAAAGTTTTGATTCATGAAACGTTTCACAGTTTTCACCTGGACTTTTCATCGATGGATCAGGCTACCGCAAACGGGATTGTATTGTCGAGGTTGCCGCCTTTTACGCAACCTTTAGATTTGCGATTTTATGAAACATATACGGAAATGTGGGCAGAAATTATACATACAATGTTTGTCACGGTTATTCATTCGGCGAAGACTCTACCCATAATTCCGGCTTTTATGAAAAATATGAATATAGAAAGGGTTTTTTCCATGCATCAATGCGCTCGTATATTGCATTATAACGGGTTGTCATATACACAATTATGGAATAGAGACCACGGCAAAAAATACAGAGAGGGGAGTCCTGTGTTTTCGTATTATATTGCAAAATCGTGTTTGAGTTTTTATGTGATTGATTTTATTAATTGGTGCGCAACCCAATTGGACAAGTCTATCCAGTTTATTCACGACGTTGATCATATACAATCCTACTGCCGATTTTATCTCACGCATTGTCGTTTGGCCGAATATGAAAAGGCGTTGAAAGTTTGTGGTGGCGAATTGTCGAAATCTATTTCTTTGTCGAAATCTATTTCTTTGTCGAAATCTATTTCTTTGCGCATGACGCGGCTGAATATTTGACGGGAGTGGAAGGATTTGATTATTCTCTTCGATAAAAAAAGGTTGCCCTTTTTTATTTTGTCTTCTTATAAATTATTTTACTGAAAACTCAAATCAAATCAAACCTATAAACTATAATCAAAACATTGTCTACATAAATTCCAGATTTTATCGCTGTCTTCACCTCGGCATTCACACATTGTTATCATCATACTGATTCACGATAATGTTTCGAATTTCTGTTTCTAGTTGGAATATCTTGCATTGCTGGTTGCGAACTTCGAAAAGCAAATCATTGACTGTTTTTCGCAAATTTTCCGTTTCGTCAGTCAATCTGCAAATATTGTCATCGAGTGTTTCAACGGTCGCTGACGATGGTTTGATTGGGCGAAGATTGATTTTGAAACATATTCGGATAGTAGTAGTAAATGGCCACCAATTAAATTCGCGCATAAATTCTTCCGGTAACCACCATTCGCCTTCGGTGTCCAATATGTCGATGAATCTTCTTGCTTCTTCGTTTTTGTTCCAAGAAGCCATGTGAACAAACGCCATTGTTGCGTTCGATTTGCGGTTTAATGTAATGTCCACGCGCTTGACCACACCTAAATTTAAAACTTTTTCTATGAGCTGGCGCACGTCTTTACCATCCATTTGATGAGGAATAGATGGTAAATATATGCTGCTCCAATCTTCCGGTATATCAGAAGACGCAGGGTCCGATAATCCCATATCGGCATCTATATTCGCCAATATATCATCCATTGGCTTACTGATAAGCAGAGACGTATCGTCTACTTGCGTAGAGATAGGGATAATATCGGGTAATCCATTGGCAATAGGAAGAGCGTAAGCGGTTTGTAATGACATTTCGATTTTAATTCACTGATAAGTGGAGCAATTACTGAGTATATTATATAAAAAAAGCCCATCAATTTTTTATGTCTATGGATTGCAATATAGTTTGGACTTTCTCTGGTCGATGTATTGCATTTTCTAGAATTGTTCTGACTTTCATTAATATACAATCTACCGTCGGCTCCGCCTTCGGATGAAAATTCATCAACTTTGCATTTTTCGTTTCCAATAAAATTTCTTTATAATCCAAATTCTGATTTTGCGAAAATTTCGCATATAACGCTTTTTCGCGTTCGTCGTTATTCCGATTATTCGAATAATAATCGGGGTCGATTTTGACCCCTTCTGGTCGCACACGTTCCGTCATCAACTTGTTTTCTTTGTCTACCCAAAACCCCGTTTTTGAATCCGCCGCTTTTACAAATTCGACAGATTGCCCCCATAATGGGTTCCCCTTTCCTTCCGTAATCGAAAATTTCTCATAAAAATGCGGATTCTGTTTTCTAAATTTAGATGCTTCTATATAATGCGTCACAGACGACCATCGCAACCCATCATCCGTGGAAAAATAGTGTCCGTCTGAAATCCAATCATCATTCAAAATCCGCCGCCAATTCGCATTTTTATTTTTGCGTAAATTGATGAAATCTTGTGTCCGACTTTTGGCTATTTTTTCTTGCATTCCTTCCCCCGGTTTTGGTATATTATTCGATTTATTATGAAAAGTGAAAACCGTGTCCTTATCATACGACAACCCCGGATAATTATCATCATCGTCACATATAAATCCTTGGTCGGGGTCCAATCCCAATCTACTTCGAAAGTTGCGGAAATCTTGGATCAAATAATATGCTCCTCCCACTCGCTCTAAACATTTTATGGTTACCAACACTTTAATATCATACGGTATTTCAGCGAAAGTAAATATACCCTTACGTTTGTATGTGATCAAGCGATAATGGTTGCCGCTGTAGGACGTCATGATATAGTATTTTGGGTTGAATTGGCCTTGTTGTTCTAAGTCTTCGTCATTCAATTGACCGCAACTGACAACCGATGTGATATCTTGCTGAAACGCATTTTCCCCCAATAGAATGACCTTGATATTCAATATGCGTTCTATTGTAGAAATCGCCCACGTATCCGCCCAATACTTTGTTGTTTGAATAACCGCGCGAAACTGTTCTAACGATTCTATCCCCTCCATAAAACTATATTCGGATAATTGGTCCTCAATCAAATTCGCCTCTTCTTTCAAATCCCGGTATTCTTCAACCACGTGTTTACCGTCGTCCACAATTTTAGTTCGTTCAACGGGGGATGCCTCTTTCTGCAACCTTTTCTTCAATTCGCTATTCGTTTTTCTCGCCCCGCCCATTTTCTTTTCTATATTCCTTTTTTCCGAAAGGGTTTCGAAATACAAATTCTTATATTGATCATATAGTTCATCATCGGCTTCCGCCGCCAAAAGACTCCGGAGTTTGGCAACGGTTGTTATTTGGCCAATTTGGCGAAAAGCCACGCGGATAGTGTCGAAAAAACAGTCGCCGTTTGTCGCCGTTTCTACAATATCATAATTCGTATTCGACATGAAATTCTCTATCCATTTATTTTTCGACGATTTGCGAAATGTTTTTTTCGCCTCTTTCGAATCTTCTTTGGACTCTTCGGGGAGGGCGTCGGGGAGTTTCGCATGCGTGTCTATCTCGAAAATCCCGGCTTTAATGGATTCATCCGCCATCTTTTTTGCGGGGGATTTTTTGATATCTCGTTCGAACAATTTTTGCGAATCGTCTAATTCGTCTTCGCTATCGGTTTCGGAGTCGCGTTTACCACTTTCGAGTATCGTATTCAAGTCTTTATCCCCGATAACAAAATTCATAGAATACTGTTTTACAATTGCCGCATCCTTTTCAATATTGGCAATCTCCTTTTCACTATACTCCACTTTTAACTCCGATAGGAATTTCGCATTCACAAAATGGTATAAAATAATATCGCCTAAACGATTTAAATCGATATCACCATCATCGTCCAAAAATCTGCGAACCCGGATGGCGGGGTCTTTATCAAGAGACTCATACTCGAATGCGCCGATTTGCGCTTTCACACGATTTTTATATATGACATAAACCGGATAGTAATATATGTGTTTTTTTGCAAAGGTGTCTTTTTCTTTCCCTATTGTAATAAGTAATTGTTTTTTGTATATTTCAATGGAATATACGGAAGATTCATAGCCAATATCGTCGGGTTCAATTTCATTCGTTTGATGGTATTTTGTTTCACGTTCCATTTTCGAATATATAATATATGTATATCATATATTTATTGTTTATATACAACTTGTCTTCAGCACCCACCCGCATTATCAAATCTTGAACAAATCCGTCATATCCATAAATTTGAAATATGTCCTCGATGAAAGACTTTTCACTTCTTTTGGTTTCATCGCTTTTATCATTAAAATGTTGGATAATATAATATTGTGCTTTTTTTCGTCTTTGCTTATATATGAGGAACAATTTTGTAATAATATATAGAGATTTTCGGTTATTTCTTCCACTGTGGTTGAACATCTTTCTTCGCGGATATAAGTGAAAATGATGGTTTGTATTTCAATAATAATATCCACCAACGTATCGAGAGATATCACATTTTCTTTTACTAAATTTGCAATGAAGGTGGATGTGGCTTTTCGGGAATCGTTTGTTTTATTATATTCGGAAAATTCGTCGTAATTATCGGTGGATTGGACAACTTTAATATGATTGAATTTTTCAACATATTTTGAAATAAAATCTTGGAGAATTTCGTCAAATACCGCGTTTTTATCAAGTAATTCTTTATATAAGGTTGCGTATAATTTCGAGAAAAAAATGTTTGAACTCGCGATTTCGAAAATAGAAGTAGCAACCTTATATAAGGCGGATTTTTCCGTTTGTTCTTCGACGCCGTCCTCGGGGGTTTTCGATTCTTCTATTGACAGTTCTTTGATAGATTTAAAAATGTCGACTTTAATATTTTCGTAATTTTTCACGGAGATTTTATTTAATATTACGCGGATTTCGGAAATCGTTTTTTCGATGCCTTCTTTTTTTTCAATAATGGTCGATTTAAAACTTCGGAGAGATTCCCACGCATTGTTATTTATTGTAATATAATCATCTCTGTGTTTGTGTTTTGACCCGCCTCCGCCGCCGTATTTATTATGCGAATCCCCGATTGATTTCTTTGTAGTTTGTATTATAGGAATATTATTGACATTTAACAAATTCGCTAGGGTTTTAATTATCTCATCTACCTCTTGCGGGATTTTATACCCATTATCAAATATAATCCCCGTGTAATCTTCTATTGTATACATTTTTGGTGAAAAATGCGTTTCGTTCATTGATTTTATAGGCTGAGTTAGAACCGACATTACACTTATATAACATATTGAATTATTTTATATCGTTTATGCATAATGATAAAATGCGCAACCTTTCAAAACGACGGGGTATCTTACTCTGTTACCCCTTTTTGCTCGCAACTAACTCTCTTGTCAAGGTAGGTGGTGGCCGGTTAAACAAAACTTGCGTAAAAGAAGTTAAAAACATTTAATAATATTTTTAATAATATGGAGAATTCGGAACTTGTAGATAAAAATACAACAATTACAGAACAACTCATAGAAAATTGGGATGAATTAGATATAAAACCCGATATTTTACGTGGAATATATGCATATGGGTTTGAAAAACCGAGTGAAATACAGAAAAAAGCCATACCGCCAATCATTAAAGGTCGGGATACCATTGCACAAGCACAATCCGGGATGGGGAAAACGGGGACATTTTCCGTTGCAACTTTACAACAAATTGATATTGAGATTATGCAAACGCAAGCCATTATTTTAGCGCCGACCCACGAATTGGCCAAACAAATTACCACTGTAATTACAGCATTAGCGACATTTTGCGAGGGATTTCGCGTAAAAACGCTCATTGGCGGAACCTCCATACAAGACGATGCAGCCGATATTAAGAAAAACCCACCGCATGTTATCGTAGGTTGCACCGGTCGTGTCTATGATATGATACGCCGGAAATATTTGAATACGCAATATATAAAATTATTTGTATTGGACGAAGCAGACGAAATGCTTTCTCAAGGATTCAAAGAGCAAATATACAATATATTCCAATTTTTCAATTCAAATATCCAGGTTGCCCTTTTTAGTGCAACTTTGCCGGCTAGCATCATGGAATTGACGAGCAAATTTATGCGCAACCCCGAAAAAATTACAATGGAAGCAGAAGAATTAAATCTGAAATGTATAAAACAATATTTTGTCGCCCTTAATTCGGATAATGATAAATACGAAACGTTGAAGGATTTGTTTTCCGTAATAACACTTTCGCAAAGCATTATATATTGCAATAGCGTGCGTCGTGTTTCAGATTTGCATTCGGCAATGCTGGAAGAAGGATTTTCCGTATGTTGTATACATAGTTCTATGACGGCATTTGAACGCGATAAAGAATTTGCCGCCTTTCGGTCTGGCGCATTTCGCGTTTTAATTTCGTCGAATATTACGGCTCGAGGTATTGATATTCAACAAGTAAGCACGGTAATTAATTTTGACATCCCGAAATGCCCGCATACATATTTACATCGCATTGGAAGAAGTGGGCGTTGGGGGAGAAAAGGAATGGCGATTAATTTTATTACACAACGCGACATTTCCACAATACGAGAAATCGAAAATCACTATAAAATAAATATTGAAGAAATGCCGAAAAATTACGGAGACAATTTAATCGGAGTATAAGATCATATACAACATTTGAATCCGTTATACAAAAAATATTTTTATTGTTCATATAGGAACACTAAAAAGAATCACGCTCCGAATAATTATAATATGTATTTTTGACTAGTAAGAATAAAATATAGGATAATCCCTTTTTGAATATAAGACGAAAATGGTTGGTACAACATATCTATACGACAAATAAAAAGAATCTTGTATAGAATAGAGTATATGGAAAATGCAATAGACCACGCATAATATTTATTCATTTTTTGTTCAAATCGCAATTGAACGAATAAATGGTATGTGACAATTTCGGCAATAATATATGAAATGGGTAAAGATAAATAACAAAACACGTTGCTAATAAGTAATATAGAATAAAGACTGTGCCACGAATTAGGTTTGATAATATTCTTGCGGACGAGTGTCATGAGAAAAGCGGGAAGTTGAATGCCATATAATGTGAAAAAAGCAGTATGTATATTACCTAACATATATAAGGTTGCGCCAACTTGCATAGACCCCTGAAATCGCTTGATGCCACTCACTGTTTCTTGTGATATTTCTCCTTCGAATGGCATACTGCGAATAAGCGTCTGGTCTTTTTCTCTAGTTACATGGGATGCAATATCGGCGAAAATCATGGTAATAAAACATACGCCGATTTTGTATACGAAATGAAAATCATAGTAAGATAATAAGAAGCAAATCACCGCACGTAATGCGAAAATGATATTGTGAAGTCGGAATTCAGGATAAATCATGGGCGCACTTTTATTGCGGATGGAGGGTATATAAAACATGAGGCTGGACACCGATAGCGAAGTATGAAACCCAATAAGATACAACCCGTGAGAATTATCCATTGAAGTTTTGTAATAGAAAAAGAAGTGATAATATTGGTATATGAAATTGGCGAGGCATATGATTCCGATGGTTTTGTGTATATGATAAGGGTCTTCTTTCGTATTCAATTTATGGATATTTTCTAGGTTTACGCGTTGATATGACATATATTTATTTGTCACCATATCTTTATTTTATTTTTCACTTGCAATACATGATGCGATGCAAATCTGCGTAATATATAATATCAATTAATATTTAATATTATATATGTTTGGGATTTCGTGTGTTATTTCCGAAACGTCCAATGTGCCAACTTTAGAGAGAAATGATCCTATAAAATCAACTGATTCGCCTACACCACCAGAAAATACAGATATACTCGGAAAAAGTATATTCAAACTTCCTATACAATATCTCCCCCCTGATCAAATACATCCTTTATCTCCTATCGTATCGAATGATTTGGAATTAATCCATAGCACAACCGCAACAAAAACGGGTGAACCGGGGGGCGAGAAACCAATGTATAATATTCTTTTTAGACCCGCGCATTCTTTCGCAGAAAATATCATTCATCAATGGGTAACGTCACATACAACAAATGTCGAATATTTGACAGATACGCAAAAATTGATAATGGAATCAAAACAATTTCATTCTTATTTGGCGACAAACCAAACATGCACAAATATGACGGAGATATGGAATGCCATCAAAAACGACGACAAGTTTTTGGAACATTATTCTTATTTAGAATGGGATATTTTGAAAGTATTCAACACCAATTCCAATTTTTTACAATCTATCACAATTGCGAATATGATTTCACCCGTTATGTGTTTTCTTCTCCCCCTAATATTCTTAATATTCCCTTTCATTATCCTAAAAATCAAAGGCATCCCCATTGACATTGTTACATATATCGAGGTTCTCACGGATATTGCGAGAAAGCATTTTATCGGGCAAATCATCGTAAATTGCAAAAGTATGAATATGCAAAATATGGTATATGTGATTGCAATGTGCGGCCTTTATTTTTATCAAATATATCAAAATTACGTGGTGTGCGTGCATTTTTATGAACGCATTCAAAAAATAAATAATTATTTAAATTCTCTGAAAGAATTCACCGTGGGAACAATATCAAATATGGAAAGGTTCATTGAAATAACGAATCATATGGGATCATATAAAAAATTCAATGCGGATTTATCCGATAATTTGGCAACCCTGCGAGAAATACGCGATAATTTATCATCCGTGCATCCGTTCAAACCTTCTATATATAAAGTCACCGAAATTGGCGGACTTCTTAAACAGTTTTATTTATTATATAGCATAGAAGAATACGGGTCTGCATTGCGGTATTCTTTCGATTTTGAGGGATATATCGATAATCTGAGAGGCGTTCAACATAATATGGAATTAGGCGTCATTTCACAGGCATCATACACAACATTAGACGAAGACCAATTAATGGAGAATCAATTCTACCCGCCGCTTTCGACGGGGATAAATGGGGGTGAAATCAAGAAAAATACATGCACCTTCGAAAAAAACATCATCATTACCGGTCCAAATGCATCGGGGAAAACGACGTTACTGAAAACCACCGTGATAAATCTAATATTCTCGCAACAAGTGGGGTGTGGCTTCTATTCTGTATGTAAACTACGTCCGTATGATCATATACACTCCTACCTCAATATCCCGGATACATCCGGTAGAGACAGTTTATTTCAGGCAGAATCGCGTAGATGTAAGGAGATTATTGACGCGATTATTACGCAACCTTGCGACCGACATTTCGCGATATTCGACGAATTATATTCGGGGACAAACCCGGAAGAAGCGTCAAAATCGGCCTATGCGTTTTTACTATTTTTAAACGGGAAATCAAATGTGAGTTATATGTTGACTACGCATTATCTTAAGGTGTGTAAAAAGTTGCGCAAACATCCGCGGGTTCGTTGTTTGAAAATGGATGTAGAAGAAACCCCCGAAGGGGGGCTGAAATACTTGTATGGGATCAAAAAAGGAATATCCAAAATCCAAGGAGCCGTGCGGGTATTGAAAGATATGGATTACCCCCGTGAGATTATTGAGACTATCGAGAAATATTGAATTCGTAAAACGGGGGCGATTTCTACACCTTTACACAATAGACAAAACTAAAATAATATCAAAATAAAGTATTTAAAACAGTAGTCATATATAATTATATAAAATGGCATATCGGGCATATACAGTATTATTTTTCAAGGAAAAAAACGACGATGTTAAACTCTATGTTTTATTCAACAGTGTTTTGGGTGAATTTGTAGTATTTGGTTCAAGAGTCATGAAAAAAAATGCGCATGATGCCGAAAGACCGTATTTTTATATGAGATACGACATCTCTCAAATCAACGAACTCAGCAATTTTATTCGATTTGTTTTGTGTGTTAATTCCGATTCTGAATGCGATTTGAGTGTGGATGTAAACAATAATACATTTGTGGTCGATTTATATACGATATCGCTATACCCATATGACATTGCAGATTTATCATTTGAATATATTGATGGTAAATGCACACATTTATCCGAAATAGTTGGATACGACTATTTGCCACTGTCTAAGACACGGGTGGATGGGTTGCTGAGAATGATTTGTTCAGAATAAATAATAGTAAATAAAAAATAAAAAGTCTCAATCCTTCAAAAATATAAAAACGGTTTCGCCCATTTTTATATTACTACTCAGTCTGTATTTCCGGAAAGGCGCGAATTTTTCGCGGACAATAATCCCCATATCCCGCATTAAATCATACTCTTTTGTAGAAACAGACCCGTAATTTGACAAAATATAACACATTTTACCGCCTCGTTTCAATACTCGATAACACAGCTCTACGGTTGGTCGCCAATACCCGGATAACCATTCTGCGTAAGATTTGTATATGATCGTGCTCTGCTTATTTCCGGGATAGATTTCTAATTCGTAATATGGCGGACTAAAAAATATAGTATCAAAATGGTTGCTATATTTTTTCATGAAAATGTCATCATATAACAATTTTTCCGACGGTTTGCAAAAAATACGCGTATTTTTAGTAGGGTAAAAATGTTTGGCAAATTCCTCCGTTTTCTGGCAAACCCGCGGGATGACATCCGTGCCGACATATTCGACCACATTAGGAGATTCCAGAAATCCATAGCAATAGGACGACCATCCCAAAGTGGGCGAAAACACGCGTTTTGCATTAAGTGCCGTTTCGTTGATAGAATAAACAAGATATGGATTCATGATGGAAGCATGAGATGAAATGCGGAAAAAAGAAGACGATATAAAAGAATTGCTGCCTTCTCTTAATTCGCGCAATGCACTCGGAGTGAAAAATTTGTAATATACAATCCCTTCGAGAAAAAGCTCAAGAAGGACTGTTAAAAAAGGGGGTATATTAAACCCCGACTGCGTATTTTGAAAAATATCGTAAAAATGCATGTTTCGGATAATATTTTTATATTTATTTTTCGAATTATTATTCCAATGCGATTTCAGTAAAGGTTCATCGGTTATATGTAATTCGGCGGGTTTAATAGAAAGCTCATATATATTATCCAAATAGACATTGCGGTTGTGGATAAAATCATACAACAGTTTTATATCTTGCATTTTTATTTTCTTTTCTTTTGCGAATTCGGTTAAAGATGCAAAACTAGACGTTTTGCGAACTTGCGCTTTTTTCATAAATTCCGCGAAAGAAGGCTCTTTCGAAAAAGTGGCGGACCGCTTTATATCGAAAAGGTCGTGCAATTTTTTTATAGTTATCATTTCGCCGTATTGAAATATAATATATATAGTAATATATATTATACGATATTTCTCCACTGGATTATTTATATATGTCTAACCTAATTATAGGTGAATTCTCCAAGGGTTTATACTTTCTTGCTGGCGGGTTTTTTCGCGTTTCTTTTATCTTGTGCCTTTTCCTTTCTTGGCGCGGATTTTTTCTTTGAAATCTTTTGGAATCCATCATCATCAACCACACGAATCTCGTCACCTGCCTCTGCGACTCCTTCCGCGGGTGCTTCCTCTGATGAATATTTGGGACGTGTTTGGGCATTCTGCTTTCTTGTCTCGCACATGATTTGTCCCCCTCGAATTCCACTAATATTGGTTGCCTGATACTCATGCCCTGGGGTAGTTGAATCCGAAATGTCAAACTCGACATACTCACCTTGAACTAAATATTTGTATTGGTTATCGGATGTATTAATCGCGGAATAATGGACGAAAATGTCTTTATTCGCATATTCTCCCTCATTCACTGTGATAAACCCATACCCGGCTTTGTTATTAAACCACTTTACTTTACCGATAAGACGTTCTACTTGTGTGTCGTTCATATGTTACGATTATACAATATATATATTCGATTTTTTATATTGTTTCGATAAAATATATATTTATATTATATACAATGTATTTTTCAAAGGGGAAAATGATGGGAATTATCTTTTTACTTTCGACTATTTTTATCGCATTGGCTTTTTCAAATATACCAAAATCTTCATCTTTTGTTCATCCGTATAAAGGAAAGGAGGGATTTGGTAGTTTGAAAGAAGGTTTAGTTGGACCAGATGTTATTAAATTGATGCAAGATTCAATCCGCAAATATCTAGCGGATGATACAACCGCATGTGAAGATTTTATAACAAAATTGAAAACGAATGTAAGTAGTCGAATGACAAATACAAGTGACCCTGATGGTGGTATATTAGTGAATATTGATAATATTTTGAAACAGAATGAATCTCAACGGCCAGAATTTATAGTCAATATGGTTGGAACATTAAACCGTCTTCCGACTGCATTGAAAACGGGGCAAATGGATATTGCGCAAACATATGCCGAATTGCTGGGAAAACGCATTGCAACTGCAATTATAGCATTTAGAGGACTATACGCATTAGACCCCGGGTTGAATCCAGCACCACCCGTTCAATCTGACAACCCAACATTATTGGCTATTGTCCAAGCCGCAGCCACTGCACCCGCACTACCCGGGTCTACTGATTCTTCTGGAAAACCAAATTCATCGTCGACTTTAATTATGGATGAATTGACAAAAGCATCTGCATCAACGTCTACCGCATCAACATTGGCAACTTCAGATGCGATGGATGCGGCGAAAAGCGCCGCTGCACCACCAGCCGCAAAACCAACCGCACCACCAGCTGCTGCAAAACCAACCGCACCACCAGCTGCTGCAAAACCAACCGCACCACCAGCCGCACCACCAGCCGCAACACCAGCCGCAACAACAAAAACATAAATCCCCCTAAAAATCATATTGTATTTTACTTGTATTTGTAATTGAATGATCATATACAAACTTTGCCAACCTCGGGTCTCTACAAAAGGTTGCAATAGTTTCTTTCTGTTTTAATCGCAATTGATTTATAGGGTCATTTATATCAATCGAATTGCCCGTCATATCCCCCATAAGATCATATACATTTACTTCCCATGGGGCTTCGCCCCCCAATTCTAACCATATCATCATATAACCAATTGACACAATATCATCTATATATGAATATGGACACCCCCTATGAATATGAATACTTGCAAATTTAGGAGTTCCGACGATAGTCGACGTCTTCATCGGCGTTTTGCCCGCCACTCTTTCGTTAGGTTGCATAAAAGTGGCCAACCCAAAATCAATCAAATAAATTTCACCCCCGTGAACCATGAAATTCTGCGGTTTTATATCACGATGAACTACGCAGAGACTGTGGATATGCTGCATGATAACCAGAATTTGCCGCAATATTTTGTATAAGATCACATACAAATTATCCGACGTCAACTTTCTCGCCAAATCGTGCAACGACATTTCGTAGTATTTCATTACAATACACGGACGATTGCGGAAAGAACCATACCATAAAATATCGGGGATTTTTCTTACCCCCTTTTTATACAGATATTGAATCACGCGGGTTTCATGTCGAAGTGTTTGTATATGATCAATCTCCATTTTTATCGCAACCGGGTTGCGCGTTTTTATTTGAAGACCCTTGAATATAATACCAAACGCCCCCTTCGTAATCACGCCTTCCATTTTATATTTATTTTGTATTATATGTTTTGCATTTTCGCAACCTTTGTCCATCATGTATATTTATAATATAGATTATTTATAAATATATATTATAAATATAACTTCATCGATGGCAATAAAAATAACCGAATCTGTCGTTCGCGAAAAAATAGATGGAGTGAAAACATACATTTTTGTCGGGATAATTTCCACAATTCATTTATTATATTTTCTCTTATTTTTCGGAGTGACATATGTAAATCCTTCCTATGTGAAAGACCTCAGCATTTTTATACAAGTGTTTATATGTTTATTTTTAGCTGTTCGTTTTCATCCATTCCGGAAATATTCGATTTCAAAATTCGACGCAATGGTTATATTTTCATCCGCCTCCATTTTATTCACGAATTTAGTGGCGACCGAATTATTGGCATTTTTTCTAGGGAACAAAAGCGCGAAAGAAAATAAAACCCCCAATATTATAGATGATTATGCCAAAAAAATAGGACAGACCTTCACGGCCTAATCAATCATGCCCATGTAATATTATCTACGAATGGGGCATCAAATGGAATATTTGCAAACCCGCTGTGGTCATTTGTAACATAATTATTACTCATATGATATATCTTACAGTTTTCATTCAATTTGTATGAGGCGATTTCTCCATCGCACAGTGAGACGGGTATAACTGTGTTTTTATACCAGTTCATTGTTAATCCGTGTAATCCGAACCCGGCCGATTCGCGAATTTCGCACCCATGCCGATGGTATTTATACATGTCGGATTCGACAAATCGGCCAAATTCTTTTTGATCATATATCCAAAATGCGCAATATGGCCCTTTATTATTTATACAAAAAATCTCATCTCCTATTTTGGAAAGCGTGTCGAATTTAACCCAATTTAAATCCGTAATAAATTCTCGGTTGCACGCATTCGTTTCAATGCGTAAAAACCCCGCATTATAATTTTGCGGGATTAACAATTCGCTGTATTTGATCCAATAATCAATTGCATTGGCCGGAACTAAAATGTCGTCTTCTAAATACATAAATATGTCGTATTCGTCTTTTTGTTCAAGCATCAAATCGCGGCAATTCCATGTGAGAAAATGGGGGTTTGTATTAGACAAATCGTGATATATTACACGGACAACGCCATTTGTATATGATATAAATGTATCGGGGGTTAAGGTTGCAGAATTCGTGTGAATAAAGACATCCGCGGGGATTTTATATTTTTCGGTTTCTGTTAAAATACGGTTGATATACGGGATTCTATCTTCTAAATAAAAAAAGGCGATGTGTTTTGTGATTCGCATTTTCTAAGTGAAATGTATAATACTTATATAAAAATATTTTCCGATTTTAACTTATATATTATGTCTCAAATAAACATCCAAGGTCTCATTACAGAAGCGCGTAAAAACCCCGACCTTTTATCCACACTTGATATTGATGCGCTTTTAGAAACGATGGAAATCGATGATGCCGATTATTTAGAAAATGCAACCTTGAAAACGGTGCGCGAATCTGTTATGGAGAGTATTTGCCAACTTCCCATTTCCCCGACTATACAAGAATCTTTTTGTCGGTCTTTGTCGGAATATCGCGTAGTAGACCAATTATGTGATCTTAGGACGAATCGTTATTCGAGATGGATATATAGAAAAACTCCGGACATTTTATATAAAGGCGGCACGACGGTCGATATTAAAATATTGAATAATATACAGATTTTAACCCGGACATTCAGTCATCGATTCCCATTTGTCACGTGTATTTTTGATGACAATATTATATTCTTTCAGAAATTAGTTGCCGATGAAGTGCTTATTCTTATGTCGAATGAATATTTAGAGGAGGAGGAAGACTAAGGTTTATCGCAACCCTTATCGCACAGCTTATCAAAAGATGATATATATTATTGTATATCATCTTTTTTATACTTTTATCATTTTTTCTCTCATTCAAATACCCCCTCTATCCCACAATACCCGTTGACCCAAAGCCGCCCGCTCCACGTTCTGTCGTAGATAACATAGATTCATCTACGATTTCAACCAAGATAGGGCACAATGACGGATGGCAAATCTGTGTAAGTCGTGTATGTTTCTGCAATTGATAATCGGAAGATGAAAGGTTGCGCAAAGCCGATATAAGTTCCCCGCGATAACCACTATCTATGATTCCAGTGTGATTTGCCAGCATCAAAGGAGTTTTCGACATACTCGAACGAGGATACATATAATATGCCGAATAAGACGTTTTATCCGGAACAATATACAACATCTCCGCCTTTATTTTATGCGAAACAAACTTGGATGTTATATCTTGCCCCGCAAATGCGACATCATCCGGAACAAAAATATCAAACCCAGAATTGGGGAAAGCAGAAGTTAGAACCGATTCATTGTGATTTTTCACGTGAATCGAATACAGCTCATATAATTCGGGGGTTGTATTCGCAATGAAAATTCGCAAAATGGCATAAGAATGAATCTGATTGTTTTCCATAACTCTCGATTGTAAAGATTGTGAAAATTCCGTCATCCCCGATTGTTGTATATTACAAAATACCAAATCTATTTATATTAATTTTTTATGGAAAATGAATTGTTCAATCACCAATTCGATCCTATATAATTCATCGCCGGAGGATTCGATCCTATACAACTCTTCACCGATTTCTTCTTCTGAATACCGGTATAAATTCGAAATCCCGCGCAATCGTATGAAATCGGCGAATTCCGTTTTGCAAAGTTGCGTATTTTTCCGGATTTGATTGATTGCCCATGAACCATTGATGTTTCGATTGAACGGCGTGGCAATAGATACACACGTATTTTCGAAATCTTCTTGAAAACGCGGTGACCATGGGAATTTGGAGTCCGGTGAACTCGTGAAAACATACAATCTACCTCCGGGTTTCAGGATTTTTGCGCAACTCTTGATGAAGGTTGCGGTATTTTTGAAATAATGAATCGCATATTTTACAATGATGAAATCGTAATCGTCCGGGGTAGTGCGGACAAATTCTTCGCCGTCTATTTTTATTGTGTCTTCTCTTTGAGAAAAAGGGTCAACCTTTATTATTTTACCCTTGGGATATTTACGGACGATTCGGTCGGCGTCGATTCCTTCGCATGATCCTATATCTAATCCCACGTAATTCGATGGAGGTTCTATTATGATATTTTCAAGATGTATGTCAAATAATATATTCGCAACCATTGTATAAGACTGTGTGTTAAATCTTTGCGTGTTCAAGCCGCTTTCGTCGCGCAAAAGTAGGTATGGGGTGGGCGATGAGGGTTGCGTATTTTTATTGCGCAATGGGGTAAACATATATATTCCCACTTTTTTTTTGCAATTGCAGTTATTTTGAATAAAGGTCTTTACCTCGAAATGACCAACATTATAGGTCGTCTAACCCAATTGATATATAATTTGGTATTGATTTATGATGTATAGGCATAATAGGCATAATAGGCATAATAGGCATAATAGGCATAATAGGCATAATAGGCATAATAGGCATAATAGGCATAATAGGCATAAACATTAACCCACCAAAAATTGTAAAGTTATTATAATGACGATAAATATTCATTTATTTTTTCTAACGTTTCATCAGATATATGTTTTGATAATTCTATAATATCCGTTTTATAAATAAATTGTGTTATATTATTAAATTTAATATTATAAATAAATTTGTTTTTATTTGTTCCTTTGTATTGTCCAATATTTAGAGCAATTTGTATTATTTTTTTTATTGTAGGTTTATCATTTAATGGAATTCTTACTTGTTGTATAATAAAATGATTGTTTTCATTTATTTGTTTTGTTTCATATCCATTTATAAAATATTCAGGTAAAAGCATTATTTTTCTAGTTTTTGTTTTTGATATGGGTTTCCATTTTTTAGCGTTGTATTTATCTAAAGGCTCTAAAATTTTTTTGATTGGTTGCCAAAAGCCTTGCCCGTCAAATTTTAATGGATTTGAGTTTCTTAATTTATACGATTTTTCCAATACACTATCAAATAAAAGTTCTAAAATATATTTGTGCTTATTTTTTTTAGTTTTGTTATGCATATATATAATAAAAATACATTATTCGATTTTATCAAATATATTATATCATTTTGGCTTCTAATAATTTAATATCTGCATTATCTTTTTCTCGCATCATTGTTTGTTTCCATCGAAGTAGTGCGGTTTTATTAAAAAATAAATGTTTATTTTCGTCTATATTATTTATAATTTTTCATTCTCGATAAAATCACGTTAATTTTTTTTACTGCTAATTTCGCCAGTAGTTGCCATTATAACAATAATGAAAACTATTAATATTACCGCCAAACAACAGATATATTTGCATTTGCCCTTTTCATTGTCGGATGCTGTGTGACTGCTGTTTGATTCGATATCGGATACTTTTTTCATGATTGATAAGATTATACCTATACGATATTATATTTTTTTAAAATCAATTTTATGAGAAAAATCAATAACAAATTGATTGACTTTTTTTTAAAAAAATAACAATCACTAATTAATCATTACGATGATAAACAACGCGAATAACACCAGCCGAGAATATTCCAACTCTTTGGGCAGTAGTCCTCTCACACCAGATGAAGTCTCTTTCGATTTGAGTGAGTTGATAAAGATAGAAATTGCAAGAGAGCTACCACGGAAAAATTATGAAACATATGACAAAAAAACACAAACAATTGAATATAATTTATCCCCGCCATTGTCGCAGCGCGAAACCCTTGAGCATTACACTATCGGCATCTCAGACGAAGAGTTATACCCAACTGCTAACATGAGAAAAAAAGCAATATATATGCAATATATCTCTGATTCGGGGAATCTTGTCGCTACTGCTCCGGCTGCTGCGGATGAAATATATAAACAATCAAATCTTTCAATTAACCAGGTCTGCTGCTCTCGGGAATACGAAGACGACTCCGGTGGTAATGTATATGATCAAAATGATGTAGAATTTGATATGTCAGACGGCAGAATTGCAGAGGAATTTTACCATTCAGATGACGAAGCGGACAGCAACTGCAATAGATATAACCCGAATATGGACGATTACGAGGAAGAAGATGAGTTTTTCCCAGAATTAAATTACGAGGAAGGCCAATTCTAACCCCAGCGCCGACATTGAAGAAGATACGAGATGCCGGACGAAAGCAAGGAGAAATACAACTATTGTAAGAACCAAAAAAAAACAAAAAAAAAAAAAAAAAAAAAAAAAAAACAAAAAAAAAAAAAACAAAAAAAAAAAAAAAACAAAAAAAACAAAAACAAAATATAACAAAATAAAAAAAAAATAAAAAAT
>Ga0114960_10000423_pt1 | contig 35752 bp, 37 predicted proteins | sample C_130625_MF_Meta_FD_92637 | JGI IMG/M metagenome (GOLD analysis project Ga0114960, IMG submission 92637) | Freshwater microbial communities from Lake Croche, Canada to study carbon cycling - C_130625_MF_MetaG | ecosystem: Environmental > Aquatic > Freshwater > Lake | place: Lake Croche, Canada...
ATGACTATTGGCGACTTTGAGAAGGAATTTTGCTCGGAGGTCTCTAGACAAGTAATAACGAACACCATATTTCAGTTTTTCAAGCTGATTGCCCATTCGCTTTTCGCCAATGACTTCACGCATTGATGCCCAGCTCAATTTATCTTGAGCATTTGAAGCATCTTTACTTTCAGCAATATGAGATTGAGCCAACATTCATAAATTGTAAATTTATGTAAATAATGCTATTTTTTAGAACAATATAAAACATTTGGAATCAAGAGGGCTTTGCTAATTGGGGAGTAATCATCAACTCATAGATTTTCAGAACTTTTGAATCAAGTTTGGGGTCTAGAAGGATGTTGAGGGCTCTTCTCACTTTGGCAAGCGAATGTAATAGTTGTCCCATGCACCTGATTCAGTAAATACAAAACCTTGACTCTAGTAGAAGTCGTTAGAGCCGCTTTCCTTTAGCGCACCAAGCTTGATTGCTTTTTTTGATGCGTCAGCAATATCAAAGACTTGTTTTAGAACAGCAGCCCCAACCCCCTTTGACTGATGGTGAGGGTCAATGTAAAGGTGGTCAAGATAGAGGTGAGTTAGCCCCCTGAATGACAGTCCCGTCGGTATTCCTTAAACTAACAACTAGGAATACGACTATGGATATGACTATTCTCCCAGATACGGGCAACTTTACAATTAATGCGGTAAGTAATACCATGCTGTCATAAGTTAATCCTGCTTTAAGGAACGATATGAAAAAGCTATTGGTTATTTTACTAATGACACTTTGTGCCTCTGCAATGGCTCAAAGGCACCATGGCGGCGGCTATTGGGGGCGTGGCTACGGTGGTGGTTGGCAGTGGATGGTTCCGACGATCATTGGTGGTGCAATCGTTTATGAGGCAGCACGACAGCAGCCAGTGTATGTTCAGCAGCCTGTGATTATTCAGCAGCAACAGCCTGTGGTGCTTCAGCCTCAAAATCAATCATGCAGCCCTTGGACTGAGACCCAAAATCCAGATGGCACCATTACCCGAACTAGAACTTGCACTCAATAATTTACATCGAGATCAAGCGCGTCCAAATTATTTGTAATTGATAGCGTTATGAAGAGTGTCTACAAAATTGGGGGAATGCCACTTGGATAATTGACTACTGAAATGACACCATTCCAAAAAATCTCAGCGTGGTCTAAAGCACTCAAATTAGATGTCCTTGCTTTGTGGTTTGCTCTAAAGCATCCAAGCGTATCTGGTTGGGCAAAGGCAATAGCTTTTGTCGCAGTTGCCTACGCCTTAAGTCCCATTGACTTGATCCCAGACTTCATTCCTGTCTTGGGGTATTTGGATGACTTAATCATTGTTCCAGTTATGGTCTGGCTTGCTTTGAAATTAACCCCCACTGATGTGATGAATCAAGCAAGAGAGCAGGCTGTTGAATGGATCAATAGTAATCAATCTAAACCAAAGAGCTATGTTGGTCTGCTCATTGTTTTGGTCATTTGGCTGTTCTGCTTGGCAATCGTGGTAAATCAGTTTGGTCTTTGGATTTAAAGATTCTTAGAACTTTTGAATAAAGTTTGAGGTCTAGAAGGATGTGGGGGGGTAGTGGTTGACTGAAAATTCGTCGCTCGATTTAAATTGCACTCCTGTGCGAGGCCGTCGCACTCGATTTAGTTTCCATGACGTGTTGGTGGCTATTGAATCGCAGTTGAACTTAATTTGTATGAAGTGTGACAAACTCGGTTTTTTAAATTGAGACCTCCATATGAAAAAACTAATCATTGCTTGCGCTTTAGTCTTACTGGCAGGTTGTGCCACACACATTGAAGGGCCTTCAGCAAACGCTCGCTTAAGTCCAACCAAAGGCAGCACCACAACTGGCGTGGTAACTTTTAAAACCATTGGGTCTAAAGTTTTAGTCAATGCAGAAATACAAGGTCTTAAGCCAAACGCAGAGCATGGGTTCCACGTTCATGAAAAAGGGGACTGCTCAAGCGGAGACGGCATGAGTACAGGTGGTCACTTTAATCCTAACGGTAAGACGCATGGCGCTCATGGCAGTAGCGCTCACCACGCAGGAGATTTACCCTCTTTAGTTGCTGATATGAACGGTAACGCAAAATTATCTTTTGAAACCTCAGCAATCACTGTTGATTCTGGCTCAGCAGATATTGTGGGTCGCGGTTTGATAGTTCACAGAGACCCGGATGACTATAAAACACAGCCCACCGGTAATGCAGGTCCTCGGTTGGCATGCGCAATTATTGTTAAAGCTATGCCGGGTTCTTGAACTATAAATATTAATTCCTAACATCCCTGTCCCCCAAATCGTATTAATAAATAAAAATTTGATGCGTTTCTGGGTTAATTTATTTTGGGTGTTGAAGCGTTAGGCTAATGAGTAAATGGGGCAAATTGAATGAGCGTTTATAACTTGATCATCTTTGCAGAAAAATGTATTTTATTTTTCATCGCACTTCTAACGGTCTTCAGTGTTGGCGCAGAAATGTTTGCAGTTATTCAAAATGGAAAAATTGCTTTAACAGACCTTCTGCTGATGTTCATTTATGCCGAGGTCTTGGGCATGGTTGCAGCTTTCTATCGATACAGAAAGATTCCAATCACTTTGCCAATTTTTATCGCAATCACGGCACTTTGTCGACTCATGATTCTGCAGGGTAAAGGCATCAGTACCATCGATCTGATTTACGAAGGATGTGCTGTCTTGTTGCTTGCAATTTCCACCCTTGTGATTCAGTACGGTTTGGTATTGACAAAAAATAATGATGAGAAAGAATAGTCTGTGTTCTTTCTTGAAAATTAGATTTGTGAATCAATCCGCTCAAGCACCTTCTTTCTAATCGGGCACCAGCATTGGGTTTGGCACTTTTGATGCCCATCATGGCCATCGTTGTGCTGTTTCATTTATCCTTAAATCCTCGAGGCTTGCCTTTGGCTGCCATCGTGTGTTGCTGAAGTTTTGGTATGCAAGTGTCGTATGGAAAGACAACTATGTGTAATGGTCGTCTTACAGCCTTGGTGTCAGTTTGTAATTTCTAAAGTTGAAGCGAGGGTTTGGCCTTATATCTAATCTGATTTACGGGCGTCAACTTGATAGACATCAAGCTGTGAATGTGCGGCTTCTTGTCTTGTTTCTCAGAAGTGAAAAGTTTTAATTTCCAATCATGGAAATCAATCCTACTCTTTAAATTACAAATCGAGGTTTCATCATGGATCAATTTCAAACTTTAAGTTATCTCCAAATGGCACTCAATACCAATGCCATTTTCACCGTTGCAACATTTTTTATACTTTGGGTTGCGTTTCGTTTCGCTTCAAAGATGCGCGAAGGTGAGTCAACTATGGTGGGCAAAGTATTGACCACAGTTTTTGGACTAATGATCATCTGGAGTGGACTGCTTGTGGGCGCAAGTAGAAATCTGTCTTTTATTTCAGCGGCGAATGGCTTGAAAGCAATCAAAGCATCGGGACAGACATTAAGTGCTCAAGCTGAGGCCTTCTTAACTATTCCTCAAATTTCTTTAGCCACTGCGAATGCGCAGTTCAGCTTATTCAGCGATACCGTAAACCTCATTTTCTGGTTGGTTGTAACTATGTTGCTTCTATCTGTAATTTGGATGCCTGTGTCCGCCAAGAAACCCACTTAACTTTTCTAAATAATCATTTCAGAAAGATGAATATGACAACGTCTTATTAAAGAACTGCTATTGAACAAGCAGGAGAGCAATTTCGAATGAGTCAATACATGTATGCTATTTTCATACCTGCCATGTTGGCCATCATTATTTTTGGCGACATTTCAATGGCAAAAGCGTCAGTCAAATTGATGGTGGCTTCGGTATCTATTTTTGGTTCTATGACGATCTATTTGGTTGTCTCAAGCACAATGCGCCAAATAGAAGCGTCACTGAAAGACCTCACGCCTGAAGAGCAAAAATTGGAATCTGTCCAACTTGAAATGAAAGAGCCTTGGGCGATTTACCAAATCTATGCGGTGATCGCAGCGGGCTTGCCACTGATTGCCATATTGATGGCCATTTACGCATAAGTCTGACTCAATGTATAAATGTCATTCAAATTTGAGTCAACCTAATCGCCGAGGTTGACCCGCAAGCATGGCCTCTATAAGTTCTTGCACATCCAATGCTTCTTGGGCAGTAGCAAGCTTGTGAGTTTGGCCTCTTAGCCATCGGTCTACTTCATTCAACTGGCGCTGTAAGGCGCTGGTACGTGGGTCTTCTTGAGACCAGTCAAGCGCCTCTTCCCATGCGCCGCCATCTGAGCGCCAAAGTTGGTAAAATTCTCTAAATTGATGGCTCAAGCTGCTGCCGCGCACAGTAAGCTCTTGCCTGTCGGGTTGCATACCACCGGTAGTGCCCATCACGGTGACAGGAAGGCCTTTTGCTGTTGTAAGCCGGGCAAGCATGTCTAACTCACACAAGGCTGGGTCTTGTGGATAGCTTGGCAGTGCATGCTGAAGTGTCAATGGACCCAAAAACCGTCCTGCCAAAAACAAGAAATGCGATATGACCTCTCGGGTGTAGCCGCCTTCATGGCGAAAGCGCAGCCAATCGGCATCCTTTTGCCAAGCGCGGGGCCAAGCGGGGTAATTCACAACAATGTCGATGCCAAGTAACTCACCTACCTCTCCAGCATGAATAGAGCGAGACAATTCTTCAAAGCCACGTGAGGCGGCTTGCGTGAAATTGACGACACTGGGCAAACGAGCCTTCTCCAATTGGGCTACGAGGTCTCGGCTTTGCACGTTGTCAGTGCCCAAGGGCTTTTCCATGAATACGCCCTGTCCATTTGCAGCAGCCTCTAAGGCGTAAGTTTTGCGAGGCCCAGGGGGACAGGCCAGGTACACCACATTCGCTTCGTGCATGGCCGCTTGCGCACTTTGCGCAATGGGCGCCCTGGGCAATATTGCGCGTGTTTTGGCAACAGAGTCAGCCGAAGGATCCCATAGGCCGCACACTTCAAATTCAGGGTGCCGAAGCACACTTTCCAACATACGCCGGCCCATGATGCCGAGCCCGATGATGGCAAATTTGTGTTTCATAAAAGACTCCAGATGAATGTGAGCTTAACAAATGTTCTTCAACTACAAGACGGTTTTATTGAATGGCACGGAACTAGGGTAAACACTGGATTTTGCCCGTATTTATTCATGTCGATTTTCAGTTTTTTGGCGTAAATTAAGTCATGCCCTTTGCATAAGGGTGTGATTGGAAAAAATCAAATATATCCCTTATCAATCTATCAAAGGACCAACTATGTCTCAGTCAACTTATGTCGACGAAGTCCATGCAATCACGAATATTATCCAGCACTACATTGATGGAGCCCGAACTGGAAAGGGCGCTGCGATGAAGCCAGCTTTTCACGAAGGTGCAACCATCTATGGGTATGTTGGTCCTGATTTGTTTGGCGGGCCCATCCAAGGACTTTTCGATTGGAATGACACGAATGGTGCTGCCAAGGACATTAACACAAAAATTAGTTCTGTTGATGTTGTAGGAACTTGCGCTAATGTACGCGTCGACTCAGACAACTGGACGGGCCATCGCTTTACGGATTTCTTCAATCTGGTGAAGTTCGACGGTCATTGGAAGATTGTCAGCAAGGTTTTCTATTTGCATCCTTGATGCATTACCCGAACCAGAACTTGCACGCAGTAATTAAGGGTTAATGGTTTGACTGCTGTTTTGCAATTCGGGCCTCAATGATGTCGCGATTTTTCCTTGCGTTTTCATCACCTTTTTTTGCGGCTTTGCTGTAATACATCAGGGCTTTTTGTGAATCCAGTGGCACGCCTTGTCCGTGGTCGAACATAAAGCCTAGATTTGACAAAGCGGCTGGGTAATCTTGCTCAGCTGCCATGAGGTACCAACGCAGCGACTCGTGGAAGTTGAGAGCAACCCCATGAGCGTTTCCGTAGATAAACCCCATTTTTGCCTGAGCTTCTGCACTGCCGTGGGTGGCGGCCAATTTGAACCATTTAATAGCTTCTGAATAACTTTGAGCTACGCCAAGTCCTTTGTCGTAAATTTCTCCAAGTCTGATTTGTGAATTGATATGCCCTTTTTGGGCATGCAACTCCAACCAATGCTTGGCTTCTTTGAAGTCCTGCTTAACGCTGTGACCCATTAAATACAGGTAGCCAATTCTGTAGTGAGCTTCTACATGTCCTTGACTTGCTGCCAATTTATACCAACTTATAGCTTCCATATCGTCTTGCTCAACGCCATGGTGTTGTTCGTACATTGAACCGATACTAAATTGTGCAGAGGGATTTTTCTTTTCAGCAGACAACTTGTAACATCTCATTGCAGCTTGAAAGTCTTGCTTAACGCCCAATCCGTTTTCTAGCATAGCGCCTAGTCTGTTAAGGGCATCCGGATTGCCTTCTTTGGCAGATAACTCAAGCCAGTGAGCTGCTTCTGCATAATCCTGTTGGGTACCCTGTCCCTGCTCATACATTAATCCAAGATAAAACTGAGCTTGTGTTTTGCCTTGCTCAGAAGCTAATTTAAACGCGCCAAATGCTTCTGCATAATTTTGAGGTACGCCTTGCCCCTTGTAATAGATCAACCCTAAGTTGAATTGTGCATCGGCCTCGCCCCTGGCAGCAGCGTCACGCTCCCTTTTGTACTCAGCTTCAATTTCTAAATCGATTGCTTTACGCTGCAGAATCAGTTCTTCAATTCGGGTCATGCAAGATTGTGGAGTTGTTGATGTGTTTCAATGTCATCCACATTGTGGACGGAAGAACCATTATTAGCAATTTACAAAAAACTTACTTGAAAAGCTTCAAATCCTGTTTGATGGAAAGTCGCATCAAATCAGACTTACGCAGCTAGGGTTTTTACTTATATCTAATTCAATTTAGAAGAAAACTTAATTTATACAAGTTTTGCACATGCGACTTTTTGTCTTGAGTGCGTTACTGAAATAAGTATTTGGTCATGAACACGCTGTGCGGATCAAGTTGGTAAGTGCCAAATGGCCCACAGACTTCAAAACCATTTCTCAAATACATCGCCCTTGCGGCAACAAAAACTTCAGTAGTTCCTGTCTCTAAACTCAATCGCTTTAAACCTCTGGTTCCAGCTTCTTTGATGATGTGCGACAAAACGGTTTGACCCACCCCTTGTCTCAAGAAACTTGCTCTTGTTCTCATTGATTTGATCTCACCATGTTGAGTATCGAGCGTTTGCAGAGCGCCACACCCGCAAAGCTCGGATCCCATCCACGCAGTCCAAAAGGTGATGGATGGCTTGCGAAGTTTGTCCAAGGGTAATGCGTGAACACTTTCAATAGGGGTGTTGGCAAGCATTCCTGCCATGTGTTCTCTTACGATAGATTGAGACTCATCACTTGATAGATCGTCAATTCGAATATCAATGCTCATTTGTGGCTGTGTGTCAATCATCCGAGGCTGCGTTTCATTGCATGATGTGCTCAGGGGATGTGTAAGCTCGCCAGACTTTATCGATGCTGGCGTGAAAAATGGTTTCAAAGGTGATGTTCATTTTCTTTTCAATTTGCTCAAGCACCATGCCCTTTGATATAGGTTTCTAGAAACTTGATTTGATTGCCTTGAAGTTCAATGATATTTTTAACCAAGTCACCAATAGAAATAACGCCAACGACTTTGCTTTTTTCTAGAACAGGTAAGTGCCTAATGTGCTTGTGAACCATGATGGCCATGCACTCGTCTAAGGAATTCGAGAGTGTCACCGTAAGTGGTTTTGGTGTCATGATTTTTGAAACAACAACTTCAGAGGGATTGTTGTGAGGCAGTAATACTTTGATAGCGCAATCGCCCTGAGAAACTATGCCCATCAATTCGCCGTCGTCTATCACCAAGACGGCTCTAACGCGGAAATCACGCATAATTTTCAAGACATTCTCTATAGGGTCAGAAGTACGAACAGAGAAGACTGTGTTTGATTTTTGATCTATGATTTTTTTTACAGTTGTCATTAAAATTTGCCTAAAAAATAAAACTACGTTGTGAGTAGAGCCTGTTTCGTCAATAAGACACAGGGTCTACTACATTTGTTCCACCATTATCTTAAAGCTTGCTCTGTATTTAGTCCAACTAGCCAAGTTAGCTAGATTGTTAGAACTTTTGGGTAAATTATTGGATTTTTTGTTAATTCTGCGGAAGAGGATATGCTTTGCATTTGCAATGTCTCTTAGGAGCTCTCCGATGAATATGTCTCAAGCTTACAAAATTCAGTTTGATCAAATGGCATGGTTCGAAGCGGGTGACGGTATGCGCTACAAACGTTTTCAGCAAGGCGAACTGCAGCTTCGTTTGGTGGAATGGGACAGAGCCATGGTTCATGCCGATTGGTGCTTCAAAGGACACATTGGCTTTGTGCTGGATGGTGAAGTGGAAATTGATGTTGATGGAAAAGTATTTTCTTATGCCAAAGGCGATGTGATTTTGTTACCTGAAGGGGAAGAGCATAGGCATCGCCCTAAAGTGCTAACTGACAAGGTGCAGTTCTTTTCAGTTGAAAAAGTCAGTTAATCAAAAATGGAAATATTTTCACGTTGATTGGCAATACTTTTTATGGTTCCAATTGACTTGTACCTTCGCTTTCGGCCAAAAATAATTAGTTCCAATATCAAGACACATCACAAGTGTCTGCTAATGTTCTCTTTCGAGTTTCTTGGATAACTAGAACTGAGCCATTCAAGAACATGAAATCAGGCTTTAAGTGGCTTGGCGTTATTGAGGGTCTAACCCACATGAGCTTTTTAGGCAGGGGTCTCTCTCAAAAAAACGAGTCATAAACGATAAGCGTAATCCGTCATTTTTTTTAACGGATATCAAGCGTGTTTTTTCTTTTCTAAAGCGAGTGCACGCTAACCTTTCTATCCAAATAGAAGTGAGCCCAGGTGAACCAAAGCCGCAACCAAGGACAGCACCAATCCGACAGCACTGCGCGGACGCAAAACCATTTCTGCTACCACCTGGGTGGGAAAAGAAAAGGTTTGCTGCACCGCAGCGTGCTTAAACGGATGGGCCTTTAGAAATTTCTCATTGGTTGCAAGAATCATCATGTCGCGCCTGCTGCGGTATCTCATCATTCCAGCAATAGACCAGCCTGGATCAGGTGGTGCATTCCAAGCGTCAATGTAGCCCGCTACCTTGCGTGAGGCTACTACAGGGTGCCCACCCCCAGATAGCAAGACCCCCACAAACTGTTTGACATATTCCTGCAGCAAGTCTTGGGCAGGTGTCAGTGCGCCAGTGAACGGGTGGGCCACTTGATGTGGGAAAAGCTTGACCAAGTTGCACATGACAAACTCTTTGCCGTCGTCAGCTTCCAGAAACTCTCGCAAAACTGCTCGGTCTGTATGGTGAGGCCCAGGCAAATCAGCAGTTATGTTCATGAATTTCTCGATTTCCTCTGGGCTGAGGGGGCCTCGCAAGTTGTCATACCAAGCTCTAAATAGGACGTATGCTGCAAGCGCTAAAGGCCAAGCCCACCAAAAGCCCAATGAATGTGATGTGTTCATGTTCAAAATTCCAATTTCAAAAAAGGGAAGGGTGGGAAGATGCGCCACTTCTATTGTAGGTGGCCTAAACTACTAGGGCTGTTTCGGGCTGAAGTAATATTGCTTTTCACCTCGGTAGGCACGATATGCTGATGCAAGGACAATAGAAACACCATGAATGCTGCTTTCTTAAAAATCAAAAACTTTTTTTCATTCATCAATCGTGGCATTTTGAAAGTGTCCGATTGGATGTTCCAAAGCTTTCGAGTGGCTTTGGTTTTCGGTGTTGTTTTGTATGCGGTAGGAATTGGATGGCTTGTTTTTTATTCAGACAAAGTAAGTCTCGACGATCACACTGTTTTGGTCATGGACTTAAAAGGTGTGTTGGTTGAAGAATCACCTGGGGGCTTGCGAGACAAAGTGATTGGCGAAATTCAGGGCAACGCATCAGACACTGTTCGCTTGCGCGATGTTGTGATGACCTTTGAGTTGGCTGCAAAAGACAAGCATATCGACAAAGTGCTTTTGAAATTGGACGACTTTCAGGGTGGCGGCCTTGTTTCTTTGCGTGAAGCTGCAAGCGCCATTGAAAAATTCAAAGCATCGGGCAAGCAAGTGGTGGCATGGTCTGCGGTTTACGACCAACGCCAATATTATTTGGCGGCTCATGCCACTCAAGTGTTGTCGCATCCCATGGGCGGTGTTTTGATTGAAGGCTTGGGCAGAAGCCGCAATTACTACAAAGACGCTTTAGACAAATTAGGTATCAAAGCCAATCTCATTCGAGTTGGCCAATTCAAGTCTGCAGGTGAACCTTTCGTTTTGAATGCCCCATCGCAGCAAGCCTTAAAAGCAGAGGCGCATGTATACGACGCCCTGTGGTCTTTGTATACTGGCGGCGTTGAGAAGGCTCGCAACTTACCCAGCGGCAGTATTGTTCAAAACTTGAACAAGTTGCCAGATGCGTTGATCAGTGCCAAAGGCAATGCTGCTCAGTTGGCCCTAGATTGGAAGTGGTTAGATGGCGTCCAGACTTTTGAATCTTTGCGTGAAACACTCATGAAAGATGTCGGCAAAGATGAAGACATTGAATCCTTCCGTCAAGTTTCCTGGAAAGACTACCTCATCTCAGAAGTCAAAAAAGTAAAGGGTGACCACATTGCCATCGTGGTGGCGGAAGGTGAGATCGGCGATGGCCGAGCACCTGCTGGAAAAATTGGCGGTATCTCTACATCTGAGCGAATTCGAAAAGCGGCTGAAGACAAGAACGTCAAAGCCATCGTGCTCAGAGTCAACTCACCGGGCGGCAGTGTTTTGGGCTCTGAGCTCATTCGCGATCAGTTGCAAATTGCCAAAGACAAAGGCAAACCCATCGTGGTTTCCATGGGTAACTTGGCAGCATCCGGCGGCTATTGGATTTCAATGGCGTCCGATTTAATCATTGCCGACCCTGCCACCATCACGGGTTCTATTGGTGTGTTTGCCATGTTGCCAACGGGTGAAGGTTTAATGAGCAAAATTGGTGTCAATACAGGTGGGTATCAAACAAGCTGGCTGGCCGGTGCTTACGATCCTAGGAAAGCGCTTGACCCTCGCATGCAATCTTTGGTGCAATCTAGCATTGAACACATTTATGGCGATTTTATTGGCAAGGTGTCGCAGACACGCAAACTCGAGCTTGCGAAGGTCGATGATCTGGCGCAAGGCAGAATTTGGACGGGAGCACAAGCGGCTGATCACAAGTTGATTGATCGACTAGGAAGTTTTTCTGATGCTGTTGAGGAGGCTAGAGCTCTTGTCTCAAAACTAGATGGTGCCAAAAGTAGCGACAAAGAGCTTCCTATTAAATATGTAGGACCCAAAACTTCTTCATTAGAAAGGTTTGCTCAAAAATTCATGGGTCAAATGGGATGGATTGCTAGTGACTCGATGATTGTTCCATCTTGGCGTGTGTTATCAGGTCATTCTGGCCCTGATGTCTTGTTATTGAATACCTTGGGTCAAGACCTCATGTGGCTGCAAGCGGTCATTGAAAAGAAGCAGCCATTTGGAGCAGTTGCGCATTGTTTGTGCAATGTCTCGCCTTAAAAACGTACATCAGGTCGAATCTAAGCTTGCTTACATGGCCTATTAAGTGGCAAACTCGCCAAGGGTAGTTCGTTACATAGAACAAAAATACGCTTCGGCATCATTCAACTGGTCATGATTTAGATAGGTTTTTTATGAATGACAATGCGCTTAAATTTTCTGTAGACGCAGAGCGTCTAAGCAAATTAGGGACATATTTTTTGCAGTCTAAAGAAGGCCAAGATGCAATTTCTTCAGGAAGTTTGAAAGGGCCAGATGCAAATCAGGCGACCCAGCCACTCACCTTTATTTTTGCAAGAAGGCGAAGTTGAATTGATAAGTGAGACAGGCCAATTTTTTGGCAGAATTCCGCAGAGACAATCATTTGGTGAAGCGGCTATCTTGAAAGGTGGCATTCGTGGTGCCTCTATCCGCGCTAGCGGCGATGTCGTTTGCAAAGTCATCTCCAATGACCAAGCTACAGACCTTTTAACCAGCTATTCCCCATTGCTAGTTGTCATCATGGAAGCTCTTTTACTTCAGCAGGCTATGAACAACGCTGTAAAGCACTCTTGAGTTCAGCATGTCAGATAAGTCTTCGCCTCAATATTTGAACTTAAAAGGGGATCTTTGGTATGAATGCCTAGAGAGTTCTTATGGCTTTCTTAGAGCATCATGGCTGATCAGATGGCTTGGAATGCCAAAAGTGCTGTGCGAATGTCTTAAGTTTTTAAATCTTCAGGAAAGTAATTTGTCTGAAGCAGGGCTATGCATGTTGGGAGCGGCAAATAAGCTTGCAATTGAAATTGAGAATCAATCTCAAAGCAACACTAAATTTGCTGAGCCCAAATACCATAATCGATTGCATTTTGCAGATGCCTTAACTTCTATGAGTATTCAACTGGCTATCTTGGTTGAATTAAAAAAAGAAGTGAATCAGGATTGGATGTTATGTGCTTTGCTAACTTGTTTGGCACATGATTTTGCACACCCAGGAAATATTAATTCAATGGAATCTGAAATTGAAAAGCAATCTGTTCAGTTGCTGAAGCCAATTCTGTCATCGCATGACGTGCCACATGAGTGGCAAGCAGTCATAGAAACAGCCATTATCCGTTCTGATTTTTCAATTGTTCAACACAACCATGCAAATGTTGCAGGTCAAAGTTTTGAATGGGATTTAAAGTGGCTTTGTGTTTTGTTGAACGAAGCAGATGTGATGGCCAGTGCATCTTCGACATACGGCCCCGAGCTAGGGGAGGCCTTGGCGAATGAATGGCGGTTGATTGATTTTTCACCTCACGCCACAGTGTCAACTTTAGAAGGCAGAAAAGCATTTTTAAAGCAATTAACTTTCTCCTCACCCGCTTCTTTAGTTTTGGGCATAAGCGAAAGAATTTCAGATGAAATTCGATCGAACTTGAATCATTAAAAAAATGCGTCTCAACTTCAAACGCTTTGGCAATGTCAAGCTGGCAATCAGCATAGCAACCTTGTTGTTTTTGATTTGGCTTCTTCAGCCCACCCTGTTTGCACGGATGGGCAATGGGCAAAATCCAGCTGTACCGTCTAAGTCAGAAATCAATTTAAACCAAGCAGAATCAATGCGACCTGCAACGCCAACAGTGCCAGCTCAAATGCCTGGCGTTGACCCATTTAAAGCGCACATTGAGAAAAATGGATTGGCGACAAGCTCTGTGTCAAATCCAGCAAGCAATCTGCAAAGCAATGTAGGAAGCACAAATAATTCCGGCAATGCCAACTCAGCAAATCAATCTGGCGCAGATCCGTTTAAAGCATTTCTAGACAAACAGAAACAACAATCGAAGGAAGCAAGCGTTTCCCCCTTTGGAAAATAAATTACTTGACCGTACCACCCAAGTATTTGTTGTTATTGAAATTGCTGTTGGTTCTGAAAAAAGGAATGCTATTGGTCTTTCCGATGTAAGCGCCCTTCATCAAAATGTCCATGGTGGTGGTGTAGGTTAGCAACTCGGCCTTGTGGTTAGCCACTTGATGCGCATGGTAGTGATAGCCAATGTTGTCGTGATCGTGCGCGCCAAAGCTATCAAGTGGCGTGCTGTAACCCAGCATGTTTTTGTCCGAGCCTCTGTATTTGCCAAACAAGGCAATGCCGTCATAGCCAAAACCAATAAGGGGAGGGTGGGTTTTGTTGGTGTAATCAGCATCGCCATAAACACCTAAACTGAATCCAGATTGGTAGCCATCAAAGTGGCAGTGCGGTCCACCACCACCTTGACCCACATGACAGCCGCTGGCTGAAAGTTCACCCATTAAGTTAGAAGGCACTAAGGTGTTGTTGTAGGCAGGAAACATCACAGAGCCGTCGATGAGCAAGCCGTTGTCTGCAGCATCAGCATAGGTATACATATCTGCTTTCACGGTGGGGTTGGTTCTGTCAGTCCACAAATTTTTGGTAAAGGTGTTCTCAGTGACATCTTTAACGACGCCATAATTTTTCATTGGAATGGCAGTAACATAATTTTCTAAATTAGAAAAACGAGTGACTTTGGAGCTTGGGTAAGAACCTGAGCCATCGCCTGGGGGATGCGGAATATCTTTAAGACCATTGGGTGACGCTTGATTGCCATAATTCACCACTACCATAAAGGGGTGGTATTTGCCGGCAGTATCTTTCTCGTTTGTAAAGTAAACATAGGGCACTAAATTTTGTCCGGGAGTGCCATCTGCAATGGCGTCACTTACTAATTTGTGGGCCAATGTGGCTTCTCGGTAGGCTGAATACAAGTTGGTTGAATATCTTAATTTTTCACCCGAAGCTTCTATTGAAGCTTTAATGGCAGCCAGCATGGCGTCTGCGCTTGCCTTGGTGGATGTATCAGTGCCAGGCGTTGATACTTGATTTCGATAGGTTGAGTTAACTTGTCGGTAGATGTTGCCAGATATGCCTTCGGTGGCAGCTACTGAATTCTTGGAAAGAAATGGCGCAGGATCGTTGGTGACAAAAGCGACTTTTTGAGGGTTTAAAAATTCAGGAATTCCAAAATCAATGGCAGAGTTGTAGACATGCAAAGGCGTTGCCATAGACGCTGAAGCCACCAATTGAAAAGTACCATTGCTTAAGCTCACATAATAATTGGCTGCAGAAAATGAAGTGTCTTCTGTGTAACTGACAGCATGTGAAGTGCCACCTTTGTCTGAGTTCGCTGTTGTGTAAGCGTATTTGTAGCGTTTTTTAGCTTGCCATTTTTTGGTGGCAGTGTCGTAAGAAAAAGTCACATAACCATAAACTGTGGCGGCTTTTCCAAAATTGTTTCTGAACTTGAGTTTGTTGCCATCTGTTGCATCAAAATCAATGGCATTGTTGGGATGTAGGTGTGACTCAAGTCGGTAGTAACCTGAGCCATCTGCCACCACTTGAATGAGCTTTTGTAAATAGTTGCTGTAAGTGCTGTTTGAAGCCAATGTACTCACTTCTACCGAATAACCATTCGCGGCGCTGTATGTAGACCCCACTTGCATGAAGTTGGCGTTGGTGCTTTGTGCGGCTGAGTCAGAAATTAAGTATCGATTGCGATTGGTTAGCGTACCAGCAAGCGACATAGCGCTAGGCGAGTAGTTGGCTTGAATAGCGCTTAAGAAATTAGATGGCCCGTAATACACAACTTCTGTTGTCCCGTTAGAAGCACTACATTCAGAAGCTGTGGCGCATTCAGCGCCTACTTCTAAAATATTTCCGACAGTAATGACCACGTTGTAATAACTTGTGTCATCCAAAAGTACTTCAGGAATGCTTAGCTGGTTGTTGTTAAGGTTGTACGAGTCGTATGAAGGTGCTGATGGGTCTTTGGTGCCAATGCTTAAAATGCTCTCTACGTTAATTTGAACATTAGCGTAATAACGACTGTTTACTTTAACCAAAGGAATGGTCAGTATGTTTTTCTTCAAAGAATAAGTGTCTGCAGCAAAATTGTTTGCGCTAAAGGCTAAAGAGCCGAGCAAAACTATTAGTTGGACTGGTTTCATATTGTTACTTAACGTGACGCAAACATTCAGATTTACCCGAATGGCAACAAGGATAAATCACAAGTCTAGCGCTAATTCCAATCAATATGGAAAGAGCATAAAAATTGCAAATAGTATCGCAAGTTTAATTCCATAAATTCGCCAGTTTTCATCCACAATAGCACTGTCCGCTTGTGAGTTTCGTGGCTTCAATGTCTGACCAATTGCTTCAGTAAAGGTTCTCATGCGTTCAATTTTCAAATTCCTTACATTTGTAATGTGTCTCTCAGCAATGATGTGCCAGGCGCAAACCAGCTCGTCACGCGATTACCCCAACCGGCCCATCAAAATGGTCATACCCTACGCGGCTGGCGGGCCCATGGATTTCATCGGCCGCACCCTCGGGCCTCGCCTTACGCAAAGCATGGGCCAGCCCATTGTGATTGACAACCGGGCTGGTGCAGGCGGCGCTATTGGCACCGATTTAGTGGCTAAATCTGCCCCTGACGGATATACCTTGCTGAACACTTCTTCTAGCCATGCAAGCTTGCCTGTGGTCATGGCCAGTCTGCCTTTTGATCCAATCAAAGACTTTGCGCCAATTACCTTGGTGGCAAACAGTGTGGGGTTTGTGCTTGCTGCGCGTCCCGACTTGCCAGTGAAAAATTTAAAAGAATTATTGGCAGATGCAAAAGTCAATCCCGGTAAATACACATTTGGTTCTGGTGGTGTCGGCAATGTGATGCACTTTGCTGCTGAGTTTCTATGTAGCAGTGCAGAAGTCAAAATGACGCACATTCCTTTCAAGGGCGTCAGTCAATCTCTCAATGATTTGGTGGCAGGCCGGATTGATTTTGTCATTGGTGCCCCCACTGCTGTTTTACCTCTAATCAGAGCTGGCAAGCTCAAGGCCTTGGCCATCACGGCCCGAAAGCGATGGAGTGAATTGCCTGATGTTCCTACCGTTGACGAGGCGGCTGTTAAAGGATTTGTCTACACGCCATGGTATGGGTTTTGGTTTCCTGCTGGCGTATCTGCTGAGCAAGTCACCCGCATGAGAAATGAGGTGGCCAAACTGCTTGAAGAGCCAGACATCAAACACCTGTTTGCTGAGCAAGGCTTTTCCGTTGTAGGTTCAAGCTCTTTAGAGTTTCAAAAAATTGTGACGGATGAAATTGCCATGAACAAGAAGTTGGCCACTCGAGTTGATTTCACTCAGTAATGAAAAATACCCTAAAACTTGGATTGGCGTCCAACTTTTAGGGTGCAGTTCATTTGAGGGCCGCTTTTTTTATTTCCAATTATTTCATTTGTGCAAGAGGCTTTAGCGGAAATTCATTGCCAGCAGGCAAAGGTGTGCGATTGACATTCAAAATCATGGCAACCATCACGTAATAGCCACTGACGGCAATGAGGTCTACCACGCCTTGCTCACCATATAAATCAAGCACAGCCTTGTAGTTTGCATCAGATACTGCATGGGTTGCATAAAGTTCACTGCAGAAGTTGTAGACCGCTTCTTCGTCGGGCTTCATATTGGCTGGACGCTTGCCTAAAGCCAAGTCGGCTGCTACTTCAGGACTTAAGCCCGCTCTGAGCGCCAAGCGGTGATGCGCAAACCACTCGTATTGAGCCGTCCATTGGCGTGCTGTGATCAAGATAGCGAATTCATTAAGTCTGGCTGGAATGGTGCTATTGAACCGGATGTATTCCGCTGTCTTGCGAAATTGCTCTGCCAAAACTGGGCTTTGCATGTAAACATTGAATGGTGCGCCGACACTCGTGGCACCTTGCACAACTGCGGCACTGCCGGTGCCTGACACGGGGCCAGACATCAGTGCTTCGAAGTATTGCTTTTGCGGCGGCGTCATTTCGGTTACTGGAATGCGCTTAAAACGCTCTTGAATCAATTGAGCGTTGCTTTGCAGGCACGTCAATCCGATAGCCAAGCTGAGTAAAGCTTTAAATACATGAACCATTTTGATGTCTCCTGAATGTAAGGTTATTTTCGTTTTAAGTGATCTTGAATGAAGTGCCTTGGGGCACTGAAACACTTTACATCAGCCCATCGAAAATGGATTCAGGCTTACCCTTAGGTGGTGGGCTTCATCAGCAAAATCCAATGCTCATTTTTTTAAATGCTGGGCCAGAAGTAAAGCGACATGGATGGCGTTTCTGTCTGTGCCATCCATGATTTGATGTCTACAGCTGGTGCCGTCGGCCACAACACAAGCATCTTTGTGCTTACGAATGCTAGGCAATAAATTGGCTTCTGCCATTTGTTTGGAAACTTCCAAATGTGAGACTTCATATCCAAATGAGCCCGCCATGCCGCAGCAACTGCTTTCTATCAAATCTACTTTTGATTCTGGGATGAGTTGAATCACTTGTGTCACTGAAGGCATCATGCCGAAGGCTTTTTGATGGCAGTGTCCGTGCAGCAAAATTGGTTTTTGTGCGGGTGTTAATTTGGTTTTGAGTAATTCCAGTTGGCCGGCTTTATTTTCTGTGTCTAAAAATTCTTCAAACAACATAGCGTGCGATGCCACGGTGTCAGCCATTTCACCCAATCCCATCACCAAAGACTCATCTCTAAGGGTCAAAAGGCACGAAGGCTCTAAGCCTACGATGGCAATCCCCTTTTTAGCAAACGGCATCAAAGCCTCTAGCAAAGCTTTTGCATGTTCTTTGGCCTTGCTCACTTGCCCGCTGGCCAAGTAAGTGCGGCCACAGCAAAGGTGCTGACCTGGTGTGTCTTGCTTGGTGCGACTGGCAATGTGCACTTGATAACCTGCTGCAGACAAAACGTCATAGGCGGCCCAGGCGTTTTCAGACTCAAAATAGCCATTGAAGGTGTCAATGAACAACACCACGGGCTTGCTGGCCACTAGCACTTCTTCTACCGAAACACCTAAACGACGGCTGTTGAAAAAATGCGTCTTTTTCCATTCAGGCCAAGAGCGTTCTGCTGCCAGTCCAGTTAGAGACTCTGCCAGCGTGGCCAACAAAGTTGAATGGTTTCGCAAGTTCATCAAAACAGGCCATTGCGATGCAATGTGCGCATAACGCGGCAAGTTAGATATGAGTTTGTCCTTTAATGACAAGCCATGCTTTTGGTTGTAATGGTGCTGAACTTCAATTTTCATGCGGGCCATATCGACACCAGTAGGGCAATCGCGTTTGCAACCTTTACAACCTACACAAAGGTCTAGAGCTTCTTTGACTTCGGCGCTTTCAAGGCCGCCTTTGAGTTGACCACTCAATGCCAATCTGAGTGTATTGGCCCTGCCGCGTGTGGCATGAACTTCATCGCGCGTGACTCTAAAACTCGGGCACATGGTGCCCACATCAAATTTTCTGCAAGTGCCATTGTTGTTGCACATTTCAACTGCTTTGGCCAAGCCTTGCGAGGGGTCTTGACCCGTACCGGGTGCGCTTGTTTTTTCTGTTGCGGCGTCGTTGTGAACGTTCCATGCACTCCAATCCAGTGCGGTTTGAATGGGAATGATTTTGTAGTTGTTGCCAAAGCGCATGAGCGACGTGTCGTCCATTTTGGGAGGATTCACCATGCGGTTGGGGCTGAGCAAGTTCAAGGGGTCGAGGTTCTGTTTGATTTGTGCAAAGGCTTGCTGCAGGGCAGGGCCAAACTGCCACTCAATCCATTCGCCGCGGCACAGACCATCGCCATGTTCACCGCTGTAGGCGCCTTTGAACTTTCTCACGAGTGCACTGGCTTCCTCGGCAATGGCACGCATTTTGAGAGGGCCATCACGTCGCATGTCCAAAATAGGCCGCACATGCAATGTGCCTACGGAGGCATGGGCATACCAAGTGCCTTTGGTGCCATGTTTTTGAAAGACTTGCGTCAACGCATCGGTGTACTCAGCCAAGTGTTCCAAAGGCACTGCACAGTCTTCAATGAAGCTCACAGGTTTGCCATCGCCCTTCAAGCTCATCATGATGTTGAGGCCTGCTTTGCGAACTTCCCATAAATTTTTCTGCGGTGCTTCGTCGACCATTTCCACCACACTGTTGGGCAAGCCCATATCACCCATGAGTGCCACCAATTGTTTCAATTCACGTTTGAGCTTTTCTTTGTCATTGCCCGCAAATTCGACCAATAAAATAGCCTCGGGATCGCCAATGATGGCCGTGCGAATGGTGGCTGCAAAAGCGGGAATTTTCAGAGACAGGTCAATCATGGTTCGATCGACCAACTCCACAGCGGTCAGTGAGCCGCTGCCCAGCTTCACAATGTGCTGCGCGGAATCCATGGCCTTGTAAAAGCTGTTGAAGTTCACCACGCCCAAGACCTTGTTTGTGGGTAGCTCACTGAGCTTCAAGGTGAGCGATTGGGACATGGCCAAGGTGCCTTCGCTGCCCACCAACAAATGCGACAAATTCACTTTGCCATCGTGGGTGTAGGGACGCAGATTTTGGTTGTCAAAAATGTCCAGGTTGTAGCCCGCCACCCGCCTTAAAACTTTGGGCCAGTTCGTTTGAAGTTCTGCCTGATGGTGTACGGCCAGATGTTTGACGAACTCGCCAATTTCTTTGGCTCGCCCAGAGCTTTTTTCAAATTGTGAAAAATCAAGCAACTCGCCGTTGCTCAGCCATGCTTTGGCACCTAATACGTTGTGAACCATGTTGCCATAGGCAATGGATCTGCTGCCACACGAGTTGTTACCCGCCATGCCGCCTAATGTGGCTTGCGCGCTGGTTGAAACATCGACAGGAAACCACACGCCGTGTTTTTTAAGCGAGGCATTGAGAGTGTCTAAGACCATGCCGGGTTGAACCTCTACCGTGCCTGCATCGAGGTCTAGGTTGAGGACATTTCGAACATATTTGCTGTGGTCTATGACCAAGCCTACGCCTGTGGTTTGGCCACATTGGCTGGTGCCGCCCCCCCTTGGAACGATAGGGACCTTTAAATCACGGCAGATGGCCATGGCAGTGGCTACTTCCTCGGGATGCCTAGGAACAAAAACACCCAGAGGGGTGACTTGATAAATGGAAGCGTCGGTGGCGTAGCGGCCCCGGTCGGCGGCTGAAAAGAGAACTTCCCCTTGCGTTTCGGCTTTCAGACGCTTGGCCAAAAGGCCGGCGACCTCATTGCTGGCAGCTGCAACTTGCTCGTACGTATGAAGGGCTGAGTCTTCGGCAGGTGCTGCAGACATGGTTGTAGTTGTGTTCATGTAAGTCTGATTCAACGAAAGATACGGGTTTTTCCACATCAGGGAGAACTGAATTCCCGCTATTCTGTCGTCAAATTCAATTTAATTCTTAGGAATGTTTTAAATGCTTCAGCTTGATTTTCACCCAACGGGACGCCACTTCTTGCAAATTCCGGGTCCATCGCCTGTTCCTGATCGAATTTTGCGTGCCATGAGCTTGCCCACCATTGACCACCGAGGGCCAGAATTTGGGGTTTTGGGCCTGAAGCTGATAGCCAACATGAAGACCATTTTCAAAACCCAGCACCCCATCATAATTTTCCCTGCCTCCGGTACGGGCGCTTGGGAGGCTGCATTGGTCAATACCTTAAGTGCGGGTGACCATGTACTGATGTATGAGACAGGGCACTTTGCTTCTTTGTGGTTTAAGCTGGCTGCCCGTTTGGGTGTGAAGGCTGAACTTTTGGGATTGCCCGGTGCCAAGGGCTGGCGACAGGGTGTAGACGCTCACAAAATAGAAGAACGTTTGAAGCAGGACACCTCTCACAGCATCAAGGCGGTGTGTGTGGTGCACAACGAAACCTCCACGGGTGTGACGAGTGATATTGCCGCAGTGCGACGCGCAATTGACAACGCCAAACATCCTGCTCTGTTATTGGTCGACACCATTTCAGGTTTGGCTTGCGCCGACTACAAACATGACGAGTGGGGCGTAGATGTCACTGTGAGTGGCTCGCAAAAGGGCTTGATGCTGCCGCCAGGCATGAGCTTTAACGCGCTGTCGCCAAAGGCCATAGAAGCCAGCAAAAAGTCGACCTTGCCCAAATCTTTTTGGGCTTGGGATGAGATGCTGGAGATCAACAAATCGGGCTACTACCCTTACACACCCAATACCAATTTGATGTATGGCCTGAGTGAAGCTTGCGACATGATTTTGGGACAAGGTTTGGATGTGGTGTTCAAACGCCATGTGCGATGGGGTGAGGGCGTTCGCGCAGGGGTGCGTGCATGGGGCTTGCCCATTCAATGTGCCGACCCAGCTTTGTATTCGCCTATTTTGACCGGTGTTATGACGCCCGAAGGCATCGATGCAGACGCTGTTCGAAAAATCATCTATGAACGATTTGATTGTTCGTTGGGAACGGGCTTGGGCAAAGTCAAAGGCAAGATGTTCCGCATCGGACACTTAGGCGATTGCAATGACCTGACATTGATTGCCGCACTTGCTGCTTGCGAGATGGGCTTGAAGTTGAGTGGCGTTCAACTGAACGGCTCGGGTGTTCAAGCCGCCATGGATTATTTTTCAGCCAACCCAGTTCCAGCCCTCATTCACAATTGAAGGACGCCCTCATGAAACGCAGAACCCTCCTCCAAGCCACGGCCGCATCTGCGACTTTAATGGCCGCTCCGATGATCAAAGCTCAAACTTTGCCAACAGGGCCAATTCGAATTGTGGTGGGTTTTCCACCAGGAGGTGGTACCGATGCGTTGGCCCGTGTGTTGGCTCAAAAACTTCAAGCCATGTGGAACATCACCATCGTGATTGACAACAAGGCAGGCGCTGCAGGTGTTATTGCGGCCGACTTTGTGGCCAAGCAGCCCGCAGACGGCAACACTTTGCTCATGGCACACATCAACAGCCATGCCTTGGCGGTCAGTTTGCAACCCAAGCTGGGCTACAACGTGGAACGTGATTTCTCGCCCATTGGTTTGGTCGGAGTCACACCCAACTTACTTATTTGCAATGAATCGCAGCCTGCTAAAAATGTGAAAGATTTGGTGGCTTTGTGCAAACAAAATCCTGGCCGAATCAGCTTTGCATCTGCAGGTGGTGGTTCGGCTCAACACTTGGCATTGGAGATGTTCAAGTTGCGCGCAGGCATCGATGCGCTGCATGTGCCCTACAAAGGATCGGGCCCCGCGCTCACAGACTTGATTGGAGGTCAAGTTCAATATTGTTTTGAAACCATGACCTCTGCCACGCCGCATGTAAAAAGTGGCAAAGCCATTGCGCTGGCGCAGACGCGCACCAAGCGAGCCAAGGGACACCCCAATGTGCCCACCATGGACGAGCAAGGCTTTCCAGGATTTGACGCCACCACTTGGTACGGCTTGGTCGGCCCTGGCCGCATGAATCCGTCTTTTGTGAAACGCATCAACGAGGACATGAACAAAGTCATGGCCATGCCCGATGTGATTGAGAAGTTTGAACAATATGGTGCAGAAGATGGTGGTGGTTCGCCTGAGCGCTTTGCCGAGTTCATTCGAAATGAAACTCAAAAGTGGGCCAAGGTTGTGAAAGAAGCCAAGGTTCAAGCTGACGCTTAAGCCATGGTTCACAAAGCGCTAAGAATAGGTGCTGGTGCAGGGTATGCAGGTGACCGCATTCCGCCTGCGCTTGCCTTGGCAGAAAAGGGCCAACTCGATTATTTGGTTTTTGAGTGTTTGGCCGAACGAACCATCGCGCTGGCGCAGTTAGAAAAAATTCAAAACCCTCTGAAAGGTTTTGATCCCTTGCTCGCGGCACGCATGAAAGCTGTCTTACCAGCGTGCATGGCGCAAGGCACTCGCATCATTACCAACATGGGCGCCGCCAATCCAATGCAGGCTGGGCGAGAAGTGTTGGCGGTTGCCAAAGAACTGGGGCTCCATCAACTGAAGGTGGTGGTGGTTTTGGGAGATGATGTGCTTGCAAGATTGCAAGCTGAATACCTCTCGGCGCCGTTGATGGACACCTCACAAACCGTGGCAGATATTCAAGCCTTGTTGGTTTCCGCCAATGCGTACCTTGGCGCTGAGGCGCTCTTGCCAGCTTTGCAAACCGATGCTCACGTCATCATCAGTGGGCGCGTGGCCGACCCTGCTTTATTTTTAGCACCCCTCATGCATCATTTTCAATGGCGTGCCGATGATTGGCCTGTGTTGGGAAAAGGTGTGATGGTGGGACATTTGCTGGAATGTGCGGCTCAAATTACGGGAGGCTATTTCGCCGACCCCGGCTACAAAGATGTGCCCAATTTGGCGCAATTGGGCTACCCCTTGGCTGAGGTCAATGCCAGTGGTGATGTGGTCATTACCAAACTGGCAGATGACGGTGGTTGTGTCACGGTGCAAACTTGTACAGAACAATTGCTCTATGAGATAGAAGACCCAACTCAATACCTGCAACCCGACGTGGTGGCCGATTTTTCAAAAGTTCAACTTTTGCAAGTGGGACCTGACAGAGTACAAGCTTTGGGGGCCAGTGGAACCAAGAGGCCTGACACCCTCAAAGTGACCTTGGGATATCGCGATGGGTTTGTGGGCGAAGGGCAAATGTCTTATGCCGGGCCGGGCGCCAAGGCGAGAGGGCAGTTGGCGCTTGATATTGTGAAAGCCCGATTGGCCGATGCTGGATATGCTCATTTTGAAGCGCGCTATGACTTGATCGGCGTCAATGCCATCTTAGGTGACACACTGCCCGCCAATGAACCAGCAGAAGTGCGTGCTCGAATTGCAGTGCGGGTGGACACACAGGCTGAGGCGCTGCATGTGGTCAACGAAGTAGAGGCCTTGTACACCAATGGACCTGCCTCAGGCGGTGGTGCCAGCAAATCGGTACGTGAAGTGATCGCTGTTGCATCGATGCTCATGCCTCGAAGCGCCATTCAAATTCAAACTGTTTTACTAGATGGATCTGAGGAGTTTGCTTGACATGTTGTTAAGAGAAATTGCACACACCCGAACGGGCGACAAGGGCAACCGATCGACCATATCGGTCATTGCCTACGACCTGCAAAATTTTGATTTACTTGAGAAATGTCTAACCCCTGAGAGAATGCTGGCGCATTTTGAAGGCATCGCAAAGGGGCCTGTCTTTCGTTACAGCTTGCCGCAACTAGGCGCGCTCAATTTTGTGATGCACAATGCTTTAGGTGGTGGCGTGACTCGCTCATTGGCCCTAGATGCGCACGGCAAATGTTTGAGTGCCAAATTGCTCAGTCTTGAGATTGAATAAACTTGTTAGATTCTTTGGAGATACCATGAAAAATAGTTGCACTGTTGGTTTGAAAAAAAGTTTACTGAGCGTATTTTTAGGCTTAGGCGTAGCGCTCACTGCATCGCAAGCCCAAGCGCAGGCTTATCCCAACAAGCCTATCAAAGCCATTGTGCCCTTTGCGGCTGGCAGTGCCACGGATCAAATTGGCAGAGCCTTTGCGCAAAAAATGTCAGAGGTATTGGGCCAAACCATTGTGGTTGAAAACAAGGCTGGTGTGAACGGCATGCTGGGTGCCGATGCTGTGGCCAAAGCAGCCCCCGATGGTTACACCATACTCATTGGTACCAACAGCACCAATGCAGCGCTCAAAAGCTTGATGAAAAAATTGCCCTACGACCAAGACACTGCATTTGCACCCATTGGGTACATGGGCTCGGTGCCCCTCATTGTGGCTGTGAACAATGAAGTGCCTGCTAAGAATTTGAAAGAGTTTGTAGACATCGCGAAGGCCAAGCCCACCATCGTGACATTTGCCAGTGCCAGCACATCACAGTTGGTGTCTTCTGAAATGTTAGCCAGCATGGCCGGCGTTCAAATGACGCACGTACCCTACAAGAGTGGCCCTGCTGCCATGACCGATTTGATTGGCGGTCAGGTCAACATGTTTACCGCCGACTTTGCGGTCATGTTGCCGCAAGTCAAGGCCGGCAAAATTCGCGGCTTGGCCGTTACCTCTACACAGCGCTCGAAAGCCATTCCTGAGTTGCCCACAGTCAACGAAGCACTCGGCTTGAAAGACTACGAGTTAATTGCTTACTTTGCCATGTTTGCACCTGCTGGCACACCTGCCGACATCATTCAAAAACTCAATGCCGCTTTGAACGCTGCTGCCAACGACAAAGGTATTCTTGAGCGATTTTCTGCACTGGGTTTTGAGACTGCACCGGCTTCACCTGAAGCATTGGTGCAGCGCTCAAAAACCGAAACGGCCAAGTGGGCTAAGGCCATTCGCGATGCGAAAATTGAAACGCAGTGATCTGCTGGCTGGCGTGTCAATTTAAACGCGCCCTGAAAGTTCAAGCGCCTGTGTAAACAGGACCCGGTTGAGCAAAGTAGTTGCTTAGGATGTGATAGACCGTGAGATAGTTCTTTGAGCGAGTGCTGGTGTGCGCAATGCCTTGCATCACCACGAATTGCTTATCGGGGTGCGCCAGTTTCTCAAAGAATGCGGCCAAGTCTTGAAAGCTAGCAATGCCATCGTACTGCCCTCTTAATATCAAAGTAGGCACATTGATTTTTTCAGGATCGCAAACGGGTAGGTTGGCTGACATGTCAATGTAGGTGCCAGTTGGCACAGAGCTGTCCAACGCCAAGACTGCATCGGCAAAAGTTTCCACCACACTCATGTCGCTGGTGCCTGGGTGGTCGCGCGTGAAAATACTGCGAATCATGTCGCGGTCAATTGGCCTGCGATTGCTGGCCAAATAGGCAGGCAGACGTTTTTTTCGTTCTGCCAGTGTCGGGCTGCCTTGGCCTGTCCAAACCATCGCATCCAACACCATCCGTGCTACGCGTTCAGGATGTCTTTGAGCAAACAGCGCGGCCCTCAAGGCGCCTGAAGAAGAGCCATAGGTCAATAATTTCTGACCTCCATTGGCTTTCATGATGTACTCGCTCACTGCTGCCAGGTCATCTGCGCCACATGCAATGTTGGCGTTGACGTTGCGAGTTTTATCTGATCTGCCGTAGCCCTCGCAATCAAAGCACCAAGTGTCATAACCTTGCCTTGCAAACCAATCCATGAGGGATGCATCGTCTCTGCCTTTAATTTGCAAATCAAAGACAGGGGTAGACGCCATGGAAGAGCCATGCACAAACACAATGGTGCCGCGAAACGACTTTGGCGGATTGGTCAACTTCTTGTTCCACATGAACAACTTGACCGACTCAGAATCTACTTTTTTGACAGTCCAGTGGGCTTTGCCAGCCACTTCCGGTAGGGCGGCGGTGGCACCTTGAGCGGCTGCTTCTGTGGCGCTCAGTGCACTTGCCGTGGCCAAAGCAGAGCTGGCTAAGAATAATCTTCTAGATTCAGAGGGTTCGCGAGAGGTGGCCATATGTTTTCATTTGAATTTCAATCAAGGGCTTTGACTGATTTGATTTGCATCACAACATAATGGAAGATTTATGGATTCAGGATTTACCCTCAGTTGCCATGCGAACCGGCTAAGACTCGAATACATTGCTTTAGATACGCACTCTCAAACCATGATCTACTTTGACAAAAACTCACGCCGCAATCGACTTTTGCGCGCCTTGCTCACGCCCCTTTGGCTCTTGGTGGTGATCGGAGGTTTGCAAGCTTGTAGCGCTCTTCAAACTGAAAACTATGCCCCCAAGCGAGGTCAGATGGGCAAAGATGTGATGTGGCTGCCCACCAGTGATGACTTGGTTTACAAGTTGTTGGAAGCCGCAGAGGTGGGGTCAAACGACGAGTTGGTAGATTTGGGCGCTGGAGATGGAAAAATTCCCATCGCGGCTGCACGTCATTTTGGCGCCCGAGCTTGGGGCATTGAATACAACAAAGATTTGGCAGCCTTAGCGCAGCGCAACGCACAAAGGGCAGGTGTTGCAGACCTTGTCCGTATTGTTCATGGCGATATCTTCAAAGAAGATTTTTCCAAGGCCACTGTGGTGACTTTGTATTTGTTGGAAGAGTTGAATGCACAGCTCCGTCCAACCATCTTGAGCATGAAGCCTGGCACCCGTGTGCTTTCTAATACATTTTCCATGGGCGATTGGGAGCCCGATCAAGTCATTCGTGTTTCTAATGGCACGGGCTATTTTTGGACTGTGCCGGCCAAAGTGGACGGTCTTTGGATACTTTCAGGTTTGGATGAAAAAGGCAAGGCTTCGCTGAATTTAGACCAAAGTTTTCAGAGGGTAGGTGGATCTCTCACTCTTCAGGGGAAAACGCAAAATCTGCTAGGCGCGCGAATGGAAGGTTCAGCGCTGCATTTCAGCTTTATCAATGCTGATGGGCTATTGAAGGCGGTCAAAGTTCTTGTGAACGGCCAAGTTCTATCTGGCGAGGTAACAGGGCCCTATGGCATGGTTGAAATGCAGCCTGCGCCGGCGAAGCTTGAAGGACGCCGCCCATAAAGCGCTGCTTACTGGGTGCAGGTACGAGTTCTGCTGATGGTGCCGTCTGAGCTTTGCACTTCAGTCCAGGGGGTGCAAGTGGAATAAGCTTGTGGTGTGTAAACCGGTTGCTGCTGAATGATCACCGGATTGGGCTGAACATAGATGGGTTGCCTTGAAGCCTCGTAAACCAATATGCCACCAATGGCTGCAGGCACCGCCCAACCCCAGCCGCCACTGTAACCCCTTGCCCAATGGCCATGACCGTGCCTGAAACCGTTCCCATGGTGCTGGGCCATGGCTGATGCGCTAAGGGTTAAAAGCATCAAAACAAGTAATTTTTTCATCACGATCTCCTGTGGATAGCTACTCAACGTCTGAGGCCGGAGTTTGGTTTACCGATCTAATTTGTCTGAGCCAAAGACAGAATATTCATAATTGGGTAGGATGATTTATATTTACTCTAGTCAATTAATTGACCCAAAATGATGAAACCGTACGCCAATTTGATTGAATTCACAGCCCAAGCCATGGACGATGGTTTTGATGAAGTGGTCCAAAAGGACTGGGCCCCCGACTTGGCGGTCAAAAACCACACGCACCCCTTTGACGTAAGGGTTCAGGTCAGTGCTGGCCAAGTGCAATTAAGTCTTGCGTCAGGCACTCAAACATATGAGGCAGGGCAGAGCTTTTACCTTGCGCGAGATGTTGAGCATGCAGAGCAATATGGACCGGAAGGCGCTTATTTTTGGGTGGCTCGTAAGTTGTAATTTAAAAATGCAATTTCGTTTTGCTGGCCTCATAGGACTTGGCGTGCGCCATTCGGAATTCCAGCGCAAGACAATGAGCCAGCTGTTCATCTCACATTTGACGAGGCTCAAAAAATTTGTCAACACGAAGGTAAGCGTTTGCCTCGTGACAGCGAGTGGGCTACGTCGGTTTCAGGTGCGTTGCGCTGCTTTAAACGGCAGAAAAATTTGCCATTTTTAAAAAGAGGTCCTATGAATTTCGTCCCCATGATTGAACTCACCCGCAACGGAATTTCTGAATGTATGCACATGGGGGCACTGGCCGTCACTGACACCCATGGCAAATTGATCGCTTCTGCCGGCAACCCCCACTGGCTTTGTTTCACACGCTCGACCCTGAAAGCCTTACAAGCTTTGCCACTCATGCAAAGTGGTGGCGCCAAACAATTTGGCTTCACATCTAAGGAATTGGCGCTCATGTGCGCCAGCCACAATGGGGAAGACATGCATGTAGAGCAGGTCACTTCTATTTTGAAAAAAAGTGGTAGTACTTATAAGCAAATGCACTGTGGCTGTCATGTGCCTTATCGTTTTTCATTCAACGATTTGCCGCTGCCAGACGGTTTTGAATACGACGAGCGCCATCACAATTGCAGTGGCAAGCACAGTGGATTTTTGGCCTATTGCGCGTTGCACGAACTGCCATCAGAAACTTATACAGACCTCACCCACCCTTTGCAGCTCCAAGTACGCAAAGCCGTAGCCGACGTGGCAGGCATAGCGTCTGATGCCATGGCTTGGGGCGTTGATGGTTGCTCTGCCCCCAACTTTGCCATGCCGCTTTCGAATTTGGCGCAAGCCTATGCACGCCTTTCTCAACCAGAGTCAAATAACGAATATGGTGCCAGTTTGAAACTCCTGGGTGAAGCCATGTCCGCTCACCCCGAGTTGGTCTCTGGCACAGGCAGAAGCGATGCCGATTTCATGCGTGTGGGCCGTGGTGATTGGGTTACAAAAGTGGGTGCAGATGGCGTACAAGTCATTGCCAGTCGCGCTAGAGGTCAAGCCCTCGCGCTCAAAATTGCCGATGGCAACAAGCCTGCGTTGTTTGCGGCTTCCATAGAAGCTTTAGATCAATTGGGATGGCTCGATGCGGAACAGCAAGAGGCGTTGAAACCGTGGCGGTCTGCTGAATTGAAAAATATCAAAGGCGCCGGTGTGGGTGCGCGACGAAGTATCTTCAAAATTCAAGCAGCTTAACGAGCCCAGCTTACTTTGTAAATCGATATAGCAGTGAGCAAACCGTAGCCCACCATGCCCGCCGCAATGAGTGCAAACATGTCCACTGCGCTTCCGTTATTTTGAGTGATCCAAATACCGCCAGCTGCCACCACGCACAATCTAAAAGTGCCAGCCAAAACGGGCCCTAGAAGTTTGCCTGCACCTTGAGAGGCGAAATACAAACACAAACCTAAAGCGAAGAAACCGTAGCAGGGCCCAGCCCATTGGAAGTACGAGGCAGTGTAAGAAAGAACCAAGGGGTTGGATGTGAACATTTCAGTCCAAATGCGAGGCCAAAAGCAGACTAGCAATCCAATGCAGCCGACCAATGCGCTTGAAAGCAATGCACCGGCCCACGCAACTTGTTTGGCGCGTTCAACCAAGTTGGCACCAAGGGCCATGCCCACCATAGACAGGCATGCCACGCCAAAAGCAAAGGTGATGGGGACTAACAAAAATTCCAATCGAGTGCCAATGCCATATGCGGCTAAAGCCTCGGGACCAAAACTGGACATTAAGCCAGTGACCACCACAATGGTGGCCACAGTTTGAATCGAACTTAAGCTGGACATACCGCCCACTTTCAAAATGTCGATGAACAAGGCTCTCGACAAAGGACTGTTAAAGCTGAGTTGTAAACGACTGCGAGAAGAGCGCAAGTAAAAGAACAAATAAATGGCGCTTGCTGAATAAGCAGAGACAGTACCAGCGGCAATGCCAGCCATACCAAAGCCACGTATGGGCCCAAGGCCCAATGCCAAAATACCACTGAGGCCGACTTGCCCCAAACATACCGTGAGGAGCACCTTAGAGGGGGTGCGCATATTGCCCGTGCCACGCAGGACAGACGTGAAAGAGTTGGTCAGCCAGATACTCACAGCGCCTAGAAAGACAATGTTCGCATAAGCAAGGCAATGTTCAAGTGATTCTCCTTGACCGCCCATCGCCGAGAACATGGAGCGACTGAAAAAAATAAAAATCAAAGTAAAAAAGAGTCCGATGCCAAGCGCAATGAGCGTAGCGTGCAATACCAAAGCGTTGGCCTTCGAAATGTCGTTTGCGCCCAGTGCACGACTGATGGCTGCGGAAATGCCGCCCCCCATGGAGCCTGCAGACAGCATTTGCTGCAACATGACCATGGGGAACACCAAGGCCATGCCAGCAAGAGGGAGGAGGCCCAATTGGCCCACATACCAAGTTTCAGCAATGGTCACCAGCGCGCTGGCGGTCATGGCAAAAATATTGGGTAAAGCCAGTCGCCAAATGCTTGGAAAAATAGGCGCGGATGTAAGAGCGTTTTGCAATCGTGCTAACTTACTTGTTTTGAAAGACAGGCGCGCGTTTGTTCAAAAACGCATCCATGCCTTCCTTTTGATCTTCTGTGGCAAACATCGAATGGAACAAGCGGCGCTCAAACATCACGCCATCACTCAGACCACTTTCAAACGCACGGTTGACGCATTCCTTGGCTGCCATCACAGCCAATTGGCCCATGCCGCAAATCACCAAAGCAGCGCCCAAGGCTTCTTCCATGAGTTTGTCTGTGGGCACCACGCGGCTCACCAAGCCTGCGCGCTCTGCTTCTTGCGCGTCCATCATGCGGCCGGTCAAGGCCAGGTCCATGGCCTTGGATTTGCCCACTGCGCGCGGCAAACGTTGAGTGCCGCCTGCACCCGGAATAATGCCCAACTTGATTTCCGGTTGGCCAAACTTGGCGTTCTCTGCGGCAATAATAAAGTCGCACATCATGGCCAACTCACAACCGCCACCTAATGCGAAGCCGCTGACTGCCGCAATCACGGGTTTGCGAATGCTGCGAATGGTTTCCCAATTGCGGGTAATGAAGTCTTCTTTGTAGACGTTGTTGAAGTTGTGCTTGGCCATGGCCGAGATGTCGGCACCCGCTGCAAAGGCTTTTTCGCTGCCCGTCACAATGATGCAGCCAATGGTTTCGTCGGCATCAAAGGCCTTCAAAGCCGTGCCCAGTTCGTCCATCAAGGGCCCATTCAAAGCGTTCAGGGCTTTGGGGCGATTCAGTGTGACGATGCCAACTTTGCCGCCTTCAACGCGGACTTCAATGTTTTCGTAAGACAAAAGGATTCTCCAATCAGGTTCTAAATGCCGTTACCCCTGACTATAACGGGATGAAAATGTTGCTTCAATCAAGGGAAAACATTGGCCAACCGACCGGTCGGGTAATGGTACATTTTCTGTTTTAGACCCCAATCAGGCCTCGATCATGAACCAAGACAACACTTTGTCAGTGACTTTTGAAAAACGCGGTGCCGTGGCCTTGGTCACTTTGAACCGCCCGCAAGCCTTGAACAGTTTCACGCGTCAAATGCACCACGACTTGTGGGCTGCGTTTGACCAAGCCGAGGCCGATCCAGAAATCAGGGCCATGGTCTTGACGGGGGCGGGCAGAGGTTTTTGCGCCGGCGCCGATTTGTCGGATTTTGATTTCACACCTGGGCCCGAAATGGTCAAGAGGGCAGATCCTGGCCCCGTCATTGACCAAGCTTTCAACCCCACAACTCGACGCATTCAAGCACTGCGCATGCCTGTTGTGGCTGCCGTCAATGGCGTAGCGGCCGGCGCTGGCGCATCCATTGCCATGGCCTGCGACATTGTGATTGCCTCTCCCCAAGCTAGTTTTATTCAAGCCTTCAGCAAAATTGGCCTCATTCCTGATGCAGGAAGCAGTTGGTTGTTGGTGGAGCGTTTGGGCTTGCCACGCGCTTTGGCTTTGGCCATGACGGGCGACAAATTGATGGCCGAGCAAGCCAAGGCCTGGGGCATGATTTGGGATGTGGCCGATGATGCGTTGGCAGCTTCATTCAGCATGGCCAACAAATTGGCTGTCATGCCCACCAAAGCCTTGGTGGCCACGCGCAAACTCATGGCCGGGGCTCACACGCGCAGCTTGTCTGAGCAACTTGACCAAGAGCGCGACGCGCAATCGGCGCTGGGCACTTCACATGATTATTTTGAAGGCGTGAAAGCTTTCTTGGAAAAGCGCCCAGCCAATTTCAAAGGTGAATGAAGATGAATGCCCTTGTCAACAAGCTTGTAGCACCCTCGCAAGCCGCCATTGATCTGGCCAAACAAGTGGGCGAGTCGATGTTTGCTGTTGATACCGCAAGCAAAGACACCATGGGCATGCAGCTCATTTCATGTGAACCTGGGCGTGCCGTGATTCAAATGACCGTCAAAGAGATGCATTTGAATGGTCACAAAATTTGCCATGGTGGCTTTATTTTCACGTTGGCAGATTCCACCTTTGCCTTTGCCTGCAACAGTTACAACAAGGTGGCAGTGGCTGCAGGCTGCAGCATTGAATTTTTAAAGCCTGGCCAACTGGGCGATGTACTCACCTGTGTAGGGCAAGAACAAGCCCTGAGCGGTCGTCACGGTATTTACGACATGAAAGTGACCAACCAAAAGGCTGAAGTGATTGCCATGTTCAGAGGCAAGAGTGCGCAAATTCAAGGCACAGTCATTCCCGAATAAAGCGACTCAGTAGAAACACGACGGAGAATTTTTGATGAGCACCCCCTCTCGCTTGCCTTTAGAACCCATAGAAAAAGCCAGCATCGATGAGTTGCGTTCTTTGCAACTCAAACGCCTGAAGGCCACGCTGCAACATGCCTACGACAACTCGCCGGTTTACAAACTCAAGTTTGATGCAGCTGGCGTGCACCCATCTGATTGCAAATCATTGGCCGACTTGGCCAAGTTTCCTTTCACCACCAAAGCCGATCTGCGAGACAGTTATCCCTACGGCATGTTTGCAGTGCCACGTTCTGCTTGTTCTCGCATACACGCGTCCAGTGGCACCACTGGCAAGCCCACCGTGGTGGGCTATACCCAGCGTGACATTGACACATGGGCCACTGTGGTGGCACGCAGTATTCGTGCTGGTGGTGCTCAAGCCGGTGACATGGTGCATGTGAGTTATGGCTATGGTTTGTTCACCGGCGGTTTGGGTGCTCACTACGGCGCAGAAAAATTGGGCCTGACCGTGGTGCCCTTTGGTGGCGGTCAAACAGAGCGCCAAGTGCAACTCATTCAAGACTTCAAGCCCGACATCATCATGGTCACGCCCAGCTACATGCTGGCCATTGCCGATGAGTTTGAACGTCAGGGCATTGACCCGCGCAGCAGCTCATTGCGCATTGGAATTTTCGGTGCAGAGCCATGGACCAATGACATGCGCGCGGCCATTGAACATCGCATGGGCATTGATGCGGTTGATATTTATGGCCTGTCTGAAGTGATGGGGCCGGGTGTGGCCAGCGAGTGCATTGAGACCAAAGATGGCCCCACCATTTGGGAAGATCATTTCTTTCCAGAAATCATCAACCCAGACACTGGCGAGCCTGTAGCCGATGGCGAAATGGGTGAGCTGGTTTTTACCAGCCTGACCAAAGAAGCTTTGCCCATCATTCGATACCGCACACGTGATTTAACCCGTTTGCTCCCAGGTACCGCTAGAACAATGCGGCGCATGGAAAAAATCACGGGCCGCAGCGACGATATGATGATCATTCGGGGTGTGAACGTTTTTCCAACGCAAATTGAAGAGTTAATTTTGAAGCGCCCCGAATTGGCGCCTCATTACCAATGCGTGCTGACGCGCGAAGGCCCGATGGACAATTTGAAGGTGGCGGTGGAAATCCGCCCTGGCCTTGCCCCTGACAGCATCGAGGCCCGCGCTGCCGCGAAAATGCTGCAACATGAAATCAAGGTTTACGTTGGTTCCAGTGTTGAAATTGATTTGCGCCCAGAGGGTGGTGTAGAGCGCAGCCAAGGCAAGGCCAAGCGGGTGCTGGACTTGCGCGGCAAATAACCTAGAGCCGTTAAGCGTTGCTTGAAGTGCCGTCCAGCCATGCGCTGGTTCGGGCTTTGTGCGCTTGGTCAGAGTTGGTATAACTCAAGCGCCAAGTGTGAACGTCGGTGGGAATGTTTAAATCTAAAACAAACACTTTTTGATCCCGTGTGATGGTGGCTTTGGCTTTCTTGTCCTTACCTAACAACAAAGTCAAGTCGTCTAGTTTCTTCAAACGCCAAGTTGTAGATTTGGCTTTGCTACTGGCCACTGCCCACCATTCATCGCCAGCCGCCATGCCTGCTTTCTCGGCAGCACCGCCACGTAAGACAGCTTTGATTTGAACCACGCCTTGAACTTCTGCGATACGCAGGCCCAAGCGTTGAGCCATTTGCGAGGGGTCCTCGTGCACCAGAACACCGTGCGAAGAGAGCAAAGTTTTAAGCGGGAGTTCTTGCGTGCTGTGAACCCAAGCCTTGATTTCTTTTTGCCAGCTGCGACCAGTTTGTTCTTGCAACTCTGCCAACAAGTCGGCTTCCGTGAGGGGGCCGCCTTTGCAGCGTTGCCACAACCCCCGCATCACCTGGTCTAGGTTGGCATTGCCTTCTGAGCGCATGGAAAGGTCAAGGCACAAGGCCACCAATGCGCCCTTGGAGTAGTAGCTGATGGTGGCATTGGGCGTGTTTTCATCTTGTCGGTAATACTTGACCCAAGCATCAAAGCTGGCTTGCGCCACAGACTGAACTTGTCTGCCAGGTGCTTGCAAAACCATGTTGATGGTTTTGTTGATCAATTTGAAATAAGTGCTGTCATCAATGAGCTTGGCACGGCGCAACAGCAAATCATCGTAGTAGCTGGTGAAGCCTTCAAAGAACCAAAGAAGCTCCGTGTAATTTTCTTGGGTGTAGTCATAGCGCGCAAACTCAGCGGGCCGCAGTTGCTTCACATTCCAAGTGTGAAAGTATTCGTGGCTGATTAAACCCAGTAATGTGACGTAATTGTCTGGCATTTTTTTCATG